>ENA-UOJC01000559-UOJC01000559.1-human-gut-metagenome-genome-assembly--contig:-C104-NODE-559-length-64754-cov-29.929257_pt1 | contig 64754 bp, 56 predicted proteins | sample MGYA00242339_ERZ723886 | MGnify/ENA metagenome assembly ERZ723886 | reverse complement strand
GCAACTTAAAATTGGGTACCTTTTTCAGTGCCCTCCCAGGGCATCGCCCTGGGTAATTACGGACGCAAACCTGTCGCCCTGTAAGGGCAAAAGCTTTAAAACTCCAGGCAAAACATAAGGCTTTTGCCCTTACAGGGCGCCTTGCTGATTGCTATTATACCCAGGGCGATGCCCTGGGCTAGGAGCTTTTGGGCCTTCAGCCCGTTCTTGAACCACTTGCGAAACTTAAGTAAAAAACATGCAAATACTACTTAATGATTCCGATTAATAGTAAAATAACAATAACAGGCAACTAATTGTTGCTCAAACATTTGGAATTATCGTTCAGAAAGATTATCTTTGTGAAAGATAATAATAAAGCATAATATTATGGAATATAATAACGAAGAAGCTAAGGTACTTCTACCTGAAGACATCATGCAATAGGAAAAAGGGGCTATACACCCTCTTGTCGAGGTGTATAGACCCTTGGAACTATAGCACTTCTTAGCTTATCAAGAGTATATTGATTGCAGCCGATTGCTTTAATTTCCTTTAAATTAGGGCATCTTTTATTTGTTATTTTGTGCGAAGATAAATCAAATCAAAGTACATCAGTCGTGTCTTCATCGGCTCTATCGGAGTTGTTGGCTCTAGACCTTTGTTATGCAAAAAGGTCCATTCTTCCTCATCTGACGAAAACAAGAACTTGAAACCATTTCGTTGATAATATTCAAACACTTTCGGATGGTTGACGGCATCAACAATGACATATCGGCATCCTGTTTTATTCAATGGGTCTATAAACCATGATTTGATGAAATCCAACAATTCATCTCCCACATGATGCCCACTGAACAAATCGCTTACTGCCAACTGTCCAACCAACACTGCTGGATACTGCGGTCTTCGCTTAGCATTCGGAATCTTTCTATTAAGCTTATTCCGAAGGTTTGAAGGAAGTGAATCTACTTTTACACTCGAATTAGCAACTGTAAATGCGCAGACTATTTCAGATGTATCCGGTTTAACAAAACAATATGATTTTCCAAGCAACTGATAGGCATAGTCAGCATAGTCTTGGGTGAAGAACTCTGTTATGTCCTCATCCTTACAAGTGAAGCCTTTGCATTGCTGCAAGACTTCCTCTGTCAGTTCCATAAAATCACATTGCTCTAACATTTTAAATGTACAATTTTGAACGTTTTAATATAGCACGTGCCTTGGCTACTTGCTTGGAGAAATCAATGGAGCCACGCTTTTCCAATGCCTCATCAGCCGCTTCAACGAAACGAGCTGCTGCCTCACCATGAAGGACAGGTATTGTTTTAATTTCTATTGCCATAATCTTCTTGTTTTAAATGTTATGTACTTATTTAATTTGCAAAATTATGCTTTTATTTTCACTTTACCAAACTTTTTGTTAACTTTCTGTTGAATTTCTACGAAAAAATTCCAAATACCAACTTCATGCCATTTTAACGTCTCATTCTTTTCAATTCATCATCCTTTCGCATTTTGTCGTTCAACTTCTCCTGCATTCTGTCTAGGAAGTAAGTACGGCTATGGTTTTTGCGTCTTCTGATGTCGGTATAGAAACGATAGCAGTCCTTGGCTTTGATGCCACAAAGCTCCTGTACCTCCTGGATGACAGGTACCAGAAAGGAATGGAAGAAGGTATGGAAAAAGGCAGATCTGAAGGCATGAAAGAAGGCATGTCCACGCGAAGCCTTGAAATTGCCAGGAAGATGTGCTGGCAAAGGGTATGGATGAAGCGTCTATCATGGATATGACGGGGATGACGGCAGAGGATATAAAGCTGCTGAAAGCGGAGATATAGATTACGAATATCACCATATAATTAAGGGTCTATACACCCTTTTATCGAGGTGTATAGACCCTTGGAACAACCGCAAAGTATGGGTTGATAATTATTTTTTCAGATGATTGGTATTCCTGTCAGCTTAGGACTTTACCACATATCTTCATTTCCATCTTCTGGACTTTGTCCTTTATTGAAACCAGGAGTATCTGACCCTGCCAGCAACTGTTGGGCTTTTATCTCATGCACCTGCATTTCAGGTTCTATATATTCTTTCTTCATATTGTGCTATTTTTATTTGATTACTACTTTCTTGTTGTTCTTTATGTATATGCCCTTTGTCGGATTGCTTATCTTTCTACCTTGGAGGTCGAAGATTCCTTCAATAGTGCCATGACGCTGCACGTCAGTACCCATAATGGTGATTCCCTCTATGCCTGTTGTCTCGTTGCCGCCACCGAATACAAAGCTGCGAGCGAGTGCTGCCGATGATGGGTCTTTTGCTTCATTTTCAGATACTTGCAGATAAGCCTTTCCAGGAGTCGCTTTGAGGCTTATTCCGTCGTTGCTGAGGTAGAAGCCGAGACGTTCTTTTGTTGTAGCATTATTATATGTGAGACGATAGAGTTTACAATCGGCATCTGCTGTTACAGTCTGAGCTTCAGCTGGTGTAGCCACAAGGTGGTTTTCATCAGAGGAAGCTGCTGTCAACTCATTTGTCTTGTTTGCCTTTGCATTGACATACTCTCCGTCAGTCTTCAGTAGCACACCCTCTTCCTTTGCCACTTGGTTGTTGCGTTGTGTCAATGTCAGCTTGCCACCGCTTACCGTTGCGTTATAGACATTAAGCGTTCTGCCTGATTCTGATGGAACAGAAAGGGTTACATCGTTTGTCTGATTGCTGAATGTTGCCCAATATGTATCGTTGCCATTTGCATCCTTGTCGCCCTGTGCAGCCTTGATTACTTTATAGTCAGAGCCGGAAACGGGATATTGGTCCTTGCCTAACTGCTGTCCCCATACCTGCTCGCCTAATACTTTGCCTTCGGCAAGCAAATAAGCCACCTCACCGCTCTTCAGCTGCTCTGCGGTGAATGCCTTGATCACGTCAGCTTCATTCACGCCTTCAGGATAGGTCAATGAGCCTTCTCCGATAGCCTTGACAGCTTCACCTGTCTGCTCAGCTCCATTGATGGTCAGCTTAGCACTGCTGTTGTATGCCAAGATACCAGAAGCGGCGCTGGAGGATTTGCTTATGCGCCCAACAAGGAGACCGGCACGCTCTGTATCAGAAGTAGCAGTAACATTACCAGTGCCAAGCACATTGTTCAGATTGCATATAACACCTTCTCCTATCAGGTTTCCGACATTATCTTTTCCAGTTATATCGCCATAGTTGGCACTGTTCTGGATGGTTCCTGAGTCAAAATATCCAACCATGCCGCCAACTTGGCGGTACGTGCCTGTTACAGCACCATAATTGGCGCATGAAGTGATGGAATTGTCGGAACCGTAATACATACCTAAAATACCTCCGAGAGATCCCATTCCCTTCACTTCTGCATGGTTTTCGCAGTTGCTGATGTTGCCCTCTGCTATTCCTGCTATTCCGCCAGTTATATCTTCTCCTTCTACCGAACAGTTTCCTAAGGTCTTGATGTTTTCAAAAATACAAGAACCTGCGTATCCTGCCAAAATTCCAGTATAATAATTACCACTATTCACCTTCGCATTGTCGAAAGTGATGTTTTTGATGTTGCCACCAGCAAGATGACCGAAGAAACCGGCAAAAGCAGAGGTGGCATTGATGTAGAGATTACTGATGGTCTTCCCGTTGCCATCGAATGTACCTTGATACTTATTATCAAAGTTACCAATAGGAGTCCAGCTGAGCTCTGCTATCTGCTTTTCGGTATCAGCCTTATGGCATACTGTGCTCATATCAATTTCTTTCACCTCATCGGCAATCTTTGCGCAGACTAATGTGTTACATTCATTCACGCAGTCACGGAACCACGCCAGATGATCTGCCGTCTTCAGCACAAATGGTTCCGCCTCTGTTCCTTTACCAGTCATACCTGCTGGCAATTCACGATCAAGACCATTCATTTTTACATTGAGCTTGACTTCGCCTTCGATGGCTTTGCCAAAAAAATCTCTTGCGCCGATATAATAAGTGGTGCCTTTCGTTACAGTATAGGTGATTTTGAAGTCAGGCCAAGAATTATCGGAAGTCAAGCAAGATGCAGCCGTACGGCTCTCCCACAGGGTACCATAGGTATTTTTACAGTTGCTGTTTGCCGTCACCTCCAACGTGCCATCTTCTGGAGCTGTATATTTATAAAGATTGTAACCGCTGATTTTTTCCCGCTCGCCCTGCACCTTTCCGATTGTTATGGAATTGTTGCCCAATTTCAAGAAAGGAATTTCCTGTTGACACTTCGTACACTTGTCGTTCTCATCATATTCATGTCCGGTAGCTGATACTACTACAAGACTGCTCACCATTTGTGTCATCTGCTCGTTCGAGAAAGACTTATGACAAAGATTACATTCCCAATATTCGATGTTGCCATCTGTGGTGCAGGTAGCAGCCACGAATTTGTGATGTTTGGGACTATCGCCATGCTTAAACGTAAATGTGCCCTCTTGTGCAGGCTTGGTATTGGTAAATGTACCTTCCAGCTCGCCTAAACAATTCATTGTCACATTACCATCCAAGTAAACCTCATCAGCAGAGCCAAGTAAAGGATAATCGTTTGTGTTCAGTTTTTGTCCCCATCTTGCATTTCCTGATACGTTTTTCTGAAGCTGATTGGCAACCAATCCACTCTTCAACTGTTCTGCAGAAAATGCCTTTATCTTTTCGGCAGATGTCAATGAGCCATCTCCGATAGCCTTGACAGCATCACCAGTCTGCTCTGTTCCATTGATGGTAAGCTTCGCGCTGCTGTTGTATGCCAAGATGCCAGAAGCGGCGCTGGAGGATTTTTTTATGGTTCCAACAAGGAGACCGGCAAGCTCTGCAGAAGTAGCAGTAACATTACCAGTGCCAAGCACATTGTTCAGGTTGCATTCTTCAGCAAGTCCTATCAAATTTCCGACATTATCAGTTCCCGTTACATCACCATAGTTGGCACTGTTCTGAATGGTTCCTGAGTTAAAATATCCAGCAATGCCACCAACGCTCTCTCCCGAGCCTGTTACGACACCATAATTGGCGCATGAAGTGATGGAATTACCGAAATAGGCAGCTACAACTCCTCCGAGAGATCTTATACCCTTCACTGTTGCACGGTTTTCGCAGTTGCTGATGTTGCCGTTAGCAACTCCTGCTATTCCGCCAACGTAGTCTTCTCCTTCTACCGAACAGTTTGCCAAGGTCTTGATATTTTCAATAATACAAGAACCTGCGTTTCCTGCCAAAATTCCAAAATTATAACCACCAGTATTCTTCACCCTCGCATTGTCGAAAGTGATATTCTTGATACTGCCAACATAAGCATAGCCGAAGAAACCGGTATAATTAGAGGTGGCATTGATGTAGAGATTGCTGATAGTCTTCCCGTTACCATCAAATGTACCTTGATACCAATTGATAGGAGTCCAGCTGAGCTCATCTGTATACGTGGTGCCATCCTTCGCATGGCAGAACTCTGACAAGTCAATATCTTTAGTCAGCGTGGCTGAAATAGTATTATTACCGCTATTCACCTGGTCGCGGAACCACGCCAGTTCTGCAGCTGTGGATATCTTATAAGGTTTGTCTGCTGAGCCATCACCTTTGGAAGGCGGCGTTTGTGCCCATGCCCCCCCATAAGGCATGAGGATAACCATCACGAGCATCAGCATCGTGAATAGTCTGTTTCTTTGTCTTTTGTTATTCATAACTGTAAATTATTATTATTATACTTTCTTACATATTTTCTCTCATTGCCATCAGATATACTGTAAATCCCAGGATGACGACGAAAGTCTGTCCGAGAAACAGATAGATATAGAATCTTTCTCTCTTGATGAAATCACAGAAGCTGTAGCGAGCCTTGTAGTTTTCATCAAGATATATCCTATAGTCTTGAACCATGGCATAGCCCATGACTATGGCGAACAACAGAAGACACAATGCCACTATAAGAATAGCCTGTTCCTCTTTCATGAAAGTCTCTATTATATTTTCCATGGCGCAAAGATAGTGTTTTTCTTCGGAAAAAGGTGTCTACTTCCCCTGTCTATGTGTCTACTTCCTATGTTTTAGGTGTCTACTTCGTAGGAAGTAGACACCCTTTTTAACGATTTATTCCCTTTAGTGATGCGTTTTCCTGGTATTTATCGAAAAATGGTTAGTCCTGCTTTTTATCATCTGCGGCTACATTAGGAGCCATTTTCTCCCGCCATTCGGTAGGAGTACAACCTTCCTTTGTCTTGAAAATGCGGTATAGATAGGTTCGGGCTGAGAAGCCACATTCGGCAGAAACGATGTCATTACTATAGTCTGGGCATTCCAATATCATCTTCTTTGCCGCATTGAAACGTATATCACCGAGCCATATTCTGAATGTGGTTTTCAGATACTGGTCGAAGTATACTGATAACTCATCCTTGGGGATGGAAAGGGTTCGGGAGAGGGTAAGCATGTTTACATTACAGTCCTTATAGCCCGAATTGGCGCACCAGTCATCAAGACTCTTCTGGATGAAATCTCTGTGCTCATCGGAAAGCGGATGTAAAGATTCTGTACTACTGTCAGCGGAGTCATGCTGCTTGGCAGAAGATGCCCCCCCATACCTGTATCCAGTCCTAGCCAAGTCATTGTATTCCTCTTCCTTGTCCAGGAGTTCTTCGGTAGGGATATAGTTGCTACCGAGAGAGATAAACGTAAGATTGAAGAACAGCAGGGCAAGCAATACAAACGGACCTATGATAAACAGTAAGGTGGTGGAAAAGATAACTACCGGCATGGTGAGAGATGAAAGGAACAGAATGAAGACACTGGCACGTGAATATCTCACGTAGGGCAACATATCGGTAGCTGCCATTGTCTCCAACATCTTCTTGCGCCTGATCATCTCGCGCACGATCATGGATATGCTGTAGGCTACACTCATGCAGAACAGGGCAAGCATCATATAAAGTCCTTCCTTGATATAAAGGCTGTGATGGAGACTGATGCCCACCAGGAAGACCAGGAGGGTGGCTGCGTTAATGCCGCCACATACAAGGTTCATCTTCCTGCGGTTGGCACGTGTGGTCTCTATGTTATAGATGGCCATGGCGATGAGCGAGAAGCAGGGGGTATAGATGAGGATGTTGACGACCGCCCCGAGAATGTCGTCGGCAGCACGGAATCCGAAAGCCATCTGTATCACATACTGTATCGCCAGTCCTATCATGGCGAAAACGACCATCCAGCGGGAACGCTCATACCGCTTGTTCACCCATCTTACATACAGATGAGAGAGTGCCACGAAGATGGCATTGATGAGCATGAATATGAAACATGCAAACTGAAGTAGAAATAATGAATCCATACGTTTCTTATCTTATGTTTACTTTCTTTGCTATACATTATTATAATGAATACGCTTGCAAAAGTAAGAAAATAATTTTAGAAAAAGGGAAAATGTTCTTAAAAAGTTTACAAAACATACAAATAATTGAGTATTTCGCTATATTATCAACTGAACTTTCATAAGTTAGCCCCACACGCCTTGAAAGGGCAAAACTTGCGAAACCTTAATTACATCATACATAGACAAGTAAGCGAAAGATGGGGTGATTTGAGACCACCTCATCCCTCTTTGGCTTTCAATTCTTATCATCGTCAAACGGTAAAGAAGAATCGAATCTATCAAAATCTGAGCTGAATAATTTGTCTTGTATCACACGGTACTTTTCAAACTCTGACTCTGCAAAGTTCTTGGCAAATTCAGCAGAAACCTTTCCTGCATCATGTAATACGGCATCACCGCCAGCTTCAAGAATAATATCAATACGCTTAGCCCAATCTTCCATAGTCATTGGTATATGTCGATTTGCCATACGTTCGGCTAAATCAAGTACTGAATTGACAAGTTTTCCCATATCTTCAAGTTCCACTTGTTTGAGATAGTTTTTGGCAATACTGACATCAGGCTTGACGATTTTACCATCAGGTGCATTCTCCCAAGTAGTCAGTCCCATATGCTCTTTCTCTGCATTGGCTCTTTCCACTATAAGTTCTGCTGCGGTATGCCCATGCACTGCATAATGCATCTTATTCTGAACTTTTTTATAAAACAAACGTGTGGTAGGTGCATCTTTGTTGTAATCAACAGCTGTAGCATATATATCCGTGAGCTTTTGGTAAAATCTTCGTTCACTCAATCTAATCTCACGTATTTCAGCTAACAAATGCTCAAAATAGTCCTCCCCAATGAACGAGCCGTTCTCCATACGCTTCTTGTCAATGATGTAGCCACGCAAAGAGAACTGCCTGATGACATAGGTGCACCATTGGCGGAACTGAGTGGCACGAATGGAGTTGACACGATAGCCCACGGAAATGATTGCATCTAGGTTGTAGAACTGCGTGTTGCGTCGCACCTCTCTCGCACCTTCCTGTTGAACTACCGAGATTTTCTCGGTAGTTGTTTCCTTGTTCAATTCATTTGTGTCATATATGTTCTTCAGATGCAATCCGATATTATCTGTTGAACAGTCAAAAAGCTGTGCCATAGCCTTTTGAGTTGCCCATACTGTTTCGTCTTTATATAACACTTGTACGCCTTGCTCCTTACCTTCTGCCACGAAAGTCAGGAATTCCGCCGTACTGTTTCGTATTTCAAATTTCTTTGCCATAATTTATCACCTCTCAATGTAATGCGTTATCTCGTTGAAAGCGGATGTATGCAGATTTATTCTTTGAATGTCCATATTATAATGTTTCTTTGTTTTCTTTCTCCTCACTAAATGCCTTAATCTCATCAGCAAGGACTTTCTGTAATTTTTCTTTCGGTACTATCAACTGATAATCCGCCACTCCGATAGGCTTTCCCTATAGCGTGGCTTCATCATTAAATCCCTTGCTCAGCAGTAGCAGATTGTGCGACCACGGCAAAAGTGCTACGGAGCGTAGCACTTTTTCATCATGTCCCGCGTAACGTTCATAAAATTTCTTCATGTTCCAAAGTTGACGTGGTGAAACACCCATCTTCGGGTATCGTTCTTTCAGGTCTGCTGACAATCTTCTTACAACGCTGTCACCATACCCACTTTCAATCTTGCGCTCATGAAGCATTTGACCAATCTCCCAATAGGCGGTAGATACGTAGCCATTGACATGTCGGGCTATTTCTGTCCGTGCATGCTCAATTACTGCGACAGCGTGTCGCAGTATCTCAGCATAATCGCTACTTCCTATTGAGAGTTTGTTGTCTTTATTGTCTGTTGTCATTTTATCAGTCTATTATTTGCCATATGCAGATGCATATTTAATTACAAAGGTAATTATAATACATCACTATTCCGCATAAACACAGTGAATTTTAAGTTTATTTAGCAGCTTGATAAAAAACTGTTATTATATTGCACATCACCCCTTAAAAGTGCGGTAAGGAGACCGCCATCCATAGCTTTTGCAGACTTACTTGTTTTTGTAAGATTCAAGCAAATGATGATTCATTATAATGGGCTTATAAACTCCAGAAAAAAAGAATCTATGAAAAAGTATGATAAAACATGAGCAAGTATGAGCAACTGTGAGTTGACCCCTCACCGATTTCGTATCTTTGCATTGTGGTTCAGAGATAACATCTCATACCACCAAGAGGCAATGCGCAGCGCCCCCTACAACACAAACACAATTTATTAACCTTAAAATGAAGACACTATGATTCTGTACACATTGAAGAAGTATGTCAACGAGAAGTTGAGCGCCGCTAACGGCAAGTTTTTCGCCTACCCTGTAATCACCCAGACCTATGGTCTTGATGAACTCGCAGAGCACATGGAAAGTCACAACACCCCGTTCTCAAAGGGTGCCATCAAGGGTATGCTCACCGACATGGTGAGCTGCGTAAGAGAACTGGTTCTGCAGGGTATCGCCGTGAAGATTCCCGACCTCGCCATTTTCAGCATCGGCATCAAGAACAAGGAAGGTGCTGCCTCCGAGAAGGAGTTCAGCATCACCAAGAACATTGCCGGACTGAAGCTCCGTGCCCGTGGCACCGGTGAGTTCAAGGCAAACAGTCTGAACCTCGATGCATCCCTGAAGAAGGCTACAGCCGTAACAGGAGATGTTACTCCACCAGACGACGGTAAGGATAACACAGGCGATACTACCCAGGGTGGCGGCACAAACCAGGGTGGCGACTCAACACAGACTGGCGGATCCGGCAACACCGAGAGCAGCGGCTCCGATGGTAGCGACGGCCTGGAGTAACCCCCTCGCCAGTAAATGAAGAAAGAAGGTTTTAGACAGGATGCAGTCCGGGATTCGGCTATAGCACCCCCGGCTATTCATCAATATAGCAAGCATCATTGAAACACGCGCTATCAAGCCCATCTGCTCATCCTGTCAGCCTTCCTTCTCCAGTATCGCCCGGATATAGGAAATCCGAGCCCCCAATCCATTTATTAACCTTAAATCAAATGAAAATGAAAAGAGAAACACTCAAGAAAATTCTGAATTTCGTCATTACCGTTCTCACCGCAGTAGCCTCTGCCTTTTGTGTGCAGAGCTGCCAATAGTATCAACCCTTTAAAGATTCAGCACTATGAAAAACACAAGAAAAATCTCACTTATTGTCATTCACTGTTCTGCCACCCGCGTCACCCAGGACTTCACCTTCGAAAAGCTCGAAGCCTGTCATTTAGCCCGTGGTTTCCGCAGCATCGGTTATCACTATTACATCACGAAAGACGGCGTCATCTATCCCGGCCGTCCCGAATCAGAAATCGGCGCCCACGCCCGCCATTTCAATGCACACAGTATCGGCATCTGTTACGAAGGCGGTCTCGACGCCGACGGCAATCCGGCAGATACCCGTACAAAGGCTCAGAAGCAATCGCTCCAGAATCTCCTAACGAGTCTGTGCGTAGACTATCCCGAAGCCGAGATCCTAGGTCATCGTGATCTCCCGAACGTCCACAAGTCCTGTCCCTGCTTCAGTGTTCAGGCTTGGCTGAATGAAATCAAATTCCACATTTAGCCCTCTATTCAGCTGATATTGTTCATACTTTATTATTTTTTCTACTCTCTCCCCCAATCTTAAGTGATTAAGGTTGGGGGATTTTTGTCTCCTTTATTTCAGAAAGCGTTAGAAAGGGCAAAAGCTTTGTTTATTGCCCGGTATTTTAAAGCTTTTGCCCTTTCAGGGCGACAAACTTGCGTCCATGATTACCCAGGGTGATGCCCTGGGCTAAGAGCTTCTGCCCTTTCAGGGCGTGTGGGACAAAACTTGGGAAAGTTCGGTTAAATAATGTAAAAAAGTAACGTAATACTAAACTTTATATGTACTTTTGCATCCAATTAAATAAAAATAAGAAACAAATTAAAGAGAAAATATAAAAAAGAAGAAAGGATATGAAGATGAAAAGAATCATATTGACACTCACTATGCTGGTGGCTCTTGTAGCTACTGCATCTGCTCAGGCAGAGATTAAGTTCGACAAACTGATACACAACTTCGGTTCGTTCGAAGAGTCAAATCCGGTACAGAAGGCTACCTTTACCTTCACCAATGTGGGCAACAAGCCTTTGATTATCAACCAGGCTATTGCCAGCTGCGGCTGTACCATACCTTCTTACACCAAGAAGCCTATCGCTCCAGGCGAGAAGGGACAGATTAGTGTTACCTATAACGGCAAGGGCATGTTCCCTGGTCATTTCAAGAAGAGCATCACCGTCCGTTCTAACGGCAATGTAGAAATGTCACGTCTCTATATAGAAGGTGTTATGACAGAAAAGAAATAATCTAGCTCAATACATATTTAAAAGTAAGCATGATTTTCTATTTCTCAGGAACTGGAAATACCAAGTGGGCAGCAGCCAGACTGGCAGCGGCTACACACGAAGACTTGATTCCTATCGCCCCTTATATGCGGGCGGATGATTCAAGCCACAATATAGCCGAGCCGTTTATTCTGAAAGAGAATGAACGGCTCGGATTCGTTTTCCCCGTACATGGCTGGAGAGTTCCACGCCTTGTAAGGGAGTTTATCAGGAAGATGAAGATAACTTCTGATGCTACTACAGAAGGTAATAAGAAGATGGTCAGAAAGCATCCTTTCGCCTATTGCGTCTGTACAGCAGGCGACAGCATCGGACTCACCATCGAAAACCTCAACGATACGATTGCGCTGAATGCATCGCTTCAGGCATTGGGCATCACGGAGGTTTCTGCTTCCTACTCGCTCATCATGCCGGAATCTTATGTAGGACTTCCTTTCATGGATGTTGATCCGAAGGAGCGCGAAGTTCGTAAGAAATCGAAATCGGCACAGGAACTGGCGGTTATCTGCGAAGAGATATTCGACAGGAAAGAGGGCGTGAACCGTCTGGTAAAAGGTCCTATTCCCTGGTTCTTCACCAAGGTTGTGGGCGGATTCTTTGAGAAGGTGCTCATCACCGACAAGCGGTTTCATGTAGAGAAAGACAAGTGCGTGAAGTGTGGCATCTGTGCCAACGTCTGTCCTGTAGGCGATATCAAGGGCGGGCATGGAGAATATCCGGAATGGCTGCATCACAAGGATTGCCTCACCTGCTTTACCTGCTATCACCATTGTCCGCATCACGCCATCGAGTTTGGTCACCAGACTCAGAAGAAAGGACAATACTTTTACAAATAATTCCCCATCTACCCTAACTGTTTATGAAGAAGACAATCATCTCTCTGGCGCTCGCCTTCCTGGGCATCGCCAATCTCTATGCCGTAAAGGCTAAACCGGGCATCGCCAAGATTATGCTGGCTGATGGAACCGTAGCATGTGCTACCCTGCATGGCGACGAAACCTTCCACTACTACATGCTGCTGGACGGTACGCCCCTGCGGGAAACCCAAGACGGAAAATACGAAAAGATAACTGCCGAAGAGCTGAGCACCCGAAAGACCCGTGCTTTCTCTTCAGAGAATCTTACAAGAGCATCTGCAATAGGAACCGTTAGACCAAGCTATTTCCCTCATAAGGGAAGTCCGAAGGCATTGGTACTCCTGGTGCAGTTTCAGGATGTGAAGTTCAAGAGTAAGGATCCGGTTGCTACATTCAACCATTACCTCAACGGAAAGAAGGGAGAAGCTATGCCTGAGGCTGATAAAGAAGTGTTTATCACCAAGACTTACTGCCAGAACTATGGCAGCGTACAGCAGTATTTCGCTGACATGAGCGATAACCAGTTCATACCACAGTTTGATGTAGTGGGTCCTGTTACGGTAAGCAGAAATTCTGCTTATTATGGCAAGAACGGAGTTGACGACGGAAGTGACACCAACTATCCTCAGATGATTAAGGAAGCCTGCCAGCAGGTAGACTACAAGGTAAACTTTGCAGATTACGACAGCAATGGCGACGGATATGTAGACCTGGTATATGTAATCTATGCCGGCTATTCTGAAAGCATCTCAGGTAATTCAAGTGATTGCCTCTGGCCGAAATCAGGTACCGTAGGAGGACTGGGAACCTATGACGGGAAAAAAGTACGCCGGTTCGGCATTAACAACGAGCTGAACAATAAGCCTGCAGATACCCAAGACGGCAAATACTACATCAATGGTATCGGTCTCTTCTGCCATGAGTTTTCGCATACCCTCGGTTTGCCAGATATATATCCAACCAACAGCATCACAGACCACAACCAGAGTCCTGAATATTGGGACGTCATGGATATGGGCAGTTATCAGGCTAACGGCTACCAGCCTATCCCTTATTCACCATGGGAGAAGAGCATCGTAGGATGGAAACAGCCTACCCTCCTTTCTGATACCGAGGCGAAGCAGATAAAGCTGGAACCTTACGACAAGGCATCGGATGCATTCAAGATTATAGCCAACAGCCAGGGCGAATTCCTGCTGTTGCAGAACATCAGAAACGAGGGATGGTACAAGGAGGCTCCGGGTTACGGAATGCTGGTATGGCGCATTGACTACGATGACAAGACTTCGGTTAATCTGGGGGATAATCCCAACAATACGCCAGGTAAGCCAAGGGTCATGATTGTTCCTGCAGACGGAATGGTATACAACAGCTATAATAGAACTGTCAGCGACAATGATATTATAACAAGTCTTCAGAATGACCCGTTCCCAACCTACAAGGCGGGCTCTGCTACAGAGTATGAGGTGAACAGTCTGACCAGTATCAACCTGAACAACAGTGTTGATACGAGTCATCCGCTCTACAACATCACAAAGGATGAAGCAACTGGTCTGGTAACCTTCGATTATCTCAAGAACTTCTCTCCTACCGGAATCTCTTCGGTCATCATCGGTAAAGACAGACCGACAGCCTATTTTGATCTGGAAGGCAGAAAGGTTTCCGTTCCACAAAAGGGCAAGATTTATATCACCAGCAAGGGACAGAAGATAGTATACTAATAAATAAACAAAGAGGGTGTGTCATGTTTTATGACACACCCTCTTATTATTTTAATATATTCTAGGACCGAAGATGGTGGTACCTACACGAACCATCGTGCTGCCGTGCTTGACGGCAATATGATAATCGTGACTCATACCCCAGCTACGCTCGCAGAAAGCATCATCATCAGCAAAATATCTGGCCTTTATCTCATCGAAGAACCGGGCAGCCTCATCAAACTCCTGAGCAATCTGCTGCTCATCGTCTGTATTAGATGCCATCATCATGATGCCACAAATCTGCACATGCTTCATCTCCCGCCATTCGCCTGCCTCAAGGAGTTTGCGGCAAGCATCAAGAGAAAGACCCGATTTGGTATCTTCCTCTGCCAGATGAAGTTCCAGAAGAACCTTCACCACACGATTGTGCTTGGCAGCCTGCTTCTCAATCTCCTTGAGAAGTTTCAGACTGTCTACCGATTCAATCATCGAGATATAAGGTGCTATATACTTCACCTTATTAGTCTGCAGATGACCAATAAAATGCCATTCGATGTCCTCAGGCAGCGAAGCCACCTTCTTGGCGAGTTCCTGCTCATGACTCTCGCCGAAGATACGCTGTCCTTCAGCATAAGCCTCCTCGATATACTCGTTGGGATGGAACTTGCTGATGGCAACGAGACGGACACCGGCAGGCAAGCTGCCCAGCACCTCATGGAGATTTCCTTTTACATCATAGTCCATATTCTAAATGTTGAGTGTTGAGTGTTGAATTATTTCTCCTCGTATTCAGGCACATCATTCTTCTCCTCTTTCTTCTCGTTAGGAGCATGATGCTCGAATACATCCATCAGTTTGGTTTCGTTCAAACCAACCACATCATAATCTATCATGGTCTTGCCCATCACCTCATCAATATAACGGAGGGCACGGGCGAGAGACTTAGCCTGAACAAGATAGGTAACATTGCTGCGCTTCTCCTTCTCACTCTTCTCATCAATTGTGATGAACTGGAGTTTAGCCTTATACCACTTATCATCATCATCCACATCGCTGAAGAAGATTTCGCCGTAGCAAGCCTTACCGATACCGCTCACCTTCAACTCGCCGCTTACATAAACCGACATCTCATCGATGATGGCGCTCTCAGCCTCGGTAAAGCTCAAAGCATCTACTACGTATGCTTCAGAAACAACCTTTTCTGAACCATCCTCCATTGTCTTCTGATATTTCACTTTGGTCTCAAACCATGTACTTGTTCTACTTCTCATATTTTTCTTCTTACTTATTTTAATTAATTAGTATAATCTTATAACAATTCTTGAAATTAAGTGCAAAGTTATAAAAAAGAAAGCAAAGAGCGACATATTTAAAGAGTTTTTAATCAAAAAATAAAATTTAACCGAAAGTTATTCTCAATTCTCATCTAATTTTCTTATCTTTGCAGCCGAATAGCGTAAATTGAAAAGACCAGAAGGTCATAGAATTCAATTTTCGACACGGATAATTAATAGAAAGAAACAATATTTTAAGATGCCAGAAATATCTGTACGCGGTCTTGAAATGCCAGAGTCACCTATCAGAAAGTTGGCTCCTCTGGCTGCCGCAGCAAAGAAACGTGGAGTAAAGGTATATCACCTCAACATCGGTCAGCCTGACCTTCCAACTCCTCAATGTGGCCTAGATGCCTTGAAGCATATAGACCGCACGGTCTTGGAGTATTCTCCAAGTCAGGGCTATCTCAGCTATCGCGAGAAGCTTGTAGATTACTATAAGAAATTCAACATCAACGTAACTGCCGATGATATCATCATTACATCGGGAGGTTCTGAGGCTGTACTCTTCTCTTTCATGAGCTGCCTCAACCCTGGCGACGAGATTATCGTACCAGAACCTGCTTACGCTAACTATATGGCGTTTGCCATTTCGGCGGGTGCCAAGATCCGTACCATCGCCACAACGATAGAAGAAGGTTTCTCCCTGCCTAAGGTGGAGAAGTTTGAGGAGCTGATTAATGAGCGCACCCGTGCCATTCTGATCTGCAACCCTAACAACCCTACGGGTTATCTCTATACCCGCAGAGAGATGAATCAGATTCGTGACCTGGTGAAGAAGTACGACCTCTATCTCTTCTCTGATGAGGTTTACCGTGAGTATATCTATACCGGCAGTCCTTATATCAGTGCGATGCACCTGGAAGGCATCGAGCAGAACACGGTTCTCATCGATTCTGTTTCGAAGCGTTACAGTGAGTGCGGTATCCGTGTGGGTGCCCTCATCACCAAGAATGCAGAAATCCGCAAGGCGGTGATGAAGTTCTGCCAGGCCCGTCTCTCTCCTCCACTGATCGGTCAGATTGTAGCCGAAGCTTCTCTGGATGCTCCTGAAGAGTACTACCGCGACGTATACGATGAGTATGTAGAGCGCCGTAAGTGCCTGATAGACGGTTTGAACCGCATTCCGGGCGTATACTCTCCTATTCCTATGGGAGCCTTCTATACCGTAGCCAAACTGCCTATCGATGATTCAGAAAAGTTCTGCCGCTGGTGTCTGGAGGAATTCAACTACGAGGGCGAAACCATCATGATGGCTCCAGCCTCCGGTTTCTATACGACTCCGGGAGCCGGTCACAATCAGGTTCGTGTAGCTTACGTCTTGAAGAAACACGATCTGGAGCGTGCCCTGGTGGTTCTGGGTAAGGCACTTGAGGCTTATCCGGGAAGAGTGGAAGACGAAGGACTGTAACAATGTTGAATGTTGAGTGTTGAATGTTGAGTTGCCTAACGGACACAAAGATTAAATTAACTATCAACACTCAACATTCAACTATCAACATTCAACACTCAACATTCAACATTACAAAAGATGAATTTTCCTCTATTTATAGCAAAGAGATTATATAGCGATCAGGGCGATAAACGTAAAGTTTCTCGCCCTGCTATTCATATAGCCACTGCAGGTGTTGCTATCGGACTCGCCATTATGATTATGTCGGTATGTGTAGTGCTCGGATTCAAACATACCATACGCGACAAGGTAATAGGATTCGGAAGCCATATACAGGTGGCAGACTTCATGACACTGCAGCAGCAAAACCAGTATCCGGTGGTCATGAACGACTCGATGGTCAACGTACTGAAAAAGATACCTGGCGTAAAACATGTGCAGAAATTTGCCATGAAAGAGGGAATCCTGAAGACGGACAGCGATTTCCTGGGCGTCATGTTCAAAGGTGTAGGACCTGATTTCGATTCTACCTTTATCCATCAGAACATGATCGAAGGCAGCATCCCTAAGTTTGATGACAAAGCGAGTCATAACCAGATTCTCATCTCACAGCTGATGGCTGACAAGCTGAAGCTGAAGACGGGAGAACGCATCTTTGCCTACTTCTTTGATGACAACGGAGTGCGTATGCGCCGCTTCACCATCAAGGGTATCTATCAGACCAACCTGAAGAAGTATGATGAGGTAATGGTATACACCGACCTCTATACTGCCGTGAAACTGAACGGATGGGAAGAAGACCAGGCGAGCGGTGCAGAACTGACCGTAAACGACTTCAACAAGCTCAACGAGACTGAAGATTATATTATTAATAAGGTGAACCGCACGGTAGATCACTATGGCGAAACCTACAGCAGTTCTACCATCAAGGACCTGAATCCAAACATCTTCCAATGGCTGAGCCTGATGGATCTGAATGTCTGGATTATTCTCGGTCTGATGCTGATAGTAGCCGGCGTCACCATGATCAGCGGTCTGCTCATCATCATTCTGGAACGCACCTCCATGATAGGCGTAATGAAGGCATTGGGTGCCCGCAACAAGACCATCCGCCACACCTTCCTGTGGTTTGCCGTCTTCATCATCGGCAAGGGTATGCTTCTGGGCAACATCATCGCCCTCGGCATTCTTACCCTCCAGTACTTTACAGGCATCATCAAACTCGATGCACAGACCTATTATGTAAGTACCGTTCCGGTAGAATTCAACTGGCTTGCCATCATAGCCCTGAACATTGCTACGCTGCTGATAAGCATCTTCATGCTCGTAGCACCAAGCTACCTGATTTCTCATATCCATCCAGCCAAATCAATGAGATATGAGTAAAATACAGTCTATAACACCATAATATGTAGACTAAAAAGGGAAAAAACTAATTATTTTATATAGTTTTTGAAAATAGTGCACATTTTATTTTGCAGTGTGCACTATTTTCATTATCTTTGCACAAAATTTTGTAAATTGTGCAATGAATTCAATACCAAGTTTTAACTCGTATATTGAGAACAGCATTATCAAGAATTGGAATCTGGATGCGCTCACCGATTACAAGGGCACAACCCTCCAATATCACGATATTGCCAGAAAGATTGAGAAGCTACACATCCTGTTCGAAAACAGCGATGTAAAGAAGGGCGACAAGATAGCCGTCTGCGGAAGAAATAGTAGCCAGTGGGCAGTAGCCTTCCTGGCCATTATTACTTACGGAGCCATTGTCGTACCTATACAGAACGAATTCAAGCCTGAGCAGATTCACAACATCGTGAACCACAGCGAAAGCAAACTTCTGTTCGTTGGTGACGTGGTAGCTACAGAGATAACACCAGAGGAGATGCCTTCGCTGGAAGGAATCATCTATCTTCCGGACAATTCGCTTGTCATCTCGCGCTCTGAGAAACTGACTTATGCGCGAGAGAACCTCAATGCCATGTTCGGACACAGATATCCTAAGTATTTCAGACCAGAACACGTGAAGTATCACGTAGACGATCCTGAAGAACTGGCGATGATCAACTATACCAGTGGAACTACCGGTTTCTCAAAAGGTGTGATGCTCCCATACAGAGCACTTTGGGGTAATCTCGACTACCTCATCGATTCAGTGAAACCTCATATAGGTAAGAACTGCAACATCCTTTCTACCCTTCCGATGGCTCACATGTATGGACTCATGACAGAATTTCTCTTCAATATAGTATTGGGTAACCATATCTTCTTCCTTACCCGTCTGCCGAGCCCAACGCTCATCTCAGAGGCGTTGTCAGAAATCAAGCCAGACATCCTCTATGCGGTGCCGCTTGTAGTAGACAAGATTGTAAGAAAGGAAGTTTTCCCACATATCCAAACCAACCGTGCACGACTGCTGATGAACATGCCTGTCATCAATAAGCGCATCAAGGAGAAGGTTCGCGAGTTTGTATTGAGAAAGTTTGGCGAACGTCCTTGCGAGGTTGTTGTGGGTGGTGCTCCGCTCAACAAGGAGATAGAGAACTTCTTCATCAGCGTAGGTTTCCCTATCGCAATGGGATATGGTACCACTGAGACGGCTCCACTTATCACCTTTGCCCATCAGGACAACTATGTGGCAGGTAGCTGTGGTGTTGCCGTGAAGCACATGGAGGTAAAGGTTTTGAGCGATGACCCGGAGAACGTAGCCGGTGAACTGGTTTGCCGCGGCATCAATGTGATGAAGGGATATTACAAGAACCAGGAGGCAACAGATGCCGTAATAGATAAAGACGGATGGTTCCATACAGGCGACCTGGCAACGATGGACGCCGACGGACATTTCTTCGTAAGAGGCAGAAGCAAGAACATGCTGCTGGGACCTAACGGACAGAACATCTATCCGGAAGAGATTGAGGACAAGCTCAACTCCATGGCTATGGTCAACGAGAGCATAGTAATACAGAGAGATGACAAGCTGGTAGCTCTGGTTCATCCGGATATGGAAGAAGTTAACAACCTCGGCTTTACAGACGAAGACCTGGAGAACATCATGGAGCAGAACCGCAAGGAACTGAACTTGCAGATGCCTAGCTTCGCAAAGGTATCACGCATCAAACTTCATAATCAGGAATTTGAAAAGACAGCCAAGAAGTCTATCAAGCGTTACCTCTATCAGAACGCAATCTAGAGACAGGCCCTATCTGCTGACAGACCATCAGCAGATAAGGTCTATCATCAGCAAACTGACTTCAGTACGAGAAAAATATAAAAAAGCAAATCGTTAAATAACAAGAATATGGAGATTCCAAGCTTTAACGCATTAATTCAAAAGAGCATCGTAGACCATTGGGATATGGATGCTCTGACAGACTACAAGGGAGCTACCTTGCAGTACCATGATGTAGCACGCAAAATTGAGAAGCTACACATCATGTTTGAGAACTCTGGTGTAGTAAAGGGCGACAAGATAGCACTTTGCGGTCGAAATAGCGCAAACTGGGCTGTAGCATTCCTTGCTACCCTTACCTATGGTGCCATTGCCGTACCTATCCTACATGAATTCATGCCAGACCAGATTCACAACATCGTAAACCACAGCGATGCCAAACTGCTCTTTGTGGGTGATGTTGTAGCTACACAGATTGATGCAACGAAGATGCCAGGTCTTGAAGGCATCATCTATATACCGGATTATTCACTTGTCGTTTCACGTACCGACAAGTTGACTTATGCGCGCGAACACCTCAACGAGATGTTCGGTATCAAGTATCCTAAGTACTTCCGCAAGAACCATGTCAACTACTATATGGAACAGAATCCGGATGAGTTGGCTATGATCAATTATACCAGCGGCACAACCGGTTTCTCCAAGGGAGTAATGGTTCCATACCGTGCACTCTGGGGCAATGCAGATTTCGCTGAGGACGTACTGGGTAAGAAGATTAAGCCGGGAGATTCTGTCATCAGTATCCTGCCGATGGCCCACATGTACGGCATGGCGTTTGAATTTATCTTCGAATTCATCAAGGGCTGCCACGTCTTCTATCTCACCCGCATCCCTAGTCCAGCCATCATCGCCGAGGCATTCGGCCGCATCAAGCCAGCCGTTATCATTGCAGTTCCTCTGGTTATCGAGAAGATTATCCGCAAGAAGGTATTCCCTAAGATCCAGAACAACCGCATGCGTATGCTGCTCCACATGCCTGTAATCAGCAAGAAGGTGAAGGAGAAGATATGCGACCAGGTATCCAATGCCTTCGGTGGCAACTTCTACGAGGTGATTATCGGTGGTGCAGCCTTTAACCAGGAAGTGGAAAGTTTCCTCCATAGCGTAGGTTTCAAATATACCGTGGGATATGGCGCAACAGAATGTGCCCCTATCATCTGCTACGAGGATTACAAAAACTTCGTACCGGGCTCTTGCGGTAAGGCTGCCCTCCACATGATGGTCCGCATCGACAGTCCTGATCCTGAGAATGTACCGGGCGAAATCCTTGCCAAGGGTCCTAACGTAATGTTGGGTTACTATAAGAATGAGGAAGCTACCAAGCAGACCATCGACGAGAACGGATGGTATCATACAGGCGACCTCGGAACCATGGATGGTGACGGCAACGTCTTCATCAAGGGTCGTAGCAAGAACATGCTGCTCGGCGCAAACGGTCAGAATATCTACCCTGAGGAGATTGAGGATAAGCTCAACTCTTTGGCTCTGGTAGCGGAAAGCGTGGTTGTACAGAAGGGCGACAAGCTCATTGCTCTGGTTCACCCAGACTATGATGAAGCTCAGACTCTGAATCTCGGCACCAACGAACTGGCAGATGTCATGGAGCAGAACCGCCAGGAGCTCAACACCATGATTCCTGCTTACAGCAAAGTATCAGAAATACGTATACATGAAGATGAGTTTGAAAAGACTCCTAAGAAGAGCATCAAGCGATTCCTCTATACGGCAGAATAAAGAAAACTTCTATCTATGGAATAAAGAAAACTTCATTCGATAGAATCAAAAGATACAAAAAAAATGGTGTGACTTCGGTTTTGAAGTCACACCATTTTTTATAAGTTATAAATTATAATAAAGTATTCGAGCGGATTCTGGACAGCGTTTCCGGAGTCATCTGCAGATAGCTTGCGATATAGGTGAGCGGAGCACGCAGAACCACCTGTGGGTTCATTTCGCACAGGCGCTTATATTTATTAGGTGCCGACTCAAATCGCATCAGATCGGCATGAATCTGAGACTGAATCAAACTCTCTTCCAGTATTTTACGATAAAGCATCTGGATATTGACATTACGCATAGCAGCCGCCTCCAGCTTCTTCTTCGGTAGCATATACACCAGCGTAGGCTCCAGAGCTTCCACCTGCAGGCGGGTAGGCTCTTCCTTAAAAAGGCTCTCAATGCACATAAAGATGGAATGATCCACACCCAGATGTTCAGTCACCTCCTTGCCATTCTTTAAGTAAAATTGGCGTATCAATCCCTTCTCGATGTACGAGATACCCATGCACTGTTCACCTTCAGGCAAGATCATCTCGCCCTTGCCATACTTGATAGGCTCCAGGATATCTTCCATCACATCGAGCTCATCATGAGTCATCGTACTATATTTACGCGCCAACTCGCGCGCAATATCACGCTTAGGGGTAATTACTTTAAAGTCTGCCATAATACTTAACCTCCTTTTCCTTTATACTTATATTAAATCATTAGTCGAGTTTGAGCACAGCCAGGAAGGCTTTCTGTGGCACTTCCACATTACCAATCTGCTTCATGCGCTTCTTACCCTTCTTCTGCTTCTCCAGCAACTTGCGCTTACGGCTTACGTCACCACCATAACATTTGGCAGTAACATCCTTGCGCACCTGCTTAACAGTCTCACGTGCCACAATCTTGGCACCGATAGCTGCCTGGATAGCAATATCGAACTGCTGACGAGGTATGAGGTCCTTCAACTTCTCGCACATTCTGCGGCCGAAGCTCACAGAGTTATCGCGGTGAGTCAAAGTACTCAATGCATCTACAGGCTCTCCATTCAACAGGATATCGAGCTTCACCAGGTCGGAATGACGGAATGAATCGATATGATAGTCGAACGAAGCATATCCCTTGGAGATACTCTTCAGCTTGTCATAGAAGTCGATGACGATTTCTCCCAACGGCAACATGAAGTGGAGCTCTACACGGTTTCCACTCACATATTCCTGGTTGATGAGTTCGCCTCGTTTATCCAGACAGAGTTTCATGATAGGTCCAATATAATTGGTAGCCGTAATGATGGTTGCCCGGATATATGGTTCCTCAATATGGTCTATCAGTGTTGGGTCTGGCAATCCGGAAGGATTGTGAACCTCTTTCTCACCGCCCTGCTTGTCGTATACCATATAAGATACGTTAGGTACGGTAGTGATGACATCCATATTAAACTCACGGTCCAGTCTCTCCTGTACGATTTCCATGTGGAGCAATCCGAGGAATCCGCAACGGAAACCGAAGCCCAAAGCCACAGAACTCTCTGGCGAGAAAGTCAATGAAGCATCATTGAGCTGCAGTTTTTCAAGCGATGCACGCAGATTCTCGTAATCGCTAGGATCGATAGGATAAACACCGGCAAAGACCATAGGTTTCACTTCCTGGAAACCCGCAATCGCCTTGTCACAAGGACGGGCGATATGGGTAATGGTATCACCCACCTTTACCTCGGTAGCATTCTTGATACCCGAGATGATATAACCTACCTCACCGGTACCCAATTCCTGGCGTGGAATCATATCCATCTTCAATACACCGATTTCATCAGCATCATATTCCATGCCGGTATTGAAGAACTTCACCTTATCTCCCTTACGGATCACACCATTCTCTATCTTGAAATAGGCGATGATGCCGCGGAAAGAGTTGAATACAGAGTCGAAAATCAAAGCCTGAAGCGGTGCCTTCTCGTCTCCTACCGGAGCAGGAACACGATTTACAACAGCTTCCAGTATATCTTCTACACCCTCACCGGTCTTACCTGAAGCACGGAGAATATCCTCATGCTTACAACCGATCAGGTCTACTATTTCGTCTTCTACCTCATCAGGCATAGCTGAAGGCATATCTATCTTATTGATTACCGGAATAATCTCCAGGTCGTGCTCAATAGCCATATAGAGGTTTGAAATGGTCTGTGCCTGAACGCCTTGAGTTGCGTCAACAACCAGCAGTGCTCCCTCGCAAGCGGCGATGGAACGGGAAACTTCGTATGAGAAGTCAACGTGTCCCGGAGTATCGATAAGATTCAGGATATAGGTCTGTCCATCCTTTGCCTTATATTCCATTTGGATAGCATGACTCTTGATCGTGATACCACGTTCTCTTTCCAAATCCATATCATCAAGCATCTGTCCTTCAGTAATCTTGATGGTCTGAGTCTTCTCCAGAAGTCGGTCTGCCAAGGTACTTTTACCATGGTCTATATGTGCAATAATGCAGAAATTTCTTATTTTATTTATATTCTCCATATAATTTTCTCTCTTTAGAGTGCAAAGATAGTATTTTTTTTCGTATCTTTGCACAAAATATTGAAAATAATAGAGATTTTTAGATAAAAAATAGAAAAATCATGAAGAAAAAGTTGATTTACATCGGTATTTTTGCTTCTTTGCTCGTTTCTTGTACAGAAAGTCTGGAGGACAAAGCGGCTCGTGAAGCCAAGGAATATACTGAAAAGTACTGTCCTACTCCATACGTCAACGACGCCAGGACTGACAGTGCTGCATTTGATAAAACCAAGAAGATATATACGTACTATATCTCTTTGAGAAACAAGGCAGATAACAAGAAGGCGATTGATGCCAACAAGGGTAAACTCCATAAGATTCAGAAGGAAGCCCTGGACAACAACCCTGGTCTGAAGAAATATAAGGAAGAGCATTTCACCTTCCGTTTCGTATATCATTCGGCTAAGAACCCGAAAGAGGTGTTGCTGGATGATACCTTCAAGTATTAGGAAAGACACGGAGTACTAGTAGTAAAAAGGCACGGATCACTATAGTAATCCGTGCCTAAAATACTCTTAATATCCCATTTCCTGCAAAGCTGTCGCCAACTGGTCTGGACAGCTTGTAGGCTTATTGCCACAAGTGATACCCTTCAGTCGGGCGATGACCTCCTTTGCCTTCATGCCTTTAATCAAAGCACAAACGCCCTTGGTATTGCCATCGCAGCCTCCGATGAACTGGGCATCCTGCACATTTCCATCTTCATCTATACTGATGCAGATGTATTTTGAGCAGGTGCCATGAGTCTGATAAGTTACCTTCTGCAACTTATCCTGTTTGTCTTGCTGCAACATAATGCTTATTCTGCGTCTGCAGGAATTTCTGGCTTCATGTTGGTATATACAGTCTGAACATCGTCAAACTCTTCCAACTTCTCAACCATCTTGTCGATAGTTTCGCGCTCCTCAGGAGTTACATCCTTCAAATCGTTAGGGATGTAAGTGAACTCAGCACCAGTTACCTCGAAACCCTCAGCCTCCAGGTGCTTCTGAATCTCACCGAAGCTTGTAGGAGCACCATAGATTGTGATTTCGTTGTTCTCCTCATCCTCATCAAACTCATCTTCTACACCGTAGTCGATCAGGTCGAGAATCATCTCATCCATATCCAGACCTTCCTTCTTCTTGAATGTGAACACAGCCTTGTGGTCGAAGAGGAAAGACAGAGAACCTGTTGTACCCAAGTTTCCGCTGAACTTGTTGAAGATAGAACGAACGTCAGCAACAGTACGTGTAGTGTTGTCTGTCAGAGTATCAACGAAGACAGCCACTCCGTGAGGGCCATATCCCTCGTATGTTACTTCCTTGTAATCGCTGGTATCCTTGCCACAAGCGTTCTTGATGGCACGAGCGATGTTATCCTTAGGCATGTTCTCACGCTTACAGTTAGCGATGATAGCACGCAATGATGGGTTGTTCTCTGGTTCTGGACCGCCTGCCTTCACAGCAATAGCAATCTGCTTACCCAACTTAGTAAATGTCTTGGCCATGTGGCCCCATCTTTTCAGCTTTGTAGCTTTACGATATTCAAATGCTCTTCCCATTGGAATAAAATTTTAAATGTTTATCGTTTGTTTATAATATTATCTTAATTCTGCACTGAGCACCTTCTGCATTATCTCAATTCTGCATTGAGCTTGCTTGTAAGGTTGGCTATGAGCTTCTTCATGATAGCATCTATCTGCTTGTCATTCAGAGTCTTCTCCTCATCCTGCAGGATGAAGTTAACGGCATAACTCTTCTTGCCCTCTGGCAAATGCTCACCCTCATAAACATCGAAGAGAACAACGCTCTTCAGAAGTTTCTTCTCTGTCTGGTGGGCAATCTGCTCAATCTGAGCGAACTCTACATTCTTGTCTACGAGCAATGCAAGGTCGCGGCTCACTGAAGGATACTTGCTGATGTCGGTGTAAGTAAGGTTCACCTTCTTCACTGCCTTCATCAGGTTATCCCAGTGGATATCAGCATAGAACACATCCTGCTCTATATCGAATGCCTTCTTCAGCTTCAGGCTCAGGATACCCAGTTCTACCAATACCTTACCGGCACGGGTCTCGTAACTTACACCCTTAGAGAAGATGTTATTGTCGCTGTGCTTGATAACCACGTTGTTCTGTGGCATACCTACACGACGGAGAACATTCTCTACCACAGCCTTCAGCTCGTAGATGCTGCTCTGCTCATCAGCATGAGCCCAACTGCCCTCTACGCGCTTACCGGTGATGAAGAGAGACATGTGAGCCTCCTGAGAGTAAGCCTTGATAGGACTCTCCTCGCTCCACTTCTCCTTATTATATATATAGGTGTTACCCACCTCGAAGAACTTCAGGTTCTGGCTCTTATGGTTGATGTTGCGAACCACGCTCTCCAAACCACCGAACAGCATCGTCTGGCGCATCACACCGAGATCAGCACTCAATGGGTTCATCACCTTCACGGTTGTCTCGTTAGGATACTTGTTGAGGTCGAAGTCGGTATAGTAGCTAGCCTTGCTCAGAGAGTTGTTGAGAATCTCCATGAAGCCCTCGCCTACCAGCTGCTCTGCCACGAGGTTCTGGCTGTGATAAGCCTTATCCTCATCGCCCTGAACAGTCAGGGAGCTCTTCAACTGGGTTGGAATCTCCACATTATTATATCCGTAGATACGGAGAATATCCTCTACCACGTCGCAAGGACGCTGAACGTCTACACGATAAGCAGGAACCAGGAGGTCGATACCCTCAGCATCCTCCTTCACAATCTTCATCTCGAGAGATGTGGCAATGTTCTTGATGGTTTCAGCACCAATCTCCTTACCGATAAGGCGATGCGCATACTCATAGTTCAGACGAACAGGGAAATCCTGCATTGGCTCTGGATATACATCCTTGATCTGCATGGAAATCTTGCCGCCAGCCAACTGCTTGCAGAGGATGGCAGCCTGCTTCAAAGCATAAATCTGTCCGTTTGGATCTACACCACGCTCAAAACGGTAGCTGGCATCTGTGCTCAAACCATGACGGCGAGCGCTCTTGCGGATCCATGTTGGATGGAAGTAAGCACTCTCCAAGACTACATCCTTGGTTGTCTCGTAAGTACCAGAGCCCTTACCGCCGAAGATACCGGCGATACACATAGGCTCCTCAGCATTGCAGATGCTCAGGTCGTGCTCACCCAAGGTATGCTCCTCGCCATCGAGAGTAACAAACTTGGTGCCCTCTGGCTGGGTACGAACTACAATCTTATGACCGGTAACCATGTCTGCATCGAAGCAGTGCAATGGCTGGCCGTATGCCATCATGATGTAGTTGGTGATATCCACGATATTGTTGATAGGGCGCAAGCCGATGATGTTCAGCTTATCCTGCAACCACTTAGGGCTTTCCTTCACCTCACAACCGGTGATGCTTACACAGGCATAGCGCTTGCAAGCCTCAGTATTCTGGATTTCAACATCGATAGGAAGATCCTCGTTGTCTACCACAAACTCATCGCAAGATGGGCGATGCAAGCTTGTCTTGTAGCCATTCTGCTTCAACCAGGCATACAGGTCGCGGGCTACACCCCAGTGACCGAGCGCATCAGCACGGTTGGCAGTGATATCAATCTCGATGAGCCAGTCGCTCTCCAGGTGATAATACTCAGCAGCAGGCTGACCTACCGGAGCATCTTCTGGGAGTACGATGATGCCGTCGTGAGAAGTACCTACACCAATCTCATCCTCAGCACAGATCATACCCAAACTCTCTACACCGCGGAGTTTGCTCTTCTTGATGGTAAAACTCTGGTCGCCATCGTAAAGCACGCAGCCCAAATCAGCCACGATAACCTTCTGACCTGCAGCAACGTTAGGAGCACCACAGACAATCTGCTGAGGTTCGCCCTTACCCAAGTCAACGGTTGTAACATGGAGGTGATCACTATTAGGATGCTCCTCGCATGTCAATACTTTACCAACATAGAGACCTTTCAGTCCGCCCTTGACAGACTGAACTTCTTCCAAAGCGTCAACTTCGAGTCCGCAAGAGGTCAACGCGTCCGCAGTCTCCTGTGGTGTCAAATCGAAATCGACGTATTCTTTAAGCCATTTGTATGAAACGTTCATTATAATGATTTTTTATTTTATTTCTATTTTGAAAAACCCGAAGAAACATCATTCAGGCTATGCATGTTCTAAAACTCTGCAAAAATACAAAAAAAAATGCATATAAACAAATAACATTCGCCATTTTTGCACTATTTAAAATAAATACATGCAAAAATGGCGAATGCCTTGGTTTTTATTCGAAAACTTCGTCGATACTGCCACCTCCTACTTCCTCAAAGTCATCCTGTTCGGCTGCCTTGCGGGAACAAGGATTGTAGTCTTCCGGCAAATCGAACTTGATAGCAGGACTGATACCCAGCGACGGGTCGGCATAAACCTTCTTCATGAATATCGCCCAGATAGGCAAAGCCATGGTAGCACCCTGACCCATACTCATGGAATCGAAGTGGATATCGCGCTCCTCACCACCTACCCAGCAGCCACTTACGAGTTGTGGAGTAAAGCCGATAAACCAACCGTCGCTGTTGTTATTGGTAGTACCGGTCTTGGCGCCAATCTGTCCTTCCAGGTTATAACGGTAGCGCAGTCTTCCTGCCGTACCATTATCCACAACGCCCATCAGCATGGTGAGCATCTTCATGGCATTATCGGCACTGATCACCTCGTTCATACGTGGCTGGAAGGTAGCAATCGTATTACCTTCATTATCCTCGATACGGCTCACAAACATTGGAGCAGTACGGATGCCGTGGTTGGCAAATACGGTATAAGCGCTCACCATCTCGCTGACACTTACCTCACATGGTCCCAGACAGAGACTCATGGATGCATGGATATCAGGACTGTTGATGCCGAAGTCGCGCAACATCTGTACGAACTGCTGCGGATTGAGCTTGCTCATCAGATAAGCACTCACCCAGTTGCTACTCTGCGCCAATCCCCAACTCAGCCGAACCATCTGTCCGGCACGTGAATGGTTGGCATTGCGAGGTGTCCACGGACGACCTGCCACCATATAGGTCCGCTGACGGTTAGGCGCCAGATCGCAAGGCTGGAAGCCGTTAGACATCGCCAGACTGTAAAGGAATGGCTTGATGGTAGAACCCACCTGCCGGCGTCCCAGACTCACCATATCATACATGAAATGAGTATAATCCAATCCACCCACATACGCCTTCACAGCACCCGTCTTAGGATCCATGCTCATAAAACCGCTACGCAGAAAACTCTTGTAATAACGGATAGAATCGAGCGGACTCATCAGTGTATCAATATCACCATGATAGGTAAATACGGTCATCTCCTGCTTCTTGCGGAATGCCGCCTTGATTTCATCCTCAGAATATCCCGCAGCCTTCATCGTACGGTAACGCTCACTCTGGGTGATACTGCGGTTCAGTATACTCTTAATCTGTTGCGGTGTCAGCTTATCGCTGTATGGCGAGCTTGGTTTGCGGGCTATCTCAGCACTGAAGCGAGGCTGCAGATAGCGGGCTACATGCTGATACATAGCCTCTTCCGCATACTGCTGTATACGGCTATCGATAGTTGTAAACACCTTCAGTCCATCACTGTATACATTATATGGCGAACCGTCCTTCTTATAGTTCTTGTTGCACCATCCATAGAGCGGATCATTATCCCACTGGATAGAATCCACCACAAACTGGGCACGGTTCCAGGATGGATAATCACTGCGCTCCGGACGCTTAGCCATCATATACTGGCGAAGGAACTCACGCAGATAAGTAGCCGAGCCGTCCTTATGGTCGGTACGGTGGAAATTGAGTGTCAGCGGCTCAGCAGCATACTGGCTATACTCGCTCCGGCTCAGATATCCCGCCTTCACCATCTGCGAAAGAACCACATTTCTGCGCTCCCTCGCTCTCTCCGGATAGCGAACCGGATTGAAGAGCGACGGATTCTTGCACAGTCCGATGAGCGTTGCCGACTCACAGAGGGTCAGATTCTTCGGTTCCTTATTAAAATAGGTATTGGCCGCCGTCTTGATTCCTACAGCATTGTGCAGGAAATCGAAGTAATTGAGATAGAGAGCCAGAATCTCCTCTTTGGTATAATAGCGTTCCAGCTTCACCGCAATCACCCACTCTATCGGCTTCTGCAACAATCGTTCCATCGTACTGCCTGCCTTCTCTGAATAAAGCTGCTTGGCGAGCTGCTGCGTGATGGTACTTCCACCACCCGCATTAGTCTGTCCCAGGATACCACGCTTGACGATGGCACGTCCCAGTGCGCGGAAGTCGATACCTGAATGCTCATAGAATCGCTCATCCTCAGTAGCCACCAATGCCTTTATTAAATAAGGTGACATTTTCTTGTAAGGAATCACGATACGGTTCTCCTTGTTCAGGTTCCACGTACCAAGCACCTTGCCATCGGCAGAGTAAACCTGGGTGGCAAATCTGTTGATAGGATTCTGCAGATCCTCGATGTCGGGCATGTAGCCAATCATTCCAAACCAGATGGCAACAAAGGCAAGAATTACCATGAGTATTCCAGTGCCGAAAACAGCCCATAAAATATGTATAAATCGCTTTCTCATCACTATTTCTTTAAATATTTGTGCAAAATTACATAAAAGTTTTGACTTATCACACATAAATCAGATTTTTTATGTAACTTTGTGGGCGATTTTAGAACATTCAATCAAATTTCAAATGGAAAAACATAATTTTGTGACCATTGCAGACCTTTCCAAGGAGAAAATCATGTACCTCCTGGAAATGGCGCAAGAGTTCGAAAAGCACCCGAACAGGGAGTTGTTGAAGGGAAAGGTCGTAGCGACCCTTTTCTTCGAGCCATCTACTCGTACCCAACTCAGTTTCCAAACCGCTGCCAACCGTCTTGGTGCCCGTGTCATTGGTTTCTCTGATGCCAAGACATCCAGTACCACCAAGGGTGAGACCCTCAAGGATACCATCCTGATGGTAAGCAACTATGCCGATGTAATCGCCATGCGCCATTTCATCGAGGGAGCAGCCCAGTATGCCAGTGAGGTAGCACCAGTGCCTATCGTAAATGCAGGCGACGGCGCTCACATGCATCCTTCACAGTGCCTGCTCGACCTCTACTCTATATACAAGACCCAGGGTACCCTGGAGAACTTGAACATCTATCTTGTGGGTGACCTCAAATATGGCCGCACCGTTCACTCTCTTATCACAGCTATGCGCCACTTCAATCCTACTTTCCATTTCATCGCACCTAAGGAACTCGCCATGCCGGAAGAGTACAAACTCTACTGCAAGGAGCACAACATCAAATATGTTGAGCACGAGGACTTTAACGAAGATGTGATTGCAGATGCCGACATCCTCTACATGACCCGTGTACAGAAGGAGCGTTTCAGCGACCTGATGGAGTATGAACGCGTAAAGAACGTGTATATTCTGAAGCGCGACATGCTCTGCAAGGCGAAGGAGAACATGAAGATCATGCATCCGCTGCCACGCGTGAACGAGATTGCTTACGATGTAGATGATGATCCACATGCATACTATATCCAGCAGGCTCAGAACGGCCTCTATGCGCGTGAGGCTATCTTCTGCCACTGCCTCGGCATCTCGCTCGATGATGTGAAGAACGATAAAAGCATAATTGAATAATGTTGAATGTTGAATATTGAATAATGTTGAATGTTGAATGTTGAATGTTGAATGTTGAGTTGCCTAACGGACACTTAACATGGGCCTCAAGGGCGCAAGTCTCACTCAACACTCAACATTCAACACTCAACATTCAACACTCAACATTCAACACTCAACATTAAAAAAAAAGAGATGGGAAACAATAAAAGTCAATTAGTGGTTGCGGCTATCGAGAACGGTACCGTAATCGACCATATACCAGCCGAAAAGACCTATCAGGTAGTAAATCTGCTCCAGTTGGAGAAGATGGAGACTCCTGTTACTATCGGCTACAACCTGCCAAGCAAGAAGATTGGCAAGAAGGGCATCATCAAGGTTGCCAACAAGTATTTTACCGATGAGGAAATCAACCGACTCTCTGTCGTTGCGCCTAACATCGGACTGAGTATCATCAAAGACTACGAAATCGTAGAGAAGAAGACCGTCAAGACTCCTGATACGCTGAAGGGCATCGTAAAGTGCAACAACCCTAAGTGCATCACCAACAACGAGCCTATGCAGACCCTCTTCCATACCGTAGACAAAGTGCTCGGTATCGTACGTTGCCACTACTGCGACAAAGAGCAGCAATTGGGCAAAGTAGAGCTCTGCAAGTAATAAAAACAGGTAGTTTATAACAAAAAGTAAGCAATATCACTCAAAATGTTACGATTTATTTGGTAGTTTGAGAGATATTGCTTATTTTTGCACCCGATTTCATTAAACATCAACCATAAAAAGTAAAGGGAAATGGTAAAAGATCAAGAGATTTTCGACTTAATCGAAAGAGAACATCAGCGCCAGCTGAAGGGTATGGAGCTTATCGCTTCTGAGAATTTCGTGAGTGACGAGGTGATGAACGCTATGGGTTCTTACCTTACTAACAAGTATGCCGAGGGTCTGCCAGGCAAGCGTTATTATGGCGGATGCCAGGTAGTTGACATCGTAGAGAACCTCGCCATCGAGCGTGTAAAGAAGGTGTTCGGTGCTGAGTATGCCAACGTACAGCCTCACTCTGGTGCTCAGGCTAACGCTGCTGTTCTGCTTGCCGTATTGAAGCCAGGCGATACCTTCATGGGCTTGAACCTCGACCACGGCGGCCACCTCTCTCATGGTAGCCACGTCAATACATCCGGTATTCTCTACAACCCTATCGGTTACAACCTGAACAAGGAAACAGGCCGTGTAGACTACGACGAGATGGAGAAACTGGCTCTTGAGCACAAACCAAAACTGATTATCGGTGGTGGTAGCGCTTATAGCCGCGAGTGGGATTATGCCCGCATGCGCAAGATTGCCGATGAGGTAGGCGCTCTCCTCATGATTGATATGGCTCACCCTGCAGGTCTGATTGCAGCCGGTCTGCTCGACAACCCATTGAAGTATGCGCACATTGTTACTTCTACTACCCACAAAACCCTCCGTGGTCCTCGTGGCGGCATCATTCTGATGGGCAAAGATTTTGACAACCCATGGGGCTTGACTACCAAGAAGGGCGAGGTTAAGAAGATGAGCATGCTCTTGAATTCTGCCGTATTCCCAGGTCAGCAGGGTGGTCCGCTGGAGCACGTCATCGCTGCCAAGGCAGTAGCCTTCAATGAGAATCTGCAGCCTTCATGGAAGGAGTATGCTACTCAGGTAAAGAAGAATGCAGCCGTACTCGCAGATGACCTCATCGGTCGCGGATTCGGTATCGTGAGCGGTGGTACAGACAACCATTCTATGCTCGTAGACCTCCGAAGTAAATATCCAGATCTTACAGGTAAAGTCGCTGAGAATGCGCTGGTTGCAGCCGACATCACAGTCAACAAGAACATGGTTCCATTCGACAGCCGTTCTGCCTTCCAGACATCAGGTATCCGTCTGGGTACAGCAGCCATGACCACACGTGGTGCCAAGGAAGATATGATGCACCTCATTGCCGAACTCATCGAGGAGGTTCTGAATGCTCCTGAGGACGAGAAGGTCATTGCTCGCGTTCGCGAAAAGGTGAATGCTACAATGAAGGATTACCCTCTCTTCGCATACTAATCGTTACGGATAAATATAATTACAAACTGCGGGCCTTCCGTCCGCAGTTTTTTGTTTCATTTAATAAATAATAAAGAAAAGAAAAAAATTATGAAAAAGATGAAAAGCCTACTGCTCATGGCACTTGCGTTGCTCCCTGCGAGCAAAACTTTAGCACAGACCAACGCCCAAGTTTTCTATGACTTCGGCAGTGACCGCAAGTTTGTTACCCTCACACTCGAAATGTTCAAGCAGGACAAATGGGGTAACACTTATTTCTTTGTAGACCACGACTTCAATTACGACAAGATGGACACCAGAAGTCCAAACGTGGCACAGGGTGGAACCTATACTGAGATTTCACGTGCATTGAACTTCTGGCAGAACAGCCCAATGAAGAACTGGAGCCTCCACGTAGAGTATAATGGTGGTATTACCAAGAACTACCCTATCAACAATGCCTGGCTCTTCGGTGTGGAGTATTTCATGCACGACAAGAGTTTCAAGAACACCTTGACACTCCAGGCACTCTACAAGACTATCCGCAAGACCGACCAGAACGTGCCAATGCAGTTTACTGCTGTTTGGGGATGCAAAGACATCTTTGGATTAAAGGGATTGAACTTTAGCGGTTTCGCAGATTTCTGGTGGGAGAATCACAGTTCTTTCCTGGATAAGGATGGCGACCCGAAGCTCGACAAGGATGGCAACATCGATTACAAAGCTGAGCACACCGTCTTCACTACTGAGCCACAGCTCTGGTACAATGTAGGTCAGCACTTCGGCTGCGAGAACCTGAGCGTAGGTAGCGAGGTAGAAATCAGCCACAACTTCGGCAGCAATGCCGGCTGGATGGTTCGCCCTTGCCTCGGTGTAAAGTGGGACTTCTAATTACGAATTTCTTAACTGCGGAAAATTTTCAAAATGAATTTTTGAAAATTTTCCGCACTAATTTTTAACCACTTTATTTTCTGTTTTTCAACAACTTACGTTACTCCCTTACTGTCAATCCGCCATCAGAAATTCCTCCGATTCCACCTTTATTCTTATTATACTGACGGGTTACGCCGCTCAAGTTAACTCCGCCAACACCCTCGGATGTAGCGTTTACACTTTGGCAGTCAACCTTGGCTTTCACGCTGCCCACACCTTCGTTCTTGATAATCAGACTGCCGCCCTTAAACATTCCAAGATTAACAGAGCCTACGCCCTCATTATCCAGTTTCACACTTCCCATCTCAATCTTAGAGATTTTCACTGAGCCTACGCCTTCGTTATCAATGTTCATATCATCTCCAGCCACATCATCGATATTTACCGAGCCAACACCCTCGTTGGTTACCTCCAGTTTGTTGGCAAGAATCTTCCCAATCTTGACTGAGCCTACGCCCTCGTTAGCTATTTTCAGGCGGTCGCTATTAATCGTCTTGGCATAGAATGAACCCACGCCTTCCTGTGCAATCTTCACCAGGTCAGGACTGGTGATATAAATCTTGAGTCTATTCTTTTCAGAGTTACACGCGGCAGGCACTTTGACCTTTCCGTTGAGTCCGATCTTCACCTCGCCGTCACGATAAACCACTTTGAGTTTCTCCTTGAGTTTCTGTACGAACTCAGCATCCTTGATGGCAGAGTAATCCAATCGAACGCTGCATTCATCGCCATTGTTCTGGGTATAATAAACGCTGGCAATCACATTCACGTCGATTGCCTTGAAAGGCTTCTCGGTCAAATCATCCTGCGTAAAGTTGAGACTTCCCTTCATTTCACTGGCAGAAGATCCTATACTGCAAGAACTCAAGCCCATTGGGGCAAAGAATAAAGCGGCAGCCACCGCCCAAATACCAAATTTCTTCATACTCATATCTAATTTTATGTTTCTAAATACGTGATATACCGAATACCGTTCTGTTTCGGAATTCTGATGGTTAGACGCAAGAAGATACAGAAAGGTTGCAGGAAAACCCAAAAAGATTGCAAAAATAGCCTCAATTGCCTTGCTTATTATGCAAGTTTTATAAAAAAACAAGATTTTCTTGCACGTTTCAGAAAATAATCGTATATTTGCGCCATATTTTAAATATGAGAATTATGATTTCAGAAAAAGAATTAAATAGCTATCGGCTGACAAGCATGGAAGAGCCAACAGATGAAATGCTGGCTCAGATTATGCATGAGGCAGCCGAAATATACAACAGAGAAAACGAAGAAGCTTACAGAAGTTATTTTGCCAATATACAAAAACAGGCTAAAGAACAACGACAAAAATTCAATTTGAACTAATGGAGGCAAAAATACACAAACCCGTTTTAATTGTCATTGCAGGACCTAATGGTTCTGGGAAGACAACAATAACCAGTCGTGTATTACACCACGAATGGCTAGAAGATTCTATTTATATCAACCCAGACAATATTGCACAAAATATGTTTGGCGATTGGAACAATCAAGATGCAGTATTAAAAGCAGCCCAATACTGCCAGGCTCGAAGAGAAGAATGCCTCAACAATAAACATAGTATGATTTTCGAAACAGTAATGTCCACTGCCGAGAAAATTGACTTTATCAAAAAAGCTAAAGAAGCAGGATTTTTTATTCGTCTCTTTTTTGTAGGAACTTCCTCGCCAACAATAAATGCTTCAAGAATTGCTACTAGAGTAATGAAAGGTGGACACGATGTACCGATTACAAAGATTATTTCAAGATATGCCAAATCCATCATCAATTGCGAAATAGCATCCCAATACGCCGACCGCACATACGTATATGACAACTCAAAAGACGGTGTAGAAGCTCAGCTTCTTTTCAGAATGACAGAAGGTAAAATATTTAAGGAATACGTGAAGGAGATTCCGGAATGGGCTATAGGCATTGCCAACAAAGAAGAATAGCCTTGAAAGGTTTCTCGCTCAAATCATCCTGCGTAAAGTTGAGATTTCCCTTCATTTCACTGGCAGAAGACACATAAAGGTTGCAGGGAAAGAGAAAAAAATACAAAAAAGTGAAGCAGGAAGCTGTTCTCACAGGAACAGCCTCCTGTTCTTACAGAAACAGCCTTCGTTAGTCACTGAAACAGTATTCGTTAGCTATTGAAGTAAGCCTCACTTCATTTTCAAGCAAGCAACACGCCATAACATGAAGGTATTCAAGGAAAAGGCGCAAATTCTACAAGACGTTTCTACAGCATGATTCAAGTTTCGCAAGTGAGGGAATTGACAGAAGTTAAAGAAGTTATCACTCCCTACGGTCGTTCGGGAAGTGAAGAGACAATAGTTATTTTGCGTAAAACGTAGGACATTTGTCCCTTAACTTCCCTTTAACTTCCCTTAAATTCCTCACATACGAAAGTTCAATATAATATGCGAAACTTCAAGTTTTCTGCGTTAATATTTGTTTAAAAATCAGTCCTTTTTCGGTATCGTTAACTTCTTTTATCTGATAATTGTTTAACACAACATAAGACGGGATACCCTACCCCACACGCTTTTCAAAGATTTCAGCGGTAAGAAAAGAGAAAAAATGGGACCCTAAAAAAAATGGCACCTCTTTCGGAACCGAAAATAAACGCTTAAAATATGTAAAAACGGGCTAAATCCTTAAAATATGTTTATAAAAAGCGAAAAACACCCTTCACCACCCTTCACCCGTAACTATTTGACACATAAAACGTTAAATAAAAAGGTGAAGGGTGAAGGTTTGAAAACTCTTTTTTTATATACGCGCGGCAAGGGAAAAATGAAAGGGTACCCTAGGGTCAAAAATCGGAAAAACCCTAAAAAAAGAATATAATATAAGATTTAAAATATACCCTTCACCCTTCACCTCGTCACCACAACACATATCCATCATCGTATTCCCAACAGATGCAAAGGAAGTAAAAGAAGAATATAACATCAAGGTGACAGATGATCCTAAAGTTCTAGAAAAAGAGTATCAGATTGTGGTAATCGGTACTCATCACAAGATGTTCGACAGTATCGATATGAACAATCTAATCACTGATAAAGGATTCATGTGCGACATCTACGGCATTCACAAGCCAAGAAACTAGATCTTCAAGATCAGAAAGAACCTATATAATAAACCAGTGAAAAATGGAAAAGAACAAAGTGCTAATCGTCGATGATATTTCAGAAAATATTAAAACTATCTCTGAAATGATAAAGGACTTTGACATCGACGTGAAAACTGCCAATGGCGGAAAAGAAGCCATTGAACTGATTGACTCATTCAAGCCGGACGTGATACTGCTCGACTTGATGATGCCACATGTAAATGGGTGGGACGTAATAGACCATGTACGCTCTAAATACTCGAAAAGTGAAATGGTCATCATCGTGGTTTCCCTGTTAAGCAACAAGGATAATGTGGATGAATGCTACGAGCTTGGAGTAAACGACTACATCACAAAGCCTATCATCAAAGCCCGTCTCACCAGTTCGCTAGACGCTCATCTAAGCAGTCTTGCAAGAGGTTAAAGTGCCTCTTGCAAGATTGCTTCTGCATGAGCAATGCGATCACTAGTAGGAGGATCTATGCCTTCCAGCGGGTAGGCAATACCTAGTTTCTCATACTTGTAGATACCCATCGTATGATAGGGTAAGACATCTATACGCTCAATATTAGAGAGTGTAGAAAGAAAATCACGCAACTGATAGAGGTATTCATCCTTGTCGGTAATACCTGGAATCAGGACGTGACGAATCCATACTGGTTTGTGTATCTCGCTTAAATATCGTGCACAATCCAGTATGTTTACATTAGAATGGCGGGTGAGTTTACGATGCTCTTCATCGTTGATATGCTTGATATCAAGAAGAGCAGTATCAGTGACGGTCATCAGACGCTCGAATTTATCGAAGAAAGCACCCTCTTTCCTAAATGGTTGCGCTGATGTATCAAGACAAGTGTTGATGCCACGCTGATGGGCTTTCTCGAAAAGTTCGATGAGAAAGTCTATCTGCATCAGGGCTTCTCCACCACTTACAGTAATACCGCCCTTGTCACCCCAATAACTCTTGAATCGCTCTGCCTTATCCAGCAGGTCATCGGCACTCCATTCCTCTCCTACTCCCATCTTCCATGAATCCGGGTTATGGCAGAACTGGCAGCGCATCGGACACCCCTGCAGGAAAATCAAAAATCTGATGCCTGGTCCATCTACAGAACCAAAGCTCTCTATGCTGTGAACAAAACCCTTATGCATTCTTTCGAAGATCATATATTCCCCACAATGCAAAAAGACTCATAAATAAGGCTATAACGCCAAAAAAAAGAAATACGCCCATATTATTTTATCTTTTTAGAAATGATTAAAAACAAGAAGCCCAAAAAGGTAAAGAATAAGACTATAAGAACTCCTAACATATAAAGAGTTACTTTATCTATATCTTCCTTCATGATGCTCGCCAGAAGAACACCACCAATAACTAACTTAGCAATGTCCAAACAGAACTTACTCGCTTCAGCAAATAAAGTCCTTTTCCCATCTTTTGATAAATTCATACTGCAAAATTAGTAAATTTATCAATATCTTGCTCCATTTTGCAGTTAAATAAGCTAAAATGCCCGCTAAATATCCTCAGAAAGAAAATCTAGCGGGCAATCTATATGTTACAAAGAGACAAGAGAATTCTTCCCTCTTCATTCTTCACTTCCTTAGAGTCTCTCGTGAGCCTGACGAGCGATTACGTCGAGCTGCTGCTCACGTGTCAAGTCGATGAACTTAACAGCGTAACCACTTACACGGATGGTGAAGTTCTGGTACTCTTCCTTCTCAGGGTGCTCCATCGCATCCTTGAGCTTGTCGATACCGAATACGTTCACGTTCAGGTGGTGAGAACCCTGGTTGAAGTAACCATCCAATACACCTACCAATGTCTGGGCACGCTCCTCATCGTTATGTCCGAGAGCACCTGGACTGATGGTCTGAGTATTAGAGATACCATCGAGAGCATACTCGTATGGCAACTTAGCTACTGAGTTCAATGAAGCCAAAAGACCGTTCTTCTCTGCACCGTAAGATGGGTTAGCACCTGGAGCCAATGGAGCACCGGCTGGACGACCATCAGGCATGTTGCTGGTGTACTTACCGTATACTACATTTGATGTGATAGTCAGGATAGATGTAGTAGGCTCTGAATTGCGGTATGTATGATGCTTCTTGATCATGTTCATGAAGGTCTTGAGCAACCATACTGCAATTTCATCAGCACGCTCATCATCGTTACCGTAACGTGGGAAGTCACCCTCGGTCTTGAAGCTGAGAGGGAAACCGGTCTCATCACGGACGATGTTTACCTTGGCATACTTGATAGCTGAGATAGAGTCAACTACGTGGCTGAAACCAGCGATACCTGTAGCGAAAGTACGACGAACATCTGTATCGATGAGCGCCAACTCTGCTGCCTCGTAGAAGTACTTATCGTGCATGTAGTGGATGAGGTTCAATGTCTTCACATAAACGCCAGCCAACCAGTCCATCATATCCATGAAACGTGGCATGAACTCCTCGTATGTCAATACATCACCCTCAACGGCGCGATACTTAGGACCGCACTGCTCGCGTGTCTTTGAATCAACACCGCCAGATACAGCGTAGGTCAAGCACTTAGCCAAGTTGGCACGTGCACCGAAGAACTGCATCTCCTTACCTGTCTGTGTAGCAGATACACAGCAGCAGATGCTATAGTCGTCACCCCAAACTGGGCGCATTACGTCATCGTTCTCATACTGGATAGAACTTGTCTTTACAGAAATCAAAGAAGCGTAGTGCTTGAATGCCTTTGGCAAGCGAGAGCTATAGAGTACAGTCAAGTTTGGCTCTGGTGAAGGACCCATGTTCTCCAATGTATGGAGGAAACGGTAATCGTTCTTGGTAACCATTGAGCGGCCATCCTGACCCATACCACCTACTTCGAGAGTAGCCCAAACTGGGTCACCGGTGAAGAGCTCGTTGTAAGAAGGGATACGGGCGAACTTAACCATACGGAACTTCATGACCAAGTGGTCGATGAGCTCCTGAGCCTCATCCTCGGTAAGAGTACCCTCGTTCAAGTCGCGCTGGATATAGATATCGAGGAATGTAGAGATACGGCCTACAGACATCGCAGCACCATTCTGAGTCTTCACAGCTCCGAGGTAACCGAAGTACAACCACTGAACAGCCTCACGAGCGTTCTTAGCTGGCTGGCTGATATCGTAGCCATACAACTGAGCCATCTCCTTCAAGCCCTTGAGCGCCTTGATCTGCATAGCAACCTCTTCACGAAGACGGATAACGTCGTCGATCATCTCACGGTCGCCCATGTTAGCGAGGTCGTTCTTCTTCTCCTCAATGAGGAAGTCGATACCATAGAGGGCTACACGACGGTAGTCACCCACGATACGTCCACGACCGTAAGTATCAGGAAGACCGGTAAGAATGTGGTTATGGCGAACGAGCTTCATCTCTGGAGTATAAGCATCGAATACGCCATCATTATGAGTTTTGCAATACTTGTGGAAGATTTCGTGGAGCTTCTCTGATGGCTGATAGCCATATGTTGTACAAGCCTGCTCCGCCATCTTGATACCACCGTAAGGCATGAAGGCACGCTTCAGAGGTTTATCAGTCTGCAGACCTACCACTTTCTCCAAATCCTTAGTACCCTCACCAATATAGGCAGCACCATAAGCTGTCAATCCTGAAACGATTTCTGTTTCCATATCAAGCACACCACCCTTGGCGCGCTCCTCCTTCTGGAGTTCCTTCAACATACCCCAAAGGGTGTTAGTTGCCTGAGTTGGTTCTGCAAGGAACGACTCATCGCCGTCATAACAAGTGTAGTTGTTCTGAATGAAATCACGAAGATTCACTTCACTCTGCCACAAGTTTCCTTTGAAACCTCTCCATTCTGTTTTCATCATTTTAATACTTTTTGTTTATAAAGTTAATAATTATATATTTTGCACACACTATCTATTTTGAGTTGGTTTTACACCTATTATATATAGTAAAATAAAAAAGCCCGAACACGTTTGTGCCCGGGTTTTTAAGCACCTTTATCTGAAGGTGCGTATATCATGATGTTCTCGTTCTTTCCGACAGCATCTGTTTTTCCTATATTTCCTAAGTTAATTCCCACTATTAATTTCATGTCTTTTAAATTCATTATTTGTAATTGGCTTGCAACAGTTTTGCAATGCGGATGCAAAATTACAACAATAAAATGAGAAAAGAGAAGAAAACCTGAACTTTCTTCTCTTTTCTATGAAAAATCATCATTTATGAGTATCATTCTACTGATTCTCAAAGAAATGATTGAGATTTTCGATGAATAATCCGAAACACTTGTCATGAATCTGACGTGTCATGGTAACAGGGTTCTCCGCATTCAGGATGGTACCGCTCATTGCCACACCGATGCCCAATTCTGCAAGCGGATCTATATCGTCTGGAGTCAAACCTCCGATGGCTACCATAGGCAGAGAGATTTTATTCTCCCTCATCTGCTCAATAATCTGGCGATAACCTTCTATACCCAACACCGGAGAGAGTTTCTCCTTGGTGGTAGTATAGCGGAACGGACCACAACCGATATAGTCAGCCCCCTGTTCATGCAAACGGCGAATATCATCAAATGTATTGGCTGTTCCTCCGATAATAAATTCATCACCCAGGAGCTTACGGGCCTCATCAACCGGCATATCGTTCTTGCCAAGATGTACACCATCTATCTGTAACTTCTTCACGAGTTCTACACGGTCGTCGAGGATAAAGGTTGCACCGGCACCCTCACAAGCCAACTTCAACTTACGGGCTATAGGCTCTACCTCTTCATCGGTAGCACCTTTCATGCGAAGCTGAACCCAATCACATCCTCCGATAAGTGCCAGATAGGCTCCTTCGAGATAAGAAAAGCGCTCGTTCTGATGCGTGATAAACTGAAAGCTCGTCTGAAAATGAGCTAATGCTAAAGACTTGTTCATACGTACTATAAAATATAAATTCGCTTGCAAAGGTACTACATTCACACGACAAAATCCTACAATTTACCTTTTTTAAACTTCGTCATTTGGAAATGGGGAAAGTCTTCCTTTTTTTTTATTTTGTTTTTTTATACATTCCTATGCATTTATATGGATTCTTTTCCGTACCTTTGCACTCAAAATACAAAACATTACTTTTTATGTTGACAGATATTGAAATAGCTAAATCAGTAAAAATGCGCCCTATCAATGAAGTGGCAGCAGAACTTGGAATCCATGAAGACCAAGTGGAAAACTACGGCCGTTACATCGCTAAGATTACTACGGACAAGATTGACACCAACAAGTTTAAGAATCACCATCTCATCCTTGTTACAGCTATCAGCCCTACAAAGGCTGGTAATGGTAAGACTACGGTATCTGTAGGTCTCGCCCTGGGTATGCAGAAGATTGGCAAGAAGGCTGTAGTAGCACTTCGCGAACCATCTCTCGGTCCATGCTTTGGCATGAAGGGTGGCGCAGCAGGTGGCGGTTACGCCCAGGTTTTGCCTATGGATAAGATTAATCTCCATTTCACTGGCGATTTCCATGCCATCACAGAGGCCAACAACATGATCTCTGCCCTTCTGGACAATTACCGTTTCCAGCACGAAGCAGAGGGTTTCAAACTCAAGAAGATTCTTTGGCGTCGCGTCATGGATGTGAACGATAGAGGTTTGCGCCGCATCATCACCGGTATAGGAGATAAGAACGGCATCGAGACAGAGTCTGGTTTCGATATTACGCCAGCTTCTGAGATTATGGCTATCATGTGTTTCGCAACAAGCATCGATGATCTTCGTCGCCGTATCGATAATATCCTCCTGGGCATCACCGAGGACGACAAGCCATTTACCGTAAAGGATATGGGTGTAGGTGGCAGTATCGTAGCTCTCCTTCTCGATGCTTTGAAGCCAAATCTGGTTCAGACAACAGAGGGTACACCAGCATTTGTTCATTGCGGTCCTTTTGCCAACATTGCTCATGGCTGCAATTCCGTCATGGCTACAGCTGCTGCTCTTGAGTATGGCGACTATGCTATTACAGAGGCAGGATTCGGTGCAGATCTCGGTGCAGAGAAGTTCTATGACATCAAATGCCGCAAGACAGGTTTGCAACCAGACCTCACTGTTCTCGTTGTTACCCTCCAGGCGTTGAAGATGCATGGTGGTGTAGCTCAGGAAGATATCAAGAAACCAAACATCGCAGGTATGGAAGCCGGTTACTGGAACCTCGACAAGCACGTAAAGAACCTGCAGAGCTTTGGTCAGACTGTAGTGATTGCATTCAACAAGTTTGCAACCGATACAGATGAAGAAATTGAAGTATTGCGCAAGCATTGCGAGGAGATGGGTTGCGGTTTCGCCGTAAACAGCGCCTTTGCCGAAGGCGGAAACGGTGCCATTGAACTTGCCAACCTCGTAGTGAAGACCATTGATGAGCGTCCATCAGCCCCTCTCTATTTTGCTTACGATGATAACGATAGCGTTGAGGAGAAGATAGAAAAGGTTGCATTCAATCTTTACGGAGCAGGCAGCGTGACATTGAGCGATTCTGCCAAGGCGATGATTGAAGAGATCAAGAAGCTGGGTGCTGAAAAGTTCCCTATCTGTATTGCCAAGACTCAGTACAGTTTCTCTACCGATGCCAAGGCATACGGTCCTACAGAAGGTTTCGAACTCCACGTTCGCGACATCACCGTAAATATGGGTGCCGAGATGGTTGTAGTCATCGCTGGTCCTATCATGCGTATGCCGGGCTTACCAAAGAGTCCACAGGCTGAGCGCATTGATGTAGTAAACGGTGAGATTACTGGTCTTTCTTAAGCACTACAGATTTCACAGATTCTTATAAAAAAGCCCAGGGCGTGATGTCCTGGGCTTTTTCATTTATCTCATACTGAATTCACAACCACAATATAACTGATTATAGAATTCATTGATTCTCAAGAGTTCACCTCGGCGATTCTGCAAACCGCCCTTCCGCCAATTCATATCCCACCATTCTACATCAGGATAAGCCTCAACGGCAAGATGACCGGCAGTATCTATCTGCCTGATATTCTTCCAGCGCGAAGATGCCAACGTGGTAGTAAGAAGGTGAAATCCATGCTCCTGCGCATACTTGGCTGCATGAGAGAGGCGGAACTGAAAGCAGACAGAGCAACGGCTGCCACGCTCGGGCTCATCCTCTAAGCCCTTGATAACAGAAAGCCATTCCTGATGGTCATACTCATCCTCTACATAAGGTACATTCTGGGCTTCCAGGAATCGTTTCAGTTCATGTTTACGGACATCATACTCCTGCTGAGGATAGATATTGCTGTTACTGAAATATACTGTAGGCTTCATACCATTACGAAGCATACATTCTACGATAGCCGCCGAACAAGGTGCACAACAGGCATGCAACAAGACAGCCTGACCTTCAGCCTTGCTTCCATCCGGGAGAGTAAGTTTTACGTATTTATATTGTTCTTCTACAGGAATCTTCATTATTATCAATATTAAATGTAAAATTTAAAATGTGAACAGCTACTTCTGATGTGAAGTATTTTCGCCTTGCTTCAAAAAAACAAATGGAGTACAATCTCACGACACCCCCCATTTGCCCAAATATATGCGAAAACTAGTGCAAAGGTACAATATTTATTCGAACCACCAAATTTTTAACACGTTTTTTTCATCACAATGGTTCAAACGGCTAATATTTAACTATGTTTTAACACTTAAACACCAGTTTTGTTATCTTTAAGAACTATAAATCACGTTTCAGCGTGATAACTGTCAGTTCAGGCCATGCGCCTAGGCGGAAAGGGAAAGAACCACCAATACCCGATGATACATAGAGCATCTGCTCACCAATGCGGTAAGCTCCGCCCCACTCTTTGAAAGCCATGCGGGCAGGCGTCCATTTACATATTTTCAATTGTCCGGCATGCGTATGTCCCGCCAGAGTAAGTTGTATCTTCTTACCAACTACTTCTCTGCGCCAATGGTGAGGATCATGACTCAAGAGGATTTTAAACATATCTGGATTCAACCCCTTCATCGCTTTCTTCAGATTACTGCGATTGGTGAAAGGAGGCTGACCGGGATTCTCTACGCCTATTACAGCGATAGATGCCATACCATGACTCACCACATGATGTTCGTTCATCAGCTGATGCCACCCCAGATTTTCCTGATAACCATAGAGCATACGGCGGTTTCTCTTCAAAGCGCCAATAGAATGATTGTTGCCATATTCACAATAATCATGATTTCCCCAGATAGAATAGATGCCATCTGACGCATGAAGCTGCCCCAGCGTATCCAGATAAGGCTCCACTTCGCTGGCTTGGTTATTGACCAGATCGCCCGTAAAGAGAATCATATCGGGTTCTTCATTGTTGGTCGCATCCACCACCTTCTGCACGAAATCATTGCCGGGAGGAAACGAACCGAGATGAAAGTCGGTAATCTGTACCAGACGGTAACCATCAAAATAAGGTGGCAAATCGGGCGAGGTAAAGGTAATATGTTTCAGTTCTAACCGCTTCCAACCCTCTATAAAGCCGAAGGCAAACCACCCCATTACACCCAAAGTAGGAATCAGAGCAAAGAACCAAGGAAGAAATGCATCGAACAGGATGAAGACAACCTTAGGGAATGCCGAGAAAAGTATGGTAGTAAAGAGTACACGGACTGACAACTTATGGAAGAACCCCATCTGCAACCCCACTTCGGCAAGAACAAGTAACAACGAGGGAACCCACCATAAGATGGCTAGCAGCAAAGGCCACTCACTCACCCCGATATGCCAAAGCCAGAAGTCGGGCAGGAATGCCAGAACCGACATGACTACTATATAGAATATGGATCTTAATACCTTTTTTAATACCTTCTTCATTGTTTTTCTTTATAACTGGGTACAAAGGTACGATAATTCATAGACAATACAAAATAAATTTAAATATATTTTCAATGTTTTGTTATTTGAGAAGATTGCATTATCTTTGCAAAAGAAAATAATAATAAAATGGCACGACGACTAAGAAAAAAACGCATAGCAATCATATTGCTTACCTTTACAGCAATCGTAGGATGGACTACACACAGCTGTGTATCTCGCTGTACATCAGCATCAGACAAGAACAAGGCGGCAGATTCGCTCCCTAAGGTTCACATCAACGATTCCATCTCAAATGCCCTGACTGAGGGGAAGGAATATCATGAGATGGACTCGGTAATAGAAAGGTATCTCAAGAGATGGGAAATCAATGGAGCCCAACTCGTCATCACCCGCAACGACTCGCTACTCTATGCCCGCGGATTCGGAATGGCGGATAAGGAGCGAGGCATCAGAATGGAGCCTAACATGCTGATGCGCTTCGCCTCGGTATCGAAACTGATTACAGCCGTAGGTATCATGAAATTGCAGGAGATGAAGAAACTCAAGCTGAACGAGAAGGTGTTTGGCGAAAAGGGAATCCTGCGCGATACCGTTTACAACAACAGTATCAAGGACAATCGATATTACGACATCACCGTAGAACAGTTGCTGCGCCATCAGGCAGGTTTCAACAACTATGCCGGTGACCCTGTATCTTCCACCCGCTACATCATGATGCAGAACCATCTTAAGACGCCACCTGATCACCCTACCCTGCTCAAGATTCTCTTGAAGCGCCACTTGGGTTATACTCCTGGCGAAGGCAAATGCTACAGTAATCTGGGCTACATGATTCTCTCCATGATTATCGAGAAGAAGAGCGGAATGAAATATGAAAACTTCATGCAGAAATATGTTCTACACCCAGCCGGCTGCTACGACATGCATATTGCGGGAACTTACTTAAAAGACCGCCGCCCCAACGAGACGAAGTACTACATGCACCAGGGCAGCATCCCTGTGTATGAATACAACAACAGTGGACGACTGGTAGAGAAATGCTATGGAGATACCGACCTCCCTCGCCTTTCAGGTGCAGGTGCCTGGTGTGGTTCGACTGCAGAGTTGAGCCGCTTTATTGCCAGCATCGATGGTTTGCCACATGTCAAGGATATCCTCAGCAAGAAGAGTATCGAGTTTATGACGCGCGAGCAGGCTGACCACCAATACTCTATCGGCTGGAACTATACACCAAAGAGCAACAAGCCATGGATTCGTACAGGTTCGCTGGCTGGCACATCAGCCATCATCCTGAAATATCCGGATAACCAATGCTGGATTCTCGTCACGAACACATCCACCTGGAAGGGCCACGGCTTCTCTAACGATACAATGGCTTTCTTCGAGAAACTGAGAAAGAAATATATGGCAAACATGCCAAAGAAAGACTTGTTCTTATAAAACCAAAAAGATGGTGAATCATTTACTTATGATTCACCATCTTTTTATATTAATGATATGTTGTCTGAAAAGATAATTATACCTTAGAATGTATACTTCAAACCAACCTGGCCACGCCAGCGGCTGTAGTATGAGCTAGGATACTTGAGAGGCATATCTGATGGGTTAGCGAACTGGAATACACCATCACCCTTGTACGTGATAGGAGAAATAAACTCGCTGTTATAACCACTACTGAAGGTACGGCCCCAATCCTTGTTCAGGAGGTTAGCCACGTTCATGATATCCAAAGTCAGTTCCAAAGCATGTACATACTTACCTGTACGGATGCCAAACTTCTGACCGAAGTGGAAATCGAAATGACTCTCGAATGGCAAGTTATCACCATAACGCTCGAAGTACTCACCACGATGATCCTTCACATAACGAGTAGTAGCAAGCCACTGCTTCAAATTAGCACGCTGCTGCTCAGCAGTATAAGCATCAGTACCCAAGAACTGCATTTGGTCTACCTGCGCATCTGTAGGGATGAAAATCAAGTCATTACTTGTACCATTATCTCCGTTGATATCTCCACTATAAACGAGAGAGTAAGGAGAACCGCTCTGACCCTGGTAGATAAGACCTACTGTAGTGGTAAACAACTTGTTTGCTCCCCAGTTGAAGTGATAGAAAGCAGAAGCCTTCACTGTATGAGGCACATTATAACCACTATTAGCCAACTCTGGGTTGTTTGAGAAGCGATAAGTATGAGTATTACGCCAGTTGCTCTGAGCAACAGATGAGGTCATACTGCTTACAGACTCTGAGTGAGTGAATGTATAAGATGCATTCAGATCAAGACCGAACGCAAAGTGCTTAGCTGCTGACAAAGACAGGCTGTAGCTGTAGCCCTTGCTGGTATTATACATTGCATAGATGTTGTTAAACGACTTAGCATCTGCCACCTTTGTATAAAGAGGACGGTTATCCCAGTTCATGTAAGAGGTCTGAGACAAGGTCTTACCAGACTCCTCATAAGCCAAGTTCTTGTAATAAACATCATTCAGACTCTTGCTGAAGATACCCTCAGCAGTCCATTCGATACCCAGGAGATTGAAATCGAAACCAAGGTTAACACGCATAGTCTGAGTGAACTTGAAATCCTTGTCAAACACATTAATCAGCTGGCTACCGGTAGCCTTCAGATTATCTGCATTCAGAGTCTGCTTGTTAGGATCCATGATGAGCTGCACAGCAGAATTATTTTTTGCAGAGTAAGAAGATGTCTGCACACCAGTATTCGTAAAGTTGTTGCTCAACCACACGAAAGGAATACGACCAGTGAATACACCGATACCTCCACGAAGGATATATTTGCGGTTCTTCTCAATATCCCAACGGAAACCTACACGAGGGCTCCACATTGGTGTACTGGCAAGTTTCTGATTGGTCTTGAAACCATATCCCTTACCTGCTGCCCACTCATTGAATTTAGCATTCTCGGTAGGAGTATCAAAGAACAGAGGCATATCCATACGGAGACCATAGGTGAGCTGGAAGCTGTCTGTCACATCCCACTTGTCCTGTACATAAAAGCCCAACTGAGCTGCGCTAAACTCTGGTGCCCAACGAGGATTACCAGTCACCTCAACATTAGCCTGTGTGAAGTAGAAGTTCTTGATATACTTACCATCACCTCCCAAACCATCGGCTCCACAACCTTTATAATAATTCATGAAATCGTCAGGAGTATCAAAATAATAGCATCCATAGAGATTCGGAAGGTAGAGGTTAGAGAACTTGTAAAGCTCATTATGTGTACCGAATGTCAGTGTATGATTACCCTTGTACCATGTAAAGTTATCTTCGAGGGTATAAATGTCCTGATTCAATCCATTAGCCATTGAGGAATATTCATTACCGATATTCATGGTACCATTTCCTACCTTATAGATAGTAATAGATGGTGCTGGCTGACCAGAAGTACGCTCATCACGAACACGAACGTAAGATACACGTGCCTCATTGCTCAGGTTTGGAGAGATGCGGCTCTGCAACTCTGCTGAGAAAGAATGAGTTTTAGATTTGAAATCATACAAGTGGTCGGTAGTATTCAATGTAGCAATACCACCCAGACCAAGCGTCTGCTTAGCATCAACATAACTCCAACGTACAGAGAACTTGTTGAACTCGTTGATATTCCAATCCAACTTCAAACCAGCTTTCTGGCTCTTCACGTTCTTATCCTTATCTGCCCATGAAGTAGCATAATCATAACCCTGACGATTAGCCAAGTCATAAATCTTAGACATCAAGTCCTTAGCCAAATCCGGATTAAACTTAACATCTGGAGAATCGATGGTATACTGAGTAGGGTACGACTTTTCTGAATTCTCATAGTTTGCGAAGAAGAAGAGTTTGTTCTTGATGATTGGACCACCGAGCGTAAATCCGAACAAAGTTTCCTTCTCATCATCATAAGGCTGAGCATAGGTACCGTCCATATTCTTATAATGACGACCTACCAAATCCTGGTTGTTCCCATAGAAATAGCCACTTCCATGGAATTCATTGGAACCGCTCTTGGTTACCGCATTGATGGCACCACCGGTAAAACCACCCTGGCGAACATCGAAAGGAGCGATATTTACCTGAATCTGGTCAATAGTCTCCATAGAAACAGGCTGAGATCCAGCCTGACCACCATTACTGCCATTAGCAGTAAGACCGAACACGTCGTTATTCATCACACCATCAATCTGGAATGAATTATAACGGTTGTTCATACCGGCGAATGACATAGAGCCAGACTGTCCGTTTGTAGTAAGCTGTGGATTCAGGCGAGCCACATCCGCAATACTGTGCGAGATAGAAGGCATATCAGCTATCTGCTGAGCATTGATACTCATGGCCGCACCGGTCTTCGTACCATTCAGACCAGCCTTACCCGAAACAACAACCTCCTGAAGCTGCTTGGCATCTTCCTGAAGAGAGCAAGAGAGATTTTGGCTTTCACCCAAGTTCAGACTGACATTGTTGAAAACCTTGTCCTTATATCCGATATAAGAGATACTTACCTTGTAAGGACCACCTGGACGCATACCCTGAATGGTATAGCGACCATCTACATTTGTTACAGCACGATACACAGTACCAGATGGCTGGTGTGTAGCAGTAACTGTAGCCCCAATAACGGTTTCGCCATTGGAAGAAATCTTACCACTGATTCCAGAGGTAGTAATCTGAGCCATTGCCGAAGTCACCACGAAGGCGAGCAAAGCCAGAAGTAGTTGCAATCTTTTCTGCATGTTGTTTAAATTCTTTTGTGAATAAATAAAGAGAGAACCGCGCACCTCGTACCGTGTGCATTCACTCTTATAAACAAATATGTTGCAAATATAAACATTATTTTTGAAACAACAAGCAAAAAACAGAGAAAAATGATAGAATATACAAAAAAGATGCAAATAAACGAAAAAAAAGATGCACTTCCCTCGAGAAAGAGAAGTGCATCGGAATGATATTATACTAATGTATAGTACGATAGTCTACACAGATTCTGATTTCAAAACTCACCCATTAGTTGAAAATGTAACGGATAGAGAACTGGATAGAATAGGTTGAGTTGAAGCTTGTGTAGTTGGTGAATGTCTTGGTCAAAGCCTCAGAACCATTACGCTGGAACTGGAAAGACTCTTTCTTAGAGTCATACTTCAACAAAGAACTGTTAACAACCTTCTTGTAAAGACCCCAGCTGCTATTAAGCAAGTTTGCCAGGTTCTTGATATCAACTCCAAACTGCAATGTATTGCGCTGACCAGCTACATTCATGTAGAAGTTCTGTGCAAACTTGAAGTCCAGCTGATGATGCCAAGGCATCTTGGCTCCACCACGCTCAGCATACTTACCCTTGCGTCCCTTCAGGTAAGAATCCTGATTGATATAGTTCCAGAAATCATCCTTCTGCTGTTCTGCTGTATAAGTCTGCTTCTGCTTTTTAGCATCAGTATAAGTATAGTCAGAGAAGTTCCAGGCATCAAGCGCCTCACGACTTGCTGGAACATAAAGCAAACTGTAAGAACCCTTATAATCGTTCACTACATTACCAGCAAATGTATATGAGAATCTTGTTGCAGCATATGGATCATAGCCAAAATTAGTTCCCTCATATACCAAACCAACCATTGTACCAAAATGCTTAGCATAATCCTTAGAATAGCTGGCAGTAATCAGCAAACGGTTAGGAGCAACATAGTTTGCAAAACCGATTTCCTTATCATTATTGGCATTCACAGAATAACGGTTGTTCTTATAGGCAGAAGTTACCTGGTCGCCAATACCGTCACCATATGATTTCGCCTGTGCCATGGTATAAGAAGCCGAGAGGTCGAGACCAAAGTCAAACTTCTTTGCCAAAGAGAATGTCAAAGATTCATAATGTGCCTTGTGACCAGCATTTGTAATCAAATATGGTGTCACCGATTTATTTGAACATGTAAGATAATGACGAGTATCCTCTGGACTCAAAGTAATGGTCTTCTTTCCATCCCAGTAATAGTTCTGAGTGGTAACAACAGATGGGTTGAAATCACGGCTATAGATTCCCTCAACAGAGAAATTGATATCGTATGGCAACTTCACGTCAACAGCCAGAGATGACTTCCATGTTGCATTCATCTTCAAATCCTTATCAATGATGGTTGGAGTCTGAGGTGCAGCATTTGGCTCCTTAGGCAGAGATAAGCCGCTGTCAGACAACTGCTCAGCAACTGTAGGATAGAACTTAGAAATCTCACCAAAAGTTGGAGTTGCATCCCCCTGAATATAGGCGTACTGATACTGACCACAACCCGAATTAGAAACAGCAGAAACGAGCCATACGAAAGGCAAACGACCGATAAAGTATCCGGTACCACCACGGAGCACAACCTTCTGATTACCGAGAACATCCCAGTTGAAACCTACTCGAGGAGAAACTGTGACTGGAGCATCAGGCAGCTGATCTGTTGTATAGCTTACTTCAGAACCATCAGCCATCTTGAACTTCAGGTCAGCAAACTTAGCATTATAATTGTTCTTCAACTCAGGATAGATAGGAGCCTCCATACGGATACCGGCAGTCATGCGGAATCTGTCTGAGAAGTTAATCTGATCCTGTACATACGCAGAGAACTGATTATACTTCATTTTAGCATGGAAAGGTTCTGTACCATTGAACGGATAGGTAATACCATAGGCAAAAGGCTGACCTCCAGCCATGAAATCATCTAATGAATTATAAACATAGTAACCATTCATGGCAGCACCGAATCCATTCAGAGCCTCATTAGTTTCATACTGAACACCAGCCAGGAAATTATGCTTTCCAATCATGAAAGAAGCCTCATCGGTGGCAACGAAAGTCTTCACCTGAGCTAAGTTTCCGGCAGTAAAGACATCAGGACCGAATGAGAGATAATCTGAGCCGTTCTGCAAAATATCTACTGTAGGGAACACACCACCTGTGTAAGAACGAGGCTCATCCTGAAAAGAGTATGTCAAACGTAAAGCATTGTTGACGATGCCCCACTTTGAGTTCCATTCTGCAGCAAAAGAGGTAAAGTTGCGGTCTTTGCAATAACGCGCACTTTCAAAATACATCGCTGAATTAGAAGTACGATTACCCTTGCCTGCAGAAATTCCTTCACCTCCCAAATAGAGTGCGTTGGTTGTGAATGGACTGGTTGAAGAAGAAGGAGCATTAGAATCCTTTGAATGTGAACGAGAGAAACGGAAATTCAACTTGTTTGTCTCATTGATATTCCAATCCAAACGTGCCAAAATCTTGTAGGCAGGAGTATCCAATGAATAGCCCTGATAACGGCCTGGGTTATATCCATACTTGCTAGAAAGGAAATTTGTCAATGTACTGATATCACCTACTGTAGGGCGATGTACTGTACCAGAAGAGAAGTTCCATGCATCGTTTTCTGAAGCACGAGCCACAGCCGAAGGGCCAGCAGCCATCTGAACTTCATATTCACCATTTACGAAGAAGAACAACTTATCCTTGATGATAGGACCACCAACAGTTGCACCCCAAGTAGTAGTATGAGACTGAAGACGGGTCAACTCGTAATCATCCACCTTGTTACCTTTAAGATGAGAATTGGTAGTATACATATAAGCAGAACCCTTATACTGATTGGTACCGCTCTTGGTAACTGCATTAATAGCACCACCAGTGAAACCACTCATACGGACATCAAAAGGAGATGAAGATACAGATATCTGATCCAATGCATCAAGTGAGATTGGTGAGCCATTACCAGGAAGGTTAGAACCGATACCAAAAGCATTGTTGAATGCTGCACCATCTACAGTTACATAGCTCTGACGGAAGTTACCACCACCAACAGAGAAACCACCTACGGTAGAAGCCTGTGGGGTCAACTTCAAGAGGTCGTTCATGCTACGTGAAACGGTAGGAATTGCCTCAATGTGTGTTGCATCAATACTTGTTGTTGCACCAGCACGGTCGGTGCGCATGTTGTTGTTACGATTGGCTACAACTACCACGTCTTCCAACTGAGCAGCATCCTCAGCCAGAGTCTCGTTCAAGACTGTGTTTTGACCAAGAGAAAGAGAAATGCCCTTTACCTGCTTGTTCTTGTAACCCACGTAGGTTACTTCCAGAACATAAGGTCCACCCGGGCGCATACCCTGAATAGAATAACGACCATCCATGTTGGTCACTGCACGATAGACTGTACCAGAAGGTTGGTGAACAGCCTTGATTGTTGCGCCAATGACATCTTCGCCATTAGCTGTAATTTTACCACTAACGCTAGATGTTGTAATCTGCGCCATGGCTGTGGTTACCATAAAGGCCAGCAAAGCCACTAATAAATGCAATCTTTTCTGCATACCTTTTATTAAATAAAATTATTAAAACTTGGGGATATGCCCCCTCTTATATTGTTATCGGTTGCAAAAGTAATAAAAAAATTGCTTTTATTTGTTACAAAAGCATGAAAAATAGTGTTTTATAACATAAAAAAAATCTGCGTTAAGCAAATAACGCAGATTTCCTTTAATTTGTTATTTATAACGGGGGTTTGCTTATAGTTTTTTCGGGGCTAAAAGCTGGGGACTGAGCTTTTATGACAGGCGATGGAATCGCCTGGAACGGAGGCTAGGCGCTCTTACTCCTTTCGCTGCCAGATGCTCATCACCTTGCGACGGATGGCTACGATGTTCAGGATAGAAACGATCAGGAACAGGAACAGACCTAGGGCGATGGCTGGGAGCATGGTGCCCTCGTCAATATCAGTGAAGAGGGTTTCGATGAAGCCCATGTAGTAATCGCGGAGGAAGAAGAGGATGATCCACGCGATGATGAGTACCACGATGTTCAGCGCGATGGTGAGCACCTGATATGGTTTTGCTACATTGTTCGGACTGTAACCTATCAGAAGAAGATTCTCCAACTTAGAAGAATTCTTCTGTACCAGCAGATAGATGCTGAGCATCAGAATATAGAAGCTCAAGACAGAGATAACCAAGCCGATAATCATCACCATCGATACCATCATGCGGAGGAAATAGGTAGTTTTCTCAGCATCCAGCTTGTCTGTCTCTACCTCATAACCATTATCATCCAGGTATTTGGTGATGTTCTCGTCTCCCGGGTTACCTACCTCTACGATGAGACGATTAGGATCGCTCTTCTGGTTTGGAGCGAATTCCTGGTTGCTCCAGTCCATGAATTCCTGAGGAACGAGGATGGTGTTGAGTCGCGAAGAGAAACCGATTACCTTTCCCTTGAACTGCTCTTTCTTGCCACCAGCCTGAATCTGGATATTAAAATCAATCATGCCCATCAGGCCATCGCTGATTTTAGGAAGCGAATGACTCTGGGCGAAACCGAAGTTATACATATTAATATAGGTACGCGGGAGGATGATTGGCACCTCCTGAGTTCCCGGCGTATATTTCCAGTCCTTGAGCGGCACATCAACAAAACCGTCAGGCACACTCTCGAAGAAGAGTTCGCTATTCAGAACGTTCACGCCGTTTACACCCATCTGGGCATCTACCTTATATTCAGTAGAGGTGAATTTTCCTATCTTCTTTACAAACTTCTGGTCTCCGATTTCATCGATTTCAGAACCCGAGAAGGTATTGGAACGGCCGCTGATGGTATTTCCCATACCTATCTTCTTGCTCATGATGAGGTAGTCGGCTTTCATGAAACTGTCTTGCTGAGTGAAGACAGGCAGCACGTCTTTATAAAACTGAAAGCCGAAAAGAACAATGAGCATACCGAAGAGATTAGCGAAGGCAAAGCCCGCAAACTGAGGTATGCTGATATGCTGACGCAATAATTTCCAAACGAGATTCATTTTAAATTTCGAATTTATAATTTATAATTTTCAGTTTATAGCAAACTTGCTATTAACTATAGACTGTCAACTATTAACTTTACTAAAGTTTAAACACGTGCTCGTAGGGCAAGTCCATGTGTTTACCTATACTGGTTACGATGACGCCAGCCCCCTGCTCCTTCGCTTCGGTCATCATGATATCTGCCATGATGCGCGAATTGTTGTCGTCGAGGTGACTGATAGGCTCATCAGCCAGAATGAAGTCGAAAGGCTGACAGAGCGCACGCATCATTGCCACACGCTGCTGCTGCCCGAACGACATTCTGCCGATTTTGGCATCTACCTTATCAGCAATACCGAGCATATCAAACCATTTAAGAATCTGCTCACGCGTCTTGAATCCGGTTATTTTGTTCTTAATTTCTACATTCTCCAGGGCAGTAAGCTCAGGGAAGAGACGGAGTTCCTGAAAGAGATGGCTGATGTGCTTTTTGCGCATCTCTACCCAGTCTTTCACCTTATAGTTGGCGGTAACATCATTGTCGAACATCACGCTTCCGCTGTAGTCGTGACGATAGCCGAGCACATAGCTGCAGAAAGTACTCTTTCCGCTGCCACTCTCTGCCTCGATAAGATAAAGATGACCTTTCTCGAAGGTAACATCCTGCTTCCATATCTCCGAATCCAGGTCGTTGCGCTGGGCAAAAACCTGTGGGAGAACGGAATGAAGCTGAATCTTTTCCACTTTTTTTATGTTTAATGTTTAATCTTTTACCTTTTTACCTTTTTACCTTTAAAGTATAGACCACCGAAGTAAGATTTCCGAAGACTGTGGTGAGCAGACCGGTTACGGTAGAGATGGCATCATCCTTGCCCGAGCCGTCACTATCAGAACTCTTGGCGAGATTGATGACCATTGCCAGTTTCTGACCGACGATGAGTTTCTGAATCTTTGCATCTATCGGATGATTACTTGGTTTCACGGCATATTGCGCCATCAGCTGGTCGCTTCCGCTAAAGAACTGCTTGTCATCCGTCACACCGAAATAGAACGAGGTCTTGCCATCGGTATAGAAGTAAGCATTCTTTCCCCAATTGGCAATCTTCGCACCAGCCGGACATGAAGTTTTCCAATAATCAACATCGCCCAACCACTTGGCATGCGACAGTTTAGCAGCCATCGTCATCTGCATATTGTTATCCGTAAGCGAAGGCATCACGATAGCCATATCCCCATCCACACTACGGATGATATTATCCATATCGATGGCCTGGTTGATACCCATCAGGAGGGTCTGAAGGCTACGGTTGCTCTGCATCATCGGCAGGAACTGCTCGCCCTTTACGTTCATGAAGATACCCGCCAGGGCATCAGCAGGCATCGACTTAACGTAGCTGCCTTTAATCGGACGATAGGTTTGAGCCGCCTTCTTCAGGGCCTCATCTATTTCTTTATTAAAGGAGAAGGTTTCTCCCTTCACCTGCAGGATACCGTCTTTCACGTCCATCTCAGCAGCAATCACTACCTGCGAAGGGTCGGTATCTTTAGGAGTACCAAGGGTAAATGGAGCTACAAACTTCTCCGGCAGCGCCTGAGCCTGAGCCACCATAGCCATAGGCGAAGTGATGGTTTCCAGTCGCTCGAACATAGGCGATGCGGTAATACCTTCGTCCTCATCAGCCTTCAGATATTTCACCATCTGCTGCTGGAGCTGGGCCTGCGCATCGGCTACAACCGGTCCCATAACGAGGAGTGCCTGATCAGAAAAGCCGACCAGCCACGAATTTTTCAATACAGAGAAATGAAAGCCTTTGCGCTCCTTCACCTCTGTAGCGATATGCTGTTTGGCAAGCGAAGCAAGCCAGTCTTCCACATCGCCCTCATCGCTCACCTTGGCACAAAGTCCGAGGTTGCCATCAGCACTCTCAAAGAGAAAAATCTTCTCTGAGATGTCGATGCCACACTTCGATGCATCCTCAACGTGCAGCAGAGACTTGAGCATTCCCGCCTTGTCTTCATCGCTTTTGCCAGATGCCATCTGCTGCATGTCAACAGAGATGAGCGCAGTACTTTTCTTTGGAATGGCATTGAGATAGTCAGTGCCCGAGCATGAGCTCAGCAATCCCAATACGACAGCCAAGCACATGAACATCAAACTCTTATACAATCTTTTCATCACACTAATAAATATTATAAAGCTCTTGCCAAATGGCACATGTTGACAGCCACCAATCCTGCTGTTTCCGTACGGAGGCGACTGGTGCCAAGCGAAACACTCTCATATCCGTTTTCCAGGGCCAGTCTCACCTCATCGATAGAGAAATCGCCCTCAGGTCCTACCAGCACGGTGATGTCATCGGCACCCTCCTGGGCTGCTCCGGCAGATTCATCAGCTGGGCATGACTTGGAAATCTCGGCAAAAAAGTCTTTCTTTTCTATCTCCTCATAACAATGGCAGATAAACTTTCTGCCATTGCGGGGAGCCGTAATAAAATCTTTAAAGTTCTGCAGTTCGTTGACTACAGGTTTCCAAGCCTTGTGGCTCTGCTTGACGGCAGAAACCACAATCTTGTCTATGCGGTCTATGCGGATGACCTTGCGTTCAGAGAACTTGCAGTTGAGGAAAGAGATTTCATCGAAGCCGATTTCCGTAGCCTTCTCTGCCATCCATTCAATGCGGTCCATCATCTTTGTCGGGGCGATGGCCAGGTGAATGTGTCCGCGCCAGGCAGGCTGCTGCGGCATAACCTCCTTCACCTCATAGATGCACCGTTTGTTGGTAGCCAGCGAAACTTCTGCACGGTAGAACACCCCCTTGCCATCCATCAGGAACAATTCGTCCCCCGCCTGGATACGCAAAACCCTGAGTGCATGAGTAGCCTCTTCCTGAGGCAGTTCTGTCTGTGTAGCCGCATCTGGCACATAGAAAAATCTAACTTCTTTCATTTCCTCTTATTGTTACTTTTTCTTCTTAATTTTCTGTTATTCCGTAAGAATATCCTTTAATTATTCACTTTTTTTGCCTTTGCGGTGCTCTATCTCATCGCGAATGGCTGAGGCTGTTTCGTAATCTTCTTCATTAATGGCACAATCCAATGCTTTTTCGAGCATTTGGTCTGGCAAAGCCGAAATAGGTACCGCACAAGAAGTCGAACTCATATCATTTTTATTAAAAGGAGTAGAAATTTCCTTTATAACCAGCTCTGTTGTATACATTTCTATATCCGCAGCCACAGACAGCAACACAGCCTGGTCAGTCTTGATGCTCATACGTTCATTTGTGATTTTATTCACAAGAGTAGCAAATACTCCCCTCTCTGGCGTAGCATCGAATTCGAGATAGAAATCGTCTACATTTTGCCTGTCAAATAGTGTCCAAAGTACAGAGATCACATCATTTTTAAAATCAGAAGTTTTCGAATTACATGCCTTCAGCTGCTCTGCTACATATTCATTAGTCATAATAGACAAAGCTCTTTTTTCGGATTCGTCTACCAAACTAATAATACATGTCCCGGAAGCTTCCGGAATGCCAAAGCAGGCAGCGAGTTTAAGTTTGTACAACATCATTATGTACCCTTTCTTTATTTAAATTTATTAATATTCTTACGTAACATTCTGTTTTTACTCTCGCGTTGAGTATGACCTTTTTCTTCCTTATTTCTGTTCTTTCTTCGGACGGAAAAGGACAGCAAAGGCTACAGCTACCACGAGCGCATAACCGGCAAAGATGAACCAGCAGGTTTTCCAGTCACCCATCAGGTAGCCATCATCTGTCCAGTGGCAGTAATGGTTGATGACCATACCTGCGAGAATGGTTCCGATAGATGCTCCCAGACCGTTGGTCATCAGCATGAACAGTCCCTGAGCCGATGCTCTTACCTTCACATCACATTTCTGGTCTACAAACAGACCACCCGACACATTGAAAAAGTCGAAGGCTACACCGTAAACGATGCATGAGAGGATGAAGAAGGTAACACCCGGAAATGCAGGATTGCCCAATCCGAAGAAACCGAATCGCAAAACCCATGCCATCATGGCGATGAGCATCACGACCTTGATGCCATAACGCTTCAGGAAGAACGGAATGAGAAGGATGCAGAGCGCCTCGGCCACCTGAGAGATGGATACCAGAAGCGTAGCATTGTTAGCTGCAAAAGTATCGAGCATCGCAGGATCACCCTTGAAACTGGTAATGAACGGAGTGGCATAGCCATTGGTTACCTGCAGACTCATACCGAGCAGGCAAGAGAAGATGAAGAACATCGCCATCTCACGGCTCTTGAAGAGTTTGAAGGCATCGAACCCCCAGGTCTCTACCCAGCTCTTTGTCTCTTTCTTCACGATAGGACAGGCTGGCAATGAGAAGCAATAGAGGAAGAGAAGAATGCTGAGCACACCCGATACCAGGAACTGATAATGGGTATACTGGAACTTATGGGCGTTCTCGCTCAACAGGAACGAGAATGAACCGTTGTCCCAAGTAGCACAGTTCACAATCCACATCGTGAGGATGAAGCCCACGGTTCCGAACACACGGATTGGCGGAAAAGCCTTCACGGTGTCGAGCCCGTTGCTCTTCAATATACTGAATGCCGAAGTATTTGACAATGCCAATGTAGGCATATAGAAAGCCACGCTGAAGGTGTAAACGGCAATAAACATTACCTCATTAGGAGTCTGACTAGCCTGACCCATACCGAACAGACCTATCATGGCTGCTCCTGCCAAAAGGTGACAATAGCCCAAAAGACGTTGCGGCTGGATATACTTATCTGCCACAATACCCATCAATGTAGGCATAAAAATAGATACGATTCCCTGGATGGTATAGAACCAGGAAATCTCGGCACCCATCCCAGCCTTGCCGAGATAGTTGCCCATAGACGTAAGATAAGCTCCCCAAACTGCAAACTCCAGGAAGTTCATCACTGCTAGGCGTACTTTCAGATTCATAGTTTAATGTCTTTTTATTATAAAATATTAGCTGCAAAGATACAAATTTTCGGGTAAAAAGCACACGATTTTGAAGATTATCCGCATGAAAGCTAGCATATTTAACAAATTATGTGTATTTTTGCAGCCGATTTCAACAGATATAAGAGAAAAATAATATAGAAACAACAGATATGTTAGTAAAATTTTTCCTCACGTGCAATAAAATCGGGGCTTTCACGCTAGGTGGAGGCTACGCCATGATACCGATCATGGAACAGGAATTTGTAGACAAGAACCAGTGGATGAACAAACAGGAGTTCATGGATATCATGGTAGTGGCTCAGACCACTCCGGGCATCTTCGCCATCGACATGGCGAGTCATATCGGCTATAAGCTGAAGGGAGTCTGGGGAGGCATTGTGGGTGCCATAGGCATCGCCCTGCCTTCTATCATCGCCATTCTCATCATCGCCATGTTCTTCCAGCATTTCAAGGACAATTATTGGGTGGGTAAGTTCTTCATGGGTGTGCGCCCTGCCGTAGTAGCGCTCATTGCTGCGCCTTGCTTCAAGATGGCAAAGACGGCAAACATCAACCGCTACAACATCTGGATTCCCGTTGTCTGCTGTCTGCTGATTGCAGCTTTCGGTATCTCCCCTATCTACATCATCATCGCAGCCGGTGTGCTGGGATGGCTCTATGGAAAGGTAAAAAAGTAAAAAGGTAAAAAAATATAGAGATTATGCTATTTCTAAAGTTATTTCTGATATTTACCAAGATTGGTACATTTAATTTTGGTGGCGGATATGCGATGCTTTCGCTCATCCATAACGAGACGGTAGTGAAGAACCATTGGCTTACCAATGCTGAGTTTACGGATATTGTGGCTATCAGCCAGTCTACACCGGGACCTATCGGCATCAACTGTGCCACCTACGTAGGTTATACCGCCTGCCTTCACGACGGTTATCCTACTTGGGCAGCCTGTCTGGGTTCGGTATTGGCTTCGCTCTCCATCATGTGGCTGCCTTTCATCATCATGATTCTCATCAGCCGCTATCTGATTACGCACAAGGATTCTAAAATCGTAAAGGATATCTTTGCGGGGCTCCGCCCTGCCATCATCGGACTGATAGCTGCTGCCGCCGTTCTCCTGATGAATAAAGAGAACTTCGGATCACCAACCGACAATCCGTTTGTCTTCGGAGCAAGCATCGTGCTGTTTCTGGCTGCTTTCTACTTCACAAAATTCAGAAAGACCAACCCTATCCTGCTGCTTTTCATCTGCGGTATCATCGGAATGGTTATCTTCTAAACATCGCCCTGCGGTCTGAACCAACGGCCTCCAGCCGATGGGAAAGACAAGGGGCTGATGGCTTCAGATAGGGACAAAAAAAAATTGATTGTCTCACGACAACCAATCTTTTATTAACCTTAATAATCTAATACCATGAAAAACACGATGCAAAGGTACAAATAATCTTGTAACCTGCAATAGTTTATACCTAAAAACTTCAAGAATTTAACTCTCCTTAAAAGTTTTACCATTCCAATTAAATTTTCTTTGCACTTTTATTACATTCACAGCCTTCTTATCGTCAGCAGGCAGGAAAGGTAAAGCCAAGCGCACTACGAGGCTGTTTTCATGTTGCAGGAGCAGAGCACTCACGATTTTGAGTTCAATTTTCCCCTTGAGTTCCTCAAACTTAGCCTCGCTCATCGTATCGGGTTTGGCAACAAGACCGGAAGCCAGTTGCTGCAAAGATTTCCCATCGAAAATCCTGCTGGCATCCTGCTCTTGCCAATCCTGATTAAAGAGATAGAGTTCGCTCTCCTTCTCTACTCCGGCAAACGTTTTCACCACGCAAAGCAGCGAATCGCCGTTAGCCGATGGCAGTTTCTTCATCTGCAAAGTAGCGCTCTTACTCGTTCTCAACTGAGCGAAATCAGCAGTCAGCGTATCCATCACACTCGTTTCGCCTAACAGATTCTTCACTTCTGCCTTCACTCCCATCTCCTGCAGCTCAGTAAATTCCAGCCGCAGGTTGTGGTTGAGATAAGGCACAACAGAATCGGGCATCGAAACCAGCAAGTCCTTCATCGACTTGGCTTCCATGCCCATACTTGCCATCATCAGGCAAGCACATAATATATATTTTATCTTCTTCATCACTACAATTCCTTAGACCACTTCTTTCCCCAAGGGGTAAAAAGCCATATCAAAAATGCTGTTGCAGGAACCAAGCATATTGCAAAAGTTAAAGCCAATGTATTCATACTCTTAACGTTTAGAAATTACATAACCAATAATTGATAAGACTGCAGACAACACTACGCCCAACAAAATGGCACTTATGGTACCGCTTTCATTAGTCTCAACTATACCAAATAATGCAGCCAACCCACCTAAAACCATAATAGTATAGGTGGATTTACTCATATCAAAGAAATACTTTACTACAGTTTCTTTGGTAAATTTTTCCTTTTCTCTATCTTCTCTTGCAGTCATATTTCTCTATTTTCCGACAAAATTACGGAAAATAAATGTAATCTGCAAATGATTTGCTCATTTTCTTTCGAAATTTAACCTAAAAAAGACGAAAAAAGAGGAAAGCACTTCATTACGAAACACTTTCCTCTAATTATCTAATCATTAATCGTACAATCTTCTTTCAGAAGAGATTTACTCCTCTACAGCAGCCTGCGCCGCAGCAATATTATCAGTATGGGAAGCCCTTTCCGTAGGTTACTCTAAACATAGGATAATATTTCCTTCTGTCTATGTAAAGGCTTTACACCTTATTA
>ENA-UOJC01000556-UOJC01000556.1-human-gut-metagenome-genome-assembly--contig:-C104-NODE-556-length-65115-cov-25.072641_pt1 | contig 65115 bp, 53 predicted proteins | sample MGYA00242339_ERZ723886 | MGnify/ENA metagenome assembly ERZ723886 | reverse complement strand
CTGGCGCAGTTGCTATAACACTTTTATCAGATTGATACCGTGTATCGGGGAACCTATGCCCAGTTCAAATCCATCCGGGAGGATTCTCAGCAGCTTTGGAAAATGAAATTCTATGTGGACTCTGCCCGCAAGAATTTTGAACAGGCGCAGCAGCGCACATCCCACAAACAGGATCAGGAAATTTGATTCCTTTATTCTGTCATACTGAACTCCAATTAAAATCTTTAAAAAAGATTTTAATTGCCTGAAGGGCATGGAGTTCCTATGAGACTTGTTTTGTGATTTTTTTCCTTATAAATCACAAAACTGGCAGCGCCTTCAGGCGATGCCTTCCTGATTAAAATTAAGATTTTAATCAGGAAATAGTATCAGAAAGGTGATAAAAGCATAATTTCAACGGGCAGCATCTGTAATCACTTACGGATGCTGCCCATCTTTTTCTTTCATCACCGTTGGCAGTAGGATATAGGCTATAGTCCATAAAAAAGGATAAAATCACTTTGTGCGATACACAGAAAAACCACGCATCAAAGGGAACAGGGGAAATTTATCCTTGACAAATCGCGAACCAGTGCGCACACTGGCGTGGCAATCCCCCGGATTTTCCGAGAACCCCCGGCGAAGCGCTGAATGGGCAGGTAATCAGGCAATCCCCATTTCTTCCATTTCTTTGGCAACGGAAGCTTCGCAGGAGCGCATGGCCAGAATGGTTTTCTCCATCAGCTCGTCCAGGCTCCAACCAAGACGCTCAGCCCCGGTGCGGATCACGTCCCGGGAGCATCCGGCGGCGAATTTCTTGTCCTTGAACTTCTTTTTCAGGGAGGACAGCTCCATGTCCATGACGGACTTGCTGGGGCGCATCCGGGCGGCGGCACCGATGAGGCCTGTCAGCTCGTCCGCGGCAAAGAGAATCTTCTCCATCTGGGCGGTGGGTTCTACATCGCAGCAGATGCCGTAGCCGTGGGAGCAGATGGCGTGCACCATTTCCGCACTGGCGTTCACCTCCGCCAGCAGCTCCGGAGCCTTCCGGCAGTGCTGCTCCGGCCACTTTTCAAAGTCCACATCGTGGAGTAAGCCGCACAGTCCCCAGAAGTCCGGATCCTCACCGCTTTCCTGAGCGAACCAGCGCATGACACCCTCCACCGTCAGCGCGTGCTGAATGTGAAAGGGTTCGGTATTGTACTTTCTCAGCAGACCCATTGCCTGCTCTCGGGTCAGTTCCATAATCATACCTCCTTAGTGTGCTGATGCCTATTTTACGCCGGGAACCTCCGTTTGTCAACGGTGGCAAAATAGGGTGGAAAATTTTGCAATTATCTGCTATCATAAAAGAAAAAGGAGGTTGGAACCATGACGAATATGTTTGACTATCTGACCTGGCGGGGAGATCTGACCTTTTCCCAGGTTCGACCCAATCCGGTAGACGCTCTGATTTTTTCTACCCTGGCCTATGTATTCTATGGGGACAAGGCGAAGGCGGAACCGAGCCAGGCAATGACACTGGGGGAGTGCGCGGCGGAGTTCTTTACCCTTGAGAATCTGGAAAATCGGGTGCGGGTAAAAAAGGATATGGACCTGCTTCGTGCCGCCGCGGCCACCACCCGCTTTGGCCAGACCCGGCTCTGCATGTACGAAAACCGGTTCCTTCCGGAACAGGAGACCCAGTTCGCGGCCATGACCTTCCTGCTGGACGACGGCACCATGTTCGTGGTCTACCGGGGCACGGACAATTCCCTGGTTGGCTGGAAGGAGGACTTCAATATGACCTTCCAGCAGTCCATTCCCGCCCAGCGGCTGGCGCAGGAGTACATTCGTCGGGCGGCGCAGAGTGCCGAGGCACCCATACGGGTGGCGGGACATTCCAAGGGGGGAAATCTGGCGGTATTTGCCGCCGCCCGGTGCTCGCCCCAGGTTCGTGCCCGGATTCTGGAGGTCTATAACAACGATGGCCCGGGCTTTACCAAGTACATGATGGGCGATCCCGGCTATCTGGAGGTTGTGCCCAGAATCCACACCTTTGTGCCCCAGTCCTCGGTGATCGGAATGCTGCTGGAGCATGAGGAGCCATACCAGGTTCTGCGCAGCTCCAGCGTGGGGATTATGCAGCATGACCCCTATTCCTGGGAGGTGGTGGGGCCGGACTTTGTGCATGTGGAGGGAATCACGGGCTCCTCTCAGTTTATGGACGCCACCATTAAGAACTGGTTTGCCAGCATGACCAATCAGGAGCGGAATCAGCTGGTGGAGGAAATGTACGCCCTGCTCTCCACCGGCACGGCCGAGCACGCCTCGGAAGTGTTCCAGCCGAAGAATATCCTGACCTATGCGAAAACCCTGTCCGGCGACGCGGACATGCGGCATCTGCTGTCCGAGGAATTCCAGGGGCTTATTACCGCCGCCCGGAAGGCCTATACGACGATGTCCTCCAAGTCCCTTCCCGCCGGGAAGGAGAAATAATACTATTTCTTAATAAAATGATTTCATCATTTTATTCTGCCGTTTCGCGGCAGACCGCCTGGGCGGCGGTAAGAAATGTATTGACTTCGTTTTTTAGCGGCAGCGGCCGCTGGCCGCAATTCTGCGGCCTAATAAAACGCTTTAAAGCGTTTTATTAAAAACTCGTATAAGACGTGTGCACCGGCAGGCAGATGAGGTCAATTCCAACTCTTTGAGAATTATCGAAAAGCGTACTGGTGCGGGAGCACCCCGGCTCCCTTGTGTAAAGGGAGCTGGCAAAAATCTCTGATTTTTGACTGAGGGATTGTAAAACTGCGTCAATGAGAGCACACAAAAAGATGGGAGTTCTGATCCCCTCAGCCCCAGTGTGCGCACTGGGGCAGCTCCCCTTGATCAGCAAGGGGAGCCTTTTTGCGTTCTGTCGCAAGTTCCCGGAAACGGCGAAAAAAGCGGGCGGCCAATGGCCGCCCCTACAAGGTTTTCATACTATTTCCTGATTAAAATCTAAATTTTAATCAGGAAGGCATCGCCTGAAGGCGCTGCCAGTTTTGTGATTTATAAGGAAAAAAATCACAAAACAAGTCTCATAGGAACTCCATGCCCTTCAGGCAATTAAAATCTTTTTTAAAGATTTTAATTGGAGTTCAGTATAAGAAGCAACAGTGCCGAATCCGGCAGGATTCGGCACTGTATCTTTATTCCTTCATCAGCTTTTCCAGAGCCGCCAGCTTGACGCTGGTGGTCAGCACCTCCATGGCCTTTTCCAGCTCCTCCACAGGAGGCAGGCTGGGGGCAATGCGCAGGTTGGAATCCGTGGGGTCATTCTGATAGGGATAGGTGGCACCGGCACCGGTGAGTACCACGCCTGCCTCCTTGCACAGCTGCCAGACCCGCTTGGCGGTGCCGGGCAGGACAAAGAGACTGACGAAATAGCCGCCGCTGGGGTCGTTCCAGTGGGCGATGCCCAGGGGCTTCAGCTCCCGGTTCAGCCATTGGGACACCACGTCAAACTTGGGAGCCAAAACCCCGGCGTGAAGCTTCATAATCTCCAGGGTGTGGGCCTTGTCGCGCAGGAAACGCACATGGCGCAGCTGGTTGATTTTATCCTGGGAAATCATCTGAATGCCGAAGAGCTTGCTGAGGTAGGCGATATTTGCGGGGCTTGCCGCAACGCAGGAAATGCCGCCGCCGGCGAAGGTGATCTTGGAGGTGGAGGCAAACTCAAAAACCATGTCGGGCTTTCCGGCCTTCTCACACAGGGACAGAATGTCCGGGAAGGGGACATATTCCCCCCGGAACTGATGGACGCTGTAGGCGTTGTCCCACATGATGGTGAAATCCGGAGCGGCAGGCTTCAGATTGGCAAACCGCCGGATGGTTTCCTCACTGTAGATAATGCCGTCGGGATTGGAATATTTGGGCACCGTCCAGATGAGCTTTACCTGGGGATCCTGAACAAGCGTTTCCACCACGTCCATATCCGGCCCCTCCGGGGTCATGGGCACGGGAATCAGCTCGGCACCGAAGTCCTGGGTGATGGCGAAATGCCGGTCATAGCCCGGGGCAGGGCAGAGAACCTTCACTTTTTCCTCCCGGCACCAGGGACGGGGGCTGTCCTTCAGGCCGTGGGTATACGCCCGGGAGACAATATCAAACATCAGATTCAGGCTGGCCACGCCGCCGACAAAAATATTTTCGGGCTTGCAGTCCAAAATCTCCGCCCAGTACCGCCGGGCGCAGGGCAGACCGGTCAGTTCACCGTAATTCCGGGCGTCCACGCCGTCGGTGATGCACTGGGCAGGATCGGTTAACGCAGTGAGCAGGTCGGAAACCAAATCCAGCTGCTGCCGGGAGGGCTTGCCCCGAGCCATATTCAGCTTCAGACCCTGAGCCTTGAGCTGGTCGTAATCGTCCAGAACGGTGGCGTATTCCCGAGCCAAATCGGATGTGCTCATGCAAGAATAAGGTGTCACAACAATCATCCTTTCCGTTAAAATCCGTAATTGCATGGTATATTATATGCGATTTTTTGAAAAAATGCAAGATGAATTTCCTTAAAAATTCATTTTTGGACACGGATATGGGACAATTAGGTGGAATGCACAAACCCCCGGAAAAATAGGAATTGTTTTTACTGCACAATCACGCCTTGCTTTTTTCACAATTCCGGGATAGAATCGAATCATAAGATGGATTGCTATGCGATCTGCCGGAAAGGATGTGCACCTATGGAAGAAATTTTCAATCTGCCGGAGCAGTTCGGCGAGGATGTTTTTAACGAGGCGACCATGAAGCAGCGGCTGCCCCAGCAGACCTATCAGGCCTGGAAGCACTGCGTGGCCCAGGGAGAGCGGCTGCCCCTGGACGTAGCCAATGAAATTGCCGAGGCCATGAAGCAGTGGGCGCTGGAGAAGGGGGCCACTCACTACACCCACTGGTTCCAGCCTATGACGGGCATCACCGCGGAGAAGCACGATTCCTTCATTTCTCCCACAGGAGACGGTCGGGTGATTATGGAATTTTCCGGCAAGGAGCTGGTTCGGGGTGAGCCGGATGCCTCCAGCTTCCCCTCCGGCGGTCTGCGTGCCACCTTTGAGGCACGGGGCTATACCGCCTGGGATCCCACCTCCTTTGCCTTCGTCCGGGACGGAAGTCTGTATATTCCCACCTGCTTCTTCTCTTACACCGGCGAGTCCCTGGACAAGAAGACCCCGCTGCTGCGCTCCATGGACGAGGTGTCCCGGGAGGCTCTGCGGATCCTGCGGCTCTTCGGCGACACCCAGACCCAGCGTGTCATTCCCTGTGTCGGTGCCGAGCAGGAGTATTTCCTCCTGCCCAAGGATCTGTACGCCCAGCGGGAGGATCTACGGCTGACGGGACGAACTCTCTTCGGCGCTCAGCCCCCCAAGGGTCAGGAGTTGGACGACCACTATTTCGGCACCATCCGCACCCGGGTGTCCTCCTTCATGCAGGATCTGGATCACCAGCTCTGGCGGCTGGGAATTTTAAGCAAAACCAAACACAACGAGGCTGCTCCCTGCCAGCATGAGCTGGCTCCCGTCTATGCCGATGCCAACACCGCCTGCGACGACAACCAGAAAATGATGGCCATTATGAAAAAGTGCGCGGCAAAGCACAATCTGGTGTGTCTGCTTCACGAAAAGCCCTTCGCCGGGGTGAACGGCTCCGGCAAGCACGACAACTGGTCTCTGTCTACGGATACGGGCAGCAACCTGTTCAGCCCCGGCAAGACCCCCCGGCAGAACGCCCGGTTCCTGGTGTTCCTGGCGGCCTTCATCGCCGGCGTGGACGAATATCAGGATTTTCTCCGCTGCACCGTGGCCACCGCCGGCAACGACCATCGGTTGGGCGCCAGTGAAGCTCCTCCCGCCATCGTTTCCATTTATCTGGGAGATGAGCTGAACGCGGTGGTGCAGTCCATCATCGACGGCACCAACTATACCGACCCGGAAAAGAGCGTCCTGCGCATTGGTGTGGACGTGCTGCCCATGATTCCCAAGGACACCACCGACCGGAACCGCACCAGCCCTCTGGCCTTTACCGGCAACAAGTTTGAGTTCCGGATGCTGGGTTCCTCCCAGTCCGTGTCCGGCCCCAATATCGCCCTGAACACCATTATGGCTGAGGAGCTGGGTCGGTTCGCGGACGTGCTGGAAAAGGCGGATAACTTCGATGTCGCCCTCCAGACCCTGGTCTGCAAGGCACTGACCGAGCACAGTCGGATTATCTTCAGCGGCAACGGCTACAGCGAGGAATGGAGGCGGGAGGCGGCACAGCGAGGCCTGAGCAATCTGCCCTCCACGGCGGAGGCCATGCCCACCTATGTCAGCGATAAGAATGTGGATCTGGTCACCCGGCACGGTGTCTTCACCGAAACCGAGTTCCGGGCCAGATACCGGATTCACCTGGATGCCTATAATAAGGTGGTGGCCATTGAGGCCAAGACCATGATCGACATGGCTCTGCATCAGATTCTGCCCGCGGCTCTGGGCTATACCAAGGAGCTGTGCGACGGCATTGCCGTTAAGAAGCCGCTGGGTCTTCCCTGCAAGGCGGAGACGAGCCTGGCGGATTCCCTCAGCACAGGCTGCGACGGCCTGTATGAGGCGGTGGAGGCACTGAAGCAGTCCCTTTCCCAGGTGCCCGAGGCGGCGGAGGAAGCGGCTCTGCATTACCGCCGGGTGGTTCAGCCCCGGATGGAGGCCGTCCGCGCCCAGGCAGATCACCTGGAGACCCTGACGGACAAACGCCATTGGCCTTTCCCGACCTATTCCGATTTGCTTTTCTATTGATAAAATACAGCACCGGCGCGGTTCCGTTATCTGGAACCGCGCCGGTATTCGTTATTTTTTGGATTCTTTCGGAAGCACCACATGCTCCTTGAGCACCACGGCGGTGCGGGCGGGCAGGTACAGCTCCACATAGTCCTTGCCGTCGAACCGCTTGGTGGGGTAGGGGATGTGCTCCACCTGATGGAAGCCGCCGTACTTGTCGTCATCGGTGCACAGCTCCACGGTGTACTCGCCGGGCTGAGGTACGGGCACCAGCACATTCGTCAGGCTCAGGCTGGGATGGAAGTTGAAGGCGAAGAGCAGTCCCTTCCGGTAGAAGACCAGGGTTTTCTCCGGCTCCTTGTTCAGAAGCAAATCCCCCATTTTCTGGTCGAAAATCCGGTTTTCCTGAGTTACCTTCAGCATATCCCGGTCAAAGTCTCCCAGCCACTGATACTTGAGCATTCCGTTGTCCAGCAGACTCCACTGCCGGCGGCAGTAGTGGAAGCTCCAGCCGTTGCCCTCTCTGGGGAAGTCGATCCACTCCGGATGGCCGAATTCGTTGCCCATGAAGTTCAGGTAGCCTTCTCCGCCGCCGCCCAGGGTGAACAGGCGGATCATCTTATGCAGGGCGATGGCCCGGTCGATTCTGGGATTGTGGCAGTCCTTGTTCATGTCGGTGTACATATTGGCTCCCGCCAGCCGGAAGATCAGCGTCTGATCGCCAACCAACGCCTGGTCGTGGGACTCCACATAGGCGATGGTGTTTTCTCCCGGACGGCGAAGACACATGCTGCACCACATCTGGAAAATGTTCCACTGCTCGTCGGACTTTTCCTTCACGGTCTTGACCCACATATCCGGAAGACCCATGCCCAGCCGGTAGTCAAAGCCGATGCCGCCGTCGGCAATGGGCAGACACATGCCGGGCATACCGGACATATCCTCGGCGATGGTGATGGCCTTGGGGTTCACCTGGCGGATGAGCTCGTTGGCCAGCTGCAAATAGGTGATGGCCTCGGTGTGGGTGTTGTAGGAGAAGTACCGGGAGTTTTCGTTGAAATCCGTGCCCAGACCGTGGTCGTGGTAGAGCATGGAGGTGACCCCGTCAAACCGGAAGCCGTCGAAGTGGTACTCGGTCATCCAGAATTTCAGGTTGCTCAGCAGGAAATGAAGAACGCCGGTCTTGCCGTAGTCGAAGCATTTGGTGCCCCAGGCGGGATGGTCGCCCTTGGGGCCGTCGTGGAAGAACTGCCAGGTGGTGCCGTCGAACATATTGATGCCCTCGGCGGTGTTCTTCACCGCATGAGAGTGCACCACGTCCAGCAGCACCCGGATGCCCATGGCGTGAGCCTTGTTCACCAGGTATTTCAGATCCTCAGGCTTACCGAACCAGGAGGAGGCGGCGTAGAAGCTGGACACCTGGTAGCCGAAGGAGCCGTAGTAGGGATGCTCCATGATGGCCATGAGCTGCACCGTGTTGTAGCCCGCCTTCTGAATCCGGGGCAGGGTCAGGTCGGCAAATTCCCGATAGGTGCCGACTCGCCCTTCCTCCTGAGCCATGCCCACATGGGCTTCGTAGATGTACAGCTGATCGTCGCCAACGAAATCCTTATCCGTCCAGGGGAAGGTTTTCCGGTCGTCGGTGACCTCACACTCAAAGGTGATGGTTTCCTTGTTCTGCACCACCCGGCGGGCGTACAGGGGAATGTGCTCGGTGAGGCACATATTGGCCTCTACCACGGTTTTGACCCGGCAGCCCTCCCACAGGGCATCGTCACCGGGGAGAAACAGCTCCCAGTTTCCGTTATCCAGCTTTTTCAGAGGATGGGAGGTCTTGTTCCAGCCGTTGAATTCGCCTTCCAGATAGAGCTGATAGGCGGAGGGAGCCCACTCCCGATAGTACCAGCCCCCATCGGCGTGATGGAAGCCATAGTAATTGTAGGCGTTGGCAAAGTCGTTCAGGGTCTGGCCTTTTCCCAGAATCCGCCCCTTGGCGGAGCGATATAGTTCCATTCTCAGATCAATGTCGCCGGCGAAGGGCTGGAGCTGAGGATTGAGTTCCAATAAGCGATACATGTTATGTCACCTTTCCAATTGTAATGGGGACTTCGTACACGTCTATTTTAGGAGAAATTCAGGCTTCTGTCAAGGCTTTCCCCGTTGACGGAGGAAGAAAACGGGTGTATCTTATAGAAAAAGGAGGGGATGCCCCTATGGATGAAATAGAAACGCTGAAGCAGTGGGTGGAAAGCAGCCGGAATATCGTCTTTTTCGGCGGCGCGGGGGTCAGCACCGAGTCCGGGATTCCGGACTTTCGCAGCGTGGACGGCCTGTACAGCCAGAAGTTCGATTATCCGCCGGAAACCATTATCAGCCACAGCTTTTTTCTGAAAAAACCGGAATATTTTTTCCGGTTCTACAAGGAAAAAATGCTGCCCCTGGGCTTTTCCCCCAACGTGACCCATAAAGTGCTTGCCCGGTGGGAGCAGGAGGGACGGCTTTCCGCGGTGGTGACTCAGAATATCGACGGCCTGCACCAGAAGGCAGGGAGCAAAAAGGTGTTCGAGCTGCACGGCAGCGTTTTGCGTAACTACTGTATGAACTGCGGAAAATTCTACAGCGCGGAATTTGTGAAAAATGCCGCGGGAATCCCCCGGTGCGTCTGCGGGGGCATTGTGAAGCCGGACGTGGTGCTCTATGAGGAAAGTCTGGATCCGGCCACCATCGAGGGAAGCCTCAAAGCCATCCGGGAGGCGGATATGCTCATTGTGGCGGGCACCAGCCTGACGGTGTACCCCGCCGCCGGGCTCATCAACGACTACCGGGGTGACCGCCTGGTGCTCATCAACCGGGACGTGACCCCTTATGACGAATATGCCGACCTGGTGCTTCACCGGAGTTTGGGCGAGGTGTTCTCGCAGTTGTAAGGAAAGGCTAAATAGCGGTTTTGAAAAAATGCTGTCATTGAGAACCGGTGCGCAGACCGGCTTGCAATGACAGCAAATTTGTTACACGGGGGGAATGCCGAAAGAGACGGACTTAGTATGGCAGCTTTTTATGCGATATGGTGCCGCTGCTTCCAGTCGGAATGGAGCCGGAAGAGGGTGGAGCCCAGCAGAATGCCCACGGCCATGATTCCGGCAATGGCGGCGGTGTGCATTCCCTCCCGGGCAAATGCGTCCATCTGCCCCAGCACGGCGTAGTTCATGGTGTAGTATACGCCCGCACCGGGAAGCAAGGGGAAAATTGCCACGACCAGATAGGAAATGGCCGGGTACTTCCGGATTCTGGCCATGGTTTCCGAATAGACCGAGGAAAACAGAGCAGACCAGAAGTAACAGGCGATATCCCCGCAGCCCAGGCGGGCGACCATGCAGTAAAGGAACCAGGACAGCACACCTCCCAGAGTGCTGATGGCCGTGCCCGGGCCGTGGATGTTGAAGAGAATGGAAAAACCAATGCAGCCGATGAGGGAGAACAGGCACTGGAGCCCCACGGGATAGGAGATGCTGGGAGCGGATACAGGCATCCCCCACAAAAAGCTCGAGACATTCCAGGCACCGGCAGTGCCCAGGGCAATGGCGGCAGCCAGCAGAAGCACCTGGACAATGCGGTTCACACCGGAATTGGTGTCGCCGTAGAGAATGTCCCGCATGGCGTTGGTGAAGGTCAGTCCCGGCACCAGAATCATCAGGGCGCCGATGTTGGCGGCATTGGGGTTGGGGCAGAGCCCGGCGGCGTTCAGACCGTAGGCCAGCAGGGACATAAAGAAGGACGCGGCCAGGGTGTTGAAGAAAGGAGCCGTCCGGCGGGTACCGAGAATGGCCATGACAAGCCCCACCAGCAGTCCGCAGACGCCGCCGCACAGAGCATCCACAAAGCTGCCACCGAAGAACAGGGCAAAGCCTCCGCCGCCCAGAAAATCTCCCAGTCCCCGGATCAGGGGAGAATAGACTTTCATAGAAGCCAGGGTGTCTGCCAGCTGCCGCTGAGCCGTTTCGGGGTCGGGGCGGGTTTCACAGATGCGGCGGCTGAGGGCACTGAGCCGTTCCAGTCTGTCCAGGTCGTTTCCGTGGTTGCCGATGCGCCGCATCCGGGTGATAGGCGTGCCGTCGGCCAGAAGCACGGTGACAGCCAGATAATTGGGGATGGCAAAAACCTCGGTGTTGAGGCCGTAGGCCGCCAGAATCCGGCTGATGCTTTCCTCCACCCGGAAGGTTTCCGCTCCGCTCATGGACAGCTCATAGCCCAGATCACAGGCAAGATCAATCAGTGTAATTTCTTCCATGGGAACCCTCTCAACAAAAAGTTGGAAACAGTATACCATATTCCGGAAAAAATGCAAGAAAAAACACAGAAGAAAAGCCTGGCTTTTCTGATTGTTGAAGCGTGCCCTTCCTACCGGGGAACTTCCGGCAAAAACACACATAGCAGCCTGAAGCATTTTTTTGCACTTCCGGCGATGCGGCCGGGGGATTCTCAAGGGGGCGGCTTTTCGGCAGCGCCCCTTGAGCCGGCTTCTTATCAATTTTCTTACCGGGACAAGAAAATTGCCCCCGGAGGGACCAGAGCCGGAAATTTTTGTGAGTTTGGAAACATAATGTAGAGCCCTTTGCTTTTGACCCATGTGGGTACAGTCCCAATTTCAGGAGGCTTTTTCAACAGACAGAAAAAACACAGGACTTTCGCCCTGTGTTTTTGGAAAATTACTTCCGGTAGAGAATACCGACGATATCCGGGCCGGTATTGATGCCGATGATGCAGCCAACCTCATATTCCGCCATGGGAGGCTGATCCATGACCTGGGCGCAGGCTGCCTTCAGCTGCTCGAAGGTCTCCTGATTCTTGCCGTGAACCAGACAGTAGCTGGTGCCCGGACGGCGCTCCTTTGTGCACAGCTCCACCAATGCGGCAATGGCCTTGTGCTCGCCTCTGACCTTGGAGAGGATTTTGGCCTCGCCGTCCTCAAAGGTAATCAGAGGCTTCAGGCCGATGGCATCCCCCACAAAGGCGGCGGCAGGGGAGATCCGGCCGGACTTTTTGACGCATTTCAGATTCATGGGGACAAACACAGGCCGGGTGTACGCCACCCAGTCTTCAATGTGGGCGATGATTTCCGCCGGGGCAGCGCCGCTGCGAGCCATCCGAGCCGCCTCCACCACAGCCATGCCGTAGCCCATGCTGTAGGTTCTGGAATCGATAATATGGATGTTCAGCTTGGCTTCCGGATGCTCCTCCCGGAACATATCCCGGGTCATGACGGCGGCCTGATAGGTGCCGGAACCCTTGCCGTTCAGACTGACGTGGATGAGATCCGTGTAGCCCTCCTCGGCAACCTGCCGGTACAGCTCCAGATACTCCGAGGCGTGAACCTGAGAGGATACGGGAAGCACCTCGGCCTCGTCCAGAATCTTGTAGAATTCCTGAGGGGTAATGTCCACGCCGTCCCGGTATTCCTTGCCGTCAGCCAGAATGGTCAGAGGCAGGACGCTGATATTCAGCTCCTGCCGGAAGGAAGCGGGGATATCCGAGGTGGAATCCGTTGAAATCTTGATCTTATACATGGCATCTTTCCTTTCCAGGGGTGTCAGTGGGCGGCGCATTGGCAGCCTCGCTCACACAGGTGTGAAACGGTGGGCTTTTCGCCCATCATAAAGCAGTTCGGCTCCTGATCTTTGCTCCGGAGGTACGCCGTGCCCCAATCCCGGATGGCAACCAGTACCGGCATCAGGCTTCTGCCGGTTTCCGTCAGGGAATACTCCACCTTCGGCGGAATCACCGGGTACACCTGCCGGTGCACCAGCTGCTGACTTTCCAGCTCCCGCAGCTGCTGGGTGAGCATTTTCGGGGTGGCACCGGAGATTCGGCTGCGCAGCTCGGAAAAGCGCAGCTTGCCGGAGGACAGATGCCAGAGAATCAGAGCCTTGTATTTTCCGCCGATGAGCTCCAGGGTGGTCTCCACCGGACAAATGGTCTTTTCTTCCATGAAGGCTTGGTCACCTCTTACAGTATCTTTTTGGATAGTAATGCACAAATTAGTGCATACTTGCGGTTTTGAAAACGCATGATAAAATAGTATCATAACCGGGAAAAGCAATTGTTAATAAATTGTGAACACTATGACTCCCGTCAAATCGAAATTCACATTGCGGTTGATTTTCCTGCCGAAATCGGCGATAATAGCAGAAGGAGGAATTCCCAATGAAGCTTACATTTACGGTGACGGGCATGACCTGCGCGGCCTGCTCGTCCCGGGTAGAGAAAGTGACCCGGGCGGTGCCCGGAGTAACCCAGGCGGATGTGAATCTGCTGGCGGGCTCCATGCAGGCGGAGGTGACGGACGCTTCCGTGACGGCGGCCATTGAGGCCGCGGTGGAAAAGGCCGGCTATCATGCCTTCCTGCCGGAGGAGAAGAAGGACGCGCCCAAGACCCAGGAGGATCCTATGAAGGAAATGAAGACCCGGATCATCGGCTCCGCCGTGTGTCTTGTGGTGCTCATGTACTTCACCATGGGTCATATGGCAGGCCTGCCGGTTCCCGGCTGGTATCACGGTGCGGAAAACGCTGTGGTGGCGGGACTTTTGCAGCTGTTTCTGACGCTCCCGGTGGTCTACCTGAACCGGGTCTATTATTTCCGGGGTCTGAAAGCCTTGTATCACCGTTCTCCCAATATGGATTCTCTGATTGCGGTGGGCTCCCTGGCGGCACTGATTTACGGCATTGCGGCGCTCTTCCGCATGGCCTACGGCCTGGGGCATGGAGACATGGAGCTGGTAAAGCATTACCTGCACAACCTGTATTTTGAGTCTGCCGCCACGATCCTGACCCTCATTACCCTGGGTAAATTCCTGGAGGCCAGAGCCAAGGGCAAAACCGGCGACGCCATCCGCTCCCTGATGGATTTAAGCCCCAAAACCGCCACCGTCCGCCGGGACGGTGCAGAGCTCACCGTTCCCGTGGAGCAGGTGCAGGTGGGCGACACGGTGATTGTCCGCTCCGGCGGCGCCATCGCCGTGGACGGCACGGTGCTCTCCGGCCGGGCCAGCGTTGACCAGAGCGCCCTTACCGGCGAAAGCGTTCCCGTGGAGAAGGAGCCTGGGGACAGGGTCTGCGCCGCCACCATCAATACCCAGGGCTATCTGGAATTCCGGGCGGACAAGGTGGGAAAGGACACCACCCTGGCGCAGATCATCCACATGGTGGAGCAGGCCGGCGGCTCCAAGGCTCCCATTGCCCGGCTGGCGGATAAAATCGCCGGTGTGTTCGTGCCCGTGGTCATGGCCATCGCGGCGGTGACCTTCTGCGTGTGGATGGTTCTGGGCTACGGTCTGGAATTCAGCCTGAACTGCGCGGTGTCCGTGCTGGTCATCTCCTGTCCCTGCGCCTTGGGACTGGCAACGCCTGTTGCCATCATGGTGGGCACAGGTCGGGGCGCTCAGCTGGGCGTGCTGTTCAAGAACGCCCAGGCGCTGGAAAACCTGCACCGGGTGGATACGGTGGTGCTGGATAAGACCGGCACTCTGACCACCGGCAAGCCTGAGGTGACGGACATTCTCCCCGGTGCGCTGACGGAGGACGCGCTTCTCCGGCTGGCCGCCGGACTGGAGGCTCCCTCCGAGCATCCCTTCGCAAAAGCAATTCTTGAGAAGTACGGCACCGCACCCCTGCCGGAAATCACGGATTTTGAGACCATCCCCGGCCGGGGCGTGGCCGCAACCATTGATGGGGTGCGCTGCTTCGGCGGCAACGCCCAGCTGATGCGCGAGCAGGGCATTGCCGTTCCCGAGCTTCCGGAGCTGGCAAGCCAGGGCAAGACCCCGCTGTACTTCGGCAGCGCACAGAAGGGCTATCTGGGTGCCATTGCCGCGGCGGACGTGCTGAAAGCGGATTCTGCTGAAGCCGTCCATGCTCTCCAAAGCCAGGGACTTCAGGTGGTCATGCTCACCGGAGACAATGCCCTGACCGCTGGGGTCATTGCCGGAAAGGCTGGGATTTCCCGGGTTATCGCCGATGTACTTCCCGGGGACAAGGCCGGTGCCGTCCAGAGCCTCCAAAAGGAGGGGCACAACGTGCTGATGGTAGGCGACGGCATCAACGATGCCCCCGCCCTCATGTCCGCGGACGTGGGCATGGCCGTGGGCGCGGGTACGGATATTGCCATCGACGCGGCGGACGTGGTGCTCATGGGAGGAGACCTGACGGCGGTGAGCAGTGCCATTGCTTTGAGCCGGGCTACCATCCGCAATATCCGCCAGAATCTGTTCTGGGCATTTTTCTACAATACCCTGGGCATTCCCGTGGCGGCCGGTGTGCTGTATCTGCCCTTCGGCATACAGCTGAGCCCCATGCTGGGCGCCGCCGCCATGAGCTTCAGCAGCGTGTTCGTGGTGACGAACGCCCTGCGTCTGCGCTATTTCCAGAAAACCAAGTCGGAAAAACCGGCTGTCAAATCTAAGGAGGAAACAAAAATGAAAACGGTTATCAATGTCAATGGTATGATGTGCACTCACTGCCAGGCTCGTGTGGAGAGCGTCTGCAAGGCTGTTCCCGGGGTGGAGGACGCCGTAGTCGATCTGAAAGCCAAGAACGTTACCGTCACCGGCAACCCGGACATTGCTGCCGTGAAGAAGGCCATCGTGGACGCTGGCTACGAAGTGGTGGGCTGATTTATGAGAGAGGATTTCTGGTACGACTCCAAGGGCGCGGGGAAAATCCACGGCTGCCGCTGGACGCCGGAGGAAAGCCCCAAGGCGGTAGTTCAGATCGTCCACGGCATTGCCGAGTTCATCGAACGCTATGACGAATTCGCGGCCTACCTGAACAGCCTGGGCTTTTTAGTGGTTGCCGAGGATCACATGGGTCACGGCCAGTCCGTGGGCGAGAACGGCATCCAGGGCTACTTCCACGGCGGCTGGTTTACCGCCGTGGAGGACACCATGACCCTGCTGCGGGAAACCCAGGCGGCCTATCCGGATATCCCCTATGTTCTTTTCGGCCACTCCATGGGCTCCTTCATGGCCAGAACCATTCTCTGCAAATATCCGGACAGCGGCATTTCCGCCGCCGTCATCTGCGGCACCGGCTGGCAGCCGACGGCTCTGCTGCCGCCGGTGACCCGGTTCATTGAGGCGGTCTGCCGGAAAGACGGAGAGGATAAGCCCAGTGCTTTTTTGGAGAATCTGGTCTTTGGCAGCTACAACAAGCGGGTGGAGCATCCCCGGACGGCCTACGACTGGCTGAGCCGGGATGCCAAAATCGTGGATGCCTACATCGCCCATCCCATGTGCGGCTTTACCCCAACGGCGGGACTTCTCCGGGAGATGATGAAGGGTCTGACCTACATCGAAAAGCCGACTCATCTGGAAGCTATGAAAAAAGACCTTCCGGTATTCTTCGTGGCAGGGGGAGACGACCCGGTGGGCAGCTGCGGCAAGGGCGTGAAGCGCACTGTCAGCGAGTTCAAAAAAGCGGGCATGACCGACGTTTCCTGCCGGATCTACCCCCTGTGCCGTCACGAAATCCTGAACGAAATCAACCGTCAGGAGATTTTCGAGGATATCGGCGGCTGGCTTGCAAAAAAAGTCGAAAAAGCTTAAATAAGTCCGTTTTATTGGACTGACATACTGATATACTATCGCCAGAAAACGAAAGCAAAGTGAGGGCGATGGCTATGTATCAGCTGCGAAACATTCAGGGTCACATTCAGGTTTACGATTGGAAGGGCAATTTCCTGTTCTCTGCGGACAGCGAGCGGGAGGCCAGAGAGGAATTGAAGGACTATGCGGAATCTGCGGCTTGATATCTGCTATGATGGCACCCGTTACCGGGGCTGGCAGCGGCTTCCCGGCAGGGAGGACACCATCCAGGGAAAGCTGGAAACGGCACTGTCCCGGATTCTGGGAGAGCCCATCGAAATTTCCGGCAGCGGCCGGACAGACGCAGGGGTTCACGCCAAGGGGCAGGTGGCAAGCTTTCACTGTGAAAGCCCCATGCCTCCGGCGGAGATACTGGCAAATCTGCGCCGGTATCTGCCGGAGGACATCGGCATATACTCCTGTCGGGAGGTATCTCCCCGGTTTCATGCCCGGCTGAACGCCCGGGAAAAAACCTACGTCTACCGAATCTGGAACAGCGAAGCTCCCTGCGTTTTTGAACGCCGGTTCGTAACCGTGATGCCGGAGAAGCTGGATGTGGAGGCTATGAATCGGGCGGGGGCGCTGCTTATGGGCAGACACGATTTTTCCGCCTTCTGCGGCAATCCCAAAATGAAGAAATCCACGGTGCGGGAGCTCACTGCCCTTACCGTCATCCGGCAGGGGGAGGAAATCGTTCTTCGCTTCACCGGAAACGGCTTTCTCTACAACATGGTGCGGATTCTCACAGGCACCCTGGTGGAGGTTGGCAGGCAGCAGCGCAGCCCCGAATCCGTAACCGAGCTGTTCGGTGCCAAACGGGCGCAGGCGGGGTTTCTGGCGCCGGCCCAGGGCCTGTGCCTGGAGGAGGTAGTGTATTGAACATTCAGATTTTCGGCAAAGCCAAGTGCTTTGACACCAAGAAAGCCGAGCGGTATTTCAAGGAGCGGCGGATTCCCTTTCAGTCCATCGACCTGAAAAAATACGGCATGTCCGGCCGGGAGTTCGATTCCGTCCTCCGGGCGGTGGGCGGCATTGACAATCTCATCGACTGGGAGGGAAAGTCTCAGGAGATCACCCTCATGAAGTACATGGACGACAAAACCGCCAAGGAAGACAAGGTCTTCGACGATCCCATGCTGATGAAGACTCCGGTGGTGCGCAACGGAAAGCAGGCCACCGTAGGCTACTGCCCGGAAATCTGGGCCACCTGGGAATAACCGATTGGAATTTCAGAAAACAAAAGAGACTGTTAAGGCTCTGCAACGCGAAGGAATCCGGGGGAGCACCGTATCGGTGACATCGGCCGGTTCGCGGTGACAGAGGTTAGCGGCCTCTTTTTTTGTCGAAAACGGAAAATTTGTATTGCAGTTTTTGGTAAACAGTGATAGAGTAGGGGAGTGCCATGACTGATGTACGTTTGTACGCCTGCTGCGTAACGCCGGAGATCCCGGCCATGCTTCTGATTCTGGGGGTGGGTCTGTACCTGACGGTGCGGCTGGGAGTTCCCCAGCTGGTTCTGCTGCCCCGGGCACTGAGACTTTTCTTCCGGCGGCTGGTTTTCCCGGAGAAAAAGAAGGGGGTATCCTCCTTCCAGGCCCTTTGCACGGCGTTAGCCGCTACTGTGGGCACCGGAAACCTGGTGGGTGTAGCCGGGGCGATTTGTCTCGGCGGGCCGGGGGCCATTTTCTGGATGTGGGTCTGCGGCTTTCTGGGCATGGCCACAAAGTTTTCCGAAACGGCTCTGGCGGTGCGCTACCGGGTAAAAACCCCGGCGGGCTTCTCCGGCGGCCCCATGTATGTCATGACCCGAGGGTTAGGGGAAAAATTCCGTCCCATGGCAAAGCTCTATTGCCTGTTTGGGATTCTCGCCGCCTTCGGGGTGGGCAACGCCGCCCAGATCAACGCGGTGGTCACAGGCTGCAACGGGATTCTGACCCGCCTTGGCGGCAGCCCGGGCATATTGGGCAATCTCCTGCTGGGCGTTGGCATGGCGCTGGCCGTGGGGGTGCTCCTGCGGGGCGGAGCCAGCCGGGTGGGAAAAACCGCCCAGCTTCTGGTGCCTTTTGCCGCGGCAGGGTATCTCCTGATGTGTGCCGTTGTGCTCCTGGTGTTCCGTGGGCGGATCGTCGGGGCTTTTCAGGCGATTTTTGCCGGGGCTTTTTGTCCCAGGGCAGTCACCGGCGGGGCATTGGGTTCGGCTTTTTCGGCTCTGCAAGTGGGTTGCAGCCGTGGGGTATTCACCAACGAGGCGGGCATGGGTACCGCTTCCATTGCCCACGCCGGGGCGGAAAACGTGGAGCCTTCCGAGCAGGGCCTCATGGGCATTGTGGAGGTTTTCCTGGACACCATCCTGATCTGTACCCTGACGGCACTGGTGATTCTCGTCACCGGCGTACCCATTCCCTATGGGACTGATGTGGGCGGGGCACTGACGGAGGCGGCCTTTGCTCAGGTCTATGGCAGTTGGGCGGGGGTTCTTCTCACGGCGGCCCTGATTCTCTTTGCCACGGCCACGATTCTTGGCTGGGGCTACTATGGCACCCGGTTTGCTGCTTTCCTCTGGGGAGAGCGGGGCAAGCGCCGGTTTGTCGCCGCCCAGTCGCTGGCGGTGGTGCTGGGGGCAGTGCTGGACACCCGGGCGGTGTGGCGGCTCTCGGAAGTGGCCAACGGCCTGATGGCCATTCCTAACTTGATTTGTCTTGCGGCTCTGGGCGGTGAGCTCAGCCGTATTACGAAAGAATATAAAAATCCGGCGCGTCTGGCAGCTGCCGGTGGAGGTAAGTATGCAGATTTCCATAAACGCAAACCGTTGTGAACCCTCTCCCATGCGCAAATTTCATCCTCTGGCCGTCCAGGCGGAGAAGCAAGGGAAGAAAATTTATCACCTGAACATCGGACAGCCGGACATTGCCACGCCCCCGGAATTTTACAAGGCGGTGCACGGATTTTCGGACAAAACTCTGGCCTATGAGGCCTCTCCCGGACGGCCGGAGCTCATTGAGGCCATCCGGAACTACTATGGCACCCTGGGGGTGTCCCTGAAGGACAACGACATCCTGGTGACCACCGGCGGCAGCGAGGCACTGCTCTTCACCTGCCTGTCCATTCTGGATCCCTACACCGAGGTCATCATCCCCGAGCCCTATTACCCCAACTACACCACCTTCGTCCATGCCGCCGGCGGCGTCATCCGGGCCCTGCCCACCAATCCCTGGGAGGGCTACCGCTACGCCGATCGGGAGCGGATCGAAAGTCTCATTACCCCCAACACCCGGGCAATCCTCATTACGAACCCGGGCAACCCCACCGGCGTGGTGCTGGACGAGACGGAAATGCGGATGATTGCGGACATTGCCAAGAAACACAATCTGTTCCTCATCTGCGACGAGGTCTACCGGGAGTTCTGCTACGACGACAAATTCGGCGTGCCCACCATGGCTCGGTTCCGGGATATCGATGAGAACCTGGTGATCGTGGACTCCGTGTCCAAGCGGTTCTCCGCCTGCGGCGCCCGGGTGGGCTGCGTGGTCACCCGGAACAAGGAACTTCAGGCGGCACTGCTGAAATTCTGCCAATGCCGGTTGTCCGTGGCCACCGTAGATCAGGTGGGCGCGGCGGAGCTGTACAAGGTGGATCCTGCCTTCTTCCGTGCCAGCAAGGCCGAGTACAAGCTTCGTCGGGATACGGTGATCCGGAAGCTCCGGGCCATTCCCGGAGTGGTGGTGGAGGAGCCCATGGGTGCCTTCTACCTGATGGCAAGCCTGCCCGTGGACAACTCGGACAAGTTCCAGCACTGGCTGCTGGAAAAATTTGACGACCATGGGGACACGGTGATGTTCGCCCCCGGCGCACCCTTCTACGAGACCCCGGGCAAGGGGATTAACGAGGTGCGCATTGCCTACGTTCTCAAGCAGGAGGACTTGGAGCGAGCCATGGACGTGCTGGCAAAAGGTATCGCCCTCTATCAGAAGACGGTGATGAAGGTCAAGGCCGTGCCCGTGGCAGATTAAAAATAATGGAGACGAAAGCGGAGCGCGGCGGCGTTCCGCTTTCTTTCGTCACGCCCCTTTCGTTATGATAGAACCATCCATACGAAAGGGGAGAGGGACAATGAAACGGGTATTCTGGGTGCTGGCACTGGTGCTGGTGCTGACCCAGCCTGCGGCGGCTGCGGAAAATCAGGGCAGTCTGAAAATTGATCTGGACACCGGGGAGCTGCCGGTGACCAACGGGGCGGTGACGCTCTACCAGGTAGGCACTCCCGCCGACGAGGGCTATCGGGTTCTGGACTACTACGGCGGGGGCACCGTGCGCTACCAGGATGCGGTGTCCGACAATCTGGCCATGTACTATTCCGAACTGGCAGGCTCCGGGCGGGAGCTATTGCTGGATGTGGACGGTCAGGCGGTGTTTTCGGGATTGGAGGCAGGGCTGTACCTGGTTCGGCAGACGGAGCGAACCGACGGCTTTTATCCCTTCCGCCCCTTCCTGCTGCGTCTTCCCACCAAGGGGCAGTGGGATTTGAAGCGAAGTCCCGCCATTTCGCCGATCGTTTCCGGCTGCCCCCGGACAGCCGATTCCGGCAGACTTACCCTGGGCCTATGGGGTGCGGGCTTGTCCGGCCTGGGTCTGGTGCTGTGCGCCTGGCCGAGAAAACGGAAAGGCTGACAAAATACGGTTCAGACTGCCGAAAGAACAGGTCATTGCACGAACAGGCTGCTTTCTGTATGGAAGGCAGCCGCTTTTTTCTTGCCTTTCCGGGGAAAATGCCTTATAATGAAGAAAAAACCGCCGTTAGGAGGCATGTCGTATGACCCGAGGCTTTATCACCATCGCAACCGGCACTGACTGGTATTACCAGCTGGCGGAAAATCTGCTGCTGTCCTACCGGCTGCTTTGCGAAAAGCCCATGCCCTTCGCCATCCTGTGTGACCGGGAAAACGAGCACACGAAGTGCTTTGACCAGACCATTGTGTTTACGCCCACGGGAAAGCCGTTTTTCGACAAGTTCGAGCTTCTGCGGCTGGCTCCCTTTGATGAAACTATTTTCATCGACGGGGACTGCCTGGCATATGGGGACTTAAACGAATTCTGGGACTTTTTCGCCGGGGCTGACGATGTTTCCGGAGCGGGCTACAATGTTCCGGCGGACAGCGACCGGGGACTGTACCGCTTGGCGGACATCGGCGATTACGCCCCTCGGATTACCCAAAAATCCAGCATCCACGGTGGCCTGTACTTTATCCGGAAGGGTGCGGTCTGCGATGCCGTCTATGCTGACTGTCAGAAAATAATCGCAAATTACGAAAAATATCGCTGGCCGGATTTCTGCGCCCCCTGTGCCGACGAGCCGGTGCTGTGCCTTGCCATGAACGCCAACGGCTGTCATGTGCAGGAGGCCGCACCGGAAAACTACGGCATTCCCTGGGAGGTCACCTCCCTGAAATGCGATCTGTTCACGGGTACCTGCCGCTACGCCACCGAGTGGCATCCGGAGACGGATCGGGGTCGGATGATCCACTGGTCTACCCGGTATACGAAAAAGCCCCTGTACCGCTTCGAGGCGGAAAAGCTCCACCTGATGGTGAAAAACAACCTGCGCCCGTCCCCCTCCGGCGTGCCCCTGGGGCTGAAGGATACCATCCTTTACCGCTGGCGTCTGCGCTATGACTGGCTTCTGGCCTGGGAGTTTACCCGCCGGGCTGTCAATAAGCTCTGCCGCATCGTCACCTGCACCCCGCCCAAGGACTGATTGACCAGAAAAAAAGCTTGTATTTCAAAGCGTTTCGTGGTAGAATAACCAGCGTATTATCGAAAAAAAGAACCTATGACCCATCAGGAGGATATACATGAGCTATCATGGACGTTTTGAACAGGCCAAGCAACCCAAGCAGCCCGGGAAGAAAAAGGGGCTGAAGATTTTTCTGATTGTCATTGCCGTTATTCTGGTGCTGCTGCTGATTTTTGCCGGTGCGGCCTATCTCTACCTGCAAAGCAAGCTGAAGAAGATGAACATCATCGAGCTGCCCAAGGATACCTATGCCTACACCGAGCCTACGGATGAGGTCACCCGCCCGCCGGAGACCGGAGCGGAGACCACGGAGGCAATTACCGAGGCAACGGTTCCTAAGATGACCGCTGACGACATTGTCAACATTCTGTTTGTTGGCCAGGCTGCCCGAGCCGGGGAAGAGGAGACCATGGCGGACAGCACGATGCTGGTTTCCATCAATACCTACACCAAGGAAATTACCTGTATGTCCATCCTCCGGGACTCCTTCGTGAAGTTGCCGGATTATAAGGGCCATCAGTGCGGCAGAGCCAAGTTCACCGTCTGCTATAACCTGGGTTATCAGTGGGGCGGCGGCACTGCCGGCGGTATGGAGATGACCAACATCTGCCTGAAGGACAATTTCGGCATTGAGGTGGACTACAATGTGGAGGTCAGCTTTGACAGCTTCATCAAGATGATCGACTACATTGACGGCGTGGACATTGACCTGACCCAAGCTGAGGCGGACTATCTGAACAAGGACACCCTGTACGTCAAACGCACCATCGAACCGGGCGTTCAGCGGCTCCAGGGCATGGAGGCTCTGTCCTATGCCCGGATGCGCAAGGCCGCCGGCGATTCCGAAAGCGATATCAAGCGTACCGAGCGTCAGCGCAAGGTGGTGGAGGCCCTGCTGGAGAAGTTCCGCTACCGTTCCATTGCCGATCTGAACAATTGGATTGATATTCTGCTGCCTATGGTCAGCACGACTATGACACCCACCGATGTGACCAAGCTGGCAGCCAGAGTGCTTCCTATCTTCTCCGAGTTGAAGATCAAGGGAGCCACCGTGCCCATGGAAGGCTGGGGCGATATGGTGGATATCTATAATGACGGCCAGATCCATAGCGTCATGCGCTTCGACACCGCCAAGGAGAAAAAGCTCATCCGTGCCATCACCGAAGCGGAAGTTTCCGATTAAACTGTATAGTTTTACCCCCTGGGTTCGCCTTGCGCCCCAGGGGGTTGCTTTTGCATGTAGTTACGTTATTGCGAGTTAGTCTGAACCAAAATAGAAGGTGCCATTGGAAACCAGTGAAGAATGTGGCATAATGCACACTGGTGTGGCAATCCCTCGCTATTTCCGAGAACTTCCGGCAGAGCGCAAAGGCTCCCCTTGCTGACCAAGGGGAGCTGCCCCAGTGCGCACACTGGGGCTGAGGGGATCAGAACTCCCATCTTTTTGTGTGCTTTCATTGACGCAGTTTTACAATCCCTCAGTCAAAAATCGAAGATTTTTGCCAGCTCCCTTTACACAAGGGAGCCGCTGGGTGCTCCCGCACCAGTGCGTTTATCGATGTTTCTCAGAAGGACAAGAGATTTGTACCACATTCCTGGTTCTCACGATGACATTCTTCTTTCGTAGGCTAAGTGTTATTTTTGGCAAAAGGAATGCCGCTGCCGGCGTTGTGTTCCCTTCTTACTGCCCGTGAATCGGAATCTCCAGAGGCCCGATGTCCACAGCCCGGAGGCCGCCGTCGATCCCCTCCGCAGGAACGTAAGCTTGCAGGCTCACGGACAAATCCTGAATTTCCGCCAGAGTCATCGCATCTTCCAGGTTCATGTACATCCGGCCGATGGCCTTGGTGTGAGCCGGGATCTCCACATACAGGGAAAGTCCGGAATCCTCCTGACCGTTGACCGTGCACGCTGCGGTGCAGACGCTGATTTCGCTGTCGGTGGTATTTTCCAGACAGAATACCAGGTTGTTCAGGGAATCCACGTCGTAGGCATCCGGCGTAAAACCAAGGTAGGAGATCATCAGCCCGTCCCGGTCATAGAGAAGCTCCGCAGAGTCTGCCTCCGCGGAAGGCGCAACGGACACTTCCTCCGCCTCCGCCTCCATGGGGCCGATCTCAAATACCTCCGTATAGTCGTTGGCATCGCAGAACATCAGGGAAAAGGTCATTTTTTCCACCGTGTCGGAACCGGTGTATTTCAGGTACTGGGAGTCCAGATAAAGGGTGCTGACAGAGGTGCTGTGTTTGGGCAGATCGCAGTAAAAGCCAGCGTCAGGCAGCAGATAGCCGTTGACCAGCAGTTCCTGAGTGTATACCACCAGATCCTGATCGGTGTCGTTGCGAATTGCCAGGGACATACCGTCCCCCGGAGCCCGAAGCTCGCTGTCCAGGGCGGTGATGGTGACATCCTCATCGGAAAAGAGAACGGTGTCATAGCCACCTGGGGTTTCCTCTGGCTGAGGGGAGCTGCCGGACAAAATTCCCCGGGCCGCGAAGCTGCCGAATAGACCCAGCGCCACATTGGTCAAAACGATAATGGCGATGACCATTCCGAGAACCTTGCCCACCGGGTTCTTTTTCGCCTGGCGACTTTTTCGATCCTGCCGATGAGACTGGGGCCATCGGTCACAGCCGAAGGGATCCTTGACAGGAATGGGCTTTCGCTTGGTTCCTTCAATGACCAGGGGCTCTCCTTCATGGGTATGGAACCCGTGGGCGATTTCTTCCGTGAAGTGCTCGTACAGGCAGTTGCCGCATTTTTTCCCGTTGTAGGGCTTTCCGCAGCTGGGGCATAGCTGTTTTGCCATAGGGGTCGCCTCCTTTCTTTTTCCTCATTATAGCAATTCCCCAGGGGGGCTGTCAATCCAAAAGAATCCGGTTTAAGGGATATTTGACCAATGGACGACATGTTTAGTCCCCGCTTTTTCGGGGATACTTTGAACAAACTGCCAAAAATAGAAAAATTGTTCTATCTTTGATGGGTTTTACTTGACAAAGCGGAAAAATATCAGTATTCTATACTGATGCGGAATGAATGGAAACGTTTCCTTCTTGAATGAACAGGTACGGTTCCCCCTTCCGCAAAGTTTGACAGCAACCGCGTGGCGGTTTGAAAAACAGGCGGATTTTCCGCCGATATGATGGAGGCATAGCCAATGACTAACCTGAATTGCAGGAATATTCTCAAGTGGACGGAAGCCCAGCTGAAGTACAATTTTGACGTAGCCCTGAAGGACGCCACCCCCCAGGAACTCCATGAGGCACTGGGTCAGGCGGTGATGATGGCCATCTCCGACAACTGGAGCAGTGCCAAGAAGACCCGTCTGCATGAGCGCAAGGCCTACTATTTCTCTGCCGAGTATCTGATTGGTCGGCTGGTTTACAGCAACCTGTTCAACCTGGGCATCCTGGACGAGATGAAGAAGCTCTTCGCTCAGCAGGGTGTTGACCTGGCTGTTCTGGAGGACATCGAGGACGATGCCCTGGGCAACGGCGGCCTGGGCCGTCTGGCTGCCTGCTTCCTGGACAGCGCCGCGACCTGCGACATTCCTCTGTCCGGCTACGGCCTGCGCTACAAGTTTGGCCTGTTCAAGCAGAGCTTTGACGGCAACGGCAACCAGGTGGAGAAGGCCGACGACTGGACCAAGTTCGGCGATCCCTGGTCCTACCGCCGGTATAACCATACCGTGAAGATTCGCTTCCCCGATCACACCGTCCTGGCGGTGCCCTATGACGTGCCCGTCATCGGCTACGGCACCCAGAATGTGGGCACTCTGCGCCTGTGGCAGTGCGAGGCCGAGGAGGAGCTGAACTTCGACGCTTTCAACAGTCAGGACTACCTCCGGGCGCTGGACGCCAAGAACAAGGCCGAGGACATCACCCGGGTGCTGTATCCCAACGACTCCACCTGGGACGGCAAGCGTCTGCGCATCAAGCAGCAGTACGTTCTGTCCTCCGCTTCCCTGCAGGATATGCTGCGCATCTACAAGATTGCCCACGGCAATGATCTGAGCCGCTTCGGCGAGTTCTATGCCGTGCAGCTGAATGATACCCATCCGGCCATGTCCATTCCGGAGCTGATTCGTCTGCTGGAGCAGGAGGGCATGAGCTTTGACGAGGCCTTTGCCGTGGCGCAGAAGACCTTCTCCTACACCAACCACACCGTTATGGGCGAGGCACTGGAGAAGTGGCCTCTGGATTTGCTGCGCTCCGTGGTGCCTGACATTGTGGACATCATCTGCCAGATCGATGCCAAGCTGAAGAGCGAGCATCCGAATCTCTTCATTGTCCGGGACAATGTGGCCCATATGGCGTTCCTGTCCGTATATGTGGGCAGCTATGTCAATGGCGTTGCCGAGATCCACTCCCAGATTCTGAAGGACGACCTGTTCAAGGATTGGTATCAGGTCTATCCTGAGCGGTTCCAGAACAAGACCAACGGCATTACCCCCCGCCGGTGGCTGGGTCTGTGCAACCCGGAGCTTACCGAGCTGATTCACCAGCATGTGGACGGCGACTTCCTGAAGAATCTGGATCTGATTGACGGCATGAAGACCCAGATTACCGATGAGACTGTGGCGCAGTTCAATGCCATTAAGCGCAAGAAGAAGGAGCAGCTGTGCAGCGTCATTGCCAAGCACGAGGGCGTGATGCTGAACCCGGACTTCCTGTTCGACGTGCAGGTCAAGCGTCTGCATCTGTACAAGCGGCAGCTAATGAACATCCTGTCCATTGTGGACATCTACTTCCGGCTGAAGGAGGGCCGCCTGCCCGACTTCCAGCCCACCGCTTTCATCTTCGGCGCCAAGTCCGCTCCCGGCTATATGGATGCCAAGTCCGTAATCCGGTATATCAACCGGGTGGCTCGGATGATCAACAGCGATCCTGCCGTGGCCGACAAGATGCGTGTGGTCTTCGTTCAGAACTACAACTGCTCCTACGCCGAGCATATCATCCCCGCCGCCGATGTGTCCGAGCAGATTTCTCCTGCCGGCACCGAGGCTTCCGGCACCGGCAACATGAAGCTGATGCTCAACGGCGCGGTGACTCTGGGCACCCTGGACGGCGCCAATGTGGAAATCGCCCAGGAAGCCGGTATGGAAAACGAGTATATCTTCGGCCACACCGTGGAGCAGATCAACGAGGGCAGAAGCTCCTACTATCCCCGGGGTATCTATGATTCCAATGCTGATCTGCGCCGTGCCATCAATACCCTGGTGGACGGCACCGTGCCCACCGACGACGGTCTGCGCAACCTCTTCCACGCTCTGCTGGACTGGGGTCAGAATTCCGACCAGTATCGGCTGCTGCTGGACTACGATTCCTATGTGGAAGCCAAGCTCCGTGCCAACCGGGACTATGCCGACCGGATGGCCTTCGGCAGAAAGTGCCTGGAGAACGTGGCCTCCGCTGCCAAGTTCTCCTCCGACCGTACCATTCGTCAGTACGCCGAGGAAATCTGGCACATCAAGCCCGTTCAGTATTGATTCTTGTAAAATCAGCCCCGGCCAACCGGCCGGGACTGATTTGTTATAGCATGTCATTGCGAACCAGTCCGCAGACTGGTGTGGCAATCCCCCGGTCATTCCGAGGATTACCGACGAGCGCAAGGGTTCCCCTTGCTGAACAAGGGGAGCCTCGGGCGGCATAATGGCCGCCTCTACAAGAGAATCTATGGTTTACACATGTCATTGCGAACCAGTCCGCAGACTGGTGTGGCAATCCGTTCTCTTTCAAATTAAGAGAATGCGGATTGCCACACCAGTGACATCGGTCACTGGTTCGCAATGACAATGTAACCCTCGGATTCTGCTAAATACCTAGAAAAACGCCCCGATTTCCGGAATTTCTCCGGAAATCGGGGCGATCTGTCATTTTAATCCTGCTTTTTGGACTTTTCCACAATGCCGCAGATGATGTCCACGCACTGATCGATGCCCAGGGTGCCGGAATCCAGGCAGATGTCATAGTTCTGAGCCTGACCCCAGGTGCGGCCGGTATAGTGCTGGTAGTTTACCTTGCGCCGCTTGTCCTTCTCGTTCAGCCGGGCCTCGGGGCTCTTGTCGGACTCGCCGTAGCGATGGACGATCCGGTCCGCCCGGAAGGCCATGTCCGCACAGATGAAGGTGTGCAGCGCATCAGGCCGATCCTTCAGAATGTAGTCCGCATTCCGGCCTACGATGACACAGGGGCCCTTTTCCGCCAGCTGCAGAATCACGCTGCACTGAATGTTCCACAGGAAATCCGCGGTGGACAGGCCGTTCATAACTCCCGGAATCCCCTGAGGGGCAAAGGCATAGGAGAACAGACTGCTGCCGGGGGAGTGCTCGCCGTTTTCCTCCACGAACTTCGGCGCAAAGCCGGACTCCATGGCAATCTGGTCAACCAGCTCCTTGTCATAGAAGGGGATGCCCAGCCGCTCTGCCACCATGTGACCTACGGAGCGTCCGCCGGAACCGAACTCACGGCTGATGGTGATGATCTTTTTTTCCATAATGCTTACCTCCTGGTACAGTTCTCATGCCTATATTATAGTCAAGCTGACGGCATCTGTCAATCTTTCTTTGTGACCCTTCGTGCAAATTGCCTCACAGCGGCGGACGGCCTTCGTATTCTCTGCGAATTTGAGCCAGCACGTTCACGTCCGCCGGGCAGAATTCATAGTCCGGGATCTCCTCCGGCCGGATCCAGCGCAGAGCCTTGTGCTCCAGCAGCTGGGGCACGCCAGAGGCAATGGTGCAGTGAAACAGGGTCAGCCGGATCAGCATATCCGGATAGTCGTGGAATTCCTGAAAGAACCGACTGCCCACGTCCACCTGGATGGCCAGCTCCTCGGCGCACTCCCGGGTCAGAGCCTGGGCAGGGGTCTCCCCCGACTCCACCTTGCCGCCTACAAATTCCCAGAGCAGTCCCCGGGTTTTGTGGGCAGGCCGCTGGCAGATCAGAAATCTGTCCTTCTCCCAGATCAGGGCGGCCACCACATCCACCGGCTTTTTTTGGGTGAGAACCGTGGCGGAGCAGGGAAGGACGTTGACCTGCCCCTGTGCGGTGAACAGAGGGACGGTTCCGGCGGCACCGTCGTGGATGTTCACATCCCAGGTTCCATCCGGCAAGGTCATGGTCAGGGGCTGGTCATCGGCGTTGAAAATGGCAAGAATGCTGTGATACCGATCCTCCACCCGGTAGCACACCGCTTTGGGATTTCCGGTTTCCACCGGGAAAACGCTGGTCTGAACCGCCTCCCGTCCGGTCTGGCGCAGACCTTCGTGCGCCTTCCGGAAGGCAATGAGACCTTTATAATAAGCCAGCGTCTCCTGATATTCCGGGCTTTCCAGAGTGTCCCAGCGGATGGCGTTCACCCGATCCGGGGAGCGGTAGCTGTTGTCGTCGAATTTCCCCCGGCCTTTTGGCTTGGTGCGGAGGATTTCCTCCCCGGCCTGAAGGAAGGGCACGCCCTGGGACAAAAACACGAAGGCCGCCGCCAGCCGGTTCTGACGAATCAGCGTCTGCCGAGGGGCGTCGGGATTTACCAGGGTAAGCCGGTCGAAAAGGGTGTAGTCGTCGTGGCAGGAGACATAGTTTACGCTCTGCTCCGGCTGACAGGCCCAGTGGGGAAGCCCCAGGAAGCAGGCGTCCAGCGTATTTTTGTCGCAGATGGCCCCGGAGACAAAGCCGGGAGCCCGGCTGTCAAAGATGGAGCCCCGAAGCAAATCCCGGCAGGTGTCGGAGAAGAAGGAAACTCCCGGGGTCAGGGAGGAGTGATACTGGGTAGCCAGCTCCGTGCCGGGACGGACGGGACTGGTGTTCATCTGCCAGCCCTCGCCGTAGAAGATCACATGGGGATGGCGGCTTTTCACCGTCTGAACGATTTGATTGACGGTGGCGATGTCCAGCAGTCCCATCAGGTCAAACCGGAAGCCGTCAATGTGATATTCGTCCGCCCAGTAGTTTACGGAATCCACAATGTATTTTCGCACCATGCTCCGCTCGGAGGCGGTGTCGTTGCCGCAGCAAGAGCCGTTGCTGGTGCCTCGGCTGAAATATCCCGGGATGATTTGGTTGAAGCAGAAGCCGTCCCGGTCGTAGACGTGATTGTATACCACGTCCATGACTACGCTCAGCCCGGCATCGTGGATGGCCTTCACCGTCTGCTTCAGTTCCCGCACCCGACAGGCCCCGTCAAAGGGGTCTGTGGCGTAGGAGCCTTCGGGGACGTTGAAATTCACCGGGTCATAGCCCCAGTTGTATTGGGGCTGGGGACTGCTTTCATCCGTAAAGCCGTAGTCAAACACGGGCAGCAGGTGGATATGGGTCACGCCCAGCTGCCGGATGTGATCCAGACCCGTGGCATGGCCGCCCCGGGTGTGGGTGCCGGTTTCTGCCAGACCCAGGTACTTCCCCTTATTTTGAATGTGAGAGGAGCGGTGCATGGAAAGATCCCGGATGTGCAGCTCATAGAGCACCGCGTCCGTGATGCCTTTGCCCCGGAAAGGGGAGCGGTCTTCTGTCCAGCCCGCCGGATTGGTTTCCCGCAAGTCGATGACCATAGCCCGCTGGCCGTTGACCCCGACAGCCTTGGCGTAGGGATCGCAGGCCTCTTTGGCTTGGCCGTCCACATTCACCAGGTAGGTGTAGTACAGACCCTTGAGGTTGCCCATCCGCCGGGCAATCCAGGTGCCGTTTTTCTCCGGGTGGAGCTGCTGACTGGCCAGGGGTTCGCCTCCCAAACCGTCCCGGTATAGAAGCAGAGTCACCTCCCGGGCGGTGGGTGCCCAGAGACGGAAGACGGTCTGACTTTCCGTCCAGAAGGCACCCAGATCGTGCCCCCAATAGGTACAGGCGTTTTCAAATTCTTCGGTATCGTAAAGATTGCGCATGGGCGGTACTCTCCTTTTTGTTTGGGAAAATTATAACACGGCACCGGACAGAATGTAAAGGAAATTCCTTCCGGGGATTGACGGCACTGGAGAAAAATGGTAAACTGTCAGCAATTAGGGCCTATCTGAAAAACGTCAACACGCCCAAACGGCGGATTTTTCCACCTGCTGGGCACTATTTTTTCTTGCAATACCCGAAGTATTTCCGCAAAAAACGGCTTCATCAGGCGAAAAACCCCTCGCCGTTGGTCATATTTCCGGTTTTCAGATAGACCCTGGGAAAGGTTCCAGCCTATGAAAAAAGTCATTTCCGCCGCGCTCTGTCTTGCGCTGCTGCTGATCTGTGTGCTTCCGGCCTCTGCCGAAACCCAGCAGACGGGTTTTCATAAAAGTCTTCGCGCCTGGATTATGGACAAGGCCAGCCGGGTCTATGTGGAGCGGATGCTCGACTACCATGTGCGTACCAATCAGGCGGTGATAGATGCCTTGGACGACGGCTACTGCGCCGTGTTCCTCTTTGACGGCTGCTCGGACAATATGGACGACCCGATTCTGTCCGATCTGTCCTATTACCGGGTGTCTGCCGTGTGCGTGGTATTGCGCCGCGATGGGGACGGGCAGCTGAAGCTTGCCTATATCAACAGCAACGCCAGCACCCTGCCGGACAGACCCCTGGAATACGGCGCCTGGACGCTGCCCAAAATCGGCGACGTAGGCCCTGCCACCATTCTGGACGGCACCTATCAGCTCTATTCCGTTTTTCATAAGGGCGAATACGAGGCGCTGCATATGCGAAGCGCCTATGACGACGGCACCATCCCTGCCATATACATGACCCCGGAGGGCTATACCGCCCATCCGGCGGATTCCATTAACATCCACACCCGCACCAGCAACCATACCAGCGGCAGCAAGTATATGTGGTCGGCAGGCTGCCCGCTGATCGGCGGCGGGTCTGCCTGGGAGTTCTGGAAGCTATTGCAGGCCACCTATTACGACAGCTATGACAACTATAACGGCTTCGCCCCGGACCGGTTTGTGGGAACCATTACCATCGACCGGCAGGCTCTGCGCACGGAGATGTATACCCTTTATAAAAATCCCGATGCGGTGGATGCCATGCTGGCCAACACCCACAGCAGCCGCCTGGATTCCTATCTGGCTCTGTGCGGCAAGCAGGAGCATTATTCCGAGGGCAAGCTGGTGCAGATTCAGCGTCAGACCCAGCTGATGAGTATGCCCTGCAGCGGCCAGACCGACGAGTGGTCCAAGGAGCTGGCGGTGCTGGAGCCGGGGCAGACCCTGCGAGTCTACGGAAGCCTCTTCAACACCCGGGGCAATCTCTGGTACGAGGCCAGCCGGGAGGGCCAGCGGTGCTTCCTGTATGCCGGACATGTGAAGCTTCTGGAGCCGGAGCCTGTGCGCAGCTGGTGGCAGCGGCTGCTGGGCCTCGGAGATTAAGATACCGGGACTACCGCAAAAATATGCGGCAGTCCCGGTTTTTCGGTTGGCTGACCAAAATGAACAGCCTCCCGCGAGGGAGGCTGTGACTGTCAAAAGACCATGTCGTTGCGATGTAGTATGAATCTGGCACAACTCTCTGATTTTTCTGAGAAACATCGATAAATGCACTGGTGCGGGAGCACCCAGAGGCTCCCTTGTGTAAAGGGAGCTGTCAAAAATCTTTGATTTTTGACTGAGGGATTGTAAAGCTGCGTCAATGAAAGCACACAAAAAGATGGGAGTTCTGATCCCCTCAGTCATGGCCTTGCGGGAGACGGCCATGACAGCTCCCCTTGATCAGCAAGGGGAGCCTTTTTCCTCATTCGTCACGGCAAAGCCGTGCCACCCCCTTTACACAAGGAGGGCAGATTACAATAACAACGTGTTTTTCGGACTGTTCTGCGTGTCAATCAACCGATGGGCTCAAAGTCCGCGGCACCGTGCTTGCACAGGGGGCACACGATGTCGTCGGGCAGGGTGTCGCCCTCATAGACCCAGCCGCAGACCTTACACACGAAGCCCTTCTTGCCCTCGGTTTCGGGCTTGGGCTTCACATTGTCCTGGTAATAGGTGTAGCTCATGGTCTGCCGGTCGGACATGACCCGAGCCTCGGTGACGGAGCAGATGAACATGCCGTGGGTGTCCAGATCCACAACGGATTCCACCTTCAGGCTCATAAAGGAGTTGACATACCGGGGCAGGAACCGCAGGCCGTTGTCCGAGCGCAGCTCCTCAATGCCCTCGAACTTGTCCGCCGTCCGGCCGCTGCGGAAGCCGAAGTTCTGGAACACGGAGAAGGGGGCGGAAACATCCAGACAGTTCACGTTCAGAATGCCGGTCTGCTGGATGATGTGATAGGAGTAATTGGCCTTATTGATGGTGACGGCCACCCGGTTGGGGGTGTTGGTGACCTGGGAGACGGTGTTGACGATGAGACCGTTGTCCCGGGTGCCGTCGTTGGAGGTGACCACATACAGGCCGTAGCCGATGTTGAAGAGGGCGTTCAGATCGTTCTTGTTGGCGGTGGCATCCTGCTGCGCCAGATAGTCCTGGCACAGCTCATTGGCCATGGCCTCAATCTGCGCCTTGCTGTCCTCATTCAGGGCGGACAGAATCCGGACGGTGGTATCGGTGAAGGTCAGGTTCTTGCAGCCTTCGAACATCTTCGTCATCACCTTGGCGGCCAGAGGTGCCCAGGTGCCGTTTTCCACCAGGCCGATGGTGCGGTTGCGGTAGTTCCGCTCGGTCAGGTGATGGATGAATTCCTTCATGAAGGGGAAGACGTCGGCGTTGTAAGTGGTGGTAGCCAGCACCAGCTTGCCGTACCGGAAGGCATCCTCCACGGCCTTCGCCATATCGCACCGAGCCAGATCGTGAACCACCACCTTGGGGCAGCCCTTCTCCCGGAGCTTCTGAGCCAGCAGCTCTACCGCAGCCTTGGTGTGGCCGTAGACGGAGGTGTAGGCCACGACAATTCCCTCGCTTTCCACCCGGTAGGAAGACCAGATGTCATAGAGGTTGATATAGTAGCCCAGATTCTCGGTGAGCACCGGGCCATGGAGGGGGCAGATGATGGAAATGTCCAGTCCGGCAGCCTTCTTCAGCAGTGCCTGAACCTGGGGGCCGTACTTGCCTACGATGCCGATGTAGTACCGGCGGGCCTCGTCTGCCCAGTCCTCGGAAATATCCAGCGCGCCGAATTTGCCGAAGCCGTCGGCGGAGAAGAGCACCTTGTCGCAGGTGTCGTAGGTCACGATGACTTCCGGCCAGTGAACCATGGGTGCGGCCACGAAGGCCAGGGTGTGCTTGCCCAGGGCCAGGGTATCGCCCTCACCGACCACAATCCGGCGACCCTCAAAATCGTCGCCGAAGAACTGCTTCATCATGGTGAAGGCCTTGGCGGAGGAAACCACCGTGGCCTCGGGATAGACCTTCAGGAAGTTCATAATGTTGGCCGAATGATCCGGCTCCATGTGCTGAATCACCAGATAGTCGGGCTTCCGGCCGTCCAGAACGGTTTGCAGATTGTCCAGCCACTGGTGCGTGAAATTCCGATCCACGGTGTCCATGATGGCCACCTTCTCGTCCAGAATCACATAAGAATTGTAAGACATGCCGTTGGGAACCACATACTGTCCCTCAAACAGGTCTACCTGATGGTCGTTAACGCCCACATAGCGGATATCCTTGGTAATTGTCATAGGTATTCTCCTTTGTGTAGATTTGCGGATATTCTTACCTGGGTTCAGTATATCCGAAAAGGGAGCCTGTGTCAATGGAATACCGGCGGCAGTCTTGACATTTTCCGCCGGTTCGGTATAATGTTAGAGAAACAATAGAAATGGGAGAAACCTGCTATGAATCGTGAAAATAAGCGCAGACAGTACGAAAAAGGTTACTATAAGACCCATGCCTGCGAGGAGAGCTTCACCTGCAAAAATTGTGGCCGACTGGTGGTTCCGGCGGGAGCCGGAAGCGATCACCGGAACCACTGCCCCAATTGCCTTTGCTCCCTGCATGTGGACATTGAGCCCGGCGACCGGGAGTCCGACTGCGGCGGCATCATGGAGCCTGTCGCGGTGTGGGTTCGGGGAAAAGGGGAGTGGGCCATCATCCACCGGTGTAAGCGGTGCGGAGAGCTCAGCTCCAATCGGGTGCTGGCAGACGACAATCCCATGAAGCTTATGTCCATTGCCATGCGGCCTCTTGCCAACCCGCCCTTCCCGGTGGAGCGCATTGAGGAAATGACCGCCATGATGGGCGGCGAGGGAAGCTTGCCGGAGATGTATCGGAAGCCTAAGGACGAGGAGCAGGAATAAGGACAGTTATCCGAAAAGATAAATGTCAAATGTTCACAAACCAGTCATAAATTGTTCCCCGAACGTTCATCATTTATTTGTATTTTACCTACCAAGGAGAGGTTACTATGAGTCTCATGCTGTCCCTGGCCTATCTTTTTTTCGTTGGCTCCTGCCTTGGCTGGCTGCTGGAGCTGTGGTTCCGCAACATTGTCAAGCATCCGGATAAGCTGGTTAACCCGGGTTTCTGCACCGGCCCCTATCTTCCTATTTACGGCTTCGGCCTGTGTGTGCTGTATCTGCTGGCGTCGTTGGAAAAATTCAGCCTGATTTCCGATCCCCTTTGGAATAAGGTGGTGCTCTTCATCGCCATGGCCATCGGCATGACCCTTGTGGAGTATGTGGCGGGTCTGTTCTGCCTGAAATTTCTGAAGGTTCGGCTGTGGGATTACTCCAATCTCTGGGGCAACGTTCAGGGCATTATCTGCCCGCTGTTCTCCTTCTTCTGGGCAATTCTGGGGGCTCTCTACTATTTCCTGATCCATCCCTACATCCTGGATGGCCTGGATTGGCTGTCCCGGAATCTGGCCTTCTCCTTCTTCATCGGCATGTTCTTTGGCGTCTTTATCATTGACGTGGTGAATTCTGCCCAGCTGGTGGTGAAGCTGAAGAAGTTCGCCGAGGACAACGACGTGATTGTGCGCTACGAGGCACTGAAAACCCACATCCGGCAGCAGCGGGAGGAACGCTCTCTCAAGTATCATTTCTTCCGCCCCTTCCGCACGGAGCGTCCTCTGGCGGAGTCCCTGCGGGAAATGCAGGCGGAGCTGGAAACCCGGATTCGCCGGAAATAATTTCAGGGAAACTCTGAATCAATCCCCTTCGGCTGAGCAGCGGATCTTTTTCCCCATCCGTGCGGTTTTGAAAGCGGGAAATATAGCGCAGCCGTTGCCAGCGCAAGCTGGCTTACGGATGCGGCATACCCCTTGCGGGTACGCGAAGTATTCCTCCGCTTTCAAAATCTTCGCCTGGAGAAAAATCTCTCGCTGTCAGCTCTTGCGGATTGAATCAGAGCTTCCCTACCAAAGGAGTACTCCCCCATGCACTTTCCTACGCCTGAGACGGATCTGCGAGGCTTCCGCCTGAGCAGGATCAACGAGCCGCAGTTCCGCCACCTGTGGTGGCTGCTGTTCTGGCCGGCCTATCTGCTTCGCTATTTTCTGGTGGAGCACTGGAACCCGGCTCAGACCTATCATGTGATGCACTGCTTCCTGGACGACTGGATTCCCTTTCAGGAGGGCTTCATTGTCTTCTATGCGAGCTGGTATTTTCTCATCGTGGGGGTGCACCTGTACACCCTCCTGTACGATCGGGATACTTTCCGCCGGTACAGCAAATTCCTGTGCATCGGCATGTCCATCTCCACGGTGATTTTCCTAGTCTATCCCAGCTGCCAGCAGCTGCGCCCGGCGGTGTTCCCCAGAGACAACCTGTTCAGCCAAATCGTGGGACTGATTTACGCGGTGGACACGCCTACCAACGTGTTCCCCTCAGAGCATGTGCTGGCGGCCTTTGCGGCGGTGGCGGCTGCCGCCCATACCGAGAGACTGAAAAAGCCCCTTCCTTTGACGCTGTTGACGGTGCTGGCGGTTCTCATCTGCGCCTCCACCATGTTCCTCAAGCAGCATTCCGCCTGTGATGTTCTGGGCGCGTTACTTTTGTGCCCATTTGTTTATTTCCTATGCTACAGAAAAGAGAGGTAAATCATGAATACCTATCGCGCCGGTATTGATATCGGTTCTACCACTGTAAAGCTTGTGATTCTGGATGACGACGGTACGCTCCTGTTTGGACAGTACCGCCGTCATCATGCCCATACCCAGGAAACCCTGAAATCCCTTCTGATGGAGGCGAAGCAGAAGCTGGGCGACTGCTGTCTGCGTCTGCGCATCACCGGTTCCGGTGCCATCAATCTGGGAAAAGCCCTGGATATCGGCTTTGTCCAGGAGGTGGTGGCGGTGGCCACTGCCCTGAAAGCCGCAGCCCCCCAGACGGACGTGGCCATCGAGCTGGGCGGCGAGGATGCCAAGATCATTTATTTCAAGGGCGGCCTGGAGGAACGGATGAACGGCGTCTGCGCTGGCGGCACCGGCTCCTTCATCGACCAGATGGCCTCGCTTCTGCAAACCGACGCCACTGGCCTGAATGAGGCGGCGAAGCATTATCAGCGGGTGTATCCCATCGCCGCCCGGTGCGGCGTGTTCGCCAAAACCGACATCCAGCCTCTTATCAACGAGGGTGCCACCCAGGCCGATCTGGCGGTTTCCATTTTCCAGGCGGTGGTGAATCAGACCATTTCCGGCCTTGCCTGCGGCAAGCCCATCCGGGGCACTGTGGCCTTCCTGGGCGGCCCTCTGCACTTCCTGACGGAATTGAAGGCGGCCTTTATCCGCACCCTGAAGCTGACCCCGGAGACCACCGTGGATCCGGAGAACTCCCATCTGTTCGCCGCCATGGGCGCAGCGCTGGAGGCCAAGGACGGAGAAGCCGCGGTGCTGTCCGAGCTGGTGAGCCGACTGGAAAAGGGCGTAGCTGTCAGCTTCGAAATGCCCCGGCTGGAGCCTCTATTCCGGGATCAGGCGGATTTTGACGCTTTCCAGGCTCGCCACGCCCAGGCCGTTGTAGGCAAGGGCGATCTGGCTTCCTACGAAGGCAGATGCTTTTTGGGCATCGATGCCGGCTCCACCACCACCAAGCTGGCGGTGATTGGCGAGGACGGCCAGCTTCTCTATCACTTCTACCGGGGCAATCAGGGCAATCCCATTTCCACGGCTCAGTTTGCGGTGTCGGAATTAAAGCGGCTGCTGCCGGAAAAGGTGAAAATCGTTCGTGCCTGCTCCACCGGCTACGGCGAAGCTCTGCTGAAGGCCGCCTTCTCCCTGGACGAGGGGGTGGTGGAGACCATTGCCCACACCACCGCCGCGGCCTTCTTTGACCCGGAGGTGGACTGCGTGCTGGATATCGGCGGTCAGGACATGAAGTGCATCAAGCTGAAAAACGGCACGGTGGACACCATCCTCCTGAACGAGGCCTGTTCCTCCGGCTGCGGCTCTTTTATCGAAAACTTCGCCACCTCTCTGGGCTTTACCGCTGAGGGCTTTGCCAAGGAGGCGCTCTTTGCCAAGGCTCCTGTAGACCTGGGTACCCGGTGCACGGTGTTCATGAATTCCAACGTCAAGCAAGCCCAGAAGGAGGGAGCCTCCGTCTCCGATATCTCCGCGGGTCTTGCCTACTCCGTCATCAAGAATGCCCTGTACAAGGTCATCAAGCTGGCATCCCCGGAGGATCTGGGTCGGCACATTGTTGTCCAGGGCGGCACCTTCCACAACCAGGCGGTGCTTCGAGCCTTTGAGAAAATCTCCGGGGTGGACGCCACCTGCCCGGATATCTCCGGCCTGATGGGTGCTTTTGGTGCGGCTCTCGTTGCCAGAAATCATTACACTGGCCAGGAAAGCACCATGCTGCCTCTGGATGATATTCTGAACCTGTCCTATACCTCCACCTCTGTGCGCTGCGGCGGCTGCTCCAACAACTGTATGCTCACCGTGAATAAGTTCCCCGGCGGCCGGAAGCACATCAGCGGCAACCGGTGCGAGAAGGGCGCCGGCGGCGGGGATAAGAAGGAAAAGGCTCCCAACCTGGTACTCTACAAGCGTCAGCGGCTCTTTGATTATCCGCCCCTGTCCGAAGAAGAGGCCAAGCGGGGCATCATCGGCATTCCCAGAGTGCTGAACATGTACGAAAATTATCCCTTCTGGGCTACCTTCTTCCGGGAGCTGGGCTTTCGGGTGGTGCTGTCTCCCTTCTCCACCCGGAAGATTTACGAGCTGGGCATGGAGTCCATTCCTTCGGAATCCGAGTGCTACCCGGCAAAGCTCTCTCACGGTCATGTCCAGTGGCTCATTGACCAGGGCATCAAGACCATTTTCCACCCCTGTGTGTTCTATGAGCACCAGGAGACGAAGCAGGCTCAAAACCACTATAACTGCCCCATTGTGGTTTCCTACGCGGAGAACCTGAAAAACAATGTGGAGGCCATCAGCGACGGGGACGTGCATTATATCCGACCCTTCATTGCCTTTACCAGTGAAAAGACCGCCGCCGACCGGCTGGTGAAAACCGCCGCCGAGGAGTGGGGCATTCCCGCCAAAGAAGTCCGGGTCGCAGTCCATAAGGCCTGGGAAGAGCAGCTGAATGCCAAGGCGGACATCCGGGTGGAGGGCCTGAAGCGACTGACGGAAATGGAAAAAGCCGGAGGCCGAGGCGTTGTCCTGGCAGGACGGCCCTATCACATTGACCCGGAAATCAATCACGGCATTCCGGAGCTGATTTCCTCCTACGGTCTGACGGTGTTCACCGAGGACAGCCTGCCCATTGATTTTGAGCCGGAGCGTCCCATTCGGGTGGTTGACCAGTGGGTCTATCATTCCCGGCTGTACAGTGCGGCTCAGTTTGTGGCAAAGCGGAACGACCTGGAGCTGATCCAGCTCAATTCCTTCGGCTGCGGCCTGGATGCGGTGACTACCGACCAGGTTTCCGAAATTCTGGAAAAAAGCAACAAGCTCTATACCCTGCTGAAAATCGACGAGGTGAACAATCTGGGTGCCGTCCGTATTCGGATTCGCTCTTTGCTTGCCGCCATGGATATGCGCCGGGAGAAGCACATTGAGGCGGTTCCCGCTCCCATTGCCTATGAGCGCCGGGAGTTTACCAAGGAGATGAATAAAGAGGGCTACACCATTCTGGCTCCCCAGATGAGTCCCATCCACTTCGACATCATGGGGCCGGTGTTCCGCAAGCACGGCTACAATATTGTTTTGCTGGATAACGACAATCGGCAGGCCATCGATATGGGTCTGAAATTCGTCAACAACGACGCCTGCTTCCCCTCCATTACGGTGGTGGGGCAGATCATGCAGGCCATCCTCTCCGGCAAATACGACACCGATCACCTGGCCGTCATGATGACCCAGACCGGCGGCTGCTGTCGAGCCAGTAACTATGTGGCCTTCATTCGCCGGGCGCTGGAAAAGGCGGGTCTCAGCCACATCCCCGTGATTTCGCTCAACGCCAACGGCATGGAGAAAAACGAGGGCTTCCATCTGTCTCCCAGCCTCATCAAGGATCTGGTAAAGGGCTGTGTCTACGGCGACCTGCTCATGCGCTGCCTGTACCGGGTGCGTCCTTACGAGAAAACCCCCGGCTCCGCCAACGCGCTCCACGCCAAGTGGCGGGACATCTGCATCGCTGAGCTCACCGTTGCCGACAGCACCTGGAATTACAAGACCCTTTGCGCCCAGATCGTGGCGGATTTTGACAATTTCCCCATTGACGAGACCCTGAAAAAGCCCCGGGTGGGCGTGGTCGGCGAAATTCTCGTCAAGTACATGCCTCTGGCAAACAACCATCTGGTGAAGCTGCTGGAGCGGGAGGGAGCCGAGGCGGTGGTTCCCGATCTGATGGACTTTATGAACTACAGCTTCTATAACGGCAAGTACAAGTCCGAGTTCCTGGGAGCCAAGAAATCCGGCGATCTGATCGCGGATACCGCGGTGAAGTTCATCCGCCAGATCCGAAAGCCCGCTCTGGAGGCCTTGGAGGCCAGTAAGCGCTTTGAAGCCCCCATGCCCATCGAGGCCATTGCCGAGCAGACCAAGCCCTTCCTGTCCATCGGCAATCAGTACGGCGAAGGTTGGTTCCTCACCGGTGAGATGATCGAGCTGATCAAAACCGGGGTTCCCAACATCGTGTGCATCCAGCCCTTTGCCTGCCTTCCCAACCATGTGGTGGGCAAGGGAGTCATCAAGGCTCTGAAAAAGGCCTATCCCCAGGCAAACATTGCCGCCGTGGATTATGACCCGGGTGCCAGCGAGGTCAATCAGCTGAACCGGATTAAGCTGATGCTGTCCACCGCCCGGGAAAATTTAGGGAAACTCTGAATAAATCCCCTTCGGCTGGACAGCGGATCTTTTGCTCCCAGACTGCGGTTCGGAAAACGGGAAATACATTCAGTATTCCTCCGTTTTCCGAATCTTGTCTGGAAACAAAATCTCTCGCTGCCAGCTCTTGCGGATTTAATCAGAGCTTCCCTAGGCAAAGAGGCTCCAAATCCTGTGGCCGGCTATTGACAAACCGGGAAAAATAGAGTATGCTAACGCCATGAGAATACGCTGGAGTGCCGGGGTCATCCCTTCCGGGAGCCTCGGAGAATAGTGAATCCGGTGAGAATCCGGAACGGTACCGCCACTGTATGCGCGGAGACCCGTCACATGGCGAAAGCCGGTCATTGGGAGCAGTCCTGAGAAGGCCGGGACGGGTTGGTGATGCGTAAGTCAGGAGACCTGCTTTGTGCGTGAATCATACGTTTGCCTCCGTGATTAGGGGCAGGCGGATGTTGTGAGTCAGCGGAAAAACGGCCGCGGCGAATCCATGCTGGGTTCGCCGCGGCTTTTTGATGCTGGGCCGGAAGTTTGCTGTTCCTCCCCTTGGCGGCAGCCCCGGCTTCAAGCGGTTGATTGCCCAAGAACCGCCGGAACACAACCACCGGGTGTCGGCCTTGCCCAGCCGACACCCGGCTTACATCCTTGGAAAGGGAGATAATCATGGACTTTTCAGCTTCTGCATGATAGAATATGCAGAGGCTTTTTGGTGCTTTTTTCGGAATATTACATTGGCGTTCATACTGAACTCCAATTAAAATCTATAAAAAAGATTTTAATTGCCTGAAGGGCATGGAGTTCATATGAGACTTGTTTTGTGATTTCTTTCCTTATAAATCACAAAACAGGCAGCGCCTTCAGGCGATGCCTTCCTGATTAAAATTAAGATTTTAATCAGGAAATAGTATCAGGAGAAGGAGGTAGCGGTTATGAAGCGGCAAATCCCCCGGCTGGTGCTGGCCGGAACCAACAGCGGCTGCGGCAAAACCACCGCGGTCTGCGCGCTTTTGCAGGCGCTGGTGAACCGAGGCCTGAAAACCGGAGCCTTCAAGTGCGGCCCGGATTATATTGACCCGATGTTCCACAGCCGGATTATCGGCGCAAAGTGCGCCAATCTGGATCTGCATTTTTTCCCGGAGAACACCCTGAACTGCCTGCTGGCAAAAAACGGGGAAGACCGGGATGTGAGCCTGATTGAGGGCGTCATGGGCTACTATGACGGCGTGGGACTGACCACCGCCAAGGGCAGTACCTATGAAATTGCCCGGGTGACCAACAGCCCGGTGGTACTGGTGGTGGGGGTCAGAGGCGCAGCCTTGTCTGCCCTGGCCACCATCCAGGGCTTCCTGGACTTTGCCCCGGACAACCGGATTCAGGGCGTGATTCTGAATCGGTGCACGGCCATGACCTATCCTGCCCTGGCGGCGGAAATCGAGAAACGGTTCGGAATCCGTGCCTACGGCTTCCTGCCGGAAATGCCCGGATGCGCCCTGGAAAGCCGCCATCTGGGTCTGGTCACCGCCGGAGAAGTGGCGGATTTGAAGGAGAAAATGCAGCTTCTGGCAGCCCAGGCGGAGAAAAGCCTGGATATGGACGGCCTGATCGCCCTGGCAAAGGGAGCAGCGGCGGCAGAGTATACGCCGGTGGCGCTGCCTCAAAAGGAGCCGGTGCGGATCGGAATTGCCCGGGACAAGGCCTTCTGCTTCTATTACGAGGATTCGCTGGGAATGCTGGCGGAAATGGGCGCGCAGTTGGTGCCATTCAGCCCTCTGGCGGACAAGACCCTGCCGGAAAACCTCCATGGCCTGTACCTGGGGGGCGGCTATCCGGAGTTATACGCAGGGCGTTTGTCGGAAAACGTTTCCATGCGTCAGTCTCTCCGGCGGGCTTTGGAAGACGGTCTTCCCTGTATCGCCGAGTGCGGCGGGTTCATGTATCTGACCCAGGCCATTGGAGAAAGCCCCATGGTGGGCTTCCTGCCGGGCAGCTGCTTCGACACCGGAAAGCTTACCCGATTCGGCTATGTGACTCTGGAGGCGAAAAAGGACAATCTTCTCTGCCGGGCAGGGGAGCAAATTGCCGCCCATGAGTTCCACCACTGGGACTGCACCGAACCCGGTACGGATTTCCTTGCGCGCAAGCCAACCGGGCGGCACTGGGATTGCGCCGTTTCCACGCAAACTCTCTACGCAGGCTATCCTCACTTCCATTTTTATTCCAACCCGGCCTTTGCCGAGCATTTCTACGAAATCTGCATCAAGGAGAAGCATCGCCATGATTGAAAATATCAAGCCCATGGACATTGAAAAGCGCAGCTTTGCCATTATCACCCAGCTGTTGGGGGATACCCGGCTGGATCCGGAAAACGAGCTGGTCATCAAGCGGGTGATTCACACCTCCGCGGATTTTGACTATGTGGAGAACCTGGTGTTCTCCGAACATGCGGTGCAAAAGGGCATTGCCGCCCTGCGGGATGGCTGCGACATCGTTACCGATACCCAGATGGCAAAAGCCGGTATTAACAAGACCATCCTTACCAAGCTGGGAGGACAGGTTCACTGCTTCATGTCTGACCCGGATGTGGCGGCGGAGGCTAAGGAGCGGGGCATTACCCGTGCCATTGTCTCCATGGAACGGGCGGCGAAGCTCCCCAAGCCCTGCATTTTCGCCATCGGAAACGCGCCTACGGCGCTGATTTCTCTCCACGAGCAGATTCATTCCGGGAGCCTCCATCCGGCACTGGTCATCGGCGTGCCCGTGGGCTTTGTGAACGTGGTGGAGAGCAAGGAGCTGATTCTGACCGACCCGGTGCCCCACATCGTGGCCAGAGGCCGGAAGGGCGGCAGCAACGTGGCGGCAGCCATCTGCAACGCCATGCTCTACCAGATCATGCGGTAAGCTATGGAAGAATTCATTGAAAAAGAAGGGAAAAAGCTTCGCTATGGCTATACCACCGGCTCCTGTGCCGCGGCGGCGGCCAAGGCGGCGGCCTGGATGCTGCTGACGGGAAAGCGGAAGGATACCATTTCCCTGGTTACGCCCAAGGGAATCCCCCTTTCCTTGCAGGTGGAGGATATCCGGATGGAGGAGGATTTCGTTTCCTGCGCCATCCGCAAGGACAGCGGAGACGACCCGGACGTGACCAACGGCACGCTGGTTTATGCCAGGGTCTCCAGGCGCGGCACCCCGGAAATCGCCATTGACGGCGGCTTCGGCGTAGGCAGGGTCACAAAAAAAGGCTTGGATCAGCCGGTGGGAAACGCCGCCATCAATTCTGTCCCCCGGAAAATGATCCGGGAGAATCTGGAAGAGGTTCTGAGCCTGACGGATGCCGACTGCGGCCTGGATGTTCTGATCTCCGTACCCGATGGGGAGCGTCTGGCAAAGCAGACCTTCAACCCCCGACTGGGGATTGTGGGAGGCATTTCCGTCCTGGGCACTACGGGCATTGTGGAGCCCATGAGCGAAAAGGCGCTGGTGGACACCATCCGGGTGGAGCTGAATCAGCGGCGAGCCGGCGGTGCGGACTATGTGCTGCTGACTCCGGGCAATTACGGCTGTGATTTTATCCGGGCGGGGCTGAACCTGCGGCCGGAATGGGCGGTGCAGACCTCCAATTTCATCGGTCAGAGCCTGGACATCTGCCGGGAGCTGGGCTTCCGGGGGGCGCTCCTGGTGGGTCACATCGGAAAACTGGTGAAAGTTGGCGGCGGAATGCTGAATACCCACTCCAAATATGGGGACTGCCGGATGGAGATTCTGGCGGCTCACGCCGGAAAGGCCGGGCTGCCCCCGGAAAAAATCGGGGAAATTCTGGACTGTGTAGCCTGCGACGATGCCCTGCGGATTTTACAGGAGGCAGGCTGCCGGGAGAAAGCTCTGGATAGTCTCAATGAGCGGATTCTCTTCCACCTGCACCATCGGGCAGGGGAGAACCTGGAATTGGGAACCATACTGTTTTCCAAGGAGTACGGCCTGCTGGCTCAGTCGGCCAATGCCTTGAACTTGATCGAAAATATCACAAGGGGGAAAGATTTATGATACATTTTGTTGGCGCGGGCAGCGGCGCGGTGGATCTCATCACCGTCCGGGGCGCAAGACTTCTACAGGAGGCGGATGTGGTGATTTACGCCGGCTCCCTGGTGAACCCCCAGCTATTGGATAGCTGCAAGCCCGGCTGTGAAATCCACAACAGCGCGAAAATGACCTTGGAGCAGGTGATTGCGGTCATGGAATCGGCGGAGCAGGCGGGGAAAACCACCGTCCGGCTCCACACCGGCGACTCCAGCATTTACGGTGCCGTCCGGGAGCAGTTTGACGAACTGGAAAAGCGGGGGATTGCCTACGATGTCTGCCCCGGCGTCAGCGCCTTCTGCGGAGCGGCCGCGGCACTGAAAGCGGAGTACACCCTGCCGGATGTGAGCCAGACCGTTATTATTACCCGCACCGCCGGGCGCACCCCCGTGCCCGAACGGGAATCCATCCGGGCACTGGCTGCCCACCAGGCTACCATGGTGCTGTTTCTCAGCACCGGCCTGACCGAGCAGCTTCAGGCCGAGCTTCTGGCGGGCGGCTATCCCGGCACGACCCCGGTGGCGGTGGTCTACAAGGCCACCTGGCCCGAGCAGAAGATTTTCCGCTGCACCGTGGACACCCTCCATCAGACGGTGACGGAAAACGGCCTGACCAAAACCTCGCTGATTATTGTGGGCAACTGCATGGGGGACACCTATATGCGAAGCCTGCTGTATCACCCCGAATTCACCACGGAATTCCGGGAGGCTACCCGGTGAAAGCGGCTTTGTTTGCCTTCACCCGCCGGGGCTGCGAGACCGCCCGGCGGATTCTGACGGCCTTGCCGGAGGCGCACTGGCAGTGCTTTACCCTGGAACGGCTTTCGGAGCCGAACTTTGGGACGCTGACCCCGGAATGCTACGGGCAGGCCTTCGGCGATTCGGACTTGCTGGTGTTTGTGGGAGCCTGCGGCATTGCCGTGCGGAAAATCGCCCCCTATGTCCGGGATAAACGGACAGACCCGGCGGTGGTGTGCGTGGACGAGCAGGGAACCTTCGCAATTTCCCTTTTGTCCGGCCACATCGGCGGAGCCAACGGCCTGACGAAGGCCATTGCCCAGGCGATAGGCGCGGTGCCGGTAATCACCACGGCCACAGATGTGAACGGAAAATTCTCCGTGGACACCTGGGCGACGGAAAACGGCTGCGTCATTGACGACATGAAGCTGGCAAAGGCGGTTTCCGCTGCTATTTTGGAGCGGAACGTTCCTTTTTTCAGTGAGATTCCCATCGTGGGGAGACTGCCGGACGGCCTGACCCCTGGAAATACCGGAGATCTTGGAATTTGCGTTTCCTTTCAGGAAAGCACCCCCTTTGGAAATACCCTTCGCCTGATTCCGAGAATTCTGCATTTGGGGCTTGGCTGCCGCAAAGGCACGCCGAAAGAGACCATTGCCCAGGCGGTGGACAGGGTGTTTCGGGAAAACCATCTGGATTTTCGAGCCGTCTGCCTGGCGGCGTCCATTGATTTGAAGCAGGAGGAGCCGGGGCTTCTGGCCTTTTGCCGGGAGCGGGAGCTTCCCGTGAAATTTTATTCCGCGGCTCAATTGAGCGCGGTGCCCGGGGTATTTACCCCGTCGCCCTTTGTCCGGAGTGTCACCGGCGTGGACAACGTCTGTGAGCGGGCGGCTTTATTGGGGGCGGAGCGTTTACTTGTGAAAAAAACAGCCGACTGCGGGGTGACTGTGGCGGTTGCTGCAAAGCATTGGGAGGTACACTTTGGGTAAGTTGACGGTTGTGGGCATTGGCCCGGGAGATTACGAGAATATGACTGTCCGGGCAGACCGGGCGCTGGCGCGGTGTGATACCATCATCGGCTATCACGTCTATGTGGATCTGGTTCGGGAGCGGTATCCGGACAAGGAATTTCTGACAACCCCCATGACCCGGGAGGCTCAGCGGTGCCGGATGGCTCTGGAGGAGGCAAAAAAGGGAAAAGATGTGGCCCTGGTCTGCTCCGGGGACAGCGGCATTTACGGCATGGCTGCCCTTGTCTATGAGCTTCGGGGAGAGGAAACGGAGCCGGAAATTCAGGTCGTTCCCGGCCTGACCGCCGCATGCAGCGGCGCGGCGCTGCTGGGCGCCCCGCTGACCCATGATTTCGCGGTGATCAGCCTCAGCGATCGGCTGACCCCTTGGGAGAAAATCGAAAAGCGGCTGGAATGCGCCGCCCAGGCGGATCTGAGCATTGTGCTCTATAACCCTGCCAGCCACGGCCGGCCGGATTATCTGCGTCGAGCCTGTGAAATTCTGCTGGGAGTGCTGCCGGAGGATCGTCCCTGCGCCGTGGCTCAGGCCATCGGCCGGGAAGGGGAGAACCGTCGGTTTTTCACCCTGGGACAGCTGAAGGATGCCCAGGTTGACATGTTCTGCACCGTATTCATCGGCAACAGCGCCACCCGGATGATCGGCGGCAACATGGTTACGCCCAGAGGATACCGGGATGTGTAAGCTGTGTGTATTTGCCGGCACGACCGAAGGCCGGGAACTGACGGATTTTTTGTGCGATCAGGGAGTTCGGGTCACTGCCTGCGTGGCTACGGAGTATGGGGAGGCTCTGCTCACTCCCCGGGAAAACCTGACCATTTCCGCCAAGCGGCTGACGGACCGGGAAATGGAAGAACTGTTTACCCGGGAACGCTTTGACCGGGTCATTGACGCAACCCATCCCTACGCCAGCGCGGTGACGGAGAATATCGCCGCCGCCTGCGAAAGAACCGGCACCCCTTATCTGCGGCTTTCCCGCCGGGGAGCGGAAAAGGCGGAAGAAGGCGTGTTTGTGCCGGATATTGCCGGAGCCGTGGAATATCTGAACGGCACCCAGGGGCCGATTCTATTGACCACCGGCAGCAAGGAGCTGGCAAAGTATACTGGCCTGGCAGATTTTTCCAATCGTGTGTACGCCCGGGTGCTGCCTATGGAGGATTCGCTGGCGCTGTGCCGGGAGGCGGGGCTGAAGCCTGCCCATATCCTTGCCATGCAGGGTCCCTTTACCCGGGAAATGAACGTGGCGATGCTCAGAAGCCTGGGAGCAAAATTTTTGGTCACCAAGGATTCCGGCACCGCCGGCGGCTTTGACGAGAAGGTTTCCGCTGCCCGGGAGGCCGGAGCCGTCCTGGTGGTTATCGGCCGTCCGCCCCAGAAGCCGGGGCTGTCCTTGGAGGAAACCATTGGGGAACTTTGCAGACAATACGGTTTCCGCCCTCAGCCCCAGGTGACGGTGGTGGGCATCGGCCCGGGAAGCCCCCAGGCCATGACCGGGGAAGTTCGACGGGCTTTGGAAAGGGCGGATTGCCTCATCGGAGCTAAGCGGATGCTGGAGTCGGCTCACCCGGGACAGGCCGTTTATGAAGCCGTTTCTCCGGATAAAATTTCAGATTATATCCATTCTCACAGGGAATACCGGCATTTTACCGTGGTGATGTCCGGAGATGTTGGCTTTTTCAGCGGTACGAAAAAGCTGCTGCCCCTGCTTTCCGATTGCCGTGTGACGGTGCTTCCCGGCCTCAGCTCCCTCAGCTGCCTATGCGCCCGACTGGGAGCCTCTTATGAGGATGTGGTGAACGTGAGCCTCCATGGGCGGGAGCGCGACATCCTGCCCGATATCCGCAGACACCGGCGGGTCTTTACCCTGGTGGGGGGCGAAAACGGCATGGGAGATCTCTGCCGCCGTCTGACGCAGGCGGGTCTTGGCTATGTGCAGGTCAGCGCGGGAGAGAATCTCAGCTACCCGGAAGAAAAAATCACGGTAGGCACCGCCGAGGAGCTGTCCCAGGTGACCTTTCCCAGCCTGTGCGCGGCTCTGATTGAAAATCCCACCCCGGATTGGGTGGTAACGCCGGGGCTGCCGGACGAGGCCTTTACCCGGACGGAATCCGTGCCTATGACAAAAAGCGAGGTGCGGGCGGTGTGCCTGTCCAAGCTGCGGCTGACGGAAAACCCGGTCTGCTGGGACGTGGGCGCGGGCAGCGGCAGCGTGGCCATTGAAATGGCTCGGCTGGCACCGAAGGGAACCGTTTATGCCATTGAGCGCAAGGACGATGCCCTGAAGCTGCTGAGAGAAAACATCCGGAAATTCGACCCGGAGAACCTGTCGGTGGTTTCCGGACTTGCGCCGGAGGCCTGCCGGGATTTGCCCGCGCCTACCCATGTATTCATCGGCGGCAGCGGGGGAAATATGAAGGAAATTCTGGAAACGGTGCTGGAAAAGAATCCAAACGCCCGGATTGTGGCTACGGCTGTGACCCTGGAATCCATAGCGGAGCTGACCCGGTGTCTGGGGGAGCTTTCCTTCGGCCAGACCGAGGTGGTTTCCTTGAGCGTTGCCCGGGATCGGAAGGCAGGCCATTATCATCTGATGATCGGCCAGAACCCCATCTATATTTTCACCATGCAGGGAGGAAGCGGAACATGCGGTCACTGACTGCCCTGATTCTGGGATTTTTCCTGGATTTGCTGATTGGCGACCCCCATTGTATTCCCCATCCGGTGGTGCTCATCGGAAAGCTGATTGGGATTGCGGAAAAGGCCATGCGGGCTCTTTTCCCCAAAACCCCCTGGGGGGAGAAGCTGGCAGGGGGAGCTGTTTGGCTCATTGTGGTGAGCCTCAGCACGGCTGTGCCCTGGATACTTTTGCACTTTGCCAATGGGGTAAGCCCCTGGCTGGGTCTTGCCCTGGAGACAGTGATGTGCGCCCAGATTCTGGCGACCAAATCCCTCCGGCAGGAGAGTATGCAGGTTTTTGAAGCTCTGAAAACCGGCGATCTGGCCAGGTCGCAATATGCGGTTTCCCGGATTGTCGGTCGGGACACCACCCGGCTGGATGAAGCCGGAGTGACCCGGGCGGCAGTAGAGACCGTGGCGGAGAATACCTCCGACGGTGTCATCGCCCCTATGCTGTACCTTGCCATCGGCGGAGCCCCCCTGGGCTTTTTCTACAAGGCGGTGAATACCATGGACTCCATGCTGGGCTATGTGGAGCCGCCTTATCAAAATGTGGGGCTGGTTCCGGCAAAAATGGACGATGTGTTCAATTTCCTGCCTGCCCGACTGTCGGGACTGCTGATGCTGGCGGCAGGAGTCCTTCTGGGTATGGACGGAAAAAACGGCTGGAAAATTTTCTGCCGTGACCGTTATAACCACGCCAGCCCCAATTCCGCCCAGACGGAGGCGGTCTGCGCCGGGCTTCTGGATCTGCGCCTGGCGGGAGATGCCTGGTACCATGGGGTGCTGCATAAGAAAAAGTTTATTGGCGATTCCATCCGGGAAATTGAGGATGCGGACATTCCCAGAGCCTGCCGTCTGCTGTACGCTACGGCCTTTCTGGGTCTGGTTCTCTTTGCCGGACTGAAATTTTGTTTCCTGTTTTAGGAGAAATCTATGCTTTACGGAATGACCAATCCCCACGGGGGAGATATTTACGGCGGGGATGTGCGTCTGGATTTTTCCGCCAATACCAACCCCTTCGGCACGCCCCCTGGGGTGCTGGAAGCGGTGAGCCGGGCTCTGCCGGACATGCACCGGTATCCGGATCCCTACTGCCGCCGGTTGGTGGAGAAAATTGCGGCGTTTGAAGGGGTGAATCGGGACGATATTCTCTGCGGCAATGGCGCGGCAGAGCTGATTTATGCCTACTGTGGGGCGGTGCGCCCGAAAACCGCCCTGGAGCCGGCGCCCACCTTTTCGGAGTACGCACTGGGGCTGGCTCAGGTGGGCTGTCGGGTGAAACCGTACTACCTGACCCCGGACAGAGACTTTGCCCTGGATTCCCATTTTCCGGACTATCTGACGGAAATCCTGCCGGAGGCGGTGTTCCTGTGCAATCCCAATAACCCCACCGGAATGCTGATTCCCCCGGTGGTGCTGAAGGACATTTTGGATGTGTGCCGGGAAAATCGGATTCGCCTGTTTGTGGACGAGTGCTTCCTGGATTTGTCCGACGACGGGCAGAGCATGAAGGGCTATCTGGCGGAGTATCCGAATTTATTCATTCTGAAAGCCTTTACCAAAAGCTACGGCATGGCGGGGATTCGTCTGGGCTACTGCCTGTGCTCGGACAGGGAGCTTCTGAAGGCCATGTCCCGGACGGTGCAGCCCTGGAATGTGTCCGGTCTAGCCCAGGCAGCAGGCCTTGCCGCCCTGGACGAAGGCGACTTCCTGGCAAAAACCAAGGCTCTGATTCAGACAGAGCGACCCTGGCTGAAAGAAAAACTGGAGGCCTTCGGCTTCCGGGTATTTCCTTCTCAGGTCAATTATCTGCTTTTCCAGGGGTCGCCGACGCTGCACCGGGATTTGAAGACCCGGGGCATCGCCATCCGGAACTGCGACAACTATCCGGGGCTTACCGCCGGCTGGTATCGGATTGCCGTCCGGCGTCATGAGGAAAACGAAGCGCTGATTGCTGCCATCGGCAGCTGTCTGGAGGTGTGAGCGTGGCGAAAAATATTATGATTCAGGGCACCATGTCCAACGCGGGCAAAAGCCTGCTGTGTGCCGGTCTGTGCCGGGTGTTCCGGCAGGACGGCTACCGGGTAGCTCCCTTCAAAAGTCAGAATATGGCGCTGAATTCCTTTATTACCGCAGACGGCGGAGAAATGGGTCGTGCCCAGGTGGTTCAGGCGGAGGCTGCGGGCATTGCCCCGGATGTACGGATGAACCCCATTCTTCTGAAGCCCACCACCGACGTAGGCAGTCAGGTGATTGTGAACGGCAAGGTTCTGGGCAATATGCGGGCCATGGAGTATTACCGGCGCAAGCGGGAGCTGGTGCCGGAGGTGATGCGGGCCTATGAATCCCTGGCCTCGGAATATGATATCATCGTCATCGAGGGAGCGGGAAGCCCTGCGGAGATTAACCTCAAGCAGGAGGACATCGTGAATATGGGTCTTGCCAAGATGGTGGATGCTCCAGTGCTTCTGGTGGGAGACATCGACCGGGGCGGGGTCTTTGCCCAGCTTTACGGCACGGTGGCTCTGCTGGAACCGGAGGAACGCTCCCGGATCAAGGGCACGGTGGTCAACAAATTCCGGGGAGATCGGGCCATTCTGGAGCCGGGGCTGAAAACCCTGGAGCAGCTGTGCCGGGTACCTGTGGCGGGGGTTATCCCCTATGTCCATGTGGACATCGACGACGAGGACAGCCTGTCCCAGCGGTTCTGCCGGGATACGCAGAGAAAGCTTGTGGACATTGCGGTGATTCGTCTGCCCAGAATCTCCAATTTCACGGATTTTTCGCCCTTTGAGGGCTACGGAAACGTATCCGTCCGATATGTGGAGAGCGTGGAAGACCTACACAATCCGGATATGATTCTGCTTCCCGGCACCAAGAGCACCATTTCCGACTTACAATGGCTGCGCCAGTGCGGGCTGGAAACGGCCATTCAGAAGTCCGCCAGCGCAGGAACCCTGGTTATGGGAATCTGCGGGGGCTATCAGATGCTGGGCACCTGCATATCCGATCCGGATCAGGTGGAGGCCGCCGGGGTCACGGAAATCGCCGGAATGGGACTTTTGAATATGGCTACGGTTTTCCGGGGGGACAAGGTACAGACTCAGACCCGGGGAACCTTTTCGGGAATCACCGGAATGCTGGAGCGCCTCAACGGCCTTGCCTATGAGGGCTATGAAATCCACATGGGTCGCTCCCAGGTGAAAACACCGCCGGTGCTGGGCAGCGGCAACGTGTTCGGCAGCTACATTCACGGTATCTTTGACGCACCCGGCATTACGGATGCCATTTTACGAGCCATCTGCGCCGGGAAGGGTCTGGACTTTGAAGCGCTGGAAAGCAGTGACCGCACCGAATACAAGCAGCGGCAGTATGACATTCTGGCCGATGCCGTCCGCCAGGGGCTGGACATGGAACTGGTGTACCGGATTCTCAATCGGGAGGTCTGAGCGTGTCGGGACTGATTCATCTTTACTGCGGAGACGGCAAGGGAAAAACCACCGCCGCTTTGGGTCTGGCTCTGCGAGCCGCCGGGGCGGGGAAGCAGGTGGTATTCACCCAGTTTTTCAAGGACGGAAGCTCCTCGGAAATGGAACCTCTGGCAGCCCTTCCCGGCGTCCGGGTGTTTCACGCGGACACGGTCAGGGGCTTTTACCGGAACATGACTCCGCCCCAGCGGGAGCAGGCGGGGAAGGATTATACGGCTCTGTTCCGGCAGGTGACGCAGGAAGCGCAGGAAGCGGATCTTCTGATTCTGGACGAAATCGTTTCCGCCTGCAACCGGGGCGTGGTGCCGGAGAAGCTGGTCACGGATTTTCTTCGGGAGAAGCCTGTCCGGCTGGAGGTGGTGCTTACCGGCAGAAATCCTTCTGCCGCCCTTTTGGAGCTGGCAGACTATATTACGGAAATGCGGAAGCTGCGCCACCCCTTTGACCGGGGAATCGGGGCAAGAAAGGGAATTGAGTTTTGATACAGGACAGGCTGTATGTATCCACCATCGACCGGGAGGCGGGGAAGGTTGCCCGGCAATACGGTCTGGGTATCGAAATCGCGGAATTCTGCACCGCCTGGAATATGGACAGGGAGCTTCCCGCTGTGGAAAAGACCCTGAAGGAAACCCTGACCGGCGTTTCCCGGCGGGTGCTCCATGGCCCCTTCAACGAGCTGTTTCCCTGCGCCATTGACCCGAAGGCAAGACAGCTTGCCGCTTTTCGGTTTTCTCAGGCGGCAGCTCTGGCACAGGCCTATGGCGCCGGGAAGCTGGTGCTTCACGGAGGTTTCAATCCCCAGATGTACTACCCGCAGTGGTATGTGGAGCAGTCCGTGCTTTTCTGGAAGGACTTTCTGAAAACCCTGCCGGAGGGGCTTACGGTCTGCGTGGAAAACGTTTTGGAGCCTACGCCGGACATGCTTCTGGACATCCTCCGGGGTGTGGAGGATTCCAGGCTTCGGCTGTGTCTGGATTTGGGGCATGTGAACGCCTATTCCAGAATTCCGGCGAAGACCTGGCTGACGGAATGCGGGACTTATCTGTCCCACCTGCATATTCACAACAATGACGGCACCTGGGATACCCACAGTGCCCTGTATGACGGAACGCTCCCAATCCGGGAGCTGCTGGACATAGCCATGCGGGAGACGGAGGCAACAGCGACTTTGGAGCTGCCGGAGTGCGAGCCTTCCGTAAAATGGCTTCTGGAGGAATGAGCATGGAGCAAATACTCAGAAAAAGCATGGAGGCAATCCGTCCTCTGGATGCGGATGCCATGGAGGCAGCCAGAAAGCGGCAGATGGCTCTGGCCAAGCCCCCGGGAAGTCTGGGACGGCTGGAAGATCTGTCCGTCCAGTTGGCGGGCATTACCGGTCAGGTTCACAATACGGTGAACCGGCAGCACCTTCTGGTCTTTGCCGCGGATAACGGTGTGGTGGAGGAAGGCGTTTCCAGTGCTCCCCAGTCCGTCACCCTGATGCAGACCATCAATTTAACCCGGGCGAAGACCGGAGCCTCGGTGCTGGCAAAGCACTTCGGCTGCGGCATCACCGTCTGCGATGTGGGCGTGAATGCGGTGATCAAAGAACCGGCGGTTCTGAACCGGAAAATTGCCTTCGGCACCCAGAATATGACAAAAGGCCCGGCCATGACCCGGCAGCAGGCGGTGCAGGCCATTCTCACCGGCCTGGAACTGGCGAAGGAAACCCCGGCGGATGTGCTGGGCATCGGCGAAATGGGCATCGGCAACACCACCACCTCCTCTGCTGTCCTCTCCGTGCTTCTGAACGTGGAGCCGGAGAAGGTCACAGGCCGGGGCGGCGGCGTGACCGACGAGGGCTTCCGGAAGAAAAAGGCGGCCATTCAGAAGGCCATTGCCGTGAATCAGCCGAATCCGGAGGATGTGGTGGATGTGCTTGCCAAGGTGGGAGGCTTTGACATTGCCGCCATGTGCGGCGCCTTCCTGGGCTGCGCCCTGACCCGGCGGCCGGTGGTCATCGATGGCTTCATTTCCGCGGTGGCGGCTCTGTGCGCCGTCCGGCTGTGTCCCGATGTCCGGGGCTTCCTGGTTCCCAGCCATGCCTCCTTTGAAATCGGTTACTGTCTTGCCATGGAGGAAATGGGTCTGACGCCCATTTTCCAGCTGGGAATGCGGCTGGGGGAGGGCAGCGGCTGTCCTCTGGCGTTCCAGGTGCTCTCCGCCGCCTGCGCGATTATGAATGACATGGCAACCTTCGACCAGGCGGGCATTGATGACGGCTATCTGGAAGAGATTCGTCAGGGAGATAAGTTCTCCGTGGAGGCGGCCACATGAGAGTGTTCCTTTCCGGCGGTGCCAAAAACGGAAAATCCGGCTATGCCCAGCACCTTGCGGTGCAGCTGGCCCAGGGTGGGAAGCACTACTATGTGGCCACCATGATTCCTGTGGACGAGGAAGACCGGGAGCGAATCCGGCATCATATCGCCGACCGGGCAGGGATGGGCTTTGAGACCATCGAGTGCGGCACGGACATTCTGTCCTGCCTGAACCGGGCAGAGCCGGAGGGTACATTTCTCCTGGACAGTGTCACCGCTTTGCTGCAAAACGCCATGTTCCCCAAGGAGAAGGGCTATGCCCTTGATTTGGAAGCAGCGAATCGGTGTGCCGCCGATGTGGCGGAATTTGCCGGGCGGGTTGCCAACGCGGTGATTGTCAGCGACTATCTCTATTCCGATGCGGAAGTCTATGACCCGGACACGGAAGCCTACCGAGCCTGCCTTGCCCGAATTGACCGGATGCTGGCAGCCCAGTGCGACACGGTGATCGAGTTTTCCGCCGGACAGAAAATCATCCACAAGGGGGAATTTCCGGAATGAAGGAATATTTGCACGGCTTTATCATGTGCCAGAGTATGTTCTGTGCCATTCCCTGTCCGGTGCAGTTCTGGGACGAGAACGCCAGAGACCGGATGCTTCCCATGCTTCCCATTGTGGGTCTGGAAATCGGGGCCTTGTGGGCGCTCCTTGGATGGATTACAGGGCAGCTGGGACTGCCTGCCTTGGTTCGGGGGCTGATTCTGGGGGTGTACCCCTATCTTGCCACCGGATTTCTGCATTTGGACGGCTTTATGGACGTGACCGACGCGGTGAAATCCTGCCGGGATCTGGCCAAGCGTCGGGAAATTCTGAAGGATTCCCATGTGGGTTCCTTCGCGGTCATCGGCCTGTGCCTGCTGGTGATTGCCCAGGTGGCGCTCTTTGCCTCCGTTCCCGCCGGACAGAGCAGCCGGATTCTTCTGTTTATCCCGGCGGTGAGCCGGTGCGGCTCGGCACTGGCCGTGACGGGGCTTCCCGCCATGTCCACCAGTCAGTACGCTTCTCAGAAAAAGCCCACCTCCCGGCTCTGGTGGCTGGGCGGGCTGACCTGCCTTTTGGTGGGTCTGAGTTTTGCTTTCTGCGGAAAGCTGGGCTTTGTGACGGTGGGATGCCTTGTGGGCTACGGCTTTGCCCTTTATCGGGGCTATTCCAGCCTGGAAGGCATGAACGGTGACATTGCGGGCTATGCCCTGACTCTGTCAGAGTTGTGGGCGGCGGCAGTCTATGCCCTGATTTAGGAGGAAACTATGGTTTTGATTATCGGCGGTGCCTATCAGGGTAAGCTTGATTACGCGAAAAAAGCCTACCACCTGACGGAGGATGATATTTTTACCTGTAATGGCACGAAAATCGACTTTTCGAAGAAATGTATCGACCGGCTGGAGGAATTTGTGCTGGCCTGCGTCCGGGAGGGAATCGACCCGGAAAGCTATTTGCGGGAGCACGAAGCACTCTGGGGCGACAGCATTCTGATCTGCCGGGACATTTTCTGCGGGGTGGTGCCCATGGATCCGGTCATCCGGAAGTGGCGGCATACCACGGGTCTGTGCTGCCAGTATCTGGCAGGGCAGGCGACCCGGGTCAGCCGGATTTTCTGCGGACTGGAGCAGAGGCTGAAATGAGCATTTATCTGATTCGCCACGGGAAGACCCGGGCAAATGAAGATCATCTCTACTGCGGCAGCACCGATTTGCCCCTGTCCCCGGCGGGACTGGCGGAATTGGGGGAGCTGCGCTATGACATTCACCCCACCCGGTTTGTCACCAGCGGAATGCGGCGCACGGACGAGACCCTGAAAGCCCTTTTTGGAAACGTGCCCTTTACCGTGGATGCCCGGTTCCGGGAGGTGAACTTCGGGAGCTTCGAGATGAAAAGCTACGATACGCTCAAGGACGACCCGGCCTATCAGACCTGGATTACCGGGGACAACGAGGCCAATGTCCCGCCCCAGGGGGAAAGCGGCGTGCAGATGACCCGGCGGGTGCTGGCGGCTTTTTCCGAGCTTCCTGACGGCACGGCTCTTATCTGCCATGGCGGTGTCATAGCGGCGATTATGGCGGCCTGCTTTCCGGCAGAGGGAAAGCACCGCTATCAGTGGCAGCCGCTCAACGGCCATGGCTACGAACTCAGCGGCAATACCTACCGCCCGATTCCATAAAAATCCCCCGGGGTGCGGCAGCACCCCGGGGTTGTTGTTTTCATACGAGTTTTCAAAGAACCATGTCATTGCGAGCCAGTGCTCACACTGGCGTGGCAATCCCCCTGATATTCAAATATTTTCAATCCTAAACCAGCAGCTTTTACGTTCAACCGGGGGATTCCCACACCAGTCTGCGGACTGGTTCGGAATGACACCGTATCTTTCATCAGGTCTTCCTCTATGGGGGAAAGGTGGCTCGAAGAGCCGGATGGGGTCGCCTGTGCTGAAATAGAAAGCCGGGTGTCAATCCGACAGCTTCACTACGAAGGTATCTCCGATTTTCTTCATGGAACCGTAGTAGGGATATACACTCATTTCGGCAAATTCCGGGGATGCGGCAATTTCCGCCTCCTCCGCCTGGGAAGCGAAGGGAATGGCAAAGCCCACATACTGCTCCAGAAACCGCTCCTTGGAGTAGCTGTCCGGCTTGAAGCCGGTGACCCCGGTGAGAGTGTCAGTGAAGGCCATGTGCTCCTCGTAAAAGGCCGGATCCTGCCAGGTACCGATGACGGCCAGCTTGCTTCCCTGGGTGAATTCCGGAGAGGCCTTAATGTTTCCAATCAGGGAGGTGTAGAAGGCGTAGGCATTTTCGTAGCGCAGGTGCAGCGTCAGATAGGATTCGTTGGCAATGTAGATGTTCACGGTCACAATCAGGGCGCACAGCACCGGAAGAATATTCAGCACCGCCCGGCGAAGCTGCGTCACCGGCGGGCAGGAATCTGCCAGCAGGAGCATCAGAAAGTACACGTTTACCACACTGTAGAGCACAATGGTATGGATGGAAGTCGGGGCGATGAAGAGGAAAATGCAGCACACCGCCAGAGGAAACAGCACCAGCGCCGCAACGAGCAGCACCAAATTCAGTGTCTCACGCTTCCTTGCCCGTACCTGGACAACCAGCAGAATTCCCGCGGCAAGCCACAAAAGCCCATGAAGAATTCTGGATGCCTTCGTAGGAACCAGGGAATAGGTTCCGCTTGTAAAAATGGAGAAGAAGGTGCGGTAGGCGAGCAGGGCGTTGGCAGGCAGGGACAGAGGGGAGAAGGCCATGCCGTCCGTGGCGTAGCCCGCCATTGTTTGGTGGGTCAGACTAAGAGCCAGCTGGGCAATCCCGTAGTACAGCCCCAGGGAAAGAACCAGGAAGAGAATGTAGCCGCAGCCGTCCCGGAGCACGGCCTTTCCATCTTCACCCTCCAGAAGCCGGCGGATGACCACAATCACCAGCAGTCCGGCGCACAGCCCAATAAAGGCCTGATAAATGCCCAGAGCGAACACCAGACAGCCAAGAGCGGCCAGATGATACCGCCGTTCCGGTCGGGTCACAAGCCAGGCGGACAGCACCGTCAGCAGAAAGGCCAGACCGTGGCTGCTGCTCATGAACATATAGCCGAGAGTGCCCGTGAGCGACGGAAAGGTGACTACCAGTCCCGCCGCCAGCACCTGCGCCCAGGAGTTTTTCAGGGGCAGCAGGTGCACCAGAACGCACACGGCCACCGCCAGAAAGAAAATGGTGAGAATGCCGTAAATCCAGGGCATGGACACATTGGGAAACAGGTTGTCCATAAAGCACAGCCCCCAGCGACCCAGCACCACGCTGCCGCCCTTGGAGAACAGGGCATTGGCCTCGTCGTGGTTCACAAGCTTGTTGGCGAAGGCAAAGCCGTGGGCCAGAAAGCCGAAGATCAGTGCGGCGCACAGGGGTACCTGGTTTTCCTTGGCCTTTTTGGAAAGCCAGAGAAGAAGCCGCTGAAAGAGCAGGGGATTGGATTCTGTCATGAAGGGACACTCCTTTCGTTTGCTCCATTATAGCCTGATTTCGGAACAGCGTCAATAGACAGAAAAACCGCCCCCGTTACCGGGGACGGTTTGACGATAATACTATTTCTTAGGGTCTATCTGAAAACCGGAAATATGACCAACGGCGAGGGATTTTCCGCCTGATGAAGCCATTTTTTTGCAGGAATACTCTGCGTATTGCAAGAAAAAATGGTGCCCAGCAGGTGGAAAAGACCCGCTGTTTGGGCGTGTTGACGGTTTTCAGATAGACCCTAAGTAAAATGATTTCATCATTTTACTTAAGCCGTTTCACGGTAGACCGCCTGGGCGGCGGTAAGAAATGGATTGACTTCGTTTTTTAGCGGCAGTGGCCGCTGGCCGCAATCCTGCGGCCTCACAAAACGCTTAAAAGCGTTTTATGAAAAACTCGTACTACATATCGTACACGCCCATGATGACGATGCCTGCGAAGGTGACGAAAATACAGGCATAGTGCTTCCAGCTGAGCTTTTCCTTCAGGAACAGCCGGCTCCACAGAACGCTTGCCATGCAGTAGGAGGCAATGATGGGTGCGGCCAGGGCGGACTCGCCGCTGGCAAGGGCATAGATGTAGAACAGCTGGCCGATGGTCTCGCAGACGGCACCCAGATACTTGGGAGCTTCCATTTTCGGAACCAAGGGCTGCTTCTTGATCAGGCAGGTGTAGACGAACATAACGGCGCCTGCTGCCAGGAAGGTCAGCTCATAGGCCACGTTGGCGGATTCCTCATTCAGGGTTTCCAGAACCAGGTCATCAGCAAAAGTGCCCGCGGCGTCCAGCACGCAGTAGGCAATGGGCAGAGCCAAAGCTAGCCAGCTTTTGGCGTACTTGTAGTTGGATGCCTCCTGCCGGGCAGCCCGAAGGGCATCGTCCTCATTGGCCTCCACAAAGCCCAGACCGATGACACCGGCGCAGCACAGCACAATGGCCAGATACTGGGCGGGAGCCATGGCTTCCGCAGTGCCGCTGACAATGGCGATGATTGCAACCAGCGCACCGCTGGCGTTGCAGATGGGAGAGGAAATGGACAGCTCAATGTAGCGCAGACCCACATAGCCCAGGGTCATGGAGCTGATGTACAGCAGGGAAATGGGCAGATAGGTCCAGATCACCGACCAGGAGATTTCCACGCCGCACAGGAAAATCTTGTACAGTGCATGCAGACCCATGACCACACCCACGGCCATGACCATCTTGTTCTGGCTATAGGGATCCTTGGCATCCCGACAGCCAATCTTGGAGAAAAAGTCCGAACCGGACCAGCACAGCAGCGCGATAATAGAAAACCAAAACCAACTCATTTACAAATACCTCTCTTTTTTACGTTACAGATTCACGAGATCGGCATCCACCATTTTTTGCAGGCTCATGAGAATTCCCAGCTTGGCGTGATTCCAGGTTAGTCCACCCTGGAAGTACACCGCATAGGGCGGGCGGATAGGACCGTCGGCGGACAACTCAATGGAGCTGCCCTGGACGAAGGCACCGGCTGCCATAATGACCTTGTCATTGTAGCCGGGCATGTCACTGGGGTAGGGGGTGGCGAAGGAATCCACGGGAGCGGCGGCCTGAATACCCTTGCAGAAAGCCACCATGCCCGCCTCGCTGCCCAGCTCCACGGCCTGGATGATGTCGTGGCGGCTCTCCACGGCATTGGGCACGCACCGGAAGCCCAGGGGCTCATAGAGATTGGCGGCGAAAATCGCGCCCTTCTGGGCTCCAGCCGTGACGGTGGGAGCCAGGAAGAAGCCCTGGAACAGGCTGGTCATCAGACCCAGGTTGGCTCCGACCTCCTTGCCCAGGCCCGGTGCGGACAGCCGGTAGGCGCACCGATCCACACATTCCTGAGTGCCGCAGATATAGCCGCCGATGGGAGCCAGACCGCCGCCGGGGTTCTTGATGAGAGAGCCGACAGTCATATCCGCACCCACGTCCGAAGGCTCGATGGGCTCCACGAATTCACCGTAGCAGTTGTCAACCATCACGGTGACACCGGGCTTTACCTGCTTGCAGAAGGCAATCAGCTCCCCGATCTGGGACACGGAGAAGGTGGGGCGGGTGGCGTAGCCCTTGGAACGCTGGATGGTGATGAGCTTGGTCTTTTCGTTGATGGCCTTGCGGATGCCCTCATAGTCAAAGGTGCCGTCTTCCTTCAAATTCACCTGCCGATAGGTGACTCCGTATTCCGCCAAGGAGCAGGGGCTTTTCCGGATGCCGATGACCTCCTGCAAGGTGTCGTAGGGCAGACCCACCGGGGACAGCAGCTCGTCGCCGGGCAACAGATTGGCACTGAGGGCGACGGTCAGGGCGTGGGTTCCGCAGGTAATCTGGGGACGAACCAGGGCGGCCTCGGTGTGGAACACGTCGGCATAGACCTTTTCCAGGGTGTCCCGGCCAAAGTCGTCGTAGCCGTAGCCGGTGGTGGCGGTGAAGCAGCCAGCGGAGACCCGGTTTTTCTGCATGGCCCAGACCACCTTGGCCTGGTTGTATTCGGCTACCTGGTCGATGGCGGCGAACCGGTCGGCAAGTTTTGCCAGCCGCTTCTCGCCGTAGGCGTAGACTGCCGGGGAAATTCCCATGGTTTCATACAATTCCAGCAATTTTTCCATATTTCTTTCAACCCTCGTTTTTGACATGATGGAGTATTTCATCCGCTAAATCGTGGAGTACCTCCGGTCGGGAGATTACCAGACCCGTCTCCTTGTCTCCCAGAAGGAGCAGCGTATCTCCGGGCTGAATCCCGAACAATTCCCGAGCCTCCTTGGGGATGACGATCTGACCCCGGTCTCCCACCTTGGCGGTGCCGAAGACCCGCTGCTGCCGGTTTTTTCCGAGAATATGTTTGCCCGACGGCATAGCATCACTTCCATAAATCATACTTTTCATACTTTGCAACGCATATTATACGGAAAGAACCTGCTGCCGTCAAGGCTCTATCCCACTGAATTCTGGCCGGAAAGACAGAAGATTCTTGTGAAAATAGGACAAACCCCCTTTCGGCATTTGCCGAAAGGGGGTTGGTTTTATCAGGCGGCCTCCCAGCCGTTCTCCCAGTCGGGGGAGGTGGACTCGGTGGGTGCTTCGGTTGGAGCTTCCGTGGTTTCCGTGGTTTCCGTGGTGGCCTCCGTGGTTTCCTCGGTGGTTTCCTCCGGCGGGATGTCCACGATCTGGGCAATCTGGCGGCTCAGAGCCGCGTAGGTGGTGGTAGCCACATAGTCCGAGCCGATGCGGGCGTTGGTGGCGCGGTTGTAGCGGACGGTGTAGCTCTTGGTCTGGTAGCCGTCCCGGCCTTCCCGGATCACCTCGCCCTGCTCGTGGCCTTCCTCGTGACCGTAGGTGAACTTGACGAACTCGTTTTCCGCCTTGATGGTCTGGGTGATTTCGGAGCCCAGCATCCGATAATAATCCCGATCCTCGGTGCCGGAAATGCTGACGCGCACATAGCCGCCGGAATACTGGGCGTTGATGCGAACGGGGTACTTGAGGTTATTCTGCAATCTCAGACCGGTGTCCGCATCCAGGCCGCTGCCGATGTAGCTGGGCATCTGGGCAAGGCCGGAACGGGAGGTGACGGTCAGATCGGACAGAAGTGCCGCGCAGTACAGGGTGGAGCTGACCTGAGCCAGACCGCCGCCCTGGGTGTCGTCCAGACCCGTGTCCTCGGGTGCGGACTTGTAGCCGGAGCCAACCACGGCGGAGAAGGACAGGCTCTCTCCCGGATTCAGCACACGGCCGTCCAGAGCCTGACAGGCCTGGCGCAGGTTGTAGGTACGGTTGTCATTTCCGTCCCCCCGGGTCTGGTATTCTCCCAGGGTGTTCTTGAAGAAGGAATCCGCCCCCAGCAGATCCGGCTCGATGTATTCCATGGGAATCCGGATCTCGTCTCCGTCCTTGGCATCGGCCAGCAGCTTTTTGGCTTTCTCCAGGTCGAAGCCATAGCCGTAGGAACCGGCAACGGCGGTTCCGGAGGCATTCACGGAAGCGTTCACCGGGGCAATATAAAATTCCTTATAAATCTTCTCCAAATCGATGGGATCCGGCTCCCGGAGAATCTCCACATTCTCCACGGTGACCTGGAACTGCCGCTGGCTGTAGGCATCCAGCACCAGGTTGTAGACCTCGTCCGGGTCAAAGCCCACACCGGGCTTGCCCAGCTGGATGACCAGGGTCTGGCAGGGGGCGTTCTTGTCGAATTTGTCCGCGGACAGCTCCGGCTGGGTGCCCTCCAGACCGTAGGTGGTCTGCGCCAGGGTGCTTCCGGCATTGCCGGATTTTTCGGAAAGGAATTTTTTGATATTCTCGGTTTTCAGATTCAGGTGGGGGAGCAGGCTGATGTAGTGAGGCTCGGTTTTGGAGGCCTTGTAAATGGCATCCCGCTCGGCTTGAGTGCCTGCCCGTCCGTACTGATAGGCCTCTTCCACAGCGGTGGCCACGTTCAGGGAAGCGCCGGAGTCTTTGGGGGACAGCAGCAGCTCGGTGCCCGCCAGGTCGATGACCATGTTCTGAGTTTCATAGCTGTCGCCTACGACCTCGGTCAGGGCTTCCATGGCTTCCTTTTGCGTCATGCCGCCTACATTTACGTCGCCGATGTAGACGTTGTTCAGAATTTTGCCATGATAGGGATCCCCCGCGCTGCGGACGAACAGCAGAATCACGAACACAATGAGCATGACAGCCAGGGCGCACAGGGCGGCCAGCACCAGCTTCTTATTCTGCTCGTAGAATTCCAGCACCTCGGCCATCCACTGGGGACGGTCGCCGGAGGCCTTGGGGGCTTCCTCCGGGGTACCCGGCAGCACCTCGTCCTGATCCGGCTCCAGAATGTGCCGACGGTGGGAAACCGGCTTGCCGGTGATTTTCCGGAAGGCGTCCTCGATCTGCCAATCTTCGGCGGCAGGATCGGCGGGCGGCTCCGGCTGAGCCGGGGCGGCAGGCTTTTTCGGTACCCGGTTGGGCACCGGGTCGGCCTTAGGTGTTTTCTCGGTCAGATTGTCGAAATCCAGATTCAGCTCCTCTTCCGCCGGGAAGGCCTCCTGGGCGATATCCTCGGCGGGGAAAGCCTCCTCAGCGGGGAAAGCGTCCTCGGCGGGGAGGGCATCCCCATCCAGGGGCAGCTCCCGGGCGGTACGTTCGGCCCGGGGCTTCTTGCCGGACTTCCGGGTCAGATCCCGGTAGGCCTTTTCAATCTCCCGTTCTTCCTCCCGATGGGGTCGGGGGCTGGAAAATTTTCCTTGTGACATAATAGATTCCTCCTCTTTGAGGGATAATTTGCAATATTATAGCATATTTCCGGAGAAATGCAACGCTCATCATAATTATTTAACATTTGATACTATTTCCTGATTAAAATCTTAATTTTAATCAGGAAGGCATCGCCT
>ENA-UOJC01000553-UOJC01000553.1-human-gut-metagenome-genome-assembly--contig:-C104-NODE-553-length-65272-cov-20.747796_pt1 | contig 65272 bp, 50 predicted proteins | sample MGYA00242339_ERZ723886 | MGnify/ENA metagenome assembly ERZ723886 | reverse complement strand
CTCCAAATTCATTCTTTCGAAATTTTTCTAACACATTCTCAGGAAAACCCGGACCATTATCCGCTATCCGAATTTGTATTTTTTTCTGTTCCTCATCCAGAAAGCTTCCTTCAATGCTAATTTCTATCTTTCTTTTGCATCCTACCGTGTACTTCACGCAGTTTTCCACAAAGACTATCATTATCAACGGTGGAATCATTGCCTGTTTCACACGCTCATCTACGCAGATATGACACTTGCAATCATAGCGGTATAAAATATTATGGATTTTTACATAATTTACAATCTGCTGTAATTCTTCATCCATTAAGATAGGCTTCGTTCCTTTGCGGAAAATAGATCTCATATATCCGGATACATACAATGCCAGTTGCTGGATTTCTTCTGTATGTTTCAACTGTGCCATACTGTATATGCTATTAAGACAGTTAATATAAAAATGGGGCCTGATCTGTAATTGTAAATAATCTATTTTAGTTTTCTGTTTTTCCAGCTGTTCTTCATATACCTGAACTTTTAATTCCTGAATTTCTTTTTCCAGATTTCTCCAGATTTCACCTACATTTTCGAATTCTTCATAATAATTATTTTGCTCTAATTCTCCAGTTTCCTGAAATTTTCGTAGATTCTCTTCAAAAATGTATAACGGTTTTTGTACATAGCGCCTGAAATAATAAAAAACTCCAATACACATAAAGCAAATCAATACTGTGGTAATTGCCATCAGTATTTCATAGGTTCCAGCACTTTTCTTTATTTTGTCGCTGACATCTATTCCTATAGATACATTTGCATTTTCAAATTCGTATTCCCAATAATGCGAGCTACTGTTTTCCTGAATATTTTCATTTTTCTGAAACATACTTCCGGATGCACTGCTATTCTCCAAATAATGTACTCCGGTGCTCAAATCTCGAATAAAAAAGGAAAGTGTATCTTCCTGTGTTTTTCGAAAAGAAGCGCATATTTTCTCAGGCCGTATCCAACAACCCACATAATTATTTTTCAAGCAAAAGGTAGTTGTAAGAAACAACGTTCCTTGAACATCCTGCACAAACCATTTTCTCTTTTCTGTTATAGGAATCTGTTCTTCGGAAGCCACTGTCCTAATATATCCTTTAAAAAGTTCCTTTTGAAGGTATTCATCGTCTCCCGTAATCAGAAAAATATCTTTGTCTTTGTTATAAAACCAAAAATGGTATTCGTCCCCATAATCAATTGCCATTGCCTGAAAATATTGTTTCAATTCATTTTGCTCCGCAATGCTGTAAACCACAGAGTTATCCTCTGTGTTTAAATCCATCTCTTCTATTTCTCTGATAGATTTATTATTCAACAACGTGTTTACAAGCTGCGTATTAATGCCATTCATTTTTTGATCCAATTCATTCCCGTAGAAATCAAATGTCCGGCTGGCTATATTTGCTATCTCTTTGACGTATCCACGGAATAATATCATACCAACACCGTATACAACAACAATTGTCCCGATTAATGCGCACATGATCAGAGTAATATTTTTTCTCAAGACCTTCTTATGTTTTCTCGGCATTAATCGGGACCTCCTATATTTATTTATTCCTGGTATTCACAGCCACATTATAACACATTACTTTTGATTTTCCAGCCACTCGTTCAATTGTTTCTGCTTCTCGTCCATTACAGTCTGAAGACCGGCTGCGTATAACTTCTCATTAAACTCCGGAATGGCCGTGGTAGGATCAGCTGCGCCACAATCGATAGAAGACGAATACTCACTAACCACATTGTTTAGTGCTGCAATCTCATTGCTGACAGATGTACTATCAAACATGAAACCTAATGCTTTTGACTTATTTGCAGTGGCATTCATCTCTTTCTGCGCATCCATAATCTTTCTGGAGCTTCCCTCCCATACATGAATCTTGTACTGGTTCGGAAGTTCCCATCCCATATTCAGATTGTATTTTGCATTAGAAGCATCTACCCCATCCGGGAATCCAATCACATCATTTTCAGCATCTTTTATGACATAATGAACACCTTCAATACCCCAGTTAAACAGATTCATTAATTCCGGATCACCGTACATGTAGTCCAGCACTTTCATTGTCATCTCCGGATTTTCACAATTCTGACCAATTCCCCATGTAATTGCGGCAACAGCATTGGTATAGCAAAACGCAGGAGTAGGGTTGATTCTTACAGCCACCAGTTCATAACCGGTATTCAGACTTTCCTGTTCCGCAACGCCCGGTTTATAAGGAGTGGCAAAGCAGAATGCATTTCCGGCCTTCAGGATTGTGGTTCCGGCATCTGTAGATGTTGCCATATCCTTGTCGATATAACCTTTTTCATAATAATCATGAACCGTAGCAGCCAGATTCTTGTAGTTATCCGTCTCATAGTAATTCACAATCGTAGTATCAGCACCGCCATTATCCAATACTCCAAAACGATCGGAAAGTACATCGGCAAAATATATGTTACCGATCAAACCATCTTTAGCGCCTACAATAATTTTCATATCAGGTTCATTTTCATGAATCGTTTCGAAAATAGGCGCACAATCAGCCAAAGATTTCACATTAGACACATCCAAATTATATTTGTCCAAAATGTCTTTTCTCATTACCAGACAGCTGTCTGCATACCATTCTTTTTCCACCGGCACACCATACACATAGCCATTCATATTAGCAATTTTGAGAATATCTTCACCCAAAGCTGCTTTCATATTAACGCCATACTGGTCAATCAAATCAGACATATCCAATACCTGACCGCTGTTTACATAGGTACTCACGTTATTATACATTATAGGGACCAAATCCAGTTTTTCCGCACCGGATAACATAAGTTGTAACTGCTGCTGATATACTCCCCATCCCAATGTGATTACATCAATTTGTGCACCAACCTTTTCCGCCAGGATTTTATTCATTTCTGCTTCTACAAGATCCATGTCCTCCTGATCATTTCCGATCACAGCCATTGTGACCGTATACATATCTTCCGGATTTTTAGGTATTTCTGTAGAAGCTGCTCCACCGGTTTCTCCACCACTACTTGGGTTACTCCCGCATCCCGTAAAGCAAGCTACCGTCAACACCATACTGAGTAACATTGATAAAATTTTTTTCTTCATTTGTTATCCTCCCATATATTTATTTTATCTTGTAAGGGCAATGTATTAGCCCTTTACTGCTCCTAATGCAATTCCTTTTTGGAAATATTTCTGTAAAAACGGAAATACTACAAATATCGGCAGCATTGCTACAACCGCAATCGCCATACGTACACCTACTGTAGGTAATTTTGCCATTTCCGAAGAGGCTTGTGAAGCCATGGACGAATTAGAAGACAATACCTGTATATCTGTAATCATTTTATTCAACAGATTCTGGATACTATAATATTTAGTATCCGTAAGGTAATATAAACCATTTGTCCAGTCATTCCAGTAACCCAGGCCGGCAAAAGTTCCCATCGTTACAATAATGGGTTTAGACAAAGGAATCACCAGTTTAAAAAATACTGTAAATTCTCCTGCCCCATCTACCTTTGCAGCCTCAAACAATGCTGATGGTATACTTGTTGATATATATGTACGTATCAATAGCACATTCATTGCCGACAGCAACAGGTTAGGAACAATTAAAGCCCAAATTGTATTTTTTATATGAAAATAATTACTGTACAACAAATAGGATGGTACCAATCCACCGCTAAAAAGCATCGTAAAGAAAAGGTAAAAAGTTATTGCTCTTCTTCCAGGCAATTGTTCAAGAGATAACGGATAGGCAATCATAGTTGACAGTATAACATTGACAGCTGTTCCAACTACTGTGACCAAAATTGTAATTCCATAGGCCCTCATTATCTTAGACGCATTTTTCCAAATGTAAGCATAGGCTTCCAAGCTGAATTTTTCCGGGAAAAATGAATATCCGTTTCTTATCAGTGTACTTTCCTCCGTAAAGGAAGACATAATTAAAAGAATAAAAGGGGTAATTACAAATATGGTAAACAGAATCAGTATAAAATTCGCTAAAATCTGAAACCGCATATTCGATTTTGAACGGATCATTTTTCTCCTCCTAAAACAGTGCGTTTTCCTTACTTACTTTCCTAACGATCAAATTAGCGGTGAGAACTAAAACAAATCCTACAACCGACTGATATAGGCAAGCAGCAGAAGACATTCCAACATTTCCCAGTTTAATCAGTGCTCTATATACATAAGTATCAATTACATTTGTCGCAGAATACAATGTTCCGGAGTCCAACGGTACCTGATAAAACAATCCGAAATCAGAATAGAAAATTCTTCCAATCGATAACAAAGTAAGTGTAATCACCGAAGGGACTAAGGATGGAAGCGTAATACATTGAATCTGTTTCCACTTACCTGCTCCATCTAAATTTGCAGCTTCATAGTAATCTTTGGGAATACCATTGATCGCCGAGATATAAATCAAGCAACCATATCCGACTCCCTTCCATACATTCACAAGTGTCAAAATAAACGGCCAGTATTTTGGTTCCGCATACCACGAAATCGGATTTTTCCCGAATGGAATCAACAGTGAATTATTCACCATTCCGTTTTCTGTTGAAAGAAATGCGAAAACAATATAGCTAATAATTACAATTGACATCAGATAGGGGAGCAATACCGCACTTTGATAAAGTTTTTTTAATTTTTTGCTCACAACGTCGCATATAAAAATTGCAAGAATAATTCCAACCACTGTATTAATCACTATAAAAGCAAGATTATACAATAACGTATTCCTTGTAATTACCCAGGCATCGTTTGTGGCAAACAAAAATTTGAAATTTTTCAGTCCTACCCAATCACTCCCCAAAATGCCTTTCTGGTAATTTATATGTTTAAAGGCAATAATTGTACCAAACATAGGAATATAATTATTGATAAAAATATAGATTAATCCAGGTGCCATCATCAAGTAGAGCGGTAGCCATCTTTTCCAATTGTGTTTTTTTGTTTTCATCTCTCCACCACCTTTTCTATGTATTTCCATTATATCAGTTTTCAAGATTCTTTCTTGCATTCAGGCGACTTCATAATGGCACTGAATGGTATATCTTCCATCATATAATGTTATGTTTCCTCCATTCCTTAATCTGTTCCTCGGAATGTTTCAGTAACCCACAGAATATTTCCTCATTATGTTGTCCGAGTGTTGGTGCCGGTTTACTGATCTCAGGCATATTATCCATCAACTTAATAGGATTGCCATTTACTTTCATTTTCCCAATCACAGGGTGTTCTATCTCCACAAACATTTCACGTTCTATGGCGATATGTTTATCTTCTGTGATCTGCCTTACATTATAGATGGGGCCTGCCGGAATTCCTTTTGCCAATACATTTTCTACAATTTCATTCACAGTATATTGCGTTGTCCACTCTTCAATATATTTCTTTTGTATTTCGTTATTCTGTACTCTCAAAGAAACCGTAAGAAAACGTTCATCCGTTATCATCCATGGCATATGAAGAACTTCGTTGCAAAGCTTCTCATATAGCTTTTGATTTCCACATGCTATAATAACCTGACCATCCTTCGCCTGATAACTATCATAGGGTGCAATAGATGCATACGCATTTCCATTTCTTACAGGAAGTTGCCCCGACTCAAAATATCTTGTATATGCATTCTCCAGGCTGGCCACTACAGAATCTACCAGTGATACATCTACCTTTTGTCCTTTTCCGGTGAGTGTTCTTACGTTCAAAGCCATTAAAACACCAATCACAAGATTCATGCCACCCAGTATATCACCCATGGCATTTCCGGAACGCGTAGGATCTCCGTTTTTTGCACCGGTAACGCTCATAAGACCTCCCATTGCCTGTGAAATAATATCATAACCCGGTCTGTCAGAGTACGATCCATAGCAGCCAAAGCCTGACACTGCTCCGTAAATAAGGCGTGGGTTTTTTTCTCTCAAAACTTCATATCCCAATCCCAATCGTTCCATAACCCCAGGTCGATAATTTTCCAAGAGAATATCTGCCTTATTCACCAGTTCCAGGAAGATTTTTTTCCCTTCTTCCGTCTTCAAATTCAATGTAATTCCTTTTTTATTGCGATTCAGGTTCGCATAGTAAACACTTTCTCCATTTCTGTAAGGACCATAGCTTCTGGCATCATCACCTTTTCCCGGCACTTCGATTTTTATTACTTCAGCACCGAAGTCTCCCAATATAGAGCCTGCATAGGGTCCTGCTACTACCCGGGTCAAGTCAAGAACTACCAAATTCTGTAGTGCTTCCACTTTTTCTAATCCCATAAGGTCTCACCTCCGATCCCCTTATAATTCCTCATCTTTTACGTGAATCTTTAATCTCATAATGGCACTCCCCATAGATTTTCCAAGGCTGTCCAACCGCAAGCTCATGGTTGCACCACCTCCAAGTGCATGTTTGAGTACAAAATTAAATCCTCCAAGGCTGGGAACTTCATATCTTATAATTTCGCCCTTTACCATGTCGCCGAAAAAATCATGTAGTCTTTCGGGCGTTACTTCTCTTTTAATAATTTCATAATATTCAGGTTTTCTGGCAAATACACAGATATTGCTGGTATCTCCCTTGTCACCGCTTCTTCCATGAGCGATATCATTCAATAATATTTCTCTCATAATCTTGTCCTCTCTATGCAAAACTATATTGTAATAATATGGCTCTTGATCTCTACTGCCTCTCGTGGAACAGATGTCGGCCACAGTGCCATAACTTCCTGCACACGAGCCCTTCCTCCGAAGAAAGATGCTCCGGGAGGTCCGTTTAACTGCATAGGGCTGATTTCCGGGATGATCTTCGCACATTCATTCTTATCCTCTGAAAATACAGCAATGCGCATTACACACTCGTTCAGATTTTTCAATGCTTCTTCACTCATATCAGCCACATTAAGATGAAGGCTGTTCAGACCAATAAAACTGATATGAACATCATCCGCTTTCATTCCCTTTTGCTTCATTTTCTTCATGATAATGTCTGCACAATATCGGGCTTTTTCATAAGCATCAGGCCATGCAAAGCTCAACATTGAAACCGTCTTCCACCCTTTATGATACCCAACACACAATTTCAAAGTATCCGGTTTCTCTTTACCATGAATATGATCAATTCTGACGCGATTATCACCAACCTGTGTAATAGTAGCATTACTAATATCCACATTTACATCAGGAGTCAGATAATTTGCCGGATCTAGCACTTCATATAAAAATTGTTCCTTACAACTTTGCTCGCAAATGACTCCTCCACAATCAGGGGCCTTAGTAATTTCAAATGTTTTATCTGTCAACTCTGCAATAGGAAATCCGAGATTTTCCATCTGAGGTACGCTGCGCCAATCATACATATAATTGCCGCCTGCTCCCTGTCCACCACATTCCAGTAAATGTCCTGCCATAATTCCTCTTGCAAGGTTATCCCAGTCATTGTCTTTCCAACCAAATTCATAAGCCAACGGAGCCAGGAAAAGTGCGCTATCAGCTGCTCTTCCGGTGACTACAACATCTGCTCCGTCTTCAATTGCACTTTGAATGCCTTCATGACCAATGTAGGCATTGCAATTATATATTTTATCAACGATATCCGTGAAATCGCCTTCGTAGTCAAAATTCGGAAATGTCCATCCATCCTTTAACAGCTGCGGGATTTTTGATTTAATGTCGTCCCCTGTTACATAACCGATTTTATACCCTTTCATATTTTCTTCAGTTGCATACTGTCGAATAGCATCTACACATCCTGAAATATTCATGCCACCTGCATTTGTCAAAATTTTAATATTTCTTTCCCAAGCAGTTTTTCCTGCTGGTTTCAACAATCTTGTCACAAAATCAGGAGCATAACCTTTTGATGGATCTTTTAGTTGTTGCTTTGCCATAATGGACAGCGTCAGTTCTGCCAGATAGTCACATGCAAGATATTGAATATCTGCATTGTGAATCATATGGATAGCAGCATCTGGAGAATCTCCCCAAAATCCCTGTCCTCCGCCAATTGCTATTTTTTTCATCCGTTTCCTCCTTAACGTGCCTTGGTAATGCGGCTTTCTATGCCTGTTTATTTTTCATATTCTAATTATAACAATTCTCCACATTCTTTCTTGCATTCATCCGACTTAAAAATGTCACTCAGTGGTATATATAAAAATCCCTAAAAGTTAGTTTTTGCCTAACTTTTAGGGATTGCTATAAATAAACAGTTAATTATTTCTCCATGGCATTCAGGCGGTCCACCAACTTCTGTACATCTGCCATGCTGACTCCGCCGCCGAAACTGACCGGTCCGCGCAGAGGCATATACTGAAGCATAGCTGCATTCATCTCATCGCTGATGGCTTCCTTCGCGGCATCGCCGCCTTCGCTGACCTCGCTGTTCTGACCGAACATTCCTTTGCTCAGAACACTCTGTACCAGTTTCCAGGCCTCCGGGCGGCTCATGATGTCGCCCATTGTCGTATCTGTGGTATAGTGGAAAGGAATCTTCACGGTGGATTCCACAGTCACGGTATCTCTGAGAGCAATGTCTCTGGAAGATGCTCCGATAAGGATCTCGAACTCTCCGGTCTCCACCTGCCAATCTTGGATCTGTACATCATAGTAAGCAAAGGCTCGCTTTCCAAGCGTAAAAGTTACTGTCTTCGTCTCGCCGGGTGCCAGTTCGATCTTGACAAAATCCCGCAGCTCCTTCACCGGCCTTATCACTGTGCTTTCTTTATCTGCCACATAGAGCTGCACTACTTCCTTACCCGCTCTATCTCCGGTATTGGTCACATCCACAGACACCGTCAGTTCTTCTGTGTCTTTCATTGTCTTTTTGTCCAAACGCAGATTGCTGTAAGCAAATGTGGTATAGGACAATCCGTAGCCGAAGGGGAACAATACATCCATTTTCTTCTTATCATAATAGCGGTATCCCACGAAAATGCCTTCCCGGTATTCCACGTGGTCGCCCTCACCGAAGCCGGCAAGATAAGAAGGATTATCTTCCAACTGCTTCGGGAATGTCTCCGGAAGCTTCGCACTGGGATTCACCTTGCCGAAGAGGATGTCATACTCGGCACCTCCCACAGCCTGTCCTCCAAGATAGGCTTCCAGAATACCTTTCACACGATCTGCCCAGGGCATCTCTACCGGTGCACCGTTGTGCAATACGACTATGGTGTTCGGCTGTACCGCTGCCACTCTTTCGATCAATTCGTTCTGGCAATCCGGCATCCGCATATGTTTACGATCAAAACCTTCGGATTCAAATGCATCCGGCAGTCCTGCGAAAATCACGGCTGCCTTTGCCTTTTTTGCCGTCTCCACGGCTTCTGCCAGTAGTACCTCATCCGTCTTGTCTTCTTTGTCATCAAATCCCTGGGCATACACAATATGTGTATTGCCTGCTGCCTCTGCCGCATCCAGGGCTCCTGTGATCTTATGACTGTTGATATGGGAACTGCCGCCGCCCTGATATCTGGGCTTTTTCGCATATTTTCCGATAAAGGCGATCTCTTCGCCCTCTGTCAGCGGCAGCACATTCTCATTCTTCAACAATACAATGGTCTCTTCCGCCACTTTCTTCGCAACCTCATGGTCGTGATCCAGATTAAACACCGCTTCGGTATCTCGGTTCTCGGCATAGCGATATACGATGTTCAGAATACGTTCCACTGCGGTATCCAGTACCTTTTCCTCCAATGTTCCGTTCTGTACCGCTTCTATGATCAGCTTATCATTGACTCCCATAGAGGAAGGCATCTCCAGATCGAGACCTGCTTTTAAGTCTTCCACGCGGTCATTGACTGCTCCCCAGTCACTCATGACATAACCGTCAAATCCCCACTTATCTCTCAGGGTCTCTGTGAGATATTTGTGATGAGCCGCGGCATAAGTACCGTTGATCCTGTTATAAGAGCACATAACTGTCCAGGGTTTTGCCTTCTTCACCGCTCCCTCAAATGCCGCCAGATAGATCTCGTTCAGTGTTCTCTCGTCAATGATCTCATTCACGGACATTCTACGTGTCTCCTGATTATTCGCCAGAAAATGCTTTAAACTGGTTCCCACATGCTTACTCTGCACTCCCCTGATCAGCGCACCGGCAATCTCACTTGCCACCAGGGGATCCTCTGAATAATATTCAAAATTACGACCGCACAGGGGAGAGCGTTTGATGTTCACAGCCGGCCCCAGAATGACACTGACGCCTTCTGCCTGACACTCATTGCCCAGTGTCTCGCCCATATGATACAACAGATCTCTGTTAAAGGATGCCGCGGTTCCGCAGCCTGCCGGGAAACATACTGCTTTAATACTCTCATTTACACCCAGATGATCGGCCTTGTCATCCTGCTTGCGCAGACCGTGAGGGCCGTCGGATACCATACTTGCGGGAATCTCCAGGCGCTCGCAGCTTTCAGTATGCCAGAAATCTGCTCCGGAACACATTGCCGCCTTTTCCTCCAATGTCATTTTTGCTATCAGATCTTTGATTTTTTCCTTTGTCATGTTGCTATAACCTCCTGTCATTCAACCTTGTCCGCTTTTTCTTTCTGTTTACCAGTTTAGCAATTTTCCACATTGATTCCTATATCTGATTATGACTTCTTTTTAGGTCAATATTGACTTTTTCCTTCTTTTTATTCTATGATATAAATATATCGCGGGAACTAATATAATTTCAGAAGGAGGCTTTGCGATGCCGCAATTTCCACACGAAGAGGTTGCTTTTGAAAGCGGAATCAACGTCCGTTTTACAATCTATAACAGCAATAACGATTACATACCGGAACACTGGCATCGAAGCATGGAAGTTATCTATATCTATGAGGGTTCCATGGAACTCATTGAGGGACAGCGGGTTCTGTTGCTGCATGCCGGAGATTATCATGTGGTAAATTCCGCCGCCGTCCATGCTACCCGGACCACGACACCGTCCCGGGTTCTGTTATTACAGATTCCTTATGCGTTTCTCATAGGTGCCATCCCAGAATATGAAAGCATCCGTTTTCTGTTCTCCCGCAGGGATTCTTCTGCCGATGCGCAGATTCAGGAGATTCTGACTTCCATGGGCGATCTCTATACAAAAAAACCGCAAAGCTATACTCTGCGGTTTTCCGGTCTGCTTTATGATTTTTTATACATCCTTATGACCCACTATAAGGTCACCGTCGACAATACTTCCCGAATTCAGAGTCAGAAAAATCTGCATCGCCTCGAACCGGTGATTCAGTACATCCAATCACATTACACCGAAGCCATTTCTTTGGAAAATGCAGCCTCCCTGGCTCATCTGAACCCAGAATATTTCTGCCGTTTTTTTCGGCGGAACATGGGAACCACCCTCACTTCCTATATCAACAGCGTGCGTCTGACGCATGTCTGCAAGGATTTAAAAGACACCGATCTGAACATCAGCGAAATACTGGATCGACACGGAGTCACGAACTATAAATTATTCCTGCGCACCTTTAAGCAGGTATACGGCTGTGCTCCGAGGGATTTCCGGAAGCAGTGAGGAATGCTATGATAACTGCTCAGAGCCACTCTGCATTATTACTTTCCAGTTCTTTCTTCTGCATAATGCGATTGCGGTCACTTAAGATCGCCAGCATTTCGTCCGCGATCTCCTCCGGCGGCAGATCAGAATAATGACACAGATAACCGATCATACGGCTCGCCGTAAAATCCGTATTCAGATTCTTCGTCACCAGATCACAGAACGATTCCGGATAACCGCGGGATAGGAGCATTTTATATAATTGCATACTTTGGGGAGATCTTGGTTTCATATTTATTCTACGCCTTCTTAATATGGAAGATCACGCCGCTCTTGGGGTAGATCCACTCGTCCTTGATCGCAATGTCATAGAGGCCGGCTCTCTGGATGCAGGCTCCGACATTGGCAGTGCTTTCCTTATTGAGATAGGAATACATAGTGACATCCATTCCGTTCTTGTATTTCAGCTTGATATGGGGCTCCTTGGTCGGATCCACCAGAGTCACCTCGAAAATAGAGTTCCATACCCGGGGCATCTTGAAATAGATGCTGACCAGATGCTCCCCGCTTGCCTCGTTCCGGTCAAAATCCAGCTTGAATTTCAGGATAAATCCGTTGCTCTTTCGCTCTACTTCGAACTGCGCTTCGTCGTCATTATCTCCGCTGTTGTCAATTCGCAAGATCGGCATGAACAGGTCATTGATCACATCCCGTATCTTATCCGCGGGAATACTGTTGATGAAGTCCACGGCTTCCGGTTCCACCACCAGATCCTCATTGAAAATGCTCTTGGTGAAATCCGCATCCTGCCCGGTCTCCAGCAATCCACCGTCCAGACTCTTTTTATCATAGGCGAAACCGAGTCTGATCACATCGCCCGTGTAGTTCTCGTCTGTTCCTCCCAGACACTTTACGCTGAACTTCAATTCCTCATCGATCAGGTAATACTTTCCGTCTGTGGCTCCGGGGAAACCGGCTTTTACATATTCCTCCGTCAGATTCGGCTCCAGATTGATCGTGTAATCGAACATTTTCCGGATCCTGGCGCCTCTTGCCCTGTCAAAATATTTCTCCATATTGGTAGAAAGCATATCCACCGCATCTTCATCCTTTATCATGGAGGTAATGGTGGATTTCAGGAAAGTCTTTTTATCTTCATCGCTGAAGGAATCCAGGATCTCCGGCTCCCCCATCAGTGTCTTGGTGATCTGCTGGGAGGTCTCTCTGGCGTAGGCATCCTGGGTCAGCTTGTTGTTCAGTATATCGAATAACAGAAATGCTGCCAGCACACCGATGAGATTCCCCACAATATTGTCGATCAAGTCATCCAAGGTGTAACCGTTCTTCAGTGCCAGATAGGTATATCCCACAAATACCAGCAATAGTGCGATCAGCACCAGTACCATAGTAGCGGACAAGGTGTCCATCACACTTTTTTTCTTCTTTTGTTTCTGATTATCCATGAATTTCCTCCCTCGTAAATACACCCTCATAGATGGCCGGCTGTTTCCTGTAATATGCCCAGAACCGGTCACCGTAGTCATAATGCCACCATTCCGACGGCAGATTGGTAAATCCCGCATCTATCATAGCATAATAAAGCAGACGGCGGTTTTCACGGACCTGTTCGTCCTCTGCCCCCTGTACATGCTCCGGTGCCTCAAAATACGCTGCACAGGTCTTATCCGTAAAAGCATCAAAACCGCATCCCATAGGAAGCTCTCTGCCCTCCGGATCCAGAAGCGTCAGATCAATGGCTCCTCCGGTGGTATGGGCGGGAGGCACCTTTGTATCCGGTACCGGGTCCGAGACAAATTTGCAGATTGCAGCCCTCCTTTTTGCCTCCGGCAGCTCTTCTAAATGAAAATCCCGGATGATGTCCACAGAATACTTTTCAAACAATTCATGCTGCAGCGCAAAGGGGCGCCAGGCATCCCAGATGCGGAACCGGTAACCGTCCGGCAGATTCCCCGCCGCCTTCACCAGCCTCTCATACATCTCCTTACGGACGAAGCACTTCTCTTCCGCATGGTCCATATGTAGGATCGGATACAGCATTTTCACATCCCACAGATCACAGCTTTTCAATTCTATAAACGCAGAATCCACAAACGCACTGTCTATATAGCGCTCCGGATCTTCAATCGTCGGTATCGGCCTCATGGGATCAGCCTCCTTATTATTTATATTTATCATAATACCCCTTTCCCATCAGATATGGCAAGTGTCTGGCACATTTCATATAATCAGATGCCCGGTGTTGGCCTCGCTCCGGTCAAAATCAGTATTTGCAGCCCTGTTTCGCTGACAAATTATATTTTTCTTTTATTTTTTGATTTTAATAAGTGCCGTTGGTGATTTTGGCTTACCATCCCTATATATCTCCCCTGATTTCATAAGCGGATTTATAACTTCATTTAAGAATTGACTTCTACTCCGATAGTTAAGAGACATCTGTAGTTCCTTTATAGGCTTTGGTCCTTCCATCTTAAGAATAGCCATAACTTTTTCCGCATCTGTAAGGTTTTCTAAATCCAGTTCTATAGCCTCATCTCTAAATAATCTGTCATATAATCTCAAATTCAAAAATCCGGGATATATAGATACTACCGGCTGTAATTCATCTGGACTGGACTTGTAAGATTCCATCATGGTTTGAAAACCGGTTCCACCTCTCTCCATCAGATTTGCCACATCCAGACAAGCTGCTATGATGGCATTTCTTCTGATAGACGGTATAGAACCGGCTGGATATGCCTTGTAATCTTTTGGCAGTAACCATGACCCCGGTGAAACTATTTCAATTCTGTCTGAATAGATATCAACATCAATCTGTGTTCCCGAAATAGAATAATCCCTATGGGCAATGGCATTTACCAATGCCTCTCTTACAGCTTCCTTAGGATACGATCTGATTTCATCCCGTCCACCCTTTTCTGTTTTTACCCAGCCTGTTTTGGTGTTTCGTTCAATAAAGTTTAATGCATTCTCAAATACGTTTGCAATAGAACCTCTTAATCTGCTGCTATCTAAAACAATACCTGTCTTATTTTTCCCTTTCCATAAACGGCAGCATATCATTGTGTCATCTTCATTATAGTTGTCTGAAAACATTATAAATCCTGATTTTGCATACCCATCTTTTGAAACTATTTCTTCGTTCTGCAATTCTTTCATTGTTGGAGCAGATTTATCTTGTCTGTATTCCTTACAAAGATTAAGGTATTCTGACCACTGATTATCAGTATATGCCACCTCGCTTGTCTCATTATCTACACCATATTTTCTCTTTGAAAGTGAAATAATTTCTTCCGGTGTTGCAGGAGTCGCATTTCCATCTCCCTTTATAAAAACTGTTTCATTGTAATCTCCTTCTCTATATCTTATTACAGAATCTGCAGGAGCAACTTTAACAGCTAATACAAAATGTTCCGCATTAGAATCCACACTTCTCATCATATATGAAATCTTAATGTGTGGAAAAATATGTCTATCATTAATCCTTGAAATTAATAGTTTTGTTTTATCAACTTCTTCAAGATCAATTCCAAAGGCCTCCCCATCGTTTGATACACCTATAAATAAGGTTCCTCCTTTATCATTTGCATATCCAATAAGAGTTTTTGCCCATTTAATGGGATTATCCGGATTCAATACTGCTTTATATTCATAACTTGTATCTTCTGTAATAACATCTGGATATAGCTCTTTGATTTTCATGAATCTCCTCCATATAATAATGTTCTTGGCATAACTATATCAAACATTACTAAACATTACAACAACATTACAATTACATCATAGGTGAAAATTTACTTGCATTTCTGCCTATGATACAGTAGGATAAGGATTTTAAATAATATATGACATTATATAAACATTATTACAACATTACTTAAACATTATTCACTATAATGACAGGTACAAGTTCCATTCGTATATTAAATGATGCCATTAAATACAAAAACGGCATGCGAGTGCCTATTTCTCATAGAAATTTTAACATTTGCCATTTCCCGCAAGGCTTGTTAAAATGAGGATATGAAAAAGAAAAATTTATGTAAAACGTTATTAAAAACCATGTGTATCGTGCTGGGGATCCTCATCCTCGCACTGTTGGCTTACATCGTCTACCTCTATGCCAGTTATTACAGGATCGAGGACAATCAGGAACTGGTGGTGGAGGCACCGGTCGACGATACTACCACAGGTGCGGCTGCGGTGCTGGCTACGGATACGGAATATTCCGCAGTGACCTACAACATCGGCTTTGGTGCTTATCTGCCGGATTACAGCTTCTTCATGGACGGCGGTACCTCCTCCTGGGCGGAAAGCCCGGAGACCGTACAATATGCCATAAACGGTGCGGGAGAACTGATGAAGTCATTAGACCCGGATTTTGCGCTGATCCAGGAGATCGATCTGGATGCCACCAGAAGCTATCATACAGATGAGTACGAGATGCTGCGCAACCTTCTGCCGGAATATACTACCGTATTTGCGCAGAATTATGACTCTGCTTTCCTGTTCTATCCGTTTACACAGCCCCACGGCAGCAGCCGGGCAGGACTCGGACTGTTCTCGAAATATCCGGTGTCTTCCGCCCTGCGCAGAAGCTTCCCCATATCCACTTCCTTCAGCAAGTTCTTCGATCTGGACCGTTGCTACAGTGTCTCCCGGATCCCGGTGGACAACGGGAAAGAGCTGGTGATCTTCAATCTGCATATGTCCGCTTACGGCAACAGCGATGAGATCCGCAAGGGACAGATTGAGATGCTGTGCAATGATATGGCAAAAGAATACGAAGCCGGGAATTATGTGCTCTGCGGCGGCGACTTTAACCACGACCTGAAGGCTTCCGAAGAGGATGCGGAGAACTGCGAGTCCTGGGCATTTCCTTTTCCGAGAACGGAGCTGCCGGAGCATTTTGCCTTCTGTCTGGATCTGTTGAGTTCTGAGGAGAAGGAATCTATTTGGAACAGCGCCAGAAACGCAGATATGGAATATGTCCCCGGTGTAACTTATACCGTAACTTTGGACGGATTCATTATCTCCGACAATATCGAGTGCCTGTCCTATGAGAATGTAAACACCGGCTATTCCTACTCCGACCATGATCCCGTGAAGATGGAGTTCGTGTTAAAATAGTGTCAAGATTTACAAAGTCTGTTGACAGTGTTTGTCCTTTTTTATAGAATGAGGGCACAGTTAAGAGGGAGTAGTTCCCGGATGGTTTCTGATAGAATGGTAGCCTAGAATGGTAACTGAATGATACATGAAGCTGTCCGGAATGATAATCGTCATCACGTCCGTCGGACCGGTTATTATTGTAAGCAACGAGACTTTTATCGATCATTTTTGATGCGGTAAAAGTCTCTATTTTTATACTTTCTTCTAAGAATACAGACGCTTTCCGCAGGAAAGGACAGCTTATGGAATACATATTGTTACTCGTAGGATTTATACTTCTGATCAAAGGTGCAGACTTTTTCGTGGAGGGAAGCTCCTCCCTGGCGGGGATCCTGAAAGTCCCCAGCGTCATCATCGGTCTGACCATCGTCGCCATGGGCACCAGTGCTCCGGAGGCCTCCGTCAGCATCAATGCCGCACTGGCTGGCAGTAATGATATCGCCATCAGTAATGTCGTCGGCTCGAATATCTTCAATGGTATGGTGGTCGTGGGTATCTGTGCATTTCTGCACAGCTTTATGCCCCACGGAGAGATCCTGAAGCGGGATATGCCGTTAAATATCCTGGTAACTGTCGTATTATGTCTGATGTTTTTAGATGGCAGCTTAAGCCGCATTGAAGGCGCTGTCCTGTTGCTGGGCATGATCGTATATCTGGGATTTATGATCTATTCTGCCCGGAAAAACAGAGAAGAGGGCGAACCCGGCAAGATCCTCTCCCTGCCCCGCAGCCTTTTGTATATTGCCGGAGGTCTGGCTGCCGTTATCTTCGGTGGTGATCTCGTGGTAGATAAAGCGTGCATCATCGCTACGAATTTTGGTGTCAGCCAGAATTTCATCGGACTGACCATTATCGCCATCGGCACCTCCCTGCCGGAGCTGGTGACCTCCATCGTTGCCACGAAAAAGGGAGACAGCGGACTGGCGCTGGGCAATGCCATCGGCTCCAACCTGTTCAACATCCTGTTTATCCTTGGAATGTCCGCGGTGATCAGCCCTCTGCATGTCCTCGGTGAGTCCGTCATCGACACCGTACTGCTCCTTGGCAGTGCCATTCTGCTCTTCGTATTCGCCCGTACCGGCAGACGCATGACCCGCAGTGAGGGGGCTGCGTGCGTGCTTCTGTATGTTGCATATACGGCTTACCTCTTCGTGAGGTAACAGTGCGGCTATAGACGCACAAAAAAGCGCACCTAAGGGGAGGTGCGCTTTTTCGTGCTAATATCCTCTTCCGCCTTGGGAAGAATTTGCACTTTATACATTATTTTCCGTTATACCTGCTTTCCAACTCTGCGAAAAAAACTTTGTAATCTCTACCTTTTCCGCTCAACATATCTTGATAGCTATCCATTACTTTCTGGCGAACTACATTATTATCTACTTTGCTATCCGAATCGACAATATGTCTGTTCCCTTGAGCCATTACTTCCATAGCCTACATCCTCCTTACCTTAAAATCAAATCCGGTCTAATATGTTCAACGGTATTCTCACACATTCCGATTTTATTATATCCGACTCTTCACGTTTAATCAACATATAATCACTGAATTCAGATCTCATGTAATACAAAAGAGCACTCCCACATAGGAATGCTCTTCATTATTTGTGGCAGATATCTCTCCACTGGCAGTCGCCACAGATGACCTTGCCATATCCCGGCTGCAGAATCTTCTCTTCTACGATCCGCTCAAATTCCGCAAAAGTCATTTCCTGGCCTGCCGTTAATCCGGTGTATTTCAATACACCCGCATCATACCGGTCTACCTTCTCCGCAGACTCGCAGCTGCCACCCTTATTATGGGGGCAGGCGCTGCAGATCTCATCCGTCGCTCCGACCAGCTGCAGGGATGCCGGTCCATTTTTCCCCAGAAGCCATTCCTTCACCTCCGCCATATGCTTAGTGAACCCTTCACTGTATCCCTTCCCTTCGAAAAAATACAGGCACATGCCGTGGTGCGGACGGATCCGGTAAGTTGTTGTTACTTCCATATCCAGTGTATCCTTTATTCCTGTCCGTTCAGTTTCAGAGCCTTAGACAGTCTCTTGCTCAGTGTCAGTGCCAGTGCAATCTTCACCAGATCCGGAATGATGAAAGGAATTACACACCAGCCCAGTACAGTAGCCAGACCGACAGCTCCGGAATTCTGCGCATATACAACCATGAACCACACCGTTCCGATAGCATAGCACACGATCAAGCCCAGTACCATGGAGATACCCAGCACCCATGTCTTACGTCCGAACAGCTTCTCGATCAGCCACATCAGCAGTGCGGAGAATAAAAATCCAATGATGTAACCGCCGGTGTTGCCAAGTAACTGACCGATACCACCGGAGAAACCGGCAAATACGGGAATGCCTACTGCACCCAGTAAAATATAGATCAATACCGCAAGGCTTCCTCTCTTACCGCCCAGTACGCCGACTGCCAGGAATACTGCGAAGGTCTGTAACGTAAAAGGAACCGTCATCGGGATGGAGATCCAGGAGCAGATCGCGATCAGAACCGCAAATACCGCAATATACACCATGTCATAAGTCTTGCTTCGTGTTGTTGTCTGTGTTGTCATAATAAAAAACCATGCCTTTCTGTCAGATGTCTTTTTGTAAAAACCTCTGTCAGAATAGCATGGTGGTTTTCAATTGTCAACTCTTTTTGTAATATGGTTAACAATTGAATAGATTCTCTGGTCAGGACTGCTTCATCGTCTTCTTATTCCGGTACATATCCTTATCTGCACAGAAGCACCATAGCAAATACGACTGATACAATTATAATAAGCTTTCCCTGTTCCTTCTCCTTTACTTCCCTCAATATCCAACGTACTGTTCGGGACTATAGCACTAATTTTCTTATTATTTGTCAATACAGTATCGTATCTATCTCACGTTTGAAAATATTGTAATTCTGCTCATCCCGCAGCCGCTTCATAGCTTCGCTTCTTCGACACTATAATTTCCGCATCCTGCAGCTGCACTTTCCTTCTGTTCCAACGGCAGTATCGCATAGTATACCAGAGTGTGCCTCTCATCCGGCTGGCAGTCCCGATGATAATGTCCGAAATACCAATGCTTATAATGCAGCTTCTGTTCCAAAATCTCCAGATAATCTGTCAGCAGATCCGCTGCGCAGGACCGCCCCGTCCCGGCATTGAGCCGTTCCTGCAGCGAGCTGCCACAACAGTGAGTGACCACATAATCTACCTCATAGTGATACCGTTCCAGATTGCGCAGCCCCTCCTGTAATTCTCCTTCTGTCGGCAGCTCCTGGGGCCACCAGCTTTCCTGGAGGATCCGGTAGGGCAGATGCGCCCGATCCGCCCTGCGCTTTTGCTCTGCAAAATCTACCGTCTGTCGATCCAGGATCCCTCCCTGAATGTCATGGGACGACGCCCCTCCAAATGCAAAAAAAGACTTGCCCTCAATCTCGAAGACCTGTCCACGTTCCAACAATATCACCTTGTCCCGGATAATGTGCCGCACCTTCCCGCCATGCCACTCTTCCAGCGGATATTCTCCGATCATATCATAATTCTCATGGTTCCCCTGTACCCACAGAATCGTGTAGGGCTTCTCCGCAAAATTTTTACAATGATACTCAAAGGTTTTATCCTTCGCCCAGCACAGTCCAAAATCTCCGCAGATAATAATGTAATCCTCCTGCGTCAGCTCCATGCCGGCTCTCCGTAATCTTTTGGCGGAAAACCTTGCGAAATCCCCATGCGTATCTCCCGTTATGTAAATCATACCATTCTCCCCCGGTATCTGATCAGAATCCTCTCCATGTTGATCCTCCCCCTGTAGTAGGATAACATTAGCATACTGCAGGGAAAGAGATACTGTTTCAGGCAAAGTTTATAAGAGCTATTCTATCCTATCAGATAAATAGTCCCGCAATCGTTCCTGCACACATTCCTGAATCTCTGCTGCCGTTTTTCTTGCCTTTGTCATTCCAAGTCCTATCTTTTTCGCTACCGAAAGAAGATCATCCATTCCCGGATCTGCACCATTTCCATTTACTGTTGTTGCGTGCTCTCCACCGATAGAATTGGAATACGTAAGATCATATGCCGGAGAAAGTATCCATCTCTTCTCCTCATCCCTGTATATATAAGAAAAATTCTTGGAATGATCATCTCGGTTATGTGCAAAAACGTTAAAACACATAAGGCGGTAAAGCTTTTCACACTCCTCCATAGATTTCGTAAGCTGAAGAGTTAATTTCATAAGAATATCATAATCCAGATTGGGAATTCTGTGAGATGTCTCAAGAATTGCTGCTGAGAGGAAGAGAAAATGGGCTGATTGAGAATCCCTCCTGTAACCATTCATCGCTATACGCAAACGCCGCAAGCCGGTTTTGATATAATGCCATTGTTCCGATCTTTTGGTCATGATAATATACATCCAGCTTATTTAGTCTGTCCATGAAGTATCTCCTCTATGGAGTCAAATGGTACCTCTTTAAATAATGCTTCCAGCTCTCCCTCCGCTCCAAGAGCTATTGCAAGCTTTGTAAAAGACTGCAACGAGATCTCTCCGGTCTGCTCAAAACGTTTCAACGATCCGAGACTTACCCCTGATCTGGATGCAAATTCCTTTTGGGAAATTTTCTTTCTCTTCCGAAGCTGTACCATTCGCTTTGCCAGTTCCATATTTATTTCTGCCCATGTTTTTTGATATAAATTAATCATGCTAATATTTTAGCAATTCCACCTCAAAATTGCAAGAAATAGATAAAATATTATCCCTCCTGTTATCTTATTTCATACTTCTTCTGCATTGCATTCATTACTTCCGGATCCTCTAATCGTATAATCTTATCCGCATCTCCTCCGGCACTCATTTTTGCGATCAGAGCCAACAGTGACTTTCTCTCTTCTTCGCGTCCTTCTTCGCGCCCACACTCCCGCTCAGCCTTACGGAGCTTCTTTTCTTCTTTTTCTTTGTCATACTCAAATATACTCACCTTGTACACCTCCGCCCGATTGTGCTGCAGGAATTCCGTAAGGATTCCTTCGTTAATGCATTCGGTAATCGCCAGTTCCACCGCCTCATTCAATGGCATTTCCGCTGCGTACTTTCTGACTCTTGCCACATACTCTGCATATTCCCATAAAACATGGCAGTTATTCATCAGTTCCTCATTATGTCCGGCATTGATATTTAACATCGTAACCTTCAATTCCAGCGCCGGATCCTGCATCGGATTCTCAAAAGCATCCGACAACCGCAGTTCTGTCCGATCCGGAACGTCCCGGTCTGTCCCATTATAAAACACCAGGAAATTCGGCGTCGGAATCTTTTGAATACCAGACGAATATAGGGATTTCTCATCCACCAGCTTCTGATACTCGCTGGCTATGTAGAACAGATCCCGCAACGGAATATTTGGGTTATACGTAGACTGATGTTCATACAGGTACAATCCCATTTCCAGTACAAATGCCAGATCATTCTTCATGCCCATATAAATGGCATTTTCCAGAGTCACGATCTCCAACTCTTCCGGGTTCTGATAATGTTTCCCTGTCACTGCATTATAAAGAGATAACAAATTTTCGATTTGGGAAAATATCCATCGAAAAATAGTATCCTTGTATTTGCGGTTAGCAATAAGCAATTCGTAGCTGCGTTTCTTCATAGTGTCCTCCTGTTCCCATAGCACTTGAAATCAAGAAGGTACACTTCGCCCGTCCTATCCACTTGTCATTCAACGTACTATGCTGTGCATGCATGGTTAATGTGGTATAAAAGCATAGAATTCATTGAAATGATATAGATGTGTGGATCAGCTCTCGCTGCCGGAATCGTAAGAATATATGCTTTGAGATTATAGTACTAACAATTCCGGCACTTGTCAACACAGCACTTATATTACTATTCCATTGCAATGGTCAATCTCATGCTGAATAATCTGTGCTGTCCAACCTGAATATTTTCCATGCTGTTTCTTAAAATTCTGATCAAGATAGTCCACTTCTATTTCCTGATATCTCATACATGGTCTTACACCTTCCAGAGAAAGACATCCTTCCTCAGTCTGATATGCTCCGGATTTCTGTGTTATTACCGGATTTATCATTGCAAACTGAAATGGTCCGGCTGCTACTACAATGATATTCTTTTTTACTCCAATCATATTGGCAGCCATACCAACACAGTGTTCTAAATTTGCCTTAAGTGTATCAAGCAAATCTGTCACAATCTGTTTATCTGCCTCTGTTGCATCCACTGACTTCTGTGCCAGAAACAGCGGATCATGCATTATCTTCTTTACCATTAATTCCATCCCTTCCGTACATCAGGCTGATATCCAAGTGTAGATTGCTTTCCGTTTCTTACTACCGGTGTTTTAATTACCTGCGGATTCTCAAGTACCTTTTCCAGTTTATCTTCATCTGCAATATACTTAATAAGAGCAAGTATATCCTTGTCTTTTCCATCCCAGTTAATCATATTTTCAAGACCGCCATTAGCCTGTGCAACAGAAGTAAACTCTCCCTTGCTCATGCCTTTTTTTTTCATATCAATGAACTGATATTTTATACCGCGCTCCTTGAAGAAACGTTCTGCTTTCTTTGTATCATTGCATTTCTTGGTTCCAAAAATCTGTATATTCATCTGCTTCACCTACCGCAAATCATAAAGTTTCATTTTCTCTGCATTTCTATATACATTGTCTATAAATAATTTTTCTCCATTTTATGGCATAAGCAACAATTTTATTATTTTGTAGAAATATGTCCTTATATCTATTTTATTTCCATTTGACAAATCTAAACATATTGCATATATTAATTGTAGTCAACTTGTGACGGATAAAAGCTGGGTTCCCGAATGGGAGTAGGTGAATTTTCACTTAGAATCCTTTGCTCCTGGGGTTGACTTTTTCATTTTGTCTTTTAAATCAAACACCCGTCAGCAGTCATACTGCCATTCGCCATCCGTCAGATCAATTCCCAGTTCTTCAAATATTATCTTGCTCCTATCTGCAGCGTCCCATAATTCGAATTCCAAATGTTTTGCTCCAGACTCCTGAACAATTTCTTCAATAAGATCCTCAAAAAGCTCTGTACCAAATCCTTTTATTTTAGCATTATCCATCAGTTGAATGTAAAGCTGATATTCCATATCGCTATTCTTATCTAACTGTATAACTCCGCAAAATTGCCCATCTCTTCTATAAATGCACCAAAAATATTTCTTACTTTGATAATGCTCCCAAAGTTCTTCAAAATAATCCGATTTATCCTTATCAGATATTACATTTTGAGCCTCTTTAATTATTTTTGCCCAAGGTCTTGATTCTTCTAACAATTTCAAATTATCCTTGTCAGAATGTTTTACCTGATCAACCATAAAATGCTCACTTTCCAAATGCATACTACTCTCCTCCGACTCAAAATTAAACATAGTTCTTTCTAGTATTATTCCTCCACCTCTCTTCTAGCTATTCTAATATTATGTGATGCCTCTCTTCGATATTGCTCTGCAATCCCTCTAAGCAACTCCGCATATCTGGAATATCCTTTTTTCTCAGCCAAACCAGCTTTCATTTCATAATCGGTTGCTAATTTAAATTCAGGTTTTCCCTCCGGGTCTATAGTGTGAACACCTCTCTGGTTCACTATTCCAATATCATATCCACGACGAAGTTCCTCATTTTCCGCCTTATTTAGTTCCTCCATAATCACTTTAGGAGGAAGCTTTTCATCATCAAGCTCAGCATATGCCAACCCAGAACCAACCGTCTGCATCGCAACCTCATAACGATCATTTTCCAAACTCCATGCTTTTACAGAAGCCATCCAACTTTGAAATACATTTTCGTGAAATTTCCCATTCCAGTCTACTCCCGGCATAACTTTGTATTCAAGCAGTATTGCCCATAAGCGCTCACGCATGCCCTCATTCAATTCGATTGGGTGTTTCTCTTCGGAATGTTTTTTGTAAAACAATTCAATTAAACTGCAAAAATAATCTGGATCATTACTTAATCTAGTATTTAAAGCATGTGGCTGCACCTCAGAATACTCATCCAATATAGGTAAATAAATAAATTCTATGTCGCATTTTAATTCCAGGGCAACGTCATCCTGTTCCTGTAACCAGCCAATTAACTTACGCGCCGCATAATCATCCACTTTCTCCGCCCCAATTGATTTTTCGGTTCCTGCCAGCCACAACATATCATATAAATGTTGTGCAGTAAATAACTTTCCCAGCCCAGACCTACCGACAATGTTGACCATACCAACATACCTTTTACATTTCATAAAATTTTCAACGATTAATTTAAATTCTTCACTCTCGTCCTCATTATACGCATACGGCACAGTCGCGATTTCCCAATATGCAGTTTCATTCGGCAGCAATTGTTTTACTACATTATAAAGGTCTAATGAAAAAGGAATTTTTGAAAGTGTTTCTAAAATCTCCTTTGTATCCTTTTGCACCAGTGATGTTTCCATCAATTTCTCTGACCCCTGGTTGTAAACATACGCACTGACACAGGGAATATAAAATTGTAACGATAATTGACCTGCATAATATCCATCAATTACGCTTGATATTTCTCCCTGATTTAAAGAACTACCAAGTTTTTGTGCAACATCATACATATTTTTTACTTCATGTCCAAATTTTTCGGTTTCCTCAGCTCCAAATTGATCAAATATGTTTTTAACCGCTATGGCTTTTTTATGTTCCAATGTTTTCCAGTATGTTCTAAAATCCTCATCGGGTACATATTTGTTTTCCAAATATAATTTCTGATACTTCACCCTGATGTCCTTGGGCTCGATTGACTGTATCAAAGACTGTATTTTGTCAATCTGACTATAAACAACCGTCCCTTCTTTTAAATTAAGTTGTGCTATTTGCTTACGCAGATTTAACCACAGGGTAAACAGTTCCTTTTCATTTGCAAATTCTATATTTCGATCAATACAATCTAAATATTCCAGCAATGTTGATTCTTTCATATGTCCGATTTGCTTAGCAAGAAACGCCAACTTTTCTATTTCATTTTCAGAAACCTCTACAGCTAATTCCAAGTTAAAATCATACTGTTCATATACTTCTGCATCCGTTATTTCTATCTTTTCAGGAATCTCCAATAATAAATACTCCGGCTTAGAGTTTCCAGATGTTGTTCGCGTCTGATTCGGCAACAGTTTTACTAACACCTTCCAAAATACCGATGGATTGTCATTTTTTAAACACCGCAAAGCATTTTTTCTCTTTTCCGCATCGGCAAGTGTCTGTGGATGCCAAGGAAGTAAAATAGATACTATAGAATTAATGGGTGTATTCGCCCAATTTGTTTTCTCATATGGAAGCCCCGCCAAAAGCCCCAACGCATTAATAGCCGGAATCAAATAATCCGGGGACCAAGCTAATGCTTCTATTGCCCAAAGCATATGAGTAATATAATTAGGCTGCAGAATACTATCGCCACTCTTAGGAAACAAGCGTAATATCTCCTGTGGTTTGTAAATCGTGCTCCATTCAATCTTTTTCAAAAATTCGTCCGGCAAAAGTTCTGCTATATTCTGAAGGCAGTCCTGAAGGCTTGCCCACATTATCCAATCTCCATCCTTCAATATGGCTCGTACTAATTCATATATTGAACCCTCTATGTCATTTCGATTACATCTTGACAATTCTGACAGAGATTTTTTTATCCAACACAAACTTTTTGCCAAGCTTTTCCGAAGTATCTTCGAATTATCGTACTCACCGTCAGTCTCGATATAATACGGATTTGGGCTTATTACTCTTTGACTCCTCTGGGAAAATACAATTTGTGCTGATTGCAACAAACGATTCACACAATCGTCAAAAATCATGTTTTTACATTGCTCAAGTAATTCCTCTTTATGGAGTACTTTCCAAATTCCGTTCTCTAATTTTAAATATTCAGAGTTTTGACAAAGCATGCTTCGTGCTCTTGATTCAAATTCCGAATATTCCATATTCGATATTTTCTCTACTATCTGCCGGTCAAATTCATTCTTTTCATTCCAGGAACCAATAAGTGCCAGCATTGGAATGAACAAATCAACTTTTTCAAGAGGCAACGGCAGCGATTGTATACTCTCTTGATTCGAAAAAAGATCTAGAATTTCTCTATCAATATTTTGCAGACTTATATTTGCTGCTGTCTGGTTACAGTAACCAGCATATTCCACCAGTCGGGACCATACAAGATTTGCTTTTTCTGTCGAATTGCATTTTATTAAGGATATAGATAAGGCTCTGTTAATACTTTCCTCACAATCCACATCAAATAAAAGTAATATAAAACATTTACAGAATTTCCATAGTTCTAAATCCGTAGGATTCCCATCATTCGCTTTTTCGATACATGACGCTATTGCTGCCAGTGCTTTTTTGTTATCATCATTCGAAGAATTAGTAAGATATACTCTGTCAGCAAATTGTTTTTCATCACCGGATGCTTCCGCCTGGGCATGTAAAAATCTCAAAGCCTGTTGTGATTTGTAAGCAATCTGAGCAGTTACTAACGCTATTCTATCATTGTCTCTATCGAATTTATCTTTTTGAAAATCGCTCCAAGCAGCTGTAATAACTTCTTGAAATGTTTGGTTTGTTTCACTTATCGTAATACTATGTTTTATTTGACATAGTAATTTTCCTTCTGCCTGTCCCCTATAAGTAAACACAACCAGGTCATCAACATCATATCGCATTTTTGCCTGAAACCAGACACTCTTTGTCTGTTCATTCATCGCAGGGCAAAAACCATCCACCAGCAATGAAAGAAGAAACATTGCCTGTACCTTCTGCTCAAAATTTACTCCTCCACCACCTGTGGAAAAGGCATTACTTATTTTGCTGACTGTATTTTTGGACATATACTTCCCCTATACCTGTTCTGCTGCATCACCTTTAGGATGCTAAATACTAACCCTTATCTTTTACATAATTTATTGATTCTGTTCATTGTAAACTCATTGAATAATCCTCATAGGCGAGCAAAGTAATTCTGTAGCCGTTCAATGCAAGCCTTTTTGGCCTTTCTTGCCCATGCTTTATCTTCTGTTGACACGCGATTGCTAAAGCTGATTATTTTTCCATCAAAGTCGATTACTCCATCTCGTTGCAAAGACCTAATCTGATTATATTTTAAATACTTTGTAACTTGATCATAACTAGGATTTTTCTGACAGAAGATACCGTCCTTCTCTGGTTTCAATTCTTTTCTTATTCGATGAGCATAGTAATGAATAAACCATTTTGCCATTTCATCAACAGTTTTAGGATTTATTTCTTTTGCATTTCCTAGTAACCCCAAGATAAATACCGCTTTATAAGAATACGTCATGGCCATTCTTTTACAGTATTCTTCTAAACGAATAGCATACTCATCTGCATCAACCATTGTATTGCTTTCATATCCATGTAAAATTGCCATTTTGGTTGCAAGTTCTTGAATAGTTAAAATAGCTTCCTTATTATCCGTAAGATAATATTCTCTGATAGCATACTTCAAATCAATTTGCATTTGTTCAAGATTATCAGCCTTCTTTTTTGCCATAATTTATTCCTCACCATCATTTGTAATATCAGCAAAAAAGCCTATGCTTTTATCTGCTAACGTCCCTACAACTGTGCCTCTATCAAGAAGCCTGTTGCCTACTTCACAACAAGTTTCTGGTAGTAGAGTACAATTGTGGCAAGCTGCCAAGTTCAACGATTCCGGCCCTTGACCTGCTGACTGAATACAGACAGGATCAGAAGTACACCAAGACGCATTTTCCATTGCACTTAGGATAGTATCTTCTATTCGCCCGGTTTCGCCTTGGCGAACAAGTCCACCTAATGATCCCTCAGAATCGCCGGACGCTGTATAAATAAGAAGGCCATGCATTTTTAAATTATCGCTTGACTTTTCACAGTAAATTCGTTCTCTAATTGACGAACTACCGTATCCACAGTCAAAACTTAACTGATTTATAATCAAGTGTGCAAATGTATGAATTAAAATAAATTCTGGCCTCAAATTACCCGGATCATCGACGCCAAATTTTGCATTATGGTACGAACGATTTAATATATCTATACGTTCCCTGACATTTGGTTTATTTGCCCATTCTGTCAATTTTTCTTCGTTAAATTCGAAGAAAATACCTTCTCCATAAACTTCTATTGCCGGAAGCCATTCTTCGTTACCAAGACGAAGTTCTTTTTTACTTTCAGCTATTCTTTTATCAGGAGCATTTAAACGTGAAAATCCGACAAATGCACGTGTTTCTCTAAGTTTAGGCACCAACGAAATACTCTTAAAATATTGGTGAATCACTGGATTATAATTTTCAATCGGATAATTAATAGAGTGAAAATCTTCTACATCATTACCACTATTTTTGATCAAAACTTTGTATTCTTCAAGTCGATATTCATCTTCTGTCATATCCTCTGTAATTTCGGCATCCCCTTTTCGATGATTTGCCTCATCAACAAAAGCCTGATATAAACGATCTTTATCAACATGATTCATATTAGCAATATAGTCTATCAGAACCCTATTTAACTCACCATTAACTCTGCTAGAATTAACTCTTTCAAAATGATCTCTTAGAATTCCTGAAATAGTACTGTTTTCAGCATTATTTTCCGTTGGAATATGGATTGAGCTCCTTGTATCTCCAAACCAAACATTAGTTGCACCACGAAGTACAACCTTAACCTGCTCCGGATCTGCAGAGCATATTTCTTCTCCCTCAAGTCCAAGCCATGGTCTAGAACATCGACACCGATATCCAATTTTTGCTAATGCCCCTTTTGAGGTTGCTCCTGCAAGAGATCGGTGCGCTCCACATGTACATGTATAATAAACACCTGATAAATTTGCAGAAGATCCACCAGTACTTCTACGGATTCTACAAGTATTTGGATCATATGTATATGCAGTATTCTGCTCACCACTATGAGTCCATTCCGCAATTGGGAAGTCATCAATATGTCCCTCTGGACATACTACAACAAAACGCTCTGGTATCATTTTTCTGCGAAATTTTCCTTTCGAAGAACATACTCGGCCATTAGGCCATTGGAACTGATCACATTCAGGAAGAGTTTCTCGATAGAAAGTCGTTTTTTCCATGCTTCCACAAAACGGACAATAATGCCATCTTGGGAATCTAACTGTAGGAATTTTAATATTGCAATTCTCTGGATCAGCATTCCGCTCTCGAAAATCTGGTGGCCAACGCAATTCCTTTACTCCTAGGCGTTTTATCAATCTTTCATCTATTATTATAAAAGGCTGTTCCTTCTGATATCGCCAAGTATCTAAACCAGTAACCATAAGCGACTCATCATTAGGGAATGGAACTATTGCGCCAACTCCCCACGGTCCTATTAATGCGCTTCTACGCATTGGTCTTTTTGAATATGCCATAGTTATACCTCCCTAGCCTCATATCTTGATGAAATTTCCGCTTCACAACTTGAATCAACACTTCTCATAGAAGTCGGTGTCTCAATTCCAGCTTTTCCCCAATACCCGTTTTTATGACTTCCCGCCGGATACATCAGTGGAACATCATTGGTGTATGATTTATCACGATTATATTTAGGTTCCCAACAATCTGGTTTATAATCTTTCCAATGCTCAATCACCCATTGCATTCTGTCTAACGCTGCATCCACCTCATCAGAATCAATATTTTCAATACGAGCTCTGATTATGTTTTCTACATAGTCAATTGTCTGTTGATCGGGAATGACTGGTCTGGCATTATTATAAGCAAAATTATTTTCTAATCTTATAATGCCTAACATTATTGCATGTAATGCTCGCTCACGTACCGGCGCAGCAAAAGGAGTAATACTTGTTGGTTCCACACTACAATACAATCTTGAATGATATTCTTTGAAGTGCTCATAATGCGACTTATCTCGGGGGCGACCAGGTCTATACAGCGTAAATACAATGCCTGGTGCATTCTCAGCGTCTCGCCCCACTCGGCTTGTAGCTTGGATATATTCAGAAGTCGTTTTGGGCTGTCCCGAAACAGTCATCAAACCCAATCTAGATACGTCAAGACCAACAGAAATCATATTTGTTGCTAGGCATATATCAATTGGGTACTCACCATCTACAGATTTTTCATTATTATCATATTTAATATTTAGATTTGCTAAACTAGCAGTTACTTTGTCTCCCGAAATTCTGCTGGTTAACTCTTCATCTCTCCATATATATCTTCTTTTCTTTCTATATTCTTCCCTTTCATAAATTTTGTCATAGAATCGACGTTTGTAAATGACATCCAGATGCTGATCAATATCTGCTCTTATCCAAGTTCTTGCCTGCCCTAACTCTCTAATGCTATTGTAATACCCCATATTAGTCCAATATGGATCACGATCAGATTCTTTTTCAACCTTCAATTCCTTAGCGCCATAAAGTAATGATGAATATAAGCGAATTGCCGTTGTTGCATCAGAAGATGACCCTGTAGCCAGAATACCTACATATAATCTTCCATTTTTATTCTTATCTTCATTAGCAAAGAAAGAATTTCCTGCACTAAGACCCGCAGGTGGAAACTGGAACACATCATCCTTGCCACATCCGTATAGTGCATGGCATTGTTCCTTTGCTCTGCTAATAGTAGCCGTTGATGCAACGATTTTGGGATAGATCTCTCCATGAGTTGTTCTCTGCTTACACAACTCATGAATCAAAGTTTCATAATGACCAACCATAGATCCCAACGGACCTGAAATTAAATGTAATTCATCCTGAATAATCAAATCCGGCGATGTAATTTTTTCCCCATTATAATAACCAAACAATCCCTGTGCAGCCGGGCGAAATGGAAGCATTGCAAATTTATCTACTGTTCCTAATAAAAGTGTAGGTTTTATTTCATAAATAGCATCATCTACCACATGTAATGGCAATGGAGTTTTCTCTGATGAGAAATCACACTTATTTGATACATTATTGCATATAAATCTAAATGTTTTCTGTCTATTCTTTTCAATTCGCGTAACATAACCAGGTAAACGACGATCACCATTCTTCATTTTTACTAATCCCATCTGAGCACCGCACCATGGACATTTCAAAATTACAAAAGGATTTTCATCACTTTTTTTATTGTAAAGATCTTCATATGCTTTCACTGCTGATTTCATCGTATTTGGTGTAGTCGTACTTCCAACCCAAAGGCCAATCGAAATCGTATTATCTCCAAACAAATCTGTATGTGATTTCCTGATTTCTTCACAAGCACATATCATCGAAGCTGCTCTTTCATACTGTTGAGCAGTAAGCAATCGCAAAGTATACCTCATAAGAATGGTAGTTCCTGTGTCATCTCTATTCAGTAATTTTCTTATAAAAATTGTATATGCCGATAATCCAAGATACGCTTCTGTCTTTCCACCTCCTGTAGGGAACCAGATAAGATCTACAATCCCCCTTTCTGGGCTATGACGGTCGGACATTGATTCCAAATTCATAAGAACAAATGCAAGCTGAAAAGGGCGCCATTTCCCATATACCTTATGATCCTTATCATACCAAGTTGAATCGTCATAAGGATCTGGAAGTCTACTAATTGAATTGAGTAAGGTAATTCCATCGTGACCGTCATCTTCCCATCTTTGTAATGGAAGATTATAATGAAGTTGCTGCATCAGCATTGCCAAATTCATATATTGAAAAGCAATTCGTACTTTTTCGTTGGTTTGAAGTATATGTATTCCATTACGCATTCTTGCAAGACATTTTTCACAATTCGAAATATGTCTTGCCGCAGTTAGTATATACCGTGAATCCAATTTTTCTTTTTCTAATTTTAATTTCTGAATCCAGTTGTCATATCGATCACACATCAACTGAAGTTCCTGAATATTCTTCTGAAAATCACCTTTCGGACCAAAATTAAGCATCTCAAGTGTTACACCTTCAATAATGCTTGGAACAATCGGCTTTACTTCATAGGAAGGAAATACTGCAGTTTCAATCCAATGTACTTCATTTTCAGAATCTTCCCAATCCGCTGCACAACCGTGACCTATAGCATAATTACGTACATCTCTATACAAAAGTTGATTAGATTGATAATCTTCATCTTTAATATTTATTCTTTGACTATCTGGAAGTGGTTTGAATCCCAGTTCTGATTCAAGACGGAATTTAACTTGAAAAAAACATTGCTCGTCATTAAAAGTATCGGAACCCTTATTGGTATTTTCCAACGTAAATGTATAAATCGAAAAGTTTCCTTTTTTATATCTGTATGTAATATCCATTTGAAGCATTGTATGTCCAACTTTTATCTGTTTAATTCCATCAGAAACAGATGGTAATTCAATACTTTCTTCGTTATTATCCCAATTAATAGCTGTTCTTGGATATCGATATATTTTTTTCCCTGTTTTTGAATCAGTAGTAGACAATTTTGTATAAGTACCCGCAGATACGCAAATCCTTATATTATCATTTTTTGTAATGCCAACGGTCAAACTCATTGCAGATTGACGATATGCATTCGATCTGTTTATCAGTTCTTCAGCATCTTCTAAGTATTCTACTTTTCTCCCCACATTCTGAGGCAAGTCTTCTGTCGCAGTATCAATTATTTCTTCCGATTGTAATTGCTCCGGTTGTTCCATCTCTTCTTGCACTGATTCTGGCGTTACTTCCTCTGATACCATTCCCGGGAACAGAATTCCTGCAATATACCTAGTGCTTGGCGCATCAGTGATAAGAATCTCCTCCCCATTTGCTTGTTTTGTATCTTCCCAATCAATAGGATCTGGACCTATAAATTCACGTTCCACAAATGCTTTTAGTTGATTTCTTCTTGTGTCAGTCATTTAAAAACCTCCGAATGCATATCTGATTATATTCATCATGTGCCGTCTTGGAATGTAATACATATAAGCCAGATTTCGCTCTGCTAAATGCAACATATGCCAATTTTATATCCTCATATGACTCAATATCCGTTAATATAATTACTGTATTTTCCAACCCTTTAAATCCTTGAATAGTATTAAATGTTATCTCTTCTGGTACAGGTACTGTATAATTCTCTACTGTAACTCCACTTAGCATGCTAACCACTGATTTTTCTCTTTTATAAGGTGATAATATTGTGATTCGTCTGTTCTCAATGTTGTTATCTGATAATTCTTTTAAAATCGTCAGCAGTTCTTTCAATTCATCATTTCTAGATATGTATGTCCTATATTCAACTGGCATCCCCTGTATCATACTTTCATATTGAACATCTTTTTCAAAACCTGTGACTATTTTTATCTGATCACATATAGATTGAGTATTTCGACAATTTGTTGTTAGTTTATACCTAATATAGGATGTGCATTCGTCCATCATTTCAATATAATTCATTTCTACCATTTCGTCTGAATATATTGCCTGTTTATTGAAATCACCAAAAAATATCCATTTTCCACGTGAAATTCCTTTTTTCAACATGGCATCAATACACTGCAAATATTCTTCAGACATTAAATCCTGTGCCTCATCAATAACAATACGGTCAAATATGCCGCCTTGCAATTTAAGAATGTTGGAAACCCTTGCCGGAAGTTCATGTGCAAAGAACAATTTTATCTTTTCCTCAGAATCAGGTGGTTTCACCATCATATGCTTTTGTTGGACTACTTTCATCAAATAACCATGAAATGTTCCCACATATGTTGGTCGTAAAGATTCTACTTGTTTTTCAAAATATTGTTGCAACCATCTTGCCAAAAGATTGTTATAACAAAATAATGCTACTTTCTCACCACATGAAGCATATTTTTTAGCCGATTCAATTGCTAGCAATGTTTTTCCAGTTCCGGCTGATCCTTTAATCAAACATCTTGGATTATCTTCCAACTGATCAATGCATTTATACTGATTAGCTGTAAGACTAACGATTTCTTCTTCAGCATAATTATATTGGGCTCTAAGAGATATTGCCAAATCAAAATCACCTCTGAGAATAGTTGCCAAATACCGAACATCGTCTACAGTAGGTCGATTTTTTGGTGTAACGTCACCATACTGTGTATTCCACCCCTTAACAGATCCTTGAGCTATTCGTTCTATAAAAGCTCGGACATCCCGTCCATCGTTACAATCAAAGACTTGCCACTGTTCCTCATCAATGCCAATCGAAGCATATGTAACGTCTGGAAACATTACTCCAATACCAAAAAACATTTTTTCAAGATATTTATGTTCTAAATCTAATTTATTCGAAAGGCTTCTGCGGATACTATATATACCATCCCAAGCCTGATCAAACGGTCCCTTTACTCGCATATCTGAATGTCCATACTTATTTGTAAATGTCCAAATGCCATTAGTTCGTTTCACTCTTCCACCTTTGACTTCAAGTGCAAAAAGTCCAAGCATCGGAACCATTACAAAGAAATCCACTTCTCCATGTATGTACTTATTGTGATTTACAATACCAAGCGAATGTAAAACTATCCAATCTTCCGTTCCTTTAGCATTTTCAAACCATTTATAAATATGTCTTTCCGCATTACTTTTCACATCTGGTGAAATCGCAGATGGAATCATTATTGCCATATGTTACCTCATTCCTCAATCAATCGGTTTGTATCTGATGAATCAACTTGTACAATAGAGCCAACATCTATTATTTTCAATATTTTGGCTGTTCCAATATCATCTACATTTATTTCAATCGGTTCCCAGAGATTAAACGGATCAATTTTTCCATACCGTTTCAGCTCTTCTGCCAGTTTAACCTTCAACATATCTGACAGCACCCTACCTGCTTGAATATGCGCAGCTCTTACAATTCTAGCAGCTTCAAATATTTCCTCCATCAGTTCTGACAGTACTTGGTTTTGTGTTACTTTTGCTATATACTCAAGATCTTCTATTTGTCCTGGTGCTATTACATTATCATTTTCAATCCATCTCTTTACAGTTGGATATCCCTTTGAGAAGCCTGCTGCGACAAGACTTTCATAAAATTGCTTGGGTGTTGTAAAAAGCAATTCTATTTCTATTACTTCTTTCCACTTTCGTGCAAGTTCTCTTAAAGAACTTTTTCCACTTTTTTTCAAAATCAAATCTGCCATTTCACGAATAATATCTTTATCTGTTTCTCTTACGATAACAAAATCCCCATTTCTAAGTTTATCCGAAGTTACAGTATCGATTTTTTCAGATTCTTGCATAATTATATTTGTTGCAGAAACCACCTCATGTCCGGTCTGATAGAATGCAATATATCCTCCAACGAAGTTTACTGGTACAGCATCAACAATCTCATTACCTAATTTCTGTCCAGATTTTATATATCTTCGAAATTTGTTCTCTCTCAGGATAGTGTCAATCTCTTCCTGTTCATCCTCAAGCGCAATTTCTTCAGCCGAAATTATTTCATCTTCTTCACTAATACCTTTCATTGGAGATATAACAATATCTGCAGAATCTAAAGCTTTTTTAATTATCGTTTCATTATCAGATTCTTTCAGTGCAAATTTCCAGTTCTTTACATCATGGTTCTTCCATCTATTTTCATAATCATACAAAAGCACAATGTACGAAGTTGTATGATAGCTAAAAATCAACTTTCGCATAATTGCCCTTTTCAACCAACCAACAATAATTGTTACATCATATTTAATACACGATGTCCCATAATATTCAGACGGATACAGCACTTCTAATTTTGTATTTGGATCTTTAATTTCTTTCTTCCAGTATATTTCTGTTTTATCTTTATTTCCCTTCTCTGAAATCACAAGGCAAATTCTTTTACCTTTATTCTCTTCAATTGTATCACTTAATGCTTTCTGTTTATTTAATGTATACCCGTAACAAAATACCTTTCTATAGTTTTCAATAACCTTACAATAATCCTCATACTCTTCTGATGAAATGTAATTTTGCTCATTGTTAAGCAACATTTGACACTCATCTAGGATGTGACAAATAACCTGAATCTCCATGTCTGAAGCAGGAACCGTTTCACGTAAAATGCTAAAGGAAATATTACTCAACTTGCCATACATATTCATTATCTGAGCTGATTGTTCCTGTGTTTTTGTACGATATTTAGCCAATATTTTAGCAGATTCACTTATTTCATTTCCATTAATTTTAACATACCGCAAGTTTTGCTTTGCACAATGTTCAATAGTTATCTCAACATCCGTTTTATAATCCGAATATAAGTCCTTTGTAATACTTCCCTTATCCCATCTCCATATATTAAATTTTCTGCTCACCAATTCTCCTAAGTCAAGAGAATTTGCTGTATCTGTGACAAATATAACCTGTACGCCTGTTGCCAAAATATCATCCAAAATGTTAAGTTGTGACAGAATCAAGTTCATATTGGAAATGTCTACAATAAGCGATTGTATGGGATTTCCATTTTTAACGGCTGCGCTTACTGCATATAAATCTGATGAGAATACAACTGCTGGAATACCAGCCATTTGACCAGAACCCAAATTTGTAATTTCACCTTCATAATTGGTTTGACCTAATAAAATATAATGACTTAATTTTTCATTGCAAAATGTCATATCTTCCAATTGCTCTTTAACACCCTTTACAGCACTAACATAATATACAGACGCCGCCATATGTGTCTTGTACTGCGTTAATCTGCTAAGATATGATCCTGATTCAGAAATAAGCTGAATGCTTTTCTCTAAAACATTTCTTTCTTTATTAAATTTTTTTACACTGCTTAATGGTCTCTTAGTATCTGTTTTTTGAAAAATTGGAGCTGTTGTAATCGGAATAAAATACCTATCTGTATCTGACATATGAATTAGCATATATTTTATACCTTGCGTTTCAGAAACACCTAGGAATTCCACCACTGCATTACCTAATTTTAATTTATCTCCAGGGACAAAGTCCTCAACAGAATACTTCTTTTCAATCTTTCCAGTTTCAATATTATGAATTGCATTTACCAATGAAAAAGTCAACGCTGTTCTCTCCCGTTCAGGAAATACTAAGACATGCCTTTTTCCTTGGTTTTGAACCATCCTATCCAGTATTAATATGCTACCCTTAATAATAGCTGGAACCGATATATTGGTATTTCCACCATCATACGACAGAGATATTTCATCCATCACATCAGGTACAGATATTAGTTTTTCCAAATATTCATCCCATGCTATCATAATAACCTCCCGCTATTATTTTTCCGGGTTAAAGCCTTTCTCTAATGCACCGTTATAAACTTTAAGTGCTTGTATTGATTGCTTTATACTTGGTTGCTTTTCTCTTCCAATTAATGTTCCTACCGAAAATACAATGCTCCTTTGCCATGGTGCAAAATTTTGTGTTTCTTTTGCCCATCGTGATAGTTCAAACCATGTTGTTGCTGGAATTGATGTCACCTCATTAATAATTGCTTGATCGTTTTCAGTAAATTCAATTAAATTATCAATATTCTGCTCTTTCCTTGCTTTTTCAACAGAAATCAATTCATTAGCAAATTCTGTGCTGATTTCATATTTATAATCTCTGATTTCTTTCCAACATTTCTCTTTTTTACACCATTCACCAACATTGGCTCCGCCTGGAGGATTAACAATTGATTGCTGAATAAATTTCGAAACTTTAACAATTTCCTTTTCCATTGCCTCCGTTAACGCTTGATTTCTCCAGATTCTTTCCAAATCAATTCTTTGAGCTGTTTTATATGACAAAAAAGCAAGTGTATACGTTACAATATTAGCTCTATATCCCCCATATTGTTGTTGCGATACTAACTTCTCTGTTCGCCGAAACATAATCGCCTTTGCTATCAGATTATGATAATATTGCTCATCTGGCAATTTTCCTTTTTGCTGACTCATGCGGACAGTAAACCTGCGAAAGTTTTTTTGAGCTCCCTCACTAACATAAAAAGGTAGTTGTTCCCAAGTATTTTCATATTTTGCAAGATCAGTCTTGGTAAACAAAGGATGTTGTTCCTTATACTTTTTTCTGCGCAAAGTAGTAGATTCACGTGCAAGCATATCAGCATACTGTCCACGGGCTCTTTCATAAAACCAGTTTTGAGGCAACAATCCTCCCTGCGCAGAAGTCCAAATAGTTCTTGATAATTCCTCAATTCTACGATGGTATGGATCATTTGCAGAAAAATCTGCTATCTGAATTTTGTTCTGTGTATTTGCAAATGCCGAAATTCTTGGAACTATTTCTTCCATATCCTCTGATGAAGTAATAACTGAAATTTTCATTTGCACAAATACTTTACTTAAATTCGCGTTAGTTTTTTTATCTTTGTGCGCATTATAAATCGAGGCTGTTGTCTGTCCTCCGTTAACAATCTGCATATCACGAATACTTTTGATTGATGGCTTCCCATTTTCGTCGCGAACTATTTCGATACTTTCTGCTGTAACAGAAATACCATTATTATATGCCAGAAACATATCTGGCTCATCTCTTAATGTATCACGTATACCTTTATTAACAGCACCTTTAACTTGAAGGAATGATCTGACATTCTTTTCCAAAAGGCGATCTCGAAATTCATTGTATAGTTCAGCAAGAAGTTCACCACTTATAATAGCAAGATATACACGATATTTATCACTAGTTGCATTTTCAATGCATGGGATTGTAACATTAAATTTGTCTTGGAAATTAATCTCTATAGTTTCTCTCATCTTTCCAGACATAGCACATCTGTAGAGTCTGTCGATATCCCAAATTGAAAAAGACACTTCTGCATTACCTATATTTATGTTTTTAAAATTAATTGGTTTTACTAAACCATTAGTCAATGCACAAATCCTAACTGTTTTAATTTCATTTTTATGGTCATGCAATAAAATTGCAAATTCATACGTATCGTTATCTTTTTGAAAAGAAGTATATAAATCATTCACTGCTTTTTGATATAACTGAATAGCTCTTTTTATTGCAGCATCAATATCTAATTGTCCTATAGACTTTGGTTTATCATTATCGACGTAAATGCTCACGTATATCGTCAGACTTTCATAATCCTCAGTTAATGAATACGCATTTAGTTGAAGTCCATATCCTCTAAATGGACACATAATATAATCGTCAGCTTCCCCTGCCTCTTCCAGATATTCAAGCATAATTGAAGTAAAAAAATCTTCAATACTCCAACCGCTCAGATCAGCATCCACTGATATTTGTATTTCCTCAAGAAAATCTGTATAAAACTGATCCATTGTTTTACTAGTCATGATCCTCTCCCTCCAGTATATCTGCCACTGCATTTGCAATTGCGCTAGCCATAAGCGGGGGAACAGCATTTCCTATTTGTAACAGTGCTGCCGTTCTTCCACCTTCAAAGTAATAGTTATCTGGAAACGACTGTATTCTGGCTGCTTCTCTGACAGATAATGAACGTGCCTGCTCCAAACTAGGATGAATAAAATAATGACCATCCTTTGAAATATGTGCAACCATTGTTTGCGACGTGTGAATATTTCCGGCTACTACCTTAAATCTATCCAGAAAAGCTGTTCGATTATTATGTGTACATAAATTTTCTGGAAGATCTGTATACCGCAGTCTTCGCTTCTCATCGTTCTGATACCATGCATTAATTGCATGTCTATAAATTTCTCTGTCTTGTTCTCTAGTAGGTCTTACTTCATGCCATGTCAAAATATCGTCCTCTAATCGGATGCCTGACTTATACAAATAATCCGTTATATTATGAGCATATTGGTTATTCGTCTGGCCTGGCTGTAACGCAGGTAGATCCGTCAAGAGGTCATCCACTACATAATTATCGAATTCATCATCAACTTCCGGTATAACAGGATACTCAAACTTAATGCCTTCCTTATGTTGTTTTCCAATTAAAATAATTCTTTTTCTATTCTGAAGAACACCATACTTACTTGCAGTAAGAATTCGCATATCCAAATCATAACCGGCTTGACGAAATCTCTCAGTCATATCTGCAAGATAAGCGCCATTATTAGCGCTTTTTAATCCAAGTACATTCTCAAAAACGAACATTTTGGGATGATAATGCTCCAATACATCTGCATATAGTTGATATAAATAGTTTCGTGCATCTCCTTCCATATTGGTTTCACTACGAGCACGACCGACAAGAGAATATGCTTGACACGGAGGACCTCCCACCAATACATCAATATTTTCGACATTCTGATTATCCATCAGTGCATCTATCTTAGCAAATAAAGCCGGCATCCCCTTCTCATTCATTGTTTCCTGAATAACTGTATCAAGAATGCCAATCGGAACCATATCATATAACTCATCTCTAGATATTTCTTTTCTAAGATATTTATAATAGTCTTCTAATCTGTTATTATTCTTAAGATAGTAATAACAGTTTCTTGTTTTTAGAGTAAGGCATGCCTCCCTTTTCATTTCAACATGTGCAACCGGAATATGGCCATTTTTGACAAATCCCTCAGATAATCCTCCGGCACCCGCAAAAATATCAATATATGTCAATGGCATATCAGAAACTCTCCTTTGTATCCTTAGTATCGTTCATTATTTTCATAAATATCGCCAGCATTACACTTCAATGCTGTATATACCCTTTCAATAAACAGATGTATTTACATTTTCTCTTCTTCCTATTTAGTTACGATGGTTGGATTAATTTCTACTACCACACGGAGACCTCTTGCCTTTAATTCATACTTATTAATAATTTCCATATTTTTATAACGTACCACCATATTTTAATATTTACTCGTAAGAAGTATTCAGTAAAGCAAAACTGCACTATTACAAATTATATCAAAATCTCACTTCCCTTGAAACGAAAAATCTATATTTTGTTACAATACAATGAGATCAAAATACTAAATACTCTAACTTTCCTGTAGTTTTATTCACAATACATAATTCAATTTTCAATTCATCATAGAACTATCCATATTTTTATAGTACCTCTCCAAATCTTCCTTCATCTGCCTCTTCGCTCTCTCCCAATCCCCCTCACTCATCTTCGCCAACAACGCATGATTCAATGAGATCACTCCCAGGTCCTTTGAGTAGTACATAAATCTCTTTCTCTCGAACTTTTCAAAGGGATTGGTCAGCATGCTGCTTTTGATCATTTTCCGGTCTTTCAGAGTCTCGGCATTATAAGGGCAGCTGGGGCGATCCACCGGCAGTCCTTTATCGATCCTGTCCTGATAAAAGGCTATGTAATCCGTCAGCACATCCTCGATCTTCGCATCGCCTATCGTGTCCATATGATCGATAAATGACAACAGAAACGGCATTTTATAGGACAGTGAATAATCTCTTTCCTCCAGGAATTCAAAAAAGTCATCCCGAACGGTTTCATCATTATGCTCCTGGATGTTCAGTTCTTTTCTGTATTTCTCTACATCCCCCGGGCTGAACAGGCTGATCTTCTTGCTTCCAAAGGGGAATTCCACCGTTGGTGTAATCTTCCCTTTACGGATCCAACTGGTGATCGTTCCGGTATTGACGAAGTACTCTCTCGCCAGTTGTTCCTGACTATAGTAATCCCCATACTTTTCTTCAAAGGTATGGATGTCCACTTCCACGATCCGTTCCACACGCTCGGTGATGCCATCGATCTCGATCATTTGTCCTGGCAGGTAATCCTGTCTGGTGATATCGCCGAACGGAACATACAATGAGTTTCCGAAGATAGCATGCATACTGCATGGTCTTACCATCGCTCCGTATTCATCTACCACATCAATGACGAACACATTTTTCTTGATAGATGTCCGGCGCAAACCTCTGCCGATCTGTTGAAGATACAGCACCTTCGACAGCGTTGGGCGCGCCATAACGAGGATTCCGAGTTCCGGATAGTCCCAGCCTTCCGAGATCATATCGCAGGCACAGAGGAAACGTATCTTATGCTCTTTGAACTCCTGCATAACCTTCTCCGGATGTTTTGTATCTCCACTGTAATCCTGCGCTGAGATACCGGCTGCGTTCAGCAGGCGTGCCATCTCTTTGGTATGCGCCTTGTTGATACAGAAGATAATTCCCTGACGTTTTCCGGCATCTCCCTCCGTGAAATAGTCCTTCAGCACATTTACGATCAATTCATTTCGGGAAGTGACACGCACACTCTTCTCTAGATCCGCATTCACATAATCTTTTCCGTTAAAACGGACATGGCTCAGATCAATATTCGTCTCGATCCGGTAGACATTCGCCCTCGCCACAACTCCCTTCTCCATTGCATCCTTCAGAGAAAGCTCTGTTGTATAATTTCCGAAGATTTCTTCCAGTCTCTTTTTATCCGGGCGCTGATCCGTCGCTGTCAGTCCTACGAGGAATTCCGGTGCATAGTATTGAATCACCCGCTTTAACATCGGAGCTACCGCGTGGTGCGCCTCATCCACTACAATATAGGAATAATAATCCCTTGTTTTTTCATGGTAATGTCTTACCGCATAGCTGTAGGTCTTAATATCGATCCGGTCCTGCAACGGCTGCAGGTCTTTGTCGATTCTCTCTTTCCAGTCCGCAATGATATTCGTATTCGGTGCCAGGATCAATGCCCGGAACTGCTCTTTTCCGGCTGCAAATTTCTGAATATCTTCTTCTACGATCCGGGATTTTCCCGCTGCGGTAGGTAATACAATGAGGAATGCACGAATTCCTTTTTCCCGCCGTTCCTGTATCTGTGCAAGGCTGATCTCCTGGTGCTCATACAGTTCCGTTTTACGTTCCAACAGCAATCCCGCTTCCCGGAATCCGTCGGTATCTTTTCCCAGGTAAGACCGGATATCATCCTCGATACGATCCTTGAATCGGCAATCTTCCGTGGAAAAACGGTATAGCTTTAATCCCCACAATGCGCAGGTATTCTGCTTGCGCAATTGTTTGCGATAACCCTCTATTCCGATCAGCTGCGGGTGGTGGTAATGAATTCCGTTTTCCTCGATGGCTACTCTGCTGTCTGTGGTATCTACGAGATAATCGAGGAAATAATTGTTACCGTCTTCATCGGATATCCGGAATTCTTTTTGCAGGTATTTCAATGCCCGCATACCGTAGACATCCGTGAAATTCTGTTCAAACAGTAGCTCCAGCGGTGAAGAATCCGCATGCTCTCCTCTTTCTGAAATCTTTTTGGTAAAGTGCAACACTTCCTGTCTGCTTTTCTGCAGGCATTTTTCTATCGTTTCCGGATCGAATCCCAGGAATCGGAACACTCTCCGGTATATTTTCATATAGTGGTTTTGTTTATCTGTGATCAGTGTATAAGGAAAAATCTGCTCGCCATCGCGGCAGGAGCAGATTTCATCATCGATAATGACCATGTCCACTCCATCATCATAAAAGCGACTCACACCGCCATTCGGATAAGTCACTGTCTCCCGGAGGACATAGTTCGGATATGCAATTAAGAATTGATCTTTTTCAGGAATAGATTCAGCCATCTTTCTTCCCTGTCCGGTCGTACATCTTCTGTCAGAAAGTTCCGCAGCTGCTGTAAACTTGTATGTTTTTTCAGCAGCTGCTCCAGTTTCTCTTCTGTGAAATCCAGAAAATATCTGCCGTTCCTTTCCCCCTCAAATACACCATACTTAAATGACATGTACAAAATGCCCTGTGGCTTCAGTGCCTTCTCGATGCGATATAACACTTCATCCAGTTCCCCATAGGATAAGTGCAGTAACGATGAGCACGCCCAGATACCGTCATACACTTCCGATGCATCCAGCTCTTGGAACAGCTGGCATTTCACCGGAATCCCCGTGTACTCTGATGCCAACGCGCACAGTTCCGCGGAGCCGTCTATCGCGTCTACCCGATATCCATGCTCCAGGAAATATTTCGTATCCCTTCCGGAGCCGCAGCCCAGGTCCAGGATCTTCGCCCCTGCAGGAAGCCCTTCTATAAATTCATCCTGCATTACATGAAAATCCACATTACGCGTGTTCTCCACAAAATCGGCGGCATTTTGATCATAATATTGAATTGTCTGATTCTTTTTACTTTTTTCGCTCATTTAAAAGTATCATAGCATATTTTCAGGAATACTGCAATCTATGTAAAATTGCTCCCTCTATTATATACATGACAATATGCGACAGAATCTTACAAACTTTTCTACGGAAGTTGCCATCTAGTTTTCTACCAGTACTCCTCTCCCCAGTACCTCGCCAGCACGCTCTCCATATTCGCTCTGCCCACAGGGTTCGCGGTATGGATCTCCACGGGGTAAAAGGTCTCCCGCTCCACCAGCCAGTCCAGCAGTTTGATGGCATCGCCGCCCTGATTTGCAAAATCTCCCAGGTCATGGTCGAGATCCAGCACCTCGATCTCGATGCCGTTTCTCTCCGCCTCCCGGATCAGTGTCTTGGCTTCATTCACGGATCTGGCGCTCTCATATCCCCAGGGTGCCGGGCGGAGATCATCTAACCAGATTTTCATTGTTTCACGCTCCTTTTCATTAATCCAGGCTTTTCAGATATGCTTTGATCATAAATGCACAAAAATAAGGAAATGTATAAATATTATTTGCATATCCAATATTAAAATCTCCAAGTTTTATTCCACGTTTAATATCGATGTAATTCTCATTTTTTATCAGTGTTGCCAGAGACTTTGATCTGTCATTGTTGGATTTTACCTCGACCGGAATCAGCTCATCCCGGGTTCTTACAAAAAAATCCTCTTCCAGTGTAGAATTATCTTTTTTATAATAAAATAATCCCAAGCCCTGTTTCACAAATGCTTCTGCTACAAAATTCTCGTAAAGAGCCCCCTTATATACACCCAGGTTCTTATTTACTCTCAAATCTTCCTGTGCTTCCTCATCCAGTGCAGCTATCAACAGTCCGGTATCCGGATAATATAATTTATATTTGCTCTCATCAATGTTTCCCTTCAACGGTAATTCCGGGAAAATCAGGCAATTGCATTCCGTAATAACTCCGGCATCTATCAGCCATTCAATACAGCCGGTATACTCTCTGGATCTGGCGTTTTTCTCGATTTTACTAAATTGAAACTTCTTATTTTCTTTTGCCAGTTGTGCAGGAACGCTTCTATACACACTCATTATTTTCGCCTGATCCAGCCCTTCCGCATACTTTCTGACATCTTCCTCATAGTCCATTCGAATCTGCCTCTGTATTTCCAATGAACCTGAAAATGTACCGGTCTCGATATAACCTCTTACTACCTCCGGCATTCCTCCCAGCACACAATAATCCAAAAACAAAGTCTTATATACATTCAGTTCCGTTTCACTAAACGGTTCCAGTTTAATCATATGCTTTAAAATATTGTCTATCTGTTCTCCCCGGTATCCCTTTGCTAATAGGAATTCTTCGAAGTCCATAGAAAACATTTCGTAATCTGTCTTATTTCCCACACTGTTGCTATGAATCTTTTTATAATTGATTCCAAGCATGGAACCGCTGCAGATAACATCAAATCTTCCATCCTGGCGAAATGCTTTCAAAGTCGTTGCAATGTCCGGATATTCCTGAATCTCATCAAATACTATAATTGTTTCCCCCGGAGTAAAACGGAGCGCAGGGTTTGCCAGTGATATATTTTTTGTCACGGTATCTACATCATAGCCATCACTTGCTATGGTTCGATATTTTCTATCAAGTACAAAATTTATATATACAACATTGTTATACTGCTCTTTCGCAAAATGTAAAATCGATTCTGTCTTTCCAATCTGTCTCGCACCTTTTACGATCAAAGGTTTATGCGCTGGATCATTTTTCCATTGGATGAGAAAATCATCTATTTTTCTTTTAAAATACATATCACACCTCCTCGTTTCAGTTTATCACAAAAAAATAGCCCATTCAATGCCGTGTTTCACATTTCATGAGCCATTTTTTGATATTTTATCACATTTTATGTGTCTCGTATACAGTGCGGTAAATGATGGGTAAATAGCAAATTTAACTTCCGTTTTGCAAAAGTAACTTCTGTTTGAATTATTTTTGCAAGATTAACTTCGGAATCAGCACCTTTAAAACAGAAATAAGTCTTGCGAAAACAGTGCCAACTGGAAATTAGTATTGCAGGAGTGGACTTTAGTATTACAAACCGCTTGAAATAGGGCTTTTTAGCATGTTACTATACTCTTGAAGTCATATTTTACTGTATGCAAATAAGAAGTCGTCGCTTCGTTTGCATGTTTGCAAGGGAAACTTCCACCTCTGGGATATGGGTGACATGATCAGGAGATGACATTGGCAGTTTTACTTCAGCAGTTCAGGTTTTAGTATGATTTCATTAGCAGGAACAGCTTCCAGGTTAAGCTTAGAGGCTGTATCCGCGCCATAAAAGAAGCTGAATAGTTGATGTGCGGATCGATTATTCAGCTTCTTTCTTGTATAGGAGTTAATGTGACTCATCATCAGGTTGACTTTATCCTGTGTAAGAAAAGCAAATGATGTTTTCTTAGGAACAATCCTTCTGATGAATTCATGAGTTACTTCAATACTTCCTTTTTGATCAGGACGTTGCGGATCACAGTAAAACACATAGGTTCTGCGTCTTCCATCCTCATCAAACTCTATTGCCAGCGGATCCGTAAATTCGCTTCCGCGATCTGCTAAGATGACCTGGAACATCTCACAGAATTGTTCCCGCCCAAGTATCTCATAAAGATGGTTCACCGTTTCTGTTACCGACTTGGCTGTATTCGCTTCCCTAAGATATGCCAGCATAAGGGAACAGTTTCTAAAGAATACTGTAAGCAGCACCTTTGTGGAATCCCTGGTGCCTTCTACCGAATCCATTTCCACCACGTTGAAATCAGGATGTCCTTTCATAAAAGCTTCAAAATCTTCGTAGGTACGCCCGATATGGCATTTCTTATCGACACGTACAACCTTTTTGGATTTGCGTTTTTTATAACGCACTTTTCTGGGAAGATCTATATTTCCAGCAGAAAGTATGCCGGCATCTATGTAGTTATAAATGGTCCTTTCATCTACCATGATTTCTGCTGCATTGTTCATACAAATTTGATGAATCGACTGGCCTTGTCTGATAAGAGGCGAAAGGATGGCATCAAGCCGATCCAGTTCTTCTGGTGTTATATCGATACCCTTACGGGAATCAGAACGTGTCTTTTCGTATGTTTTATGAGCTTCCTTTGCATCATAGAACTGTTTGGCAAGAGTACAGGAACGTACCTGTTTACATGAATTGCAAACATAGGGTGCTTTCTTTAGACTTGAACATTTTTCCTCTTCAAAATCAGGACAATTGACCATGCACAAATCACACTCAGAACAGTATGTTTTTCCGTGCCATAACCGATTAATAAACCCACAGCTATCTTCGCCACAGATATACTGCTTAGTGCATCTCTTTCTGTGTCTGCATGGATTATAGCCTCTGGAACGCGTACCAGTATTTCGATAATCAAGATGGGCTTTCACTTCTTTAGAAACAGTTGATGGATCCTTGCCTATCAGAGCGCCTATTTCAACGAACGTCTGCCCCTCTTTTAAAGCTTTCTGTATGGTAATGCGATCATCCAGTGTCAGATGCTTATATTTATAGGATGACATGTATTTATCCTCCTTAGTCTTGCTGCCATCTCCTGACACTACTGAAGTGATTACCATTATTACACAAAAAAAAGGAAGATCATCTATTTACAAGACTATCTTCCATCTTCATGTTTGTATGACTTATTTCTGTTTTATAAAATATAAAAACCTTAGTAACTGGAAGTTACTTTTTCAATTGAGTGCGGTAAATGATGGGTAAATGATGATTTATTTAACAGGTTTGCAAAAAAGCCTTATAATCTCGTCCTTTTCCGGCATTACCCGGAGCGCACCTCTTCTCGTTGTAATAATAGATGCTGCCGCATTGGCAAATCGAAGCATTTTCTCCAAATCATTCTTTTCCAGATCACGATATCCCATTTCGAGAATCTGTCCTAACATACATCCCATAAATGTATCACCTGCTCCTGTTGTTTCAATCGTATTTTTGTTAACAAAAGCCGGCACCACAGCCTTTTGGTTTCCACAATATGCTGCACTTCCATTTTTACCCATAGATAATAAAATCAGTGCTATACCATACTCTTGTTGAAGACGTTTCACCGCTCTGTCAAAATCAGTTTCTTCGGTAAACCACAATAACTCATCATCTGAGATTTTTAGAATCTGACAATGCTTAAAGCCATAGCTGATCTGTTCTTTGGCCAAGGCTTCGCTTTTCCATAAAGGCTTTCTTAAATTGGGATCAAACGAAATCCAGAGCCCTGCTTTTTCGGCTGCGGCAACTGCCTTTTTTGTAGCACTCCTGACTGGTTCATCCGTAAGTGATAAAGATCCAAAATGTAAAATTTTTGCATCCGAAATCAATTCTTCCCTTATCTCATCTTCGCAAAGCATGATATCAGCTCCGGGATTTCTGTAAAACCAAAAATCCCTATCTCCGTCATCTTTATTTTGCACAATGGCTAACGTTGTATGCACTGTAGGATCAAAACATAGCCCCTCTGTCCCAATCCCCATTTCCTTAAGCGCCTTTTCAAGCTGATATCCAAAGCCATCTTGCCCTACTTTTCCCAAAAATACCGTGTTTTTTCCAAGTTTTTGCAGCATAGCAAGAACATTACACGGTGCTCCTCCCGGATTTGCTTCAAAAATCGGATTTCCCTGATCACTGTACCCATTTTGTGTAAAATCAATCAGTAATTCTCCCATCGCTGCTACATCATATTTTTTCATTACAGCACCTCAATATCGTATTTTTTCACATCTAATATTGTCTTTCCATTGCTTTCAAAATAAATTCCCGAAGCATCCAGAGGTGTATAAATCAGTGATGTCATCACCTGTTCTCCATCATTTACAAAAATTTCTACCGAATATCTGTCAATTAAAATTCGAAGCTTAATCTCCCCAGCCCTGTTACTTACTTTCATCCTGCGTGTACACAAAGTATCCTTTCGCAAACCAGAATAAGTCCGGTCAAAAGTCACTGTATCTTTTTCTCTGTCATAAACAATTTCCGAGTATCTTCGTCCATCGCATGCCAGTTTTATCCGGAACTTTGTATACTGATTGCCTTTCAAGCCAATCATCAAGTCAACCGTTCTTCCACTTACGCCATCCAGCTGTACGCTTTCTTCAATACAAATATCCTTATATACTACTTCATTTATATGATAATTATCCAACTCACGAACTGGTAACTGACAGATTCTGCCATCACGAATAAACAGTTCTCTTGGGACAGACATCATTCCTGACCATCGCTGTGTATCTGGATAAATCGGATTATCCCATGACTGCATCCATGCTATCAGAATCCTTCTGTCATCCTCTGTCTGCATGGTCTGAGGAGCATAAAAATCAAGTCCATAATCCACGCATTGAACACATTCTCTCGTAAACTGCATCGTTTCCTTATCATAAGTTCCTATCAGAAATATCGTATTGCTTCCATTATGAAATTCCAAACCTACAGCTTCCATCTCCTGCGGTGAAATCAACAATACCTGTTTCCCAGACAAAGGGAAAAAGTCCGGACATTCCCACATCTTGCTGCGTTCCTTCTCACTATGATCCAGAACGCCTGCAAATTTCCATTCATCTAATTTATCTGCAAAAAATAAAACAGCCTGTCCGACACCGTCACGGCTACGACTCCCTACAACCATATAATACCTGTCATTTTCCTTCCAGATTTTAGGATCACGGAAATCTTCAAAACTACACCCCTCTGGAAGCATAGACGCTGTCACAACTGGATTTTGCGGATATTTTTTGTAATCTGTTCCATCTCCTATTGCAATACACTGAGTCTGTAGTGTTTTTGTCTTTCCATTTTCCAGCTTCTGACTGTCAACTCCGGTATAGACCAGAATGTGTTTCTGTCCATCCTGTATGGCACTTCCTGAAAACACACCGGAATGATCATATTGGCAATCCGGTGCAAGAGCTGCCGGCAAATATTCCCATTTGATAAAATCGTTACTTTTTGCGTGTCCCCAGTACATCAATTCCCATTTTGGCGCATATGGATAATATTGAAAAAACAAATGATGCTCTCCCTTATAATCCGAAAAGCCATTTGGATCATTCATCCATCCAACAGGATTGGAAAAATGAAATGCCGGTCTGCTTTCTTTTTTTATTTTCCCACATTCTTCTTTTTCATATTTTCTAGCTTGATCTAATATCTCACTCATTCTTTCACCTCAATCAATTTTGGTAAACTAAAAGGGACAATGTGCATAACACGATCATCCCTTTCTTACAAATCATATTCCTATCTTGGCCATCTTTTTCTTTTGTCCGGCAATTCAGGGAATGTATTATGTGGTTCTCTCTGATACCAGAATGCAACACTTGACAGATCATCCTGACGTTCAAAAAGACCTGCGCTGCATACACCAATTTGCTGTATTGTCACCCTCAAATTTTCATCAAAAAATATGGGATCCTTTGCATGCCACCGGTAAAATCCACGCATAGGCGGACAATCATCATTGTGATATGCGTTTGTAACCAACGTATCGTGTTTTGAATAAAACGGATATCCAAGATAGTGCATGGAATAACAGTGTTCCATCATTTTGGGATCACCTTTCTGTGAAAAACTCCAGGATCCTCCAAAATAATCCTCCATTCCGGTTCCGCAAATAGTGGGAAACTCTCTGTCACCATCAATATAAAACTTAATTTCACCTTCTCCCCACCAGTACCTTTGAAGTGTGGATAAGCCAATGTAAGTTCCCACATATCTACCTATGCCCTGGATATTATCCACAATGGTGTAATCTTTTCCTAATTCAGTAATTGCTTCCCTTCTCCACTGTGCATGAAACAATTCTGTATCATCCGGCATATCCGCATATAACGTATAATCTATTTGATAAAAGAATGCCGGAATGGTGTTTGCGTGTTCATTAATCAGTATAATTCTTGCTGATTTTTTGAAAGGCATTTCAAAATAACTATTCAGTCCACGCAAAGGTGCAACCGCAACAAATGCTGAATCGATATAGCACTCTGTAGAAAAACCACAACAAAAGAAATCCCCCAATGGAACATCAACCGATGGAGTTTCCTCTCCGTCCCAATACATTCTTAGAATCAAATCACGCATAACAAAGCAATCTGCTTCACTGGTTTTATCATCCACTGTGATCCATATATGCGAGATGACCCCAGCTCCCTGAATGTCCGCCAGCACAACCTCATCCCCCGGGGCAATATTTGTGAGGCACGGGCTTCCTTTTCTAGATTTTCCTAGATTGCTCGAAGCCATTCCTCCCCTTCCTTTTTCTCCCGTAGGATTTTCTGCATTTATTGCTCTGCTTTTTCCTCGTCTAATCGATAATGGTTCCATATGTTGCGCTCTCCTAATTGTTTTTTTCAATTAAGTGATAATTCTCATATTGGCATTTTCCGTTTTCCACAAATACACCTATACCACCAATTCCAGTACTATAACATCTGCTTGCAAGTGCAGTTCCATTCACATAGCTGACAATAATATTACCACTCATAAAAATCTGAATGTGTGCTTTATTATCCTTAAAATCAACCGGACGTTCCTCAATATAAGACTGATCTCCATCACGTCGGTTAAAACGATCCATCACCATTCGATTTCTGCAACATTCCAACCGGAGTTGGCACCACTTTGAAAGATTTCGGTCTTCGGTATGAAGCATAATGCCAACATATCTGGTTCCTTTTTCCCAGATAACATCTGTTTCAAACATGCACTCAGGCTTTAATTCACCAAGTTCGCACCATCCGAATCCCTGTTGTTCTTCTCCAGTAATTATACTATCTATTTTCCATTCTCCCTGTTCCCCATGTGGTATCAGTTCAACCTTTTCACTATATGCGTTTACTACTGTTTCAAGTGGCTTTACTTCAAGTTCGCCATTTTCTTTCTGCATAAGTTCATGGGCAAGAAGAGTTCCTCCCCAGATACATTTAGCTGCATCATCACAGTCTCTCTTTACCGACTGCCAACCGACTAGATATCTATGCGTACCATCTGATACTGTTTTTGCTGCATAAAACTGGCGGCCATCAAACATATCGTCATTTGCCGGCTCTGTCCATGGCCCTTCTAGACTGTCCGCATACCGGTATCTTGTTTCCCACCAGTTATTAAAACAAGAAAATATTAAATACCATTTATCTCCCATTTTAAATGCATTATTACATTCATGTGTAATAAAAATACGTGGAGCATACGTGATTTTATAAAATTTCCAATGATCACAGTCATCAGAAGTATATATTACCGTGCAGCCCCGTCTATCATCCGCACCTTCCTTTTCCGTTGCGGTAACCAACATAACATATTTGTTCATTTCTTCATTCCAAAATACATCAGGGTCTCTCCAATGACCATCCGCACAATGTTCCTGATCTGGCACCATAAAAAATGAACTGTCCTTTTCCCAATTCAGAAGATCTTCGCTTACAGCTCTCATAATCACCTGCTCATGATTCTCTGAAGAGATTGTTTCCGGATTTCGGAATCCTGTAAAGTAAAAATAAAATTTCTCACCCATCCGACAAATACTTCCGGTTCCGACATGCCACTCCTGATCTTCGTCACCTCCTCTCTTAATGACCATCCTAGCCTCTGAAAAGTCGACGAAGTCTTTTGTTCTTGTCAGATAGACGCATTCATCTTTTAAAAAAAATAAATAGAATTCCTTCTGCCAGTAATAGGGCATAAAATCTCCACACATTGTTGCGTGTGGCATTCCAACATATTGTTCTTGCGGTGTATAAAATATATCGTGTTTCATTCATTTCTCCTTATTCATGTAAAATACCGGTCGATTCCCGGAATACCGGGGTCGTCTGGACATAAGTATACCTGGACGGCAGCTTCTGATTCTGAATACGCGATAACAGCAGATCTGCTGCAATCATACCAATTGCGTCACTATTAATCCGCACAGTTGTCAACGTTGGATTACTTAAGGCTGCCACAGGCATATCATCAAATCCAACAACCTTAACATCTTCCGGAACAGTTAATCCTATTTCACGCAGTGCGCGTATTAACGTGACCGCAATCTCATCATTTGCACAAATGAAGACATCCGGCAGCATCGCAAGCTCTTTGATTCTTTTGCACATCCAGCGATAATCATTATACTTTTCCTGATCCAATGCACATACAGAGCCCTTTTCAAAATCCCTGATTCCTGCTTTCGTCAGTATCCTGTCACATGCTTCCCATCTCTCATGAAAACTTCGGCAATGTTTTTTATCACCAACAAATCCAAACTTTCGGTATCCAGCATCAATCATTCTGTGAACTAATATACTAATACTATTTTGATTTTCCATTAAAATCAAATCCAGGTTCGTAAAACTTTCATCAATTTCAACTGCAGAATCAATAAACAAAATTGGTTTTTTTGTTTCACATAGAAATGTACTATACTCCTTATCAAACATTTCAATGCACACAATTCCATCAATTCTGTCGTTTTCCATTCCTCGAGGAACTTGATTCATTCTCATTTCTTCTTCGGTTACAATTTCAATTTCTACGCGATAACCTTCTCTTGAAACTTTTTTCTGAAAGGCATCAAGTGCTCGCACACCAAAATGCTGATTCATGGGAATATGCGATGTAACAAGCAGAAGGCTTTTTTCATTTATTACCGTTTCCTGTTTTTCTTCCTGATTCATTTGATCCAACTGCTTATATCCCATTTGTTTTGCGTGGTTCAATACAAGCTGTTCTGTCTTTTCTGAAACTCCACCCTTCTGATTTAACACTTTTGAAATTGTGTTTCTGGAAAGATTTAATTCTTCCGCAATTTGGTTAATTGTTATTTTTGCCATATACGTTGCCCTTTTCTTCAATATTATAGAATTACATAATAATTTCGTTCCTTTATCTTCCTATGTGTCATCAATGTATATGGCTTTTTATACTGCCTTTGTGTTCCTTCCGATGATAGAATCTAACCATACCGATTTTACAACACATTTGTAATTGCATTGTACCATGCTTGCTCATAATTGTAATGTTTGAATTACAATATTATATACATTTTACATCAACCTTTCGTTGCTCCGAGAGTCATACCTCCGGATACTTTTTTATTAAGTGCAAAGTATATAATCAAAGTAGGAACAGTCGTAATACAAATCGTTGCAAATGTAGATCCCCATACTCTGTAACCTGTTTCACTGATAAAATCCTGCATTCCAAGAGAAACTGTCTTTAAGGAAGTGCTATTGATAAACAGTAGGCTAAACAGATAATCATTCCATACTCCGATAAAGCTCATAGAAAGTACGGTCAAAATGGTATTCTTGGACAATGGCACAAATATTCTGAAATATATACCATAGACACTGCATCCATCCAATATTGCCGCTTCTGATAATTCTTCCGGTATATATTTATAAAAATTAACAAACAACAGGATACTTATGGGAAGATTAAATGCAATATATACAAGAACCAACGCCATATGCGTATCCAGTAATCCCATTTTGGAAAACATAACATATAAAGGAATCAGAGTAACAAACGGTGGAATGGTGAGTCCCATAATAAAATATGAAAATAACAGATTCTTTGCTTTAAACCGGATCCTACTGATTGCAAAGGCTGCCATGGAGCTGAACATTACAACAAAAACCAGGGCCACACATGTAACAAATGCACTGTTTTTCAGATAGATAAACACATTACTGTTTTGAATAACATCTATGTAATTTTCTATTGTCAAATGCTCTAATGAACCAAATGGATTTGTAGCCAATTCTGAATTTGTCCGAAAGCTGGCAATAATCAGCCACACAATCGGATAAATTTGTATGGCAAAAATCAAAGCAACCACTACCCAGAAACAAATTTTTTTTACTCCTCTACTCACTTTTTATCCTCTTTTCTTCATCTATAACCCTGGTCATTCAACGCAAGCAATTACGAATCTTCTGTTCCATCAATCCGCACAGTTTTATTAATAGAAATAATAAATATCAGGCTCAACAGCATAATCAGGATTGCTATGGCGCTGCCATAACCAAGATTACGATTTGCAAATGCAATTTTATACATATAGGTAGATAAAAGTTCTGATTTATGACTGGGTCCTCCACTTGTCAGATTATATGAAACTGCAAATCCTTTTAAAGCTCCAACTCCACTGAGTATAAAATTCATGGCAATAACATTTTTGATCATTGGAATCTTAATCATAAACAGCTGCTGAATCTTGTTTGCCCCATCAATATTCGATGCTTCAATCACCTCCGGTGATATTGAAATCAGCGCAGAATAAAAGATAATCATATAAATTCCGACATACTGCCACCCCTCCACAACAGATACTGCCGGAAGAACCTTATCAAAATCACTCAGAAATGTGACTGGTTCTACTCCAAACATGCCAAGCAGCTTATTAAAAAGTCCAAGTGGAGTGACGGAATAAAAACAATTAAACAATTGAGCCACCGCTATTACACTCATCGTTGAAGGAATAAAGTATACGGTCTGGATAAAACCGCGAAACTTTTTTACATAACTGAGAAGAACCGCAGTGACAAACCCAAGTACTATCTGCATGCCAACGACAATCAGAATGTATATGATGTTGTTTTTTAATGCCGTAATTAAAATACGATCATGAAACAGATCCCGAAAATTCTTCAATCCTATAAATTCCATTTTTCCAAGTCCGTTCCAGTCGGTCAGGCTAAAACCTGCAGAAATCAAAATAGGAAGGATAACAATCACCGTATAAATCAGGACTGCCGGAGCCGTGAAGATAAATGCCGCACTTTTTTTATTTAAAGTATTCATATCTTCTTCCCTTTACTTCTCAGACTGCCGGACGGCTTTAAAACCGTCCGGCACAAATTTAAACTTATTACTTTTCCAATTCTTCATCTACCAATGCTGCCATATCTTCAGGCTTCATCTGACCTAAAGCCACGCTGGCAATATTATCGTTGAATACCGTTGTAACATTATCTGGAAGGACAACATCCCACGGTCTTGTGTATACATCACCAATATTCTCATTATCATTGGCAATTCTCACATAAAGATCATCCATGTTATCAAGATCAACTTCAACGTTCTGTGCAGGGAAATGCCCTCTCTGTGCGTATTTTACGCTGAAATTTTTTACAAGATATTCAACAAATTCCTTAACATCATCATCCCATGTAGCTGAATTAGCTGCCATTCCAAGTCCGCCAAATACCCAATATTCATTTGCAGATGTTACTGCATTATCGGTAAGTGGCATATAAAAATAATCAAAATTCTTTCCTTCCTCATTAGCTTTCATAAAAGAGTCCAAGAGTCCGGTTCCGGCTGTATACATTACTCCCTGTCCATCTAGAAACAGTTCCAAAGATGTGGAATAATCTGTAGATGTACAACCAGGCTGGAAATACTGACCAATATCCTGTAAAAACTGTAAGGTTTCCATTCCTGTTGCATCGCTCATCTTGGCATCACCTGATTTCAGTGCATAAACAAAATCGTTACCTGTTTCACGGAATGGAATCATAGCAAGGTATCTAAGATAGAACCATCCGTCTGCACCGTCTACAATAATCGGAGTCTCACCATTTTCTTTAAGAATTCTGCAATTTTCCAGTAAATCATCAAAAGTTTTCGGAACCTCTAAATTATATTTTTCATATACATCTTTATCATACCAGAACATATCTGTAGTAAATTCCCAAGGTATGCCATATAATGATCCGTCATCTAATCGAATATAATCAAGAGACGCTCCGATAAAATTATCAATTGCTCCGATCTCCTCCAAAAAAGCCTGCATATCTACAACCATACCTGCATCTGCCAGTTCCTGGCAAAACGAGTCTCCATCCACATCAAACAATTCAGGAAGTTCATTAGCCGTCGCCATAGCACGTAATTTTTGATCATAACCATCTGTGTCTGCTGTTTCAAGAACAAACTCAATATTATGTCCTTCTGCCTTATATTCCTCTGCCAGCTCCTGAAATATTGCAAGCACATCATCTGACGGAACCTTTGGGGTAAAATACGTAATCTTTTTCACCTCAGCTGAATCATCCACTGTTGCTTCTACAGCATCACTCGTCGATGATGCTTCTTCTGTTGCATTTTTACTTCCACATCCGGCAAGCATGGATACTGCCATAGACATAACTAAAAATAACGAAGCACATTTTTTTAATTTTCTGTTAACCATTTCATTTCCTCCTTTGTTTTATACATAATGTGCACTTTATGCATTTATCTCTTTTGTAAGATTATTATATTGCGTTTTGAGCATAATGTAAATATTTTTTTCTTATTGTTTATTATTTTTGTTAAATATGCACCTTTTTGTCATTTCTAATTTGTCTATTTTTATATTTTGTGTTTGCATTTTGTGCATTTTGTTCTATGCAAATTTACATTTCTACGATTATGTATTTAGTACATCTCCAATTACAAAAACCATGCAGCATAATCATCTATACTACATGGTTAACATTTGATTATAACACCTTGGATCCATTTGCGGTCAACTTAAAGGTCATCCCGAGAACATCCGCTGCCCACGGCACATCATCATTCGTCCTAGGAAGATTTCAAAATATTCATACATAGTTTTCATCTTTTCTTCCTATCATAACGGTATTTCCTTATACAGAAAAGGCAATCATTGACGAAGTCTGACCCACATAGGTGTTTTTCCCAAATCTCGGATGTTCGTCCCCCGTTCCGGACAGATAATTTAAGTACTTCCTAATCCTGAACCAGCTGCTCCATGGAATACGTTTTGAATGTTCCATCCGGTTTTCCTCTAAATAAACGCAACCATATATAGTGGTAACGTAATGATCCCCTCTTCGCTCACACCTATGTTACCATATAATCTGTCGCTTTTTTCAGAATAAAGTACCTCAAATCAACATTTTGTAATGCAAAAATGTACTTCCCATCAACATTTTGTAATTTTTCACTTCCATTCCTGCAGGCTGTCGATCTCGGTCCCGCAATACTCACACACGCCTTTGGTCACATCAATATTGGCGTCGCATTTGGGGCATTTGATCACGTGGATCCCGCTGTCCAGGGTCATGACTCTGTCATTGTGGCGAAGGGAGAAGGTATCCTTCTGATATGCGGATGTGATCCGCCCACCTCGCAGATACACCAGTCTGACCTGCAGCTCCACATCCACGCACAGTATGCCGTTCTCCACATGCTCCTGCAGCCCGGTATAGTCCATAATGTCGTAATCAATGACATCCGGCCGGGAATAGTAGCGTCTGCCGGCTTCGTAGTTCAGGTTATTATAGAACCGCTTTTTGTCGATGCCGGTGGTGGTCCAGAATTCCTGCTGCCGACGGTTCTGTTTTTCTTTGTATCGTCTGACAGGCCCCAGTACCGCATAAGCATCGCACAGGTAGAAAAAGTAATAGAGGATCATAGCCAGGATTGTGCTGTAGATGAAAATCTTGCCCACATCATAGCCATTGAAGGTCCTGGAGGTATTTATGATCCACAGGCTGCATAGCAGGAATGATATGATGTAGTCTACCACTCCCGTGACGATCCGGTAGACCGGGCTTTGCAATACCAGGTCATAATGGTGCTTGCTGCCCAGCTCTTTGTCTGCGTAGTCAATGTTGGAGGCCGCATCACAGCAGGGACAGCCGTTCACAAATTCCTTTACTTTGCCGGTAAAGCCGCAGTTCTCACAGGTATGCTGTGCCTCTTCATCCATTCCGGATACATAGGTATACTCCATGCGGGAATCGAAGATTTTCTCTGTATGGAGCAATTTTCCCTGCCGGAAATATTCTTTGCGGCAGCGGATACCACTGTGCACGTCATCCTGACAGGTTCCGTCTGTGGACCGGTATCTCAGGGTGCCATCGACGATGTAAGTAGTCTTGATATTGACGCCGCTTTCTGTAAGCCTGCGCATTTGAAGTGTTTCGGATATGAATGCCATTGCTTTCGTGTCCTATCTGTTATTGTTGTTATTATTGTTGTTATTGTTATTATTGTTGTTGGAAGAGGAACCACCGCTGCTGCCGGAGCCTGAGGATGGTGTGTAATGAGGGAACACTTTGAATTCCGTCCGTGACAACAGGATTCCGTCAATGCTGCTGTCGGTGCAGTTCGCCATGATCACCTTCTGGGTTTTGGCGGTATTCTGTCCGATGATGAGGGACAGATTCTGTCTGCCTCCCTTGATGAAAGCCTCCGGCTCCTGCTCCAGGAAATGATAGATCTCCCAAAGCTCCTCCTCTGTCACCTCATAATATTTTGTCAGTTCCACACAACGCTTCATGCGGATCAGTTCTTCATAGGTCTGCGGTTCAAAATTCATGGAAAGCCTCCTTGTCATTTTTTGGATCCAGTGTCAGATAGTAAAATTCAATGTTCTGAAAGGGGAGATTGATGGCCTGTATATGGTAATAGGCATTATTTTCCTGTTTCCGGTAATGGCAGTCTCTCAGCTCCGTAGTGGTAACAAGTAGATTGTTCGGGCTGTCCGTGGCATATTCCTTTGCATATTCGCGCAGGAGTCCGGAAATATCATATACATACCATTCTTCTTCGTTGTCCCCGGAATGGTCCAGCACCCCTTTGTAAATCTGATGCGTGGCAATGTGCCGCTGCTTTGTTCTCCCTTCATCACCGTAAGTCACGAGATCTCCGGACAACAGCATCAGGTACAATGCGTTGTTCTCCGGATAATCGCATTCTTCCTGCAGCATATGCTTTTTCATACGCAGCTTTACCGTACTGATGGGTGTCAGATATAGGATCTCCCTGGACTTCCTAAGGATCTGGGAGATCAGCGGATATCTGTCTCCATCCACGTCCAGTTCGAACACACCGCTGTCATAGATATATTTCAGCTTCGCATCTTGTGCAATGATCTGTTCCAGTGCAGGATATTCTGCGGATGTCTTGGCAGGCAGATACTTTTCCGGCTCCTCGAGGCGCATCTTCGTCACATATTCATATGCCGTCTCGTCAGCAGAAGCATCCGGGGCATAGCCGCGATCCCGGTACATCTGCTGTTGCAGCAGGCAGGTGTAGCTTTTGCCGGATCCATATACATTTTTCACAAAAGGGCAGCCTGTTTTACACAGATACAGGTAAGCGCACCTCGCACATTCCTCGGGAAACGGTTGTCTGTTATGGTTTTGGAAGATCTTCCGTGCAGCGGTTTTCAAAATGGTGTCCACCGGGTCACGGTAGATATTGCCGTAGTAAAAATCTTCATTCTTCTGACCTCTGACACAGGAATAGATATCTCCGTTACGCTCCAACAGGAAAAATTTCTCTCCGCAATTATCGCAGTTGGTGCAGTATTCCGGTCCGAACTCATCGAACCATGCACCGTTGACCCCGGCATCCAGATTGGTCCCGTCAAAAGCCTCATGCATCCGCCGGTAAAAAATCAGCTGTTCCTCTTCACTCATGTGATGCAGCAGGCCACAGGAATTGTAGTCAAACCCTATCATGAAATTAAAATCATTCATATCCAGGCACGTGTTCCGGTCCAGGAATCTGATATCCTCGATGATCTGATCCAGCTGTTCGAAATGCTCCCGAAAGATCGTGGCAGATACTTTTTTCTTGTCAGGGATCTCCTCCAGCAGTCGGATATTATCCAGTATCCGTTCCAATGTGCCATCTCCGCCTTTAGTCACCCTGTATTTTTCATGCAGGGAAAGCGGCAGATCCAGGCTGCCCGATATGGACACGTTGAACTCCCGGATGGTCTCGATATGTCTGTCCAGCCCGTACAGGTTCGTCTTAATGTGGGGATGCCCTACCCTGAAGCCGGCATCCGTGATGAGTTCACGCATGTCCTGATAGTAACTGCTGATATATTGGATCAGGTCGTGGAATTCCTGCTTTGGTAAAGTGGTCACCTCGCCGCCGTGCAGGGAAATATTAAAGGGCACCACATCCGCTTCACGGAATTTCGCTATGGCATATTGCAGGTTCTCCAGGCAATCTCCGCCCCGCAGGGTATCTACGGTGTGATCCTCCAGATAACAGTACCGGCACTGCATGTTACATGCCATGGTCGGCACATATAACAAATGAATAAATTTAGTATTCATAGTAATCGATCCTTACAGGTGTCTCCTTGAAAGCACGTTCATTGACAGATACGCCCCGGGGCAGTGTGATCTCCCGCAGAGAATCACAGCACCGGAAGGCAGAAGACCCGATCTGCTGCAGCTTGCTGTCCGGGGAGATCACCACCTCTTCCAGACTGGTATTTCCATAAAACGCATGTCCGCCGATCCTGGTCACGTTATCCGGGATCTCTATGCGCAGCAGGCTGCTGCATTCTTCAAAGGTGTTGCCGCGGATCTCCGTCAGTCCCGCCGGAAGATTTACCTCCTCCAGGTTGCTGCAATGGTAAAATGCTTCCCCGCCTAGATACGTCAGATTTTTCGGCAATGTGACACGTTCCAGACTTCTGCAGTTTTTAAATGCCTGTCCGCGGATCTCTGTAATGCTGTCCGGCAGCGTTACCTCTGATAAAAAGGGCATATTGGAAAAGGTGTTGCCGCGCAGGCCCACTACTTTCTCCCCCTGATAGGTATCGGGAATGGTCGCCGTAGTCATATTCGTCAGACCATAGACATAAAACCGTACATAATATCCGTCATCTGCCTGCTCATAGAAGATCCTGGGCTTACTGAACAACAGCAGTGAGCCTGCCACAGCCACCGCCATGAGAGCCCATTTTAACTTTTTGCTGTAATCCGGCACCATGGATGCCTTCACATTCATGACAATATTCGAGATTTTCTCCTGGGATCTGGATCTGATCTCCTTTTTCAAATATTTTATCAGCTGATAACGGCTGGTCAAAAATGCATATACCACCAGGATGATAAGTCCGATCACATAGGTTTTCATCGGAAAATGAAAGAAAAACAGAGATATGTATACGAATAACAGAACCGCCAGAACGGCATTCAGTATATTTTTTCTGCGCAGCATATCCTCCGGGATCAGATTCTGTTCTTCCGTGATCCCGGCACGCTGCATTTCACGCTTGATAAACCCTTCGACACAGTCCTCCTCGGACATGGCAAACAGCGGATCAAAATCCTCTACATGCACTATCCTGCCCGTTACTGTTTCGTCAGCTGCAGGTGCATGGATCACCGCCTCAGCTGCTGTCTGCACCTTTTCCTTCCCGGACTGTTTACTTAGCTTTTGATTCCATACACCCTTTTTCATGGCAATGGGTGTCACAATAAATGCTCCCACGAACACCGCCATGAAATCCACGATTGCGATTCCTGTGGTAATGAAGAAATCAAAAAATAATAGTATTGCAATTCTGACCCCAAATAAGGTCCAGAAGATTTTTCTGCTGTTGTCCTTAGAGATCAGCTTCGACAGCGGCAAAAGCACAAATACAGACATATGTATTGTCACAAATGCCTCCATAAATAAAGTCATTCCCATTCCCATACCGTTATTTTCCCTTCTTTTCTACTGTGCATAGCACCTTTTTCGTCTCCAAAGGACTACGATACTTTTCCATTTCGCGATTCTATCGTTTAATATTCAGAGCTTAACAGGAAGTCCGCTATGTGCATCGTCTTGATGCCCTCGTAGTTTCCTCCCGAGAACTCATCCGTTGTGAGAACATATTTGGGGTAGTTATCGTGGATTTCCAACAACCGGTCGTATTCCCGTTTTTCCGTTTTCAGAGAATGAAGCTCCTGCGTCACCTGCACATAGAGCTTTTCATTTTGCCGTACTGCGACAAAGTCGATCTCGCTGCTGCCGGATTTGCCGACATTGACGGTATACCCTCTGCGGCAAAGCTCCAAGTACACGACATTCTCTAAACTGGATGCCACACTGTCAGCGTTATAGCCGAGAACGCTGTACCGCAGGGCGGTATCGGCAAGATAGAATTTCTCCTGTGTTTTCAGGATCTCCTTGCCTTGTAAATCAAAGCGGGAGCATCGATGAAGCAGGTACGCCTTCTCCAGCTTCTCCAAATAACTGTAAACTGTTTCATTGTCCAACGCACGGTGTTCCGCTTTCAGGTAATCCGAAATGGACTTTGCCGAGAAGGTATTGCCCACATTGTTGAAGGTATACTTGACCACTCGTTCCAACTGGTCGATCTTCCGCACCTGATTGCGCTTGACAATATCCGAAAAGATCGTGGAGTTGTAAATATCACGCACGATGGTGTAGACCTCGTCCTGAGAGAACTCCTGCAAATGCGTTGCCGGGAAACCGCCCAAGCGTACATAGTCGACAAGCTCCGTCTTCGGCTCTCCCACCTCGGTATAATGGCTTTTGAACATCAAGTACTCGCCAAAGGACAAAGTGAAGATGCGGAAAGATACATATCGTCCCGTCAGATAGGTTGAGATCTCAGAGGACATCATGCGAGAGTTAGAGCCCGTCACATACAGGTCAACATCAAAGTCAGATGCCAGCGAATTGACGACCTTTTCCCAGCCCTTGATTTCCTGAACCTCATCGAGAAACAGATAGGTTTTTCCATCGGGCGAAAGACGCTCTTTAAGCTGTGCGTACATCTGCTTTGCCGTCATATCCTCATATTCCATTGAGTCATAGCGGCAACTGACAATGCGCTCCTTTGGAATGTTATGCTGCGCTTTCAATCTCTCCATAATCATTTTCAGGATCGTTGATTTTCCGCAGCGACGTACTCCCGTAAGGATTTTTACAAATGGCGTATCCACATAAGCCATGATCTTCTCTACATACAAAGGTCTGTAAATCATCGTGACCACCTCCGTTTGTAAATAGTATACCGCAATTCTTGTCTAAAGGCAATTTGTTTTGCGATTATAAACCGCAAAACTTTCATCAGCTTATTTTGTTTTGACACTTACCTTCTTTCCTATCCTGCTCAAAGTATACATTATTTCGAGCAAAATATCAGTTATATTTTGGCTTTTTGCTCGAAATTGCACTATTATGCTTGAACCATTTTGCTTGAACCACTGTCAATACCCCCTACCCTGGCTTTCAAAACTTATATCTCTTCATGATTATTCGCTTTCGCTAGTCCTAAAATGTATGAACAAAACTAAACTTCGCAAAAAATCGGCATCAAATCCATTTCTGAATTCAACACCGATTCTCTGCTTTTCCTTTTTTCTGTTGTAAGCCTTTCCACTCGGAACTGATCTTGTGACCGGATTCAGTTCTCCCCATGTTGTTCGCTGCTTAGCATAATATTCCCTCTGCGCTTTCTTACTTCTTTTATCAAGCGTTACATATTGCTTCATTTTCTCATCCTCGCTTTCGTGCCTTCTTCAATCATCTTTGCAATTTTACCGCAGGCGTCAGGATAATCTTTATGTCCCAGTAAGAGCATTTTATCTTTAAGTCGTTCTAGAGCTTCCTCAAATCTTGCGACGTCCCTCTTTAGCACCTTACAGAATACAATGCAGTACGACGAACCATCCTTGACCATCTCTCCCTTAAATTTCATAGTTTTTGTCATTCCTTTCGCTTCGCTCAAGGCACAAACAAGTTATGAAAA
>ENA-UOJC01000547-UOJC01000547.1-human-gut-metagenome-genome-assembly--contig:-C104-NODE-547-length-65778-cov-82.846036_pt1 | contig 65778 bp, 45 predicted proteins | sample MGYA00242339_ERZ723886 | MGnify/ENA metagenome assembly ERZ723886 | reverse complement strand
AACCCGATGAAGCGCTGGAAAAATTTGCACTTCTATCTTGAACTCACATTTGAAACGGTGCTTTCCGGAAATGCAAGTAGTGTTTTTCGCCGCGAAGTAACGTATTTTAAAATGCAAGTAGTGCCGGAAAAAATGCAAGTAGTGCATTTCCGGAAAGCATTACTTGCTTTTTTCGCGGAAATACGGCTGTTCCCTCTGGAATTAAGCCCGAAAAGCCCACGAATAAGGGGCGGTGCCGCGCGGCCCGCCCCTCTGCAGATGCAAATATACGAAATTTTCCGGCCGAAAGCAAGAAGTGTTAAAACGGACGGCGCGCACTTTCTCGCGCGCGGGCGCCGAGATACCGGGAGTTTTTCGTAAATTTGCTGCTTAATAGCAAGCTGCTTCATGAAGATAACCGAACTCATAGCCGGCGCGTCCGGCACAGCCTTTTCCTTCGAGGTGCTGCCGCCCCTCAAGGGCACGGGCATCGACGGCCTGCGGCGCACGGTCGACCGCCTGCGCGAATTCGAGCCCCGATACATCAACATCACCACCCACCGCTCCGAGTACGTGTACAAGGACATGGGCGACGGACTCGTGCAGCGCTCCACGCTGCGGCGCCGGCCCGGAACGGTGGCCGTGGCGGCCGCCCTGCAGCGCGAGTATGGCATACCCGTGGTGCCCCACATCCTCTGCTCCGGCTTCACCCGCGAGGAGACGGAGTACGTGCTGCTCGACCTCCAGTTCCTCGGCATCGAAAACCTCCTGCTGCTGCGCGGCGACAAGGCCCGCGAGGACCGCCACTTCCGCCCCACGCCCGGCGGACACGCCCACACCGTGGAGCTGCAGGAACAGGTGAACCGCTTCAACCGCGGCGAGTTCGACGACGGCACGCCCATCCGCCAGCCCGGCCGCCCCTTCAGCTACGGCGTGGCCTGCTATCCCGAGAAGCACGACGAGGCCCTCAACCCCGACACCGACTTCCACTGGTTCTGCCGCAAGGTGGAGCTGGGCGCCGAATACGGCGTGACGCAGCTCTTCTACGACAACGCCGCCTACTTCCGCTTCGTCGAGCGCGTGCGCAAGGCCGGCATCACCGTGCCCGTCATACCCGGCATCAAGCCCCTCTCGCGCCTCTCGCAGCTCGACACCGTGCCCAAGACCTTCCACTGCGACTTTCCGCCCGAACTGGCCGCCGAGGCCCTCAAGTGCCGCACCGACGACGAGGCCCGCGCCCTCGGCGTGGAGTGGGCCGTGGAGCAGTGTCGCGAACTCATCAGGGCCGGCGTGCCCAGCCTCCACTTCTACACGGTGTCGGCCGTCGACAGCATCGCCGAGATAGCCCGCCGCATCTTCTGACCCCGCGCCCCAGGCGCATTAACCGTCATATCCGCCCACCGCATGAATTTTTCAGACATCATAGGCCAGGACGCCGTCAAGGAGCAGCTGCGCCGGCAGCTCGCCGACGGCCGCGTGCCCCACGCCCAGCTCATGGCCGGGCCCGAGGGGTCCGGCAAACTGGCTGCCGCCCTGGCCCTGGCGCAGGCACTGCTCTGTCCCGCGGCCGGCGACGGCGGCGCCTGCGGCGAGTGCCCCTCGTGCCGCATGGCCGCCCGTCTGGCACACCCCGACCTGCACTTCGCCTTCCCCGTGTTCAAGCCCGCCGGACAGGGCGCGCCCGCCGTCAGCGACCAGTATCTCGGTCCCTGGCGCGAGCTTGTGGCCGAGACGGGCGCCTACTTCGGCCGCGCCGAGTGGATGCGCCGCATCGGCGTGGCCAACCAGCAGCTGCTCATCGGCGTGGGCGAGAGCGACCTCATGCTCCGCAAACTCAGCCTGAAGGCCAGCCAGGGCGGCCGCAAGGTCATGGTGGTGTGGTTGCCCGAACTGATGAACCTCGAGGCCGCCAACAAGTTGCTCAAGATACTCGAGGAACCGCCGCAGGACACCGTCTTCCTCCTCGTGGCCGACGAGCCCGAACGGCTCCTGCCCACCATCCTCAGCCGCACGCAGCGCGTGGACTTCCGCCCGCTGCCCGACGCCGTGCTCGCCCGCGCCCTCGTGGAGCGCAACGCCCTGCAGGAGGCCGACGCCAAGGTGGTGGCGCGGCAGAGCGCCGGCAGCTACGTGCAGGCCTGCCGCCGCCTCGCCGTCGACGAGGACGAGGCGCTCTTCTTCGACATGTTCGTGCTGCTCATGCGCCTCAGCTATATGCGCAAGATAAAGGACATGCACGCCTGGGCGGAGCAGGTGGCCGGCTGGGGCCGCGAGCGGCAGAAGAACTTCCTCGACTACTGCCAGCGGCTGGTGCGCGAGAACTTCGTCTACAACTTCCGCCGCCCCGAACTCAACTACATGACCGCCCGCGAGGCCGACTTCGCCGTGCGCTTCGCCCGGTTCATCAACGAGCGCAACGTGATAGGCATTATGAACGAGCTGGCCGACGCCCGCCGCGACATCGCCCAGAACGTGAACCCCCGCATGGTGTTCTTCGACTTCGCGCTCAAAATGATAGTACTCCTCATACAATGACGGCACGCCCCGCGCGCCGACCGCTAACACGACAATCCCTATGAACAAAGACTTTACCCTCGGTCCCGGCCTGCGCGGCTTCTGCGCGCGCGGATGCGGACGACAGGACAAGCAACTCAACACATACGACTACCTGGCCGACGTGCCGCCGCTCGAGGGCGGCACCGACCTCGTGGAGGTGCAGTTCAAGAACACCCGCAAGGGATACTTCCGCAACGACAACCGCCTCGCGCTCGCCAAGGGCGACATGGTGGCCGTAGAGGCCTCGCCCGGACACGACATCGGCGTGGTGACGCTCACCGGACAGCTCGTGCCCCTGCAGATGAAGAAGGCCAACCTCAAGCCCGGCACGGAGATAAAGCGCATCTACCGCAAGGCGCGGCCGGCCGACCTCGAAAAGTACGAGGAGGCCAAGAGCCGCGAGCAGGATACCATGATACGCTCGCGCCAGATAGCCAAAGAACTGGAGCTCGACATGAAGATAGGCGACGTGGAGTATCAGGGCGACGGCAACAAGGCCATCTTCTACTACATCGCCGACGCCCGCGTGGACTTCCGCAAACTCATCAAGGTTCTGGCCGAGGCCTTCCACGTGCGCATAGAGATGCGGCAGATAGGCGCGCGCCAGGAGGCCGGCCGCATTGGCGGCATAGGCCCCTGCGGCCGCGAACTCTGCTGCGCCACATGGATGAAAAACTTCAACTCCGTGTCGACGGCGGCGGCACGCTTTCAGGACATCTCGCCCAATCCGCAGAAACTCGCCGGACAGTGCGCCAAACTCAAGTGCTGCCTGAACTATGAGGTCGATACCTACGTGGAGGCTTTCCGCCGCCTGCCGAGCCGCGAAATACAGCTCGAGACGGCCGACGGTACGTACTATTATTTCAAGGCCGACATCCTCTCGAACATGGTGACCTACAGCACCGACAAGCGTCTGGCCGCCAACACCGTGACTATACCCGCCGCCCGCGCCTTCGAGGTGCTGCAGCTCAACAGACAGGGCGAGAAGCCCCTCCGCCTCGACGAGGAGGTGCCGGCCGTACCGGCAGGCCCTGTGGACCTGGCCGGACAGGACGACCTGACGCGCTTCGACAAGGAGCGCCGCCGCAAGAACGGCAAGAAGAAGCGCCGCCAGCCCGCCGGACAGCGCGCCGACGAACAGCGTCAGGGCGAGAAGCCGCAGGGCGAGCGCCGGCAGCAGGGCGAACGCCAGCAGCGCGGACAGCGTCCGCCGCGCGGCGGACGCCGGACGGACGGAACGGGCAAAAACACTGCGGCGGAATGAGCCGCCGCCGCTTGCCTGCCACCCTGCGGGGACTCGCGGCCGCCGTGGCCCTGTGCGGGTTGCTCGCGGCCTGCTCCGCCGCCGGCGGCGAAGAGGTGGCCTGGCGCTTCCGCACGCTCGACGAGGCAGGGTGGGAGAGCGGCGACACGCTGGTGTTCGCTACGGACAGCCTCCCACGCGCCGGCCGCTATGCCACGCAGGTCATGGTGCGCACTTCGGCGGCACGGCCTTGCCCCTTCACCGCCGTGGCGCTTGGCGTGAGGCGTTCGTGGAGCGGACCCGGTGCGCCGCCGCCGCGCGTCGACACGGTATGGGTGGAGCTTACTACGCCGCGCGGCGATGTGACCGGCCCGGGGGTCAGCATCTACCAGTATACCGTGACGCTCGACACGCTCGACCTGCCGGCGGGATGCCGCGGGACTGTCGCGCTGGAGCACCTTATGCGCTGCTTCACCCTGCCGGGACTGCGCGACGCCGGCGTGCGCGTCGTGGAACTATGACCGCAGGCTGTGCGCCGCTTGCGGTCGTGAGAAAAACAGGAATATGATGGAAGAAAAGAATAAGACTGCGGCTCCGGCCGCCGGTTCCGGCAACGACCCGCGTAAGTGGGAGGTGCTGGAGAGCGAGTATCTGATCCGACGCCCGTGGCTCACGGCCCGCCGCGACTGCGTGCGGCTGCCCTCCGGTGTGGTGAACCGCGAATATTACGTACTGGAGTATCCCGACTGGGTGAACGTGATAGCCCGCACCGTCGACGGCCGTTTTCTCCTTATACGCCAGTATCGCCACGGGTTGGGCGAGACCCGTTACGAACTATGCGCCGGTGTGGTGGATCCGACCGACGCCTCGCCCGAGGCGGCCGCGCGCCGCGAACTGCTCGAGGAGACCGGATACGGCGGCGGGCAGTGGCGCGAATACTGCGTGCTGTCGGCCAACCCGTCGGCCATGACGAATCTCTCGCACACCTTCGTGGCGGAAGGTGTGGAGCCGGTGGCGGCGCAGCACCTCGAGGAGACGGAGGACATCACCGTGCATCTGCTCGCTCCGGCCGAAGTGCGCGCCCTGCTTGAGGCCGATGCCCTGCGGCAGGCTCTGATGGTGGCGCCGCTCTGGAAATATTTCTGCGAGTACGGTCTCTGACGCTTCGCCCGGCTGCTCTGCACCGTCGGCGGTATGCCGGCGGAAATGGACCTGTCCGTGTGCCGCCGGCCCGTACCGAGGATAATGGTCTGCACATTATTATATATACGCGCGCGCGACAAAAACAAACAGCAGACCCGCAACGTGTTCCTGCGACAGGAAGCGTTGCGGGTCTGCTGCTTGTAGTGTTTCCCGGACTTACCGCACCATGCTGAGCATGCCGGCCAGGCCGTCGGCGGCCTGTTGCAGTGGCTTGGACACCATGCCCTTCATGAAGAAGTTGACCTCGGCGCCGACGGTGACGCGCATCTTGGTCTCCGACTCACCGTGCGGCAGGAGTTGTATCCATACGTAGAGGGGAATGGGCGAGCCTTCGCTCTGGAACTTGATGCACTTGGGCTCGTCGCGCTCCACGATGCGCAGGGTAAGGGCGCCTACGGGTGAGGCGAGCTGGAGGCTGTCGGCAGTAAAGGTCATGCCTTCGGCATATTTCTTGAGTTCCTCCACTTTGTCGGCGGGTACTTGCTCTGCCATGCGGGCGGCAACCTCGGGATCGTTGAGGCGTTCTTTCAAGGATTCGAGGTTGCGCAGGTCTGCGAAGCGGTTGTACACTTCGGTCACGGGCTGCGGCATATATTTTACTTCACTTTCGAATTTGCTGAGTGACATGATGCTGTGGGTATTGGTAATGCTGTGTTGTGAATTATTCGTAGTCGTTGGTGTCCTGCGCACCGTCGATACGGTAGGCGCGCGAGACATTTTCGATGTGCATGAGTGAGGCGCAGAGCGCGGTTACATCGCTGGTGTCGTATACGGCGATGTCGAGCGTGCCGGAGAAGATGCCGTCGCTCGTGTCGAGGGTGATGCTGCGCACGGGTATGGCCTTCTGGCTGTGGAGCACGTCGGCGATGGCGTAGAGTACGCCCTGGCTGTCGACGCCGCGGATGGCGATGCGGCAGGGGAAGAGCAGTTGGCGGTGGGTGTCCCAGCGGCAGGCGATGATGCCGTTTCCGTCACGCGTCTTGAGCTGCATGGCCACGGGGCATTTGCGCTTGTGGATCTCGAGGGTGTTCTTGGAAGATATGTAGCCGAGCACATCGTCGCCGGGTATGGGGTGGCAGCGCGGGGCTATGATACATTTCGAAAGTGTCTCTTCGTTAAGGATGAAGGTCTGCTTGCGGTTGATGTTGCGTACGAAGTCGGTATTGTCGACACGTATGCCAGCCTCGCTGGGGCCGTGCTCCTTTTTGCCCATGAAGGGGATATATCTTTTCCAACCGCGTGTTTTGGATTTTCCGTGAAGAAAGTTGAGATCGTTCTCGTCGGGCGTGATACGCTTCTCGTTGACAGCAAGAAAGAGCTCTTCGCGGTTGGGATAGGCGTGGAACTTGCAGAGCCGCTCGATGACGGAGGAACTGGGCTGTATGTCGTGGGCTGCAAGAAACTTGTGCAGGGCTTCTTCGCCCTGGCGGCACTTTTCGCGGCGGTCGCGGCGCAGGAGCGCCTGTATCTTGTTGCGGGCCTTTGCAGTGGTGGCGAAGTCGAGCCACTCCGGCTGTATGTGCTGCGTGCGGGTGGTGATGATTTCTATCTGGTCGCCGCTTCTGAGCCGGTAGTTAAGGGGTACAAGCGCGTGGTTGACCTTGGCGCCGAAACAATGGCTGCCGACGAAGGAATGTATGGAGAAGGCGAAGTCGAGCGCCGTGGAGCCGACAGGCATCTTCTTGAGGTCGCCTTTGGGCGTGAAGACGAGTATTTCGTTGGAGTAGAGGTTGAGCTTGATGGTGTCGAGCAGATCGAGCGTGTCGGGCTGCGGGTCGTCGAGAATCTCCTTGATGGAGTTGAGCCAGCGGTCGAGTTCGTTTTCGTCGTAGGGGGCGTCCTTGTCCTTATATTTCCAGTGGGCGGCGAATCCCTGTTCGGCGATGTCGTCCATACGGTCGGAGCGTATCTGTACTTCGATCCATTTGCCCTGTTTGCTCATAAAGGTATTGTGCAACGCCTGATAACCGTTGGATTTAGGAGTGGCCAGCCAGTCGCGGAAGCGTTCGGGATGGGGCTTGTATATTTTTGTGAGCGCACCGTATATACTGTAGCATTCGTCTGTTTCATTCTTGCGGTCCTTAGGTACAAAGATGATGCGGATGGCCAGCAGGTCGAAAACCTCGTCGAACGGGATGTGCTTGTTTTGCATCTTCATCCAGATGGAGTAAGGACTTTTTACGCGGGCCTTGATGGTGTAGTTGACGCCCTTACTGTCGAGCTGTTCGCAGATAGGTCGTGTGAACTCCTCGAATATGTTGGCGCGTTCGGCCTGTGTGTCGGCCAGATCCTTGATGATTTGCTGGTATTCTTCGGGATGCTCGTATTTGAAACTGAGATTCTCGAGTTCCGTCTTTATCTTGTTGAGGCCGAGGCGGTCGGCTATGGGGGCGAAAATGTAGATAGTCTCGCTCGCAATCTTGTACTGTTTGCGCGGCTGCATGCTCTCGAGTGTACGCATATTGTGCAGCCGGTCGGCTATCTTGATAAGGATGACGCGTATGTCGTCACTCATCGTGAGCAGCAGCTTCTTGAAGGTTTCAGCCTGGAGCGATGCGCGTTCGCCGAAGATGCCGCCGGCAATCTTGGTGAGTCCCTCCACAATGTTGGCCACCTTTTGCCCGAAGATATTGGCTATGTCCTCATTGGTGTAGTCGGTGTCTTCCTCTACATCGTGCAGCAGGGCCGCACAAATGGAAGTGGAGCCGAGCCCTATCTCCTCGCAGACGATCTGCGCCACAGCGATGGGATGAAGAATGTAAGGTTCGCCCGAGAGACGGCGCACGCCTTTGTGTGCCTGTTTGGCAAAGTTGAAGGCCTTGGTGATAACTTCAACCTTGCGGCGGTGGTTCGAAGCCAGATAAGTGTCTATCAGGTGTTGGAACGCAGCGTTTATCATCGCCTCGTCCTTCAATTCCTGGGGACTGGGGACTTTGGGGGTAGGTTCTTGCATGGCTGAATGTTTTTTGTTGGAACTCTTGTGGCGGCGTTGGGGCGTACCGGTTGGGCTTTTTCCGGTACGTGGCGTTTATTTTACCCTAATCTTCTGCCCGGGTTTGATGCGGTCGCCTTTCAGATTGTTGAGCCGGCGAATCTTGCTGACGGTAGTATGGTTGCGGGCCGCGATGGCGCTGAGCGTATCGCCGGACTTGACCGTGGCGCTCTTGCCCCTTGAACGGCTGCGGCTGCTACGCGATTTCGAACTGGTCTTAGTGCGGCTTTTCGAGGCCGTAGTGCGGCTCGGCGCTGCCTCCTGCGGCACGCTGACGATGTCGCGGCGTGTGATAAGTTCTTCTGCGCGATAGTTGTAGATGGAGTCGCCGTAGTCGAGGAAAGCCAGAACTTTGTCCTGCGGCAGGCGTATGACGCAAGGATCCGACTTTCCGGGGATGATGTCGGTGCGGTATTGCGGATTGAGGGCCCGGATGCTTTCGATGTCGATGTCGCAGAGTGCGGATATCTGTTCCATGTGTACGTTGCGGCTTACCATGATGGTGTCGGTGGCTATGGGCAGCTTCGTTTTCATCGGACAGATGTTGTGCTCGCAGTAGTAGTTCATGATGTAGTTGGCTGCGATGAAGGCCGGCACGTAGCCGCGTGTCTCCTTCGGCAGGTAAGGGTAGATGACCCAATAGTCCTTTTCGCCGCCGGCGCGGTGGATGGCCTTGTTGATGTTGCCCGGTCCGCAGTTGTAGGCCGCGATGACCAGATTCCAGTCGCCGTATATTTTATAAAGGTCCCTCAGGTATCTTGCCGCTGCCCATGTCGATTTGATGGGGTCGCGTCGTTCGTCCACCAGACTGTTTACTTTCAGATCGTAGCGTTTTCCTGTTGCCAGCATGAACTGCCAGAGGCCCACGGCACCTGCATGGCTTACGGCCGAAGGGTCGAGGGCTGACTCTATGACCGGAAGATATTTGAGTTCGAGCGGCAGCCCGTAGAAATCGAGTGCTTCCTCGAAGATGGGGATGTAGAGGTTTCCCGCGCCCAGCATATACGATACCGAGCGTCTGAGGCGCCCGCTGTACTGATCTATAAACTTCTGCACGATCTCGTTGTGCGGCATCTCCATCACGGCGGGAATGCGGCTCAGCCTTTCCTTGAATTCTTCCGGCGTGAATGTCGGATTGAAATCGGGGTCGGTGCAGGTTGTGTCGGGGAAGAGATACTTTTGCGCGTTCCATTCTTTGAGCAACGAATCCGTGTCGTAGGTCATAGCTTCCGGCAGTTCGATGGTTTCGTCGGTGTTCTTGATGTCGTCGTGCACCTGTATCTCGGTGACTTCCTGTGCACCGGCACTCATAATGCTGCCGGCGAATATCAAAAGTAAAGTCTTTATTCTTTTCATTATGCTGTAGGTTCGTTTGCAGATTTGAAGTTTTATGGAGAAGAAGTGTTTTCCTCAGAATCGGAGGCTGCATCCTACCCCGTAGGAGTTGCTGTTTTTCACGGAGCCTGCTCCCCGGTTCTGTATGACCGCCGGTTCGAGGCTCATGCTTAGGTCGGGCGTGATGTCGAATACCGATAGCTGGGCGTCCACGTAGGCGTCGATGACCGAGAGCAGGTAGACTCCGACAAAACAAAAGGCGCTCAGGTCACGATAGCGGCGGTAGTAGTCCTTTTTGCGCTTGAAGATATTCTTGAACTGCTCTTCCCGGCCCGTTATGTCGTATCGCGGAGGCAGCATGTCAAGGTAACTGTTCGTATTGGGGTCGTCGTCCATGATGTCAAGGTAAGCCTGTGAGTAGTCCTTGTACATCTGTTGGTTCCACATGAGAGCGTAGGCACATCCCAGAAAGCCTCCGTAGACGATGGGCAGTTTCCAGTATTTCCGGTTGTATATCTGTCCGGCTCCGGGGAAGACGAGCGAGAGCCACAATGCCCTTTGCGGATCGGGCACGAAGTTGCTTTTCCATTTCAGACTCTTGCGGTTGACTCTGAGCAACGAGTCGTTCTTGGCCGCGATAACAGCGTCATCGACAGCCTTACCGGCATGTGCCGTGGAGTCTATTCCGGAAAGGGCGACCCTATCTGCCGGCAGCACCGGTACCGTGTCGGCTTTTTGCGCCGCGACGACGACGGTGTCCGCGTTCTGTGCCCGGCCCGACAGCGCGTAAAGGAACAGCCCCATAAGAACCATTCCCCGTATCGCCAGCTTTGCCGTAGTCTTGCCGCCCGTTCTCATTATTTCATTTTGTCGAAGATACTGATGATGCGCTCCAGTTCCTCTTCCGAAGCGAAGGGGATGCTTATCTTTCCCTTGCCCTGGCTGGAGCAGGTCATCTGCACTTTTGTCTTGAAGAAGTCCGACAGTCGGGATTTCAGTAGGTTGTATTCCTCCGGCAGCCGTTTCTGTCCCTTGTCGCTGAGCTGGTGCCGTCCGCTCTTTACGGTCTCTCCGTTGTTGAGCGCCTTGACCATCTCCTCCACCTGTCTCACCGAGTAACCCTTCTCTCTGATTTCTCCGAAGAGCTTCACCTGTAGCGAGGGTTGGTTGAGGCCGAGCAGCGCACGGGCGTGTCCTTGGTCCACCTCTTTGTTCTGCAGAGCCACCTGTACCTGGGCAGGCAGTTTCAGCAGGCGCAGGTAGTTGGCGATGGTCGTGCGGTTCTTGCCCACCTTTTCCGACAGTTTGTCCTGTGTGAGGTCGTATTGTTCTATCAGGTTCTGGTAGGCCAGTGCTATTTCTATGGCGTTGAGGTCTTCCCTTTGTATGTTTTCCACGAGCGCCATCTGCATCATCTTCTCGTCGTCGGCTGTCCGGATGTAGGCGGGGATGCTCGTCAGACCGGCCATTTGCGAGGCCCTCCAGCGTCGTTCGCCGGCTATGATCTGATAAGTCCCGTCCTCCATCTGCCGGAGGGTGATGGGCTGTATGATGCCTATCTGGCGGATGCTGTCGGCCAGTTCCTCCAGCGCCGTCGCGTCAAATTCGCGGCGCGGCTGGTTGGGGTTTGCCTTGATCTTCTCGATGTCCACCTCGTTGATCGACGATGAGCCGTTGGTGCGTACTTCCTCCGTCGAGATGAGTGCGTCGAGACCTCGTCCGAGTGCGGGATATTTTCTGCGTACTGTCATGCGTGAGTAGTTGATCGTTAGTCGGCGTGTCCTGTTCCGTTACCGTGCCGCTGTCTTGTTTATGATTTCCTTGGCCAGTGCCAGATGGTTCTTGGCACCCGTCGACTCCGCGTCGTACAGGATGGCCGGCAAACCGTGGCTCGGTGCTTCCGAGAGGCGCACGTTGCGTTGTATGACCGTCTTGAACACCAGTTCCTGGAAGTGGCGTTTCACCTCGTCGTAGATCTGGTTGGCCAACTTCAGGCGCGAATCGTACATCGTGAGCAGGAATCCTTCTATCTCAAGTTCCGGGTTGAGTTTTTTCTTAATGATCTTTATCGTGTTGAGCAGCTTGCTGATGCCTTCGAGCGCGAAATATTCGCATTGCACGGGTATGATGACCGAGTCGGCCGCCGTGAGTGCGTTCACGGTGATGAGTCCTAGCGAGGGCGAGCAGTCGATGAGGATGTAGTCGTATTCCTCTTTGAGCGGCGCCAACAGGTTTTTGAAGATGCGCTCCCGGTTGTCAAGGTTCAGCATCTCCACATCGGCTCCCACGAGGTCGATGTGCGACGGCACTATGTCGAGCCGTTCTATGTCGGTGGTGTAGATGGCTTCCTTGATGTCCGCCTGTCCCACGAGGCAGTCGTAGATGGAGTTGTCCGTCTGCGAGAGGTCCACGCCCAGTCCCGACGAGGCGTTGGCCTGCGGGTCCGCGTCGATGAGGAGTACTTTCTTTTCGAGGGTGGCGAGCGACGCTGCCAGGTTCATCGACGTGGTGGTTTTTCCCACGCCGCCTTTCTGATTTGCAAGTGCTATGATTCTGCCCATGTCGTATGGTTCTATGAGAGCGCCTTGGCGGTCGGTTTCAGAACGGGATGTGCGGCGTGTTGCCGCAAGTTGCCATTCGCGCCCGTGAGGCGCGTTCCGGTTCCCGTCCTGTTCCTTTTAGCCGCAAGGAAGGGTAATAATAATTGCAAAGGTAACAAAATTTCTTTGAACGGCCTTTCTTTATACCTTTTTTAGTACTTTTGCCGTGCTGTGGCCGGCTGTATGGCGTCGCCGTGCGGCCGACCGCTGTCTTCGCCGGATGTCTTATGTCCGGCGACAGTTCAATTTTGCTAAGAAAATATGTCGAGACCCTACATTCTTGTTTCCAATGACGACGGCGTTACGGCGCGCGGCATCAACTTCCTTGTCGACACGCTCCGCGAGGTAGCCGACCTGCTCGTCGTCGCTCCCGATTCTCCCCGTTCCGGCTTCGCCTGCTCCATCACCGCCACCGCGCCCATACGCTATAGTGTGTTGCGTCAGGAGCCCGGCCTCACCGTCTGCTCCTGCACCGGCACGCCTGTCGACTGTGTGAAGCTGGCGCTCAACGAGTTCACCGACCGCCGGCCCGACCTCGTCGTGGCAGGCATCAACCACGGCGACAATTCCTCCGTTAACGCGCACTATTCAGGCACCATGGGCGCCGTTACCGAAGGCGCCCTTCAGGGATACCCCGCCGTAGCCTTCTCGCTGTGCGACCATAGTCCCGAAGCCGACTTCACTCCGCTTCGTCCTTATCTCATCGACTTCGTGTTCAAGACGATAGCCCTCGGATTGCCGCCCTTTACCTGTCTGAATGTCAACTTCCCGCGCCGGCCCAAGTTCGAGGGCGTGCGCATCTGCCGCATGGCCCGCAGCCGCTGGCAGAACGAGCTGGCGCGGCGCGAGCACCCCTACGGCGAAACGTATTTCTGGCTGGTGGGCAACTGCGAGGAGCTTGAGCCCGAGGCCGACGACACCGACCGCTGGGCCCTGGCCCACGGTTACGTGGCCGTGACGCCTACCCAGCTCGATGTCACGGCTACGGGTCTGATCGATGTCCTGAAGTCTGTCATGTAGACGGCCCTGTGCCGTTCTTTGCAAGGGATTTTCCGCCGGCGCGCGGCAAGTCCCCTTTTCTTTTCCGAGCACCCAAATCCTGTTCCCATGCGCTACTTCCTCATAGCCGGCGAAGCCAGCGGCGACCTTCATGCCGCCCATCTCATGCGGGCCCTTCTGCGTGAAGATCCGCAGGCCGAGTTCCGCTTCTACGGCGGCGACCACATGGCCGCCGTCGGCGGCACGCTCCTGTGCCACTACCGCCATCTGGCCTACATGGGCCTCGTTCCCGTATTGCTTCATCTGCGCACCATCCTCCGGGGCATGTCGCGCTGCCGCCGCCACATAGCCGAGTGGCGGCCCCATGCCGTGATACTCGTCGACTACCCCGGCTTCAACCTCAATATAGCGCGTTATGTGCGCCAGACCGCCCTCTGTCCCGTCTATTACTATATTTCGCCCAAAATATGGGCCTGGAAAGAGGGCCGCATACGTGCCATCCGCCGCGATGTCACCCGCCTGTATTCCATCCTGCCCTTCGAGGTCGACTACTTCCGCGAGCGCCACGGCTACGACATAGCCTATGTGGGCAATCCCACGGTCGACGAGGTGGCCGCCTACCGCGCCGCCCATGCCGCACCCTCGGAGCAGCCTTCCGGCGCAGCGCCCGTCGTAGCCCTTCTGCCCGGCTCCCGCCGGCAGGAGATCAAGGACAATCTCCGCCGCATGCTCCAGGCCGCCGACCCGTTACTCTCTTCCGCCGGCGCGGCCGCCGGCCGTCTGTGCATAGCCGTGGCGCCGGCCATACCCCTTGATTTCTACCATACCATTATTTCGCGCAGCGGCGTCGATGCGCGGCGCGTGACTTTGGTCGAAGGCGATACCTACGGCCTTCTTTCGCGTGCCGACGCCGCCCTTGTGACGAGCGGCACCGCCACACTCGAGACGGCCCTCTTCCGCGTGCCGCAGGTGGTGTGCTACTATATCGCGTGCGGCCGCCTGATCAATGTCTTGCGTCGCCTTTTCCTCAAGGTTCCTTACATATCGCTCGTCAACCTCGTGTGCGGCCGTGAGGTCGTGCCCGAACTGGTGGCGGCCGACATGAACGTGCCCGAGGTGCGCCGCCGCCTGGCGGCCATCCTGCCCGGCGGAGCGGAGCGCGAGGCCATGCTCGCCGGCTACGACGACATGGCACGTCGTCTCGGCGAGCCCGGGGCGCCCGAACGCGCCGCCCGCATGATGGCGCGCGATCTCGGCGTGCGCGGCTGACGGGCCGTGCGCTTTGCCGGGATGATATTGGAAGAACGGATGAAGCCGGTCTGTGACCGCCTTTCTGTAATAATGCCGTGAATGTATTTATGTAGGTATGAATAAAGCCTTTGTCTCTTTTCTGCTTTTCCTTTTGTCGTCGGCTTTCGTGCAGGCGCAAGTGGCAGGCGAGTATCGCGAATTTCCTGTCCTGCACATCACGACGGCCGACTCCGTCATGCCGTCTTATGAAGTGATAGAAGCTCCGCCCGGTCTGTCGGGAGTTTCCATTACCGGCAATGATTACGTTTCCGGCCGTATGGTCATGACGCTGTGTGGCGATACGGTTTATGACACCGGAGATTATGTCAAAGGTTATTCCGGCATGCGTATCAGGGTGCGTGGCAATACAACCGGTGCGTGGATGGCGCAGCATCCCTACAAGATAAAACTTTCGGAAAAGGCCGATCTGCTGATGCGCGGAGCCGATGGAGCAGCCCACAAGGACTGGGTGTTGCTTGGTCTTTACACGTGGCATCCCGATATGAAAAGCAGGGTGAGCAACATTCTGCCTCTTGTAGGGATGGTTGTGGGCAAGGCCCTGAAGCAGGCCTACACGCCCGAGCGGTGTTTTGTCAGCGTGGAGCTGAACGGCAAATACCAGGGGATGTACCATCTGACGGAGACGGTGGAGCGGGGTCCAGGTCGTGTCGACATAGACCGTACAGGCTTTCTGATAGAGAATGATGCCTATTGGTGGAAGGAACCGGCCGGCAACAGTTTCAGGGGGCCGTACACAGACTCGGTCATGGGCTATACCTTCAAGTATCCCGATCCTGACGAGGTGCCTGCGGCCGTAAGGCAGGAAATTGCGGACTATATGTCCGCCTTTGAGACCGCTCTCTATGCCGATTCCCCGTCGGCGGAAATGGCCGACCTCGAATCGTTTGCCCGCTGGACCCTCATACAGGATGTTCTGGGCGTGTATGATGCTATAGGCACCAATATGTTCGTGTACCGGAAGGACGCGTCTGCGGCTTCCCGCCTTACGATGGGACCGGCCTGGGACTTCGATTCGGCGTTTCGCTGCGCGCCCGGTGACTGGAGTTCCGTACACGGTGCCAACGGACACATATTCTATATCCGCCGTTTGTTTGCCATTCCCGAATTTCTCCGCTGTTATACAGGCTTGTGGGAGCAGGAGAAGGATGAAATCTACGTGCGGGTGGCCGAGATGCTCGACGCTTATGAACGGGCCTGCGGCGAAACCTTCGGCCGGAGCGCGGCACGGCATGAGGCCCGCTATCCCGGCGAAGTAAGAAACACATTGCGCGAGCAGGTGGACGAGGTGCTGGAAAAACTCCGCGAGCGCCTTACATCTCTCGACACGATGATCGGCGGTCTTGCCAGCGGGATGAAGGTCCCTGCCGTCGGGGAAGGGGCCGCGCGGGTGTACGATCTTGGCGGGCGCGACTGCACGCCGCTCCGCCTTGAGGCGCTGCCGCCCGGCATCTATATCGAGTGCGGACCCGATGGGCTGAGACGGAAGGTTTTCAGAAAGTGACGGGCCGGCTGACTAATCTCCTGTAGTTCTGGAAATAAGGACAATAAAAAAGAAAATAACGGTAAATATCATGAAATACAGACTTTCATTATTGGCGGTAATGCTGTGCTCCGCCTTTGCTTTCGGCCAGAAAGTGCGGGTAGCCTGTGTGGGCAACAGCATCACCTACGGTGCCGGTATCGCCGCCCGCGAACAAAACAGTTATCCCGCCCAATTGCAGTATTACCTCGGCGACGATTACGAAGTGAGGAATTTCGGTGTCAGCGGCCGTACTTTGTTGCAGCGGGGCGATTATCCTTACGTGCAGACCGGCGCTTATGTCCGGTCACTCGACTTCCGGCCCGACATAGTGCTTATAAAGCTCGGCACGAACGACTCCAAACCGCAGAACTGGTGCCATAAGGAGAATTTCGAGGCGGACTATCAGGCCCTTATCGATGCCTATCGCAATTTGCCCTGCCGGCCGCGTGTCATCCTCCTGTCGCCCGTGCGCTGCTTCCTGCCCGAGGGGTCGGAGATCAACGCCGGCATCATAGCGCAGGAGGTGCATCCCGCCGTGGAGCGCCTTGCCTATAAAAACGGTCTGGAACTGATCGACCTCTCGCGTATATTCGGCAATAGCTGGGAGCAGCATCTCATGCCCGACCGCCTGCATCCTTCCTCCATCGGCGCCGGCATCATGGCACGGGTCATTGGCGACTATCTGCTCCGCACCGCCGCCGACGCCCGCACCGTTTCGCCCTTGCCGGCGCCGGCCGCCGCTTCCGGCCGCTTCTGCTTCCACGGCTATGAGGGCTACGATTTTACTGTGGACGGCGTATCCTGCAAGCTCGTGAAGCCTCGTGTCGAGGCCGCGGGCCGTCCGTGGGTGCTGCGCGCCCGCTTCTGGGGACACGAGCCGCAGACCGACATAGCCCTGCTCGAACAAGGTTTCCACATAGCCTATTGCGATGTGGCCGACCTCTACGGGTCGTCGCGGGCCGTGAAGCGCTGGAATGCCTTCTACCGATACATGACGAAGTCGGGCTTTGCGCCGAAGGTCGTGCTCGAAGGCATGAGCCGTGGCGGAATGATAGTCTATAACTGGGCGGCGGCCAATCCGCGCAAGGTGGCCTGTATTTATGCCGATGCTCCCGTCATGGACTATCGCAGCTGGCCCTTGGGCTGTGCCGCCGACTCCCTGTCGCGGGGACAGCGCAGCGACGACGATGTGCGCCGCCTACTCTCCGCCTACGGTTTCGCCGACGAGGCCGCGGCTCTCAGGGCGGCCCGGTCGTCCGGCGCCCCGGCCCGCTACGCCGATGTCCTCGCGCGTGCCGGCGTGCCCGTACTCCATGTGGTGGGCGATGCCGACGAAGTGGTGCCTGTAGGCGGCAACACCGCGCCCTTCGAGGCGCGCATGAAGCAGCTCGGCGCGTCCGTGCAGGTCATTCACAAACCCGCCTGCGGCCACCATCCGCATTCTCTTTTCAATCCGGCTCCCATCGTCCGTTTTGTACTTGAGGCCACGGGCCGTGCCCGTAATGTCTGCACGCATCCCGTTCCCGGCAATGAATATCGACAGGGTGCCGGCTGGACACCCGGTAACGAATGGCACAGTGTGGCCGCCGACATCCGCACGGCGCTTGCCGGCCGCCGTCTGCGCCTGCTTCTTCTGGGCAATTCCATTACGCAGGGGTGGGGCGGCACGCGTGCGGCTGTGGCCTACAAGCCCGGCAAGGCCGCCATGGACGAGGTGTGCGGAGAAGGGGGCTGGGAGAGCGCCGGCATTTCCGGCGACCGCACGCAAAACCTCCTGTGGCGCATTCAGAACCACGGTTACGGGCAATGCCGGCCCGGCAATGTCGTGATAGCCATCGGCGTGAACAATCTTCTTGCGGGCGACTCTCCGGCCGATGTGGCCGAGGGCATCGAGGCTGTGGCACGTGCCGCGGAGCAGCGCTTTACCGACGCACATATTATATTATTGGGCCTTTTCCCCGCGGGGCGGGAAAAGGGCGACGCCCTGCGCGTGAAGTACGACGCCGTGCAGGCCCTGCTGGCAAAGCGACGCTTCGAACGCGCCGTTTACGTGGATCCCACCGACTGGTTCGTAGACGAAGCCGGCACCATCCGCGACGGCCTTTACACCGCTGACTACATCCATCTCAGCGCCGAGGGCTACCGTGTCGCCGCCGCCCGCCTGGCGCCGTTGCTCCGTTAGCCGGCGGGCGTTTCCGCCGGCCGCACGCGGTCGTCCTCGCCCAGTTCGCGCACCACGCGGCAGGGGTTGCCCATGGCGAGTACGCCGGGCGGTACGTCCTTCGTCACCACGCTGCCGGCGCCTACGACGGCGCCGTCGCCGATGCTCACGCCCGGCAGCACCGTCACGCCCGCGGCCAGCCACACGTTGTGGCCTATCCTGATGGGGCGGGCCTTCATCACGCCGGCGTTGCGCTGGTCGGGCAGGAGAGCGTGCACCACCGTGCAGAGGCGGCAGTCGGGGCCTATGAACACGTTGTCGCCGATGCTGACGGCGGCTTCGTCAAGGATGGTCAGGTTGAAGTTGCCCACGAAGTTGCGCCCGATGCGTATGTTCGTGCCGAAGTCGCAGTGGAACGGACTGTGCAGGATGAGGCCCTCGCCCGCTTCGGCCAGTATCTCGCGCGCCAGCGCCGTGCGTTCTTCGCGCCGCGAGGGCGGCAGGGCGTTGAGGCGGAAGCAGAGTTCCTCGCAGCGCATAAGGCCCTGCAGTATGCCGTCGGCGAAACCGTTCATCCATTCGCCCGAGCCCATCAGCGCCAGGTTGCGGCGGTGCGTTTCCGCGATGTCTTGTTCTTTCATGTGTCTGTACGATGTTTTTTTGAGTGTGACGCCGCCGCGGCAGACCGCGGCGGGCTTTGCGCGCAAAGATACGAATAAACGGCCGGACGGACCGCCGCGCGAAGCGCTATAAAGACCGGCTGCGCAGGGGGAAGTCCTAATTGGACTAATTAGACCCATTGGTCCAATTAGTCCAATTAGCCCAATTAACACTATTTGCTTTCGGCCGGAAAATTTCGTATATTTGCCTTTGCAGAGGGGCGGGCCGTGCGGGCCTGCCCCTTGTTTGTGGGCTTCCGGGGCCTGTTTTCAAGGGAAAAAGGCCGTATTTTCGCGAAAAAAGCAAGTAATGCTTTCCGGAAATGCACTACTTGCATTTTTTACGGCGATAAGTGCATTTTAAAATATGTTGCTTCGCGGCAGAAAAGCATTACTTGCATTTTGAAAACCGCTGCTCCGAAAAGTTGCAGAAGGTTAAATACGTTAAAGTCCGCCCCGTGCCGCCGCGCCTTCCGTAATACGGGGCGCCTTTCCCGTAATCCGTATACAGCCGCGCGCGGTTTTTTCCGTACTTTTGCACCGTAAATTCTAAAAAAACACAGATATGTATCTCGAGAAAATCACCTCCCCGCAGGACATCAAGGGCCTCTCGGCCGAACAGCTCGCCGTGTTGGCCGGAGAAATACGCGCCGGCATTCTCAACCGCGTCAGCCGTCACGGCGGACACGTAGGCCCCAATCTCGGCATCACCGAGGTCACCGTGGCGCTCCACTACGTGTTCAACGCCCCCGACGACAAGTTCGTCTTCGACGTGTCGCACCAGATTTATCCCCACAAGATGCTCACCGGCCGCGCCTACGGCTACACTGATCCCGGGCGCTTCGACGAAATATCCGGCTACAGCAGTCCGCTCGAATCGTCGGTCTACGACACCTTCGAGATAGGCCACACCTCCACCTCCGTGTCGCTGGCCACCGGCCTGCAGAAGGCGCGCGACCTGCGCGGCGGCCGCGAGAACGTGGTGGCCCTCATCGGCGACGGCAGCCTTAGCGGCGGCGAGGCCTTCGAGGGGCTCAGCACGGCCGGCGAACTGGGCACTAACCTCATCGTCGTGGTGAACGACAACGAGATGAGCATCGCCGAGAACCACGGCGGCCTCTACGCCAACCTCGCCCTGCTGCGCCGGACGCAGGGACGGGCCGAACTCAACTTCTTCAAGGCGCTCGGTTTCGACTACCTCTATGTGGAGCAGGGCAACGACCTCCCCGCGCTCATTGACGCCTTCCGCGCCGTCAAGGACACGCCGCGCCCCACCGTCGTGCACATTCACACGCAGAAGGGCCGCGGCTACGCGCCCGCCGAGACCGACCGCGAGAAATTCCACTGGCACGTGCCCTTCGACCTGGCTACCGGCGAGTCTCTCGCACAGGGCGGCGGCGAATATATGCCCGCTCTCCTCGGCCAATGGCTGCGCGAGGAAATGAAGCGCGACGAGCGCCTCGTGTGCCTGGCCGCCGGCGTGCCCGCCGCCGTGGGCTTCGGACCGGCAGAGCGCGCCGAGGCCGGTGAACGCTTCGTAGATGTGGGCATCGCCGAAGAGCAGGCCGTGGCCATGGCCTCCGGTCTGGCCAAGGGCGGCATGAGGCCCGTGTTCAGCACCTACGCCACCTTCCTGCAGCGCACCTACGACCAGATGGCCCAGGACCTTTGCGTCAACGGCAACCCGGCGGTGATCAATGTCATCGGGGCGTCCATCTTCGGCATGAACGACTTCACGCACATCTGCTTCTTCGACATTCCCATGCTCAGCCACATCCCCAACCTCGTCTACCTGGCCCCCACCACCTACGAGGAGCTCGTGGCCATGGAGCGCTGGGCCATCCGCCAGGAGCGCTACTCCGTGGCCATCCGCGTGCCCGAGCATGGCGTGGCCCACGCCGCGGGCCCTGTCGACGAGTGCTACGACGAGCTCGACCGCTACCTCACGGTGCACCGCGGCAGCGAGGTGGCCGTCATAGCCGTGGGCGACTTCTTCCGGAAGGGCGAGCGCGTGGCGGAGCAGCTGCGCGCCCGGGGCATCGATGCCACCCTCGTCAATCCGCGCTACCTCTCGGGCACCGACGAGGCGCTGCTCGAGAGCCTCAAGGCCGACCACCGGCTCGTCGTCACCATCGAGGACGGCTGTCTCGACGGCGGTTTCGGCGAGCGCATAGCCCGCTTCTTCGGCCCCTCGGCCGTGAAGGTGCTCTGCTGCGGCGTGAAGAAGGCCCTCTACGACCGCTACGACGCCGAAGAACTGATGCGCGCCAACCGTCTGGCCGACGAACAGATCGTGGAGGACATCATGGCCGCTCTCGGTGCGGAAGCGTAGGAAAGGAACAAACCATGACAGCCCCGCGTACCATCCTTCTCACATCCTACGCCTCGCCCTGCGGCCGCCTTCTGCTCGGCGCGCTCGACGGCCGCCTCTGTCTCTGCGACTGGCAGGAGGCCCGCGACCGTCGCGTCGTGTTCCGGCGTCTGGCCCGTCACCTGCAGGCCGGCTATGCCGAGGCGTCGTGCGACACCACCCTCCGCGCCGCCCGTCAGCTCGACGAATATTTCGCCGGCGGCCGCCGCGACTTCGACCTGCCCTTGCTCCTGGCCGGAACGGACTTCCAGTGCGCCGTGTGGCAGGCCCTCCGTGCCGTGCCCTACGGCCGTACCGCGAGCTATGCCGCTCTGGCCCGCCGCATAGGCCGTCCGCGCAGTGTCCGCGCCGCGGCGGCCGCTGTCGGGGCCAACGCTCTTTCGGTCTTCATGCCATGCCACCGCATTGTCGGCACCGGCGGCGCGCTCACGGGCTATGCCGGCGGTCTCGAAGCCAAGCGCTTTCTGCTCGCGCTCGAGGCCGGCGCCGGCGGGGAATAAGAAGAAATGCGGCTGCCGCACTCATTATATATTTAATGGGAGGTGCGCCCGACGACGGGCGTACCTCCTTTTATATTGGCCGGCCGGAGCGCACAAATGCCGGAGTATGCCGGCCGCGGACATGGTGCATGCGGGAAAAACCTGCGGCCTTCCTGACTTTAACATATTTAACCTTCCGTTACAATTGGAAGGCGTGTCTTTCAAAAAGCAAGTAGTGGTTTTTGGCGGCGAAGTAATGCTTTTTTAACGCGAAGTAGTGGATTACGGAACACGGGTAAGTGCTTTCGGGCGGCCGAAAGGCCCGTTTTTCAGTGGAAAGTGCCCTTCCGGCAGTACGAATAGAGGGCAGACCGGTAGCGGCCTGCCCTCTTGCAAGGCAAAGATACGAAATTTCAGGGCCGAAAGCAAGAAATGTTAAAATGGCAGTGCCCTGTCGCATATCTGCCCTCCGGCCGGCCTTCGCGGAGAGGGGCGGGGCGGCGGCGGGGACGCCGCGTGCCCGCTTTTTTTGCTACCTTTGCAAAAGAAAGTATTCATCAAAAAAATATTGTTACCATGAAAAAATGTTTTGCATTGTTGCTCTTCGCCCTGATGTACTGGGCGACGGGCTTCGGCCACGACTTCAAGATAGAGGGTGGCAAGTTCGTGATCGACGGCAAGCCCGTCACGCTCGTCTGCGGCGAGATGCACTATCCGCGCGTGGCGCCCGAGTACTGGCGCGACCGCCTGCGCCGCGCCAAGGCGATGGGCATCAACACCATCTCGACCTATGTGTTCTGGAACATACACGAGCGCCGGCCGGGCAAGTTCGACTTCTCCGGTCCCGCCGACCTGGCCAGGTTCATACGCACCGCGGGCGAAGAGGGCCTCTTCGTGGTGCTCCGCCCCGGCCCCTACGTGTGCGCTGAGTGGGACTTCGGCGGCTATCCCTACTGGCTGCAGAAAAACAAGGACATGGTGTGGCGCAGCGACAACCCCGAGTTCCTCGCGGCCTGCGAGCGCTACATCAACCGTCTGGGCAAGGAACTCGCGCCGCTCACCGTGGCCAACGGCGGCAACATACTGCTCGTGCAGGTGGAGAACGAGTACGGATCCTACGGCAGCGACCGCGTGTATCTGGGCAAGCTGCGCGACATGATGGAGAAGGCCGGCTTCAACGTGCCCTTCATCACCTGTGACGGCGGCGGCCAGATGGTCAACGGCCACCTGCCCGGCACGCTGCCCACCATCAACGGCGTGGTAGGCGAGCAGGTGATGAAAACCATCGACCGCTATCATCCCGGCGGCCCGTACATGGTGGCCGAGTTCTATCCCGCGTGGTTCGACGTGTGGGGCAAGCGCCACTCGCGCCGCGACTTCCAGTCGCCCGCGCAGCAGCTCGACTGGATGCTCGGCCACGGCGTGTCGGTAAGCATGTACATGTTCCACGGCGGAACCAACTTCGCCTACACAAACGGTGCGAACAACAGCTACGGCTATGAGCCCCAGCCCACCAGCTACGACTACGACGCGCCCCTCGGAGAGTACGGCAACCCCACGCCCAAGTATTACGCCTTCCGCGAGGTAATCAGCAAACACCTGCCCGAGGGCGAGACGCTGCCCGAAGTACCTGCGCTCAACCCCATCGCCACCTTCGCGCCCGTGCGCCTCACCGAGACGGCCCCTCTGCGCGCCGCCTTCGGACGCCGCCTCACGAGCGAACGGCCCCTCACCATGGAGGACGCCGACATGGACTTCGGCTACATACACTATGAGACCACGGTGAAAGAGGCCGCCAAGGGCTGGCTCGTGCTCAAGGACGTGCGCGACTACGCCGTGGTGTGGGTCGACGGCAAGCACGTGGGCTCGCTCGACCGGCGCCACCGCCAGAACCGCCTCGAGGTGGACATTCCCGCCGGAGCGCGGCTGGAGATACTCGTGGAGAACGTGGGCCGCGTGAACTACGGCGCCGACCTGCTGCACAACCTCAAGGGCATCACCGAGAAGGTGACGCTCGCCGGCAAGGAACTCACCGGCTGGACAACCACCCCCCTGCCACTCTACAACCTGAAGAAAATGCCCGCCAACAAGAAGGCCGTCAAAGAGGGCCCCGCCGAGGAGCGCACGGCCTTCCACCGCGGCTATTTCCACCTCGACAGGCAGGGCGACGTGTTCCTCGACATGCGCGGGTGGATAAAGGGCGCCGTGTGGGTCAACGGACACAGCATCGGAAAATACTGGAGCATAGGCCCGCAGCAGACCCTCTACGTGCCCGGCCCGTGGGTGAAGAAAGGCAAGAACGAGATCATCGTCTTCGAGATGGAGGACGAGGGACAGCGCACCGTGGCAGGGGTGGAGCAGCCCATCCTCGACTCCATCGGCCTCGACCTCTACGCTCCCAAGCCCGGCGGCCGCAAACAGCCTGAAGGGCAGCCTGTGCTCGACGAGGGCGACCGCATCCTCCAGGCCACGATGAAGCAGGAGAACGGCGCGCAGCGCTTTGCGCTCGCCACGCCGGCCACCATGCGCCACCTCTGCATCGAGGTCGACTCCTCCTACGACGGCAAGCACGCCTGCCTCGCCGAAGTCACCCTCTTCGGCAAAGACGGCAAGCCCCTCCCCAAGGACAACTGGACCATCGCCTACGTAAGCTCCGAGCAGGTGGTGGAAGGCGACGCCGAACTTATCTGCGACGACAGCCCCTACACCTACTGGCACTCGCAGTGGCAGGGCGACAATCTGCCAGCGTTCCCCCACCGCGTCATCATCGACCTGGGCGAAATACAGACGGTGGGCGCCATCGAGCTGCGCCAGCGCGACAAGGGACAGCCCGGCTGCGTCAAGGACTTCAAGGCCTACGGCCGTCCGCAGTTCTTCCTCTTCAAGTAAGTCAGCGACTCCGTGCGACGGCGATTTTCCACTTTTCGCAAGTCGCTGAAAAACCGTGGCTTATATGAACGCTGAAAAGCACTACTTGGAATTTTAAAAGCACTTACTCGTGTAAAAATTCCAAGTAGTGCTTTTCTTCACACGAAGTAGTGCTTTTTCCGCGGTGCTTTCCCGACGCCTTCCGCCGTCTGTTGCCGGGCCTCCGAAAAGGGACCGTTGCGCCCTCCGGCCGCCTGTGCGGGACAAAAGGCCTGATTTTTTCGTGTGTTATTTTGCTAAGAATTTTAAAAAGAGTATTTTTGTGCTGAAAAGTAGCCTTGTCGAGGGATGGCAAGTCCGGCCGCCGTGTAGCCATGGCGGCAGTCCGTCCGTGTCCGCGGCGTCTGCGTCCGGCGAAGCCCGTGTCGCCCGGCTGCTACGGTATGTGTCGCAACAATTCATTAAATCTAATTTATAAAAACAAAGTCTATGAAGAAAATCTTTCTCTTCCTTATCGCGCTCTTCGCGCTCGCTACGGTGAACGCGCAGAGTGTGTTGCCGGAGTTTTCTACGACTGACGCGCCGAAGTACTATGTCGTGCAGTTTAAGAACGGCAACGGCGTCATCAAGGACACCGGCGCCGGCAACAAACTGCAGACGGCGGCCTACGGCGCGGCCAGCGAAAACCAGTGGCAGCTCATCGGCTCGGCCGAGGGCTTCTACATGCTCAGCAAAACGGGCCGCTACGTAGGATACTCCGGCGGCCGCTTCACCGCCACCGACGAGGCCGGCAAGGTGCAGCTCGCGCTCATCCAAAGCCCCGCCGATGCGGAGTACTGGGAAATAAAGCGTGCGGGACAGAACAACACCATCAACCAGTGGGGCGGCGCCGGCACCGGCAAGGAATTGGGCGAGTGGACCGCGGGCGACCCCAACAACCCGCTGCGGTTCGTCCCCATGACCATCACCCTGCCCGAGTTCTCCGACGATGTGACCGAGAAATGGTACTTCCTCAAGATGCCGCGCAGCAACCGCTATATGGCCGACCTCGGTGTAGGCGAGTGCGTGACGCTCGTAGGCGCCGACCCCGTGGAGGGGCAGCTCTGGAAACTCGTCGGCACGCAGGATAATTTCCAGCTCGTCAATCAGCTCGGCCACTACATGGAAGTGAGCACCAAGGCACAGGGCGGCACTGCCGGCGGTAACTGCGCCACGCCGATACGCGTCGCCGAGACAGAACAGCCCGGCGGCTTCAGCCTCTCGGAGTGCGGCGGCAGCGAAGGCCCCGGCTGGCAGATCGGCGTCAACAACCGCGCCGGCAACTACTTCAACCTCTGGGGCGGCGCGCAGGGCACCATCATCGGCCTGTGGACCTCGGCGACCGACAACAACAACTTCGTCACCTTCATCGAGCCGGAGGCCATGCGCTACGACGACTTCAAGACGACCGGCATCGCCGGTTACGAGCCCGAGCACAAGCTCACGCTCTGGTACGACCAGCCCGCCACCACGGCGCGCCTTTATGCCGGCGGCAACGGCTACTCCAACTGGATGGAATACTCCCTGCCCATCGGCAACGGCCAGTTCGGCGCCAGCCTCTTCGGCGGCGTCATGAAGGACGAGATACAGTTCAACGAAAAGACCCTGTGGAGTGGTCGCAGCACGGACAACAGCGCTTCCTACGGCAAGTACGAGAATTTCGGCTCGGTCTACGCCGAGGAACTCGGCGACGTGTTCAGCGTGGCCTCGACCGGTGCGGCGAAGGACTACTACCGGCAGCTTGACCTGACCACGGGTACGGGCAAGGTAAGCTTCAAGAGCCCCGACGGCAGCGTGACCTATACGCGCGAATATTTCGCCTCGAATCCCGACAAGGCCGTCGTAGCCCGCTATTCCGCCAGCGAGGCCGGCAAGATAAATCTCCGCTTCACGATGGTGGCTCCTAAGGCACTCGGCGCTCAGACGGCCTATGCCGACGGCGGTGCCGGCTTCTCGGGCAAGCTCCAGACGGTAAGCTACGACGCCCGCATGAAGGTCGTTCCCACCGGCGGCGAGATGACGACGGGCGAGGACGGCGTGACGGTTCTCGGCGCCGACGAGGTGACGGTAGTGCTCTACGGCGCGACGGACTTTGACGCCTATTCGGACACCTACGTGTCGAACACGGCGGCTCTGGCCGGCACGGTGGAGGCTGTGGTCAACGACGCTGCCGCCAAGGGCTGGGCCGGGCTCTATGCCGCCCATCTCTCCGACTTCAAGTCGTACTTCGACCGCGCCTCGCTCGACCTCGACGGCACCTCCAACACCGTTCCGACGAACGAACTCGTAGACACCTACGCCGACGGCAACGGCCCGAACGCCCGCATGCTCGAGCAGCTTTACTTCGCCTACGGCCGCTATCTGGAGATCAGCTCCTCGCGTGGCGTGGACCTTCCCTCGAACCTGCAGGGTATATGGAACAACATCGCCAATCCGAGCTGGAACTCCGACATCCACTCGAACATCAACGTGCAGATGAACTACTGGCCCGCCGAGCAGACCAATCTGAGCGAAATGCACCTTCCTTTCCTCAACTACATTATCAATATGGCTGACAGCAAGGAGTGGAAAGGCTACGCCGCTGCCGCCGGCCAGAACCGCGGCTGGACCTGCTACACGGAGAACAACATCTTCGGCGGCGTAGGTTCGTTCATGCACAACTATGTAATATCCAACGCCTGGTACTGCACGCACCTGTGGCAGCACTACCGCTACACGCTCGACCGCGACTTCCTCAAGCGCGCCTTCCCCGCCATGCTCTCGGCCACACAGTTCTGGCTCGACCGTCTGAAACTGGCCTCCGACGGCACCTATGAGGCTCCGCAGGAATACTCTCCCGAGCACGGTCCCACCGAGGACGGCGTGGCCCATGCGCAGCAGCTCATCTACGACCTCTTCGAGAACACGCTGGCCGCTGCCGAGGTGCTCGGCGACGACGCGCCCATATCGGGTGCCGACAAGTTCAAGCTCAAGGACCGCTTCAGCAAGCTCGACAAGGGCCTGGCCATAGAGGAATATACCGGTGAGTGGGGCGCCGATGTCAACGGCGTTACCACCGGTACGAAGATCCTGCGCGAGTGGAAGTACAGTAACTTTACCCGTGGCCAGAACGGCCATCGCCACATGTCGCACCTCATGTGTCTGTATCCCTTCAGCCAGATTCAGCCCGGCACGGAGCTCTTCGAGGCTGCCGTCAATTCGATGAAGCTGCGCGGCGACGGTGCCACGGGCTGGTCGATGGGTTGGAAAATCAACCTCTGGGCCCGCGCCAAGGACGGCGACCACGCCCACACCATCGTGAAGAACGCCCTGCGTCACAGCGGCGGCGGTGCCGGTGTCTTCTACAACCTCTACGACTCGCACGCTCCGTTCCAGATCGACGGAAACTTCGGTGCCTGTGCCGGTATGGCCGAGATGCTCATGCAGAGCCAGTCCGACACCATCGAGGTGCTGCCCGCGTTGCCCTCGGCATGGACGGCTGGCGAAGTGAAGGGCCTCAAGGCCATCGGTGACTTCACTGTGAGCATCGTGTGGAAGGGCGGCAAGGCCACGCGCGTGACCGTTGTCAACAACCAGGGCCAGTCCGGCGCCGTGAAGTGCCCCGGCATAGCCCGCGCCTACTGCTCCGTTGACGGCAATGAGATCAACGCTACGCTCAAAGGCGACGATGTGGCCCTTCTTCCCGCCACGGCAGGCGCCGTCGTAGTGTTCGACTTCACGCAGGAGCCCACCGGCGTGGCCGGTGCCCCTGTCGCCTCCGACCTCGGTGTCGCAGTCAGCGGCCGTACGGTCAATGTGAGCGGCGAAGTAAAGTCGGTGAAAGTCTACGACCTCGCCGGCCGTGAGTTGCAGCGTTCCGCCAAGAACAGTTTTAAGCTCGGCAATCATGTCGCCGGTTCTGTCATCATCGAGGCTACGGCTACTGACGGTGCCAAGGCTGTTAACAAGGTGACAGTGCTTTGAACGAAGTGTGACGAACCTTGAAAATGTGAGTCACGTAACTCCGACTCATTATATAATATATGCAGCAAGATGCGGCGCCGTAGACCGGTGCCGCATCTTGCTTTCCGGTGAATGATATGCCGCTTCGGGCGGGCCATTCCGCCAGCGATTTTACGGATTTTGTAAATTGCTGTTTGTCAGAATAGTATAAGATGTCTGAAAAGCATTACTTGGAATTTAAAAAGCACTTACTCGTGTAAAAATTCCAAGTAATGCTTTTTGCAACACGAAGTAGTGCTTTTTTCCGCCCCTCGGTTCCGGGCTCTGGAAGCGGTGCCCGATGTGTGTCGCAAAGGCCGTTCGCAGAAGTCGCGACAGGCTATCTGTGTGCCGTCGGTCATCTTGTGCCGTCGCTTTGCATCGTGGCTTGCCGGCGATGTGGCGGCTTATATCCAACATCTTCGTGGGAAAAATGCCCTTTCCTGTTGTCATTGAAAAAAAGTACAATTAATGCGTAATTTTTGCCCAATGCCCAATAAAAGAGTAAATTTGCCGATGCAGAATCTATAAATCTAATGAATATGCGTAAATTATCTCTGATTCTTTCTTCTGCGCTACTGGCCTTTTCTTCCAGTGCCGTGCGCGCAGATGTCGTGGGCATGAAGACGACGAAGCCTGTCGGCGAGACTCTCACCCTTGCGCTCAATGCCGACCTTAGCGCCACAATCACCTGGGGTAACAACAAAGTGAGCGAGACGCTTGTCTTCGACGGCAATCCGGTAGAACTGGAAATCAAGTCCGACAGTCTGACCATCACTTCCGTAAGCGGCGAAATAACGCGGCTTTATGTGCCTTCGGCAGGTCTTGTAAGCCTGAATACCTCGGGCGCCCCCTCGCTGAGCAAACTTATGTGTTCCGGCAATTCACTTACCTCTCTCAGCCTCACGCGCAACACGATGCTGACGGAGCTCGATTGTTCGGACAACAGACTCACAGAGCTGGCTCTGAACAGTAACCGTAGTCTTGAGGAGGTGAACTGCTCGGGCAACGAGCTTGCCGGTCTGAGCTACGGCGCAGCCGGCGTCACGAGCCTTCATACGCTGATATGCTCGGGCAACTCCATCGATACGTTGCGCTACCAGACGAACCTGATTTCACTCCGCAATCTCTGGGCCGCCGGCAGCTCCCTGCGGGTTCTCAACCTGTCGCGCGCCTCGCAGCTGCGCTCTGTGGTGGTTCCCGGTAACGCGCTGACGAAACTCGACCTCCCCTCTTCGTCCGTCTTCACCGACCTTTGGGCCGAGCACAACCGGCTTTCCGAGGTCGACCTCTCGGGCGTCGTCGCCTCGCTACGTGCCGTCAGCCTCAACGACAATGCGCTCTCCACTATCACATGGACGAACCGTGCTGCGAATCTGACCGATTTCTACGCTCATGAGAATCGGCTTTTCTTCAGTTCCTTCCCTCTTCTGACCGGTACTGACATCCATTACAGCCTTATGCCGCAGTCGCCCTATCCCCTCGCAGTGGAATTCATCATCGGCGAGCGTTACAATCTGAAGGAGCAGCTTAGCGTCAACGGCTACGGCACGGCTCCTGTCGGCCTTCAGCTCAAGCTCCACAACGCCGCCGGCGACGAACTGGTCAAGAATGTGAATGGCGACTATGTCCTCACCAACGGCAACTGGACCTTCAAGACCGAACAGCCCGGCGCCTACATCACCGCCGAGGCCTCTTACGCCTATCCCGGCGTAAGTCTCCGTACGGCTCCCTTCAATGTCGTCTTCACCTCGGGCATAGCCTCGGCCCCCTCCGCCGACGCCCTGGCCGTGAGCACGGCCTCCGGCAGTCTCAGCGTTACGGCCTCCGCCCCTGTCACGGTGACGGTTGTTTCGGCAAGCGGCGTCACGGTGGCCCGCGAGCGTGTCGGCGCCGGCACCCGCACGTGGCATCTGCCCGCCGGCCTTTATGTGGTCAACGGCCATAAGACCCTCGTGAAGTAAGGCCTTCGGCCCTCTGCCCTCCGCAGCCCGGCCTTCACGCCCGTCGCGGTCTCCGCCTTAGGGGATACCGCAGGTTTCGGACGGCAATCAACGTATAAGTTCAGCAACTACATATCATTATGAAGAATATACTCAGAAATACCATCGCAGCCTTCGCCTTTGCCGCTCCTCTGGCGGCCGGTGCGCAGAATCTGCATTTCGGCACGGACGCCGACAAGCGTTCCTATGTGTTGACCAGTGTCGATACCGTGCGTCTTAGTTACGACAACGACTTCAAGACGGTGGCCGTGGCCGGCAATACGGCCTACACCGTCAGCTGCGACGCCGACTGGCTCGCGCTCCGCAAGGAAAACAACGGCAGCCTCACCCTCTTCGGCAAGTACAACTACGAGTCGGGCAGCGCCCGCACGGCCTATGTGTCCCTCGCCTCGACCGACGGCAGCTTCGCCCGCACGCTCGTCGTGGAGCAGGCGCCCAATCAGGCCGCCTTACTTCTTGAGGGCGATACGAAGCATGAAATCCGCACCGCCAGTGCTTCGGGTTCTCAGCCCGGCGAGGGCATCGAGCGCAGCTACGACGGCAATACCGCCACGCTCTACCACTCGCCGTACGGCGGCGCTACGACCTTTCCCGTGACGCTTACCTACACGCTCCGCTCTGCCCAGCATGTGGACTACGCCCTCTACACCACGCGTCAGGACGGCCAGTCCAACGGCAACTTCGGCGAGGTGGAGGTGCAGTACGCCCTTTCTACGGCTTCCGGCACTTACGTGACGCTCGGCACCTATAATTTCGGCGGTGCGAGCGGCAGTCACCGCATCGACTTCGGCGAGAAGGGTATCGACAACGTGCTCAAGGTGCGTTTCATCGTCAAGAGCGGCGCCGGCAACTTCGCCTCCTGCGCCGAAATGGGTTTCTACGAGAACAACAACTCCCTGCAGTCCTGTCTTGACACCTACTTCACCGACGCCCTCTGTGCGCAGCTCAGGCCCGGCGTCACCGAGGCCACGCTTCCCGAGATAAAGGTGCCCTACGTGCGCCAGCTCGTCTACAATCTTCTGCAGGGCGATTATTCCACGAAGTACCGTGTGGGCGAGTTCGAGCCCTACCGCTCGCTTTCCAGCCTCGCTGCCGAGCTCAAGACCACCCAGTACAACCGCTACGAGAACCCCACCGGCATCTATTTCCGCAAGGGCGAGCCCATCGTAGCCTTTGTCGAGGGTATCACCGGCGTAGCTCCCTCACTCATCATCAAGAGTTTCGGGCCGGAGTCGTATAAAGGCGAGGGCCAGCCCGAGAGCAGCTATCCGCTGCACAACGGCGCCAACGTGATCATGCCCGCCAACCGCGGCAACGGCTACGTGTCGTATTATTCCGACGACTTCGCCTCGCTGCCCAACGTGCGCATCCACTTCGCCCTGGCCACCGAGAACGGCTACTTCGACGCCCAGCGCGGCGACACCAACGAAGACTGGGTGAACCTCCTGGCCAACGCCACGAGCGACATCATCGACATCCGCTCGCAGCGCCTGCAGGCGGCCATACCCCTCAGCACCCTGCGCAGCGTATGCCCCCGCAAGGGTGTGGAACTCGCCGAGATCCACAACCAGGTCATCTTCCGCGAGCGCGAGATAATGGGTCTTGCCCGCTATGGCCGCGAGCCCAAGAACCGCCAGTTCGCCCGCTGCGTCACCAGCGGCATGTATGCCGACGGTGTCGGCGCCGCCGCGGCCTTCGGCAGCATCGGCGAGTGGGCCAACCCCGACAAATTCGGCTTCTGGGGCATGGCCCATGAGCTCGGCCATGTCAACCAGGTGCGTCCCGGCTTCAAGTGGGTAGGCTGCGGCGAGACGACCAACAATGTCTACTCCGCCTGGGTGGAGCATAAGCTCGGCACGGGCTACCACCGCCTTGAGGACGAAAACTCCGGTATCGACGACTACCGTAGCATGCGCGGAGGCCGTTTCAACGCCTACCTCGAGGAAGGCGTGCGCAAGGGTGTGGCCTGGCAGTTGCAGGACGGCCCCGACTACCATGGCACGCAGCCGAACGAAGTAACCGTGCGTGGCGAGGATGCCGCCGGAAACTCCATCGGTACCGTGACCACCACCTCGCGCAACTATGACCACTTCGTCAAGGTCGTTCCCCTCTGGCAGCTCGAACTCTATTGCCTCGAAGCCGGCAAGGCCCCCGATGCCTACGGCAAGATGCTCGAGGCCGTGCGCAAGGACAACACCTCCCGCACCAACGGCCAGTATCAGATCGAGTTCATGCGCACCTTCTGCGACTCCACGCAGATCAACTTCCTCCCGTTCTTCGAGAAGGCCGGTCTGCTCAAGCCCATCCGCGCCTACATCGAGGACTATTCGCCCGGCTGGAACATCATCGACGAGGCCATGATCAACGAACTCAAGGCTTATGTCGAGGCCAAGAACTATGCCAAGGTGCCCGAGGCCCTCAACTACATCAACGCCTACAACTGGCAGACCTTCCGCGACGGCGGCGTCATCGACGAGACCACGGAGGTGAACACCGGTTGCAGCCGCGCCGGCACCCTCGTGACGGTGGACAACGAGGCGTGGAAGAACGCCGTGGGCTACGAGACCTACGACGCCGACGGCAACCTTCTGCGCATCTCCATGTTCGGCTTGGGCGACTCGCAGCAGTCCAGCCGCTACACCAAGGTGCTCTTCCCCACGGGCAGCAGCTACATCATGGCTGTGGGCCACGACGGCCAGCGCGTCAAGTGCTACCAGCGCTAAGCGAACCTGCGCTACGGCCGACGAAACATGGCGGGCGTCTTGCGGATACAGCGCAGGGCGCCCGCTTTCGCCGGCAACGGGTCTCTTCGGGGAATATATGGCCGGTCGGGCGCGCCAGACCCGATTTTAACATTTCTTGCTTTCGGCCGGAAAATTTCGTATATTTGCAGTAGCAGAGGGGCAGACCATCACGGTCTGCCCCTTATTCGTGGGCCTTTTCGGCGTGTTCCGCCGGAAAAAGCAGGGTTTTGTGGCGAAAATGCAAGTAATGCTTTCGTGAAATGCACTACTTGCATTTTTCACGGCAATAAGTGCATTTTAAAAAAAGTTACTTCGCGGCCGAAAACCATTACTTATGTCTGTTGTAATATCTTGTATTTGAATACTATAAAGTTGTAAAATATTTGCGGATTACCAATTTTTATGAGCAATATCTTATCCCGGACTCACGTAGAGACTGCAAAATCAAAAAAATAAACGTTCCTGCCTGCTTAATCCATCCGCGCGCTGTCATCTCGATTTTTTTTTCTATTTTTGCTCAAATTATAATACACTTAAAAATCAATGAATGCTTATGAAAAGACACATCTGGTTCTACTGCCTTTGCTGCATTCTGGCCTGCTGGTCAAGCGGTAGTATGACGGCACAGACATTTCCTGCCGTCAGCGATGGTACAGCCGAAAACTGGTACTACATCGTATTTAACAGCGCTGATGATATCATAGCCGCCAAAGGAGAAGGCGAAATAGCCGTTGTAGCTATTCCTACCGGTCGCGATGCACAGCTTTGGAAAGTGGAAGGAACCGCCTCTGACGGCTATATACTCACATCGAAGTCGGGACAACGGCTCTATGTGAATCCGGCCACCTATTCCACGAACCTACGCACAGCAGCTGCGCCGACAGCCGGTACACGCTTCAACCTCATCCGTAACGGCGCGGGCTTCGAAATCATCCCGAAGACAGCGCCTTCCCTATCATTGAACCCTTGGGGCGGGAACTCCGTCGGAGCATTGCTCGCACTCTACTACAAGAACGACCCGAACGCCATCGTGCGTTTCGTACCCGAAGCAGAAATGGCGGCCGGCCCTGCCGTCTCCGTCATCCCCTATCCGGCCTCGGTAACTGCCACCGACGGACGCTTCGACATGAAGACGCTCACAGCCATCACCTGCACTGATGCCGAAAGCAAGACGCTGGCCGAAGCCTTCGCCGCCGACCTGAACTCCGCAGCCGGCATAGCACCCGCCGTGACAGACCAGGCGGGAACCGCAGGAGCAGCATTACACATGGCCGCTGACGAGACAATGAAGGATGAGGCCTACCGCCTGACCATAAGCCACGACGGCATCACCGTAGCTGCCGCCGGCAGGGCAGGCTTCTTCTACGCCCTGCAAAGCCTGCGCCAAATGCTGCCCGCAGCCATTTACGGCGGCACACCGGCTCCACAGGACGACTGGAGCGTGCCCTGCGTCGAGATTGAAGACGAACCGATGCTCGGATACCGCGGCTTCCATCTGGATGTATCGCGCCACTTCTTCAGCAAAGACGAAGTGAAAAAACTGCTCGACGTAGCCGCCATCTACAAGCTCAACCGCTTCCACTGGCACCTGACCGACGACCAGGGATGGCGCATCGAGATTCCCGAATACCCGCTTCTGACCACCGTCGGTGCCGTTCGCAGCCGCTCGCTTACCATCAACGACCCGACCGGCGGTGCCGAATTCTACGATGATACGGAGTATGGCCGCGGCATGTACTACACACTCGAAGACCTGCGCGAAATCGTAGCCTACGCCAAAGAACGCAACATCGAAATAATCCCCGAAGTGGACATGCCCGGACACATGGTGGCCGCTATCGCCGCCTATCCCGAACTCAGCTGCGACCCGACAAAAAAATACGAGGTACGCGCGGCCAAAGGCATATCAACCGACATTCTCAATATAGGCGACGACAGAGTCATTGACTTTCTCAAATGTGTACTTGACCATGTCTGCGAGGTCTTTCCTTTCCAATTTGTCCATCTGGGCGGCGATGAATGCCCCACTGGACAATGGAACAACAATGCCGACTGCCAACGCCGCATCCGGGAAGAAGGCCTTTCCGGCGTAGAGGAACTGCAACCTTGGCTGTTGGAAACACTCGGAACATACCTGCACGACAAATACGGAAAGGAAATCATAGCATGGAACGAACTGCAGGAACACTGGCGCAGCGACTACAAGCTGAATCCCGTCATGATGGACTGGCTCTGCACCCCGGCAGTTTCAGCCGAAAAAGGTTTCCGCAGCATTGCCGTGCCGACCTCACCCATGTATTTCGACCTGTTACAGGCTCCGAGCGACCGAATGGAGCCCGACGCACCCTATATGGGCGGTTACGGAGACAATTCGGTCAACTCCATCGAACGCGTATATTCCTATAACCCGTTGGGTTCCCTGCCCGAAGACAAAAAGGACTATTGCATAGGCACACAAGCCAACCTTTGGACCGAAAGCTGCACTTCAGACGAAGAAGCCGAATACTGCTACTTTCCGCGCCTGCTGGCGTTGAGCGAAACAGCCTGGCTGCCGGCCGAAAAAAAGAGCTACCCCAACTTCTATCAGCGCTTGCAACGGCAGGCCGCCGTGCTTGATCGCAAACACGTGAGATACGCAGGCTATGCCTTTGAAAAAGCAGAACTGACCGCCGCCGAAGCCGCCATAGCCGAGGCAGAGCGGCTGCTCGAAACCTCGCAGCCGGGCGCGGCAGGCTATCCCTCACAAGCCGTCTGCGACGCACTCGCAGCCGCGCTGGCACAGCTGCAAATACAGCCCGAAAGCGACGAAGCCCTCGCCTCCCTGCTTACGCAGACCGAAGCCTACAAGTCGGCTGCTCCCGTACAGCCGGAGGCAGGCAAATATTACCAGCTCGTCTCCGCCTCCGTCTACTACAAAAACCGCTATGCCGGCTCGTCCGTCTATGAAAAGAACGGCAAACTGTTCCTCCACTACACACAGCAACTCGAACCGGAAGAAATCTGGACGTTCGAACCGCAGCCCGACGGAAGCCACCTGCTGCGCCATGCCTTCAGCGGGAACTACGTCGACATGCCCGCCTACGATGCCGCCGTAGCACTTGCCGAGACGCCCGGCTGCGCCATCCGCATCGGCAAGCCCTCACCCTCGGAGCAGTTCGCCTTCATCCCCGGCACCATCACCCTGTCCGACGCCTCCGCCGCCGCGGGCAGCACCCCGGTGAAGCGTTTCTACGGAAAAATGTCCGGCCAGGTGGTCGCCTATGATGATGACGCTTCTGGCCATCCGGGCACATGGCGGCTCGTAGAAGTCACCGACTTCCGCGCCTTCCTGCAGAGCCTTGCGGACAAGTGCCGGCGCCTTGTCGAGACCACCGTTCCCGGAGAGACGGGACAGCCCACGCAGGAGGCGTTCGACTTTCTGGAAAACTCCGTCATACAGCCCGTCCGGGAGGCACTGAAAAGCACCGTGACGAAAGAGGTATATGAGCAGTACGCCCGGCTCTACCAGCAGTTCCTCGACATGCCCCGCGCCTCCTACGCCGACAACCTGCGCGAAGACTGCCATTACTACATCGTCAACGCCTACCACACAACCAAATACGCCTGCGCCAACACCTCCTCCGGCCAAGTGGTGCCCGCCAACCTTTCCGCCGGCAACGACACCTTCCGCTGGCGCTTCCGGAAGAACCGGAACGGAACCGTCACCATCATCAACAAGGCCACCGATACAGGGGCCTACATTGAGAGCGACGCCGCAGACCAGACCATCAGGACAGGCCGCGACTACCAATGGACGCTCAAGGAAGTGACCACCGACCTCGGCGCCACCGCCGTAGCCATCATCGATGGCAGCGGAGCCTACAGCTGGTACACCAATCCCTCGGTATGGAACTATCTGCTGACGAAGCCCTATGACTGGGGAGCCTCCATCTGGACGCTTACCCCTATCGAGGACGACCCTACCGGCATAGGAACCGTCGTGGCCGATGCCCCTGAAGATGTACCCCTCTACGACCTGAGCGGACGGCGCGCCCCGCAGCAGTCCGCCAAAGGCGTTTACATCACGGAAGACGGACGCAAGGTGCTGAAATAGCATACGGCCTGCATGACATAGAAAAAAGATGGATGGTGTCCGGAAACATTTCACTTCCCGGGCACCATTCATATTGTAGGGAACCTAGTCTATGACAAACAGCGTCTGGCCTTTTTTTTACCCGCTGTCCCTCCTTTACATTCACGGACACGAGCCTGCCCTATACCTGAGGATAGAGGTTCACATCCTGCCGGATCCGGACGGTGGCGGGAATTTTTTTCACGGTCTCGACATCGGACGCCGCAAGGGGCATGGCTCTGTATTCCGTCTGGAGACCGCCTTGCGAAAGCTCGCCCGAACAGGCTGACAGCAACAGGAGTGCCACGCCGAAATGGAACATGACGCCGGCAACGGGTTTCTTCGGGGAATATATGGCCGGTCGGGCGCGCCAGACCCGATTTTAACATTTCTTGCTTTCGGCCGGAAAATTTCGTATATTTGCAGTAGCAGAGGGGCAGACCATCACGGTCTGCCCCTTATTCGTGGGCCTTTTCGGCGTGTTCCGCCGGAAAAAGCAGGGTTTTGTGGCGAAAATGCAAGTAATGCTTTCGTGAAATGCACTACTTGCATTTTTCACGGCAATAAGTGCATTTTAAAAAAAGTTACTTCGCGGCCGAAAACCATTACTTGCATTTTCGGAATGTCCGCCTCGAAAAGTTGCCGAAGGTTAAATATGTTAAAGTCAAGGTAGGCCGTCGGGCGATAAACTCCGTGCCCGCGGTTCCTGCCGGTGCCTCTCCGATACCGAAAAAACTCCCCGGACCGCCGTTGTGCGGGGCCGGGGAGTGGGGGAGGGGCGTTCTTCGCGCGGACGGAAGGCTCCGCGTGAAGGCATGCTTATTTGACGGCCTTCACCTCGTCGATGATTTTCTGCAGTTTCTTGACCACTTTCTCGTTCTTGGCGGCCACGTTCTCCTGCTCGTCGCCGCGGCGGCTCATGTCGTAGAGCTGCGGATCGAGACTGTTGCCCGTCTCGATGATGGGACCCCAGGAGATGACCTTCTCGCCCTTGCGCGGCGGAATGTACTTCCAGCGGTCGGCACGGATGGTAATGTTGTGGTTCGAGGCGTAGGACACGGCATATTCGCGCGGCTTCTTGCTGCGTCCCGTCCAGGTGGCGGCGTTGTCGCGCGTGTCCACGCCCGCCTTCTCAGGCATCGGAATGCCCGCCATGGCCGTGAGCGTGCCCATGCAGTCTATCTGCGAGACGAGCGCGCTGCTCACCTTTCCGCCCTTGACGCCTGCGGGCCAGTGCACGATGAAGGGCACTACGCTGCCCGCCTCGAAGGAACTGTACTTGCCGCCGCGGAAGGGGCCGCCCGGCTTGTGCGAGCCGGCCAGCTCTATGGCCTGGTCGCGGTAGCCGTCGTCGAGCACGGGGCCGTTGTCGCTCGTGATGACGAGAATGGTGTTGTCGGCCAGTCCCAGGCGGCGCAGGGCGTCCGTCACCTGCCGCACCGTCTCGTCGAACTGCAGGATGGCCTCGCCGCGCAGGCCCATCGGGCTCTTGCCGCGGAAGCGTTCGTGCGGATAGCGGGGCACGTGCACGTCGTTCGTGCACAGGTAGAGGAAGAAAGGCGACTGCGCGTTGTCTTCGATAAACTCGATGGCGTGTGCGGCTATGGAGTCGGCTATGTCCTCGTCGCGCCAGAGCGCCTTGCCGCCGCCCTTCATGAAGCCGATGCGGCCGATGCCGTTGACGATGCTCTGGTTGTGCCCGTGGCTGTGACGGAGTTTTGTGAGCAGTTCAGGGTTGTCCTTGCCCGTGGGTTCGCCTTCGAAGTTCTTGCGGTAGCTCACCTCGATGGGGGCCGACGCGTCGTAGTTGGCCACCCGCCCGTTCTCGATGAATACGCACGGCACGCGGTCGGCCGTGGCCGCCATGATGTAGTGGTAGTCGAAACCGATGTCGGAGAGATCCTTGTCGAGTTTGCCGTTCCAGTCCTGCCCGGCCGTCTTCGAGCCGAGGCCGAGATGCCACTTGCCGATGGCCCCCGTGCGGTAGCCGGCCTCCTTGAAGGCGTCGGCCACGGTGAACTGTTCGGGGCTGATGATCATGCCCGCGTTGCCGGCGGCCACATCCGTACCGGCCTTGCGGAAAGGATACTCGCCCGTCAGCATGGCGTAGCGCGAGGGCGTGGAGGTGGAGGCGCAGGCGTGGGCGTCGGTAAAGAGCAGGCCCGTCCGGGCGAGGCTGTCCACGCAGGGAGTGGTCACGCGCGTGGCGCCGTAGCACGACAGGTCGCCGTAGCCCAGGTCGTCGGCCACGAGGAGTATCACGTTGGGGCGGTTCTGCCCGTTGGCCTGCTGGGCGTGCAGTCCGGCGGCCAGCGGCAGCAGGCCGAGCGTGGTGAGCGAATACAGGTTTTTCATGTAAAAAGTATGGTTTGTTGTTTGGGTTGGTAGTCGTTCCTTTCTTTCCGGGCGCTTCGGGCGCCCTTCCTATTGATGTGCCGTCTGCCCCGTGCCGGGCAGCAGCCCCTCGGCCACGAGCCGTCGCACGAGCGGCAGGAGCGTTCCCTTCACCACCTTCTCGTTGAGCTGGTGTCCGCCTTCGAAGCGTTCGGCATGCGTGTAGTGTTTGCGGAAGGTGTTGTAGGCGTTGACCGGATTCACGGTCTGGTCCTCCGTGCCGAAGAGGCCGTAGCAGCGCTCCCGGTCGTCGGGCGCGATGTCCTTGAACTGCGCCCGCTCCATCTTGTTGAAGTTGCGTATGATGTCCTGCGTGATGCGGAATTCCTTGGCGCCGTCCTTGCGGCCGTTGAGGAATTTGTGCGTCCCCGTGCGCAGGCCTTTGCTCATCGTCGACATGTTGAAAGCCGGGTTGACGCAGATGCGTGTGAACCCGCGCATCTGCTGCGCATACATGCCGCCCATGCTCGTGCCCACCACCAGGTCGGGCCGCTCTTCGGCGCAGAAGCCGAGCAGATAGGGCAGCGCTTCGGCCGGATCTACGGGAATGTCCGGCGCCAGTATCTCGTCCTCGGGCAGGAGCCGGCGGAGCAGCTGCACTGTGCCGCTGGCGCCCGACGAGGCGTATCCGTGTAAATAGACGATCTTCATGTTTCTTTCTGCAAATAAGATTCCGCCTTCGTTCGCGGGGCGCCGGCGTGGCGTCCGTAGTCCCTTTTACGAAATTTCCGGAATAGCGGAACAAAGGTAACTCTATTCGCGGTAAGCGGAATTGCCGCACCTGTTAATACATCCTTTATTTGTAAAAAAAAGTATAATTAAGTTGTTTTTTTGCTCGTAATCTAATAAAACGGTACTTTTGCCAATATAGACTTTCTTTAAATTTAATAACCATGTGCAAATTCCCCCTAATTTTTTCGGCGGCCCTGCTGTCGTTTTCAATTAGTACCGTGCGCGCGGATGTAGTCGGCATGAAGACGACGAAGGACATCGGCGAGCATCTTACCTTGGCTCTCAACGCGGGCCTGAGCGCAACGCTCACGTGGAAAGACGGCCCCAGCGAGACGCTTAGCTTCGACGGCAGTCCGGTCGATGTCGCCGTCCGTTCGGACAGTCTGACCATTACTTCGGTGAGCGGCGAGATCACGCGGCTTTATGTGCCTTCTTCCGGGCTGGTGAGCTTGAATGTCTCGGGCGCCCCCTCTCTGCGTACGCTGATGTGCTCCGACAATTCGCTTACCTCTCTCAGCCTCACGCACAACACGCTGCTGACGGATCTGGACTGCTCGGACAATCGTCTTACCTCGCTGTCACTGACTAACAACCGCAGCATCGAGTCCGTTAACTGCTCCGGCAATTCCATTACAGCTCTGAACTACGGCGCTGTCGGCGTCACGAGCCTTCATACGCTGATATGCTCGGGCAACTCCATCGACACGCTCCGCTACCAGACGAACCTGATTTCCCTCCGCAACCTCTGGGCCGGCGGCAACTCCCTGGGCGGCCTCAACCTGTCGCGCGCCCCGCAGTTACGCTCCGTGGTGGTTCCCGGCAACGCGCTGACGAAGCTCGACCTTCCCTCCTCTCCGGTCTTCACGGACCTCTGGGCCGAGCACAACCGACTCTCCTCCGTCGACCTCTCCGGCGTCGTTCCCTCTCTGTGCGCCGTCAGCCTCAACGACAATGCGCTCTCCACCATCACGTGGACAAGCCGCGCCGCCCGGCTCACGGATTTCTACGCCCACGGCAACCGCCTTTTCTTCAGTTCCTTCCCCCTTCTGACCGGTACTGACATCCATTACAGTATCGTACCCCAGTCGCCCTATCCCCTCGCTCCGGAGTTCATTATCGGCGAGCGCTACAATCTGAAGGAGCAGCTTAGCGTCAACGGCTACGGCACGGCTCCTGTGGGCCTTCAGCTCAAGCTGTACAACGCTTCCGGCGACGAACTCGTCAAGAACGTGGACGGCGACTACGTTCTGACCAACGGCAACTGGACTTTCAAAACCGCACAGAAGGGCGCCTACATCACGGCTGCGGCCGAGCGTGCCTATCCCGGGGTAAGCCTTGTCACCACGCCCTTCGACATTGTGACGACTTCAGGTATCGGCGGTGCCGTGGCGTCTGCCGATATTGTTGTCAGCACAGGTTCCGGCATCCTGAGCGTGGCATGCCCCGTTCCCTCGGAGGTGAGGGTAGTCTCCGCGGGCGGCGTGACGGTGGTGCGCGAGTCAGTCCCGGCCGGCACCCGCACTTGGCACTTGCCCGCCGGTCTTTATGTGGTCAACGGGCGGAAGGCGCTCGTGAAGTAAGGCTGATCCATGTAAGAACCGCGATATAAAATCCAGCAATACCAATACAAAAAACAATGAGAACTATAATCAGAAAATCCATTGCAGTCTTCGCGTTCGTCGCTCCTCTGGCCGGCGGCGCCCAGACCCAGCATTTCGGCACCGACGCCGATAAGCGTCCTTATGTGCTGACCAGTACAGATACGATATCCCTTGATTACGACAGCGATTTCAAGACGGTGGCCGTGGCCGGCAATACCGGCTATACCGCCACCTGTGACGCCGACTGGCTCGCGCTCCGCAAGGAAAGCAACGGCGGCCTCACCCTCTTTGGCGGGTATAACTACGAGTCTTCCGGCGTCCGCACGGCCCACGTGTCCCTCGCCTCGACCGACGGCAGCTTCGCCCGCACGCTCGTCGTGGAGCAGGCGCCCAACCAGGCAGCCTTACTCCTCAAGGGCGACACGAAGCATGAGATCCGCACCGCCAGCGCCTCCAGCTCGCAGGGCGGCGAAGGCATCGAGCGCAGCTACGACGGGGATCTTAGCACGCTCTACCACTCCTCGTACAGCAATACTACCTTTCCCGTGACGCTTACCTACACGCTCAAGTCCGCGCAGCACGTGGACTACGCGCTCTACACCACGCGCCAGAGCGGCGACAACGGCAATTTCGGCGAGGTGGAGGTGGAGTACGCGCTCTCTTCCGCTCCCAGCAAGTGGGTCAAGTTGGGCGACTATGACTTCGGGGAGCAGAACGGGGCGTTCCGCATCGGCTTCGGCGAGGCGGGCATCGACAAGGTTATGAAGGTGCGTTTCACCGTCAAGAGCGGCCACGGCAACTTCGCCTCCTGCGCCGAGATGGGCTTCTACGAGAACAACAACTCCCTGCAGGATTGCCTCTCCGCCTACTTCACCGACGCCCTGTGCTCGCAGCTCAAGCCCGGCGTCACCGAGGCCACGCTTTCCGAGATAAAGGAACCCTATGTGCGCCAGCTCGTGCATTATATGCTCCAGGGCGAGTATTCCACGAAGTACCGTTTGGGCGAGTTCGAGCCCTACCGCTCGCTCGGCAGCCTCGCCGCCGAGCTCAAGTGCGGCAGCTACAACCGCTACGAGAACCCCACGGGCATCTATTTCCGTAAGGGCGAGCCCGTCGTGCTCTTTGTCGACGGCATCACCGACGTGTCGCCCACGCTCATCATCAAGAGCTTCGGCCGCGAGAGCTACGAGGGCGAGGGCCAGCCCGAGAGCAGCTATCCGCTGCACAACGGTGCCAACGTGATCATGCCCTCCAACCGCGGCAACGGCTACGTGTCGTACTTCTCCGACAACTTCGCCTCGCTGCCCAACGTGCGCATCCACTTCGCGATGGCTTCGGAGAACGGCTACTTCGACGCCCAGCGCGGCGACACCAACGAGGACTGGGAACAGCTCCTGGCCAACGCCACGAGCGACATCATCGACATCCGCTCGCAGCGCCTGCAGATGGCCGTCCCCGTAGCCGACCTGCGCCGCGTGTGCCCCAAGGACGGCGTGCGGCTGGCCGAGCTATACAATGAGGTGGTATTCCGCGAGCGCGAGATAATGGGCCTTGCCCGCTACGGCCGCGAGCCCAAGAACCGCCAGTTCGGCCGCTGCGTTCCCGGCGGCATCTTCGCCGACGGCATCGGCGCCGCCATCTACTTCGAGGGCATCGGCGACTGGGCCAACCCCGAGGCCTTCGGCTACTGGGGCCTGGCGCACGAACTCGGCCATGTCAACCAGACCAGCCCCGGCTTCAAGTGGACCGGCTGCGGCGAGACGACCAACAACGTTTATTCCGCGTGGGTGAACCACAAGATGAGCCCGAACAACAAGGAGGGTGCCTGGCACAACCTCGAGGATGAGGAAACCGGCATCTACGACTATAGCGGCATGTGCGGCGGACGCTTCAACTCCTACCTCAACGAGGGCGTGCGCAAGGGCCGCCCCTGGCAGTTGCAGGAAGGCCCCGACTATTTCTCCGACTACAAGGACGACAACATGGTGACCGTGGAGCGTGAAGAGGCCGACGGCACGAAGACCGGCCAGATGGTGACCGTTCCCTCGCGCAACTTCGACCACTTCGTCAAGGTCATCCCCTTCTGGCAGCTCGAACTCTACTGCATGGAGATAGGTGCGGACTACCACGCCTTCGGCAAGATGCTCGAAGCCGTGCGCAAGGACAACACGCAGCGCACCAACGGCCAGCATCAGATACAGTTCATGCGCACCTTCTGCGACTCCACGCAAATCAACTTCCTCCCCTTCTTCGAGAAGGCCGGCATGCTCCGCCCCATCGATCGCTTCGTGGAGGACTACGGCCGCGGATGGAACATCATCACCGAGGGCATGATCAAGGAGCTCAAGGACTACATCGAGGCCAAGAACTACGCCCCCATTCCCAAGGAACTCAACTATATCAATGTGTATAACTGGGAGACCTTCCGCGACAAGGGCGTCATCGACGAGACCATCCCCGTGAACACCGGCTGCAGCCGCAGCGGCAATTTCGTGACGGTGGACAACGAGGTATGGAAGAACGCCGTGGCCTTCGAGACCTACAACTCCAATGACGAACTCGTGCGCATCAGCATGTACTGCCTGCGCAACCGTGGCGAGCGCTACAATACCCGCTACACGCAGGTGCTCTTCCCCATGACCGGCACCGACCGCGCCAGCTACATCATGGCCGTGGGCTACGACGGCCAGCGCGTCAAGTGCTACCAGCGTTAAGACGGGACACACCCCATATTCCGGCTCCGGCCGGACCGCTACCGGGCGGGCGCCTGCGCTACCAGCGCGGGGCGCCCGCCTTACTTTGTGCGCCGGCGCACGATTGGAGTTTAACATATTTAACTTTCAGCAACTTTTCGGCGGTGTGTTTCCGGAACTGCGAGTAATGTATTTTGAAATGGAAGTAGTGCATTTCAAACTGCAAGTAATGGATTCTTCACTTCCACTACTTGCATTTTTGCGGGAAATGCTCCCTTTTTTGCCGGCAAAGGGTGGAAAAAGGGCAATAAACAGGGGCGGTCCGCCACGGACCGCCCCTTTGCTTGCACAAAGATACACAAAAAAAACGCCAAAAGCAAATAGTGTTAAAATACGGCGCCGCCCGTTTCAATGGGCGCTTCTTGCGCCGTCGCGTCCGCGCTTCCGCCGTTTTTTTTCGACAGTTGTTTCTTTTTTTTGCATATTATTGGGCGGATTAAAAAAGTTTTCTAATTTTGCACCCAATAAAATGGCTCTTTCGCCAGAACAGACCATATAGAGAGAACATACGGAACACCGGCCGGAAAGGCCCGAGGTGGAAAAATAAAAAACAGATAGAGATGAATGACGGAATTGCCGTGTGCGGCAATGACGGACTTAATGATATAGAGATATGAAGTTGTGCTTATACTTGATCCTTCCAGCTTTTTTGCTCGCAGGCCCGTTGCTCAACGCCCAGAAGGCGGCTGTCAAGACCAATCTGCTTTACGACGCCTTTGCCACCGTCAACGCCGGCATCGAGATAGGCCTCGCGCCGAAGTGGACGCTCGACGTCTCCGGCAACTACAACGCCTGGACCCTCTCGCACGGCCGCCGCTGGCGCCACGCCGTGCTGCAGCCCGAGGCCCGCTACTGGTTCTGCGACCGCTTTGCCGGCCACTTCCTCGGCGTGCACGCTCTCGGAGGCAAGTATAACGTGGGCGGGCTCAAAAACAGCCTCTCCATGCTCGGCGCCGACTTTTCGAAACTCTCCGACCGCCGCTATCAGGGATGGTTCGCCGGCCTCGGCGTCGGATATGGCTACACCTTTATCCTCGACCGCCACTGGAGCTGCGAGGCCGAGCTGGGCGTGGGCTGGACCTACACCCGCTACGACGCCTATCCCTGCGCCGCGTGCGGCACGAAGATAGAGGACGGGCGGCCGCACAACTATGTAGGCATCACCAAGGCCGCCCTTAACATTGTCTACAACTTCTGATAAGAACAAACGACTCACAGCAATGAAGATGAAAATGATGCTCCGCTGCATTATCGCCTCGGCCGCGCTGGTGCTTTCCGGCCTGCCGCTGGCCGCCCAGACGGCCGTGGAGGGCGGTGTCAGGGTGTCGGACATACACACCGACCGTTCCGGCGACAAACTCTACGTGACGATGGACATCGACCTCTCCGCCGTCAGAGTGAAGAGCAACCGCGAGGTCGTGCTCACGCCTGTCATACACCGCGGCGCCGACAGCCTCGCTCTCGCCCCTGTCGTCGTGGCCGGCAAGAACCGCTACTTCCACTTCCTGCGCCGCAACCACGCCCTGGCCGAAGGCGCCCGCCTTTACCGCGCCGGCCGCACCGACGCGCCGGTGCGCTATCAGACGGTAGTGCCCTACGCCGCATGGATGGCCCGCGCCGGCTTCGCCGCCGACTGGCGCAAGGACGGCTGCTGCGTCGAGCCCGAGGCCGGCCGCACGCCGCTTGACACTCTCGACTTCGAGCCGCGCCGCTTCGTGCCGCGCTACCTCTACGTGCAGCCGCCCTTCATCGAGAAGGAGGACTCCGCCGAGCGCACCGCCCACATCATATTCATCGTCAACAAGACCGACATCAACTACAAGCGCCCCCAGAACATCGAGGAGCTCGCCAAGATACGTCGCACCGTCGACTCGCTGCGCAACGACCGCGACTACACGGTCACCTCGCTCACCGTCAGGGGATACGCCTCGCCCGAAAGCCCCTACAGACACAACGAATACCTCGCCAACGGCCGCACCGAGACCCTGCGCGACTACATCATGCAGCTCTACAGTTTCCCCGAAGGCTTTATCACCACCGAAGCCGTGCCCGAGGACTGGGCCGGGCTGGAGCGCTACGTGGCCGCCTCGTATATGCCCAACCGCGACGCCCTGCTCGAACTCATACGCTCGGACATGGAGCCCGACGCGAAGGAGGCCCTCATCCGCAAGACCTATCCCGACGACTACCGCTTCCTGCTCAACAATGTCTATCCCGGCCTGCGCCGCTCCGAGTACAAGGTGCGCTACAGGATACGCCGCTTCACCGACATAGAGGAAATAAAGCGGCTGCTCCGCACCGAACCCCGGAAACTCAACCTCAACGAGATGTATGCCGCCGCGCAGACCATGGAGGAGGGGAGCGACGAGTTCCTCGAAACCTTCCGCACGGCCGCCGTCATGTTCCCCGACGACCCCGTGGCCAACCTCAACGCCGCCAACGCCGCCATGAGTCGCGGCGAACGGGCCGGCGTGGAGCGCATGCTCGCCAAGGCCGGCGATTCGCCGCAGGCCGTCTATGCGCGCGGCGTATATGCCGCCCTCACAGAACAATACGAAGAGGCGGCGCGCTGCTTCGAGTCCGCCCGACGGCTGGGCGTGGCCGAGGCTGCCGACGCCCTGAAACAACTTGAGGAGATAACCCGCCGATAGCGGCCTCCACCCCTCACAGACACTGACACCGCGCGCGGCCGCTCATGGCCGTAGCCGGGGAAGATACGCCTCTCTCCGGCGGGCGGTGCGGCTCAATAGAAAAAACATTTTATTAATCACTTAATTCATTGCTTTACATGCGACAGTTTAGAACACTTCTCGCGGGAGCACTGGCCCTTGGCCTCGTCTCCTGCTCGAGCGAAGAGGACTTCTCGGGCGGTACGACCATCCCCTCCGAAGGACAGAACATTTATGCCTCTCTTACGCTCAATCTTCCCACTGCCCGTTCGCAGCGCGCCAAGGCCGGCGACGAATACGGTCAGGACTACGAAAACCGTGTGGGCTCCGTACTCGTGGTGCTCGCGCAGAAGAAGACCGACGGCACGTACACTTACGTGACCAGCAGCCTGAGCGACGGTGTGCCCGGAACGGGCTCTACCACCGGCTCGCTCACTACGCCCAATCCCACCTACACGATTGTCTTCAACAACGCCGAACTCCTGGCCAAGGCCGGCGAGAAGGTGAGTGTCTTCGCCTATGCCAACCCCACGCAGGCGCTGCGCGACGGTCTGGCCGGTTTCGAGAACCAGGTGGCCGACTTCAACCCGTCCATCTGGTCGGACAATAGTTTCCTGATGAGCAGCGTAGGCCAGATTCAGGAGATAGAACTGCCCACGGCCGAGGAACTGGCCGCCGATCACGACACTCCCGAGAAGGCTTTCAAGCTGATGAAGCAGAACGACAATGGTACCTATCAGCCCGTTCCCGTGGAGCGTGTGATGGCACGTATGGACTATAAGTCCGGCGCTGTCGACAATATCTATCCCATACAGGGCAAGGTGGTCGACAAGGACGGCAATATGACGGAAGAGACCGTGGCCAATATCGAGCTGACCGACATGGCTCTCTTCAACATGGCCAAGCAGTATTACTTCCTGCCGCGCACCTCTGTCGACGGCCAGAACACGGCCTACACGCTCTGTCCGGGCCGCGACGGTATGGAGCAGAACTACGTGGTAGGCCCCAAGGCCAGTGAGTTCTCCTCTTACCTCTCCACCGGCAGCCTTCAGCTCGCCGGCTACTTCGAGACTCCCCTCGTAGAGGCAGAAGGCGCTACGTTCACGCCCATCAAGAACATCACAGCAGAAGACAACGACGAAGGCTGGACAGGCCAGCCCGACAACACCGGCTATCATATCTGGCGCTATGTGGTGGAGAACCCCATCCCGAAGGCCCAGCCTATGGCCGGCAGCACCGAGCGCCCTGCTGCCGACGCACAGCGTAAGGGCATCACCACCGGTGTATTGTTCAAGGGTAAGATCAACATCGTGGAAGGCTCGACTCTTGCCAAAAATGTGAAGGACAACGAGCCCGTCTATATGTACAACGATGTCATTTATGGCGGCATAAACGCTCTGGCCAAGGCCGCCGAGCTCGCTCCCGTTTCCTCGCTTGCCGACGACTTCAAGCTGGCTTTCGAGCAGAATGAGAGTGGTGAATGGGTGGAAAAGACCGGCGACGATGTTCCCAGCAAACACAACTTCACGGTGTATCGTTACGATGCCGGAGCCGGTTGCTATCCCGTTTACTATTACTACTACAACCGCCACAACAACAACGGCAACAACAGTGTGATGGACGAGATGGAGTTTGGCGTCGTGCGCAACAATGTCTACAAGCTCTCCGTGACGAATATCACGCGCTTCGGCCATCCCACGCGTGACGACGACCCCGATCCCGAAAATCCCGACGATCCCGATGAGGAACAGAAGGTTTACTTCGAGGTGTCCTGCGAGGTATTGCCTTGGGTGGTTCGTGTGAACAACATCGAGTTCTAAGGTAATAAAGCACATATTCTGTAAAGTTTCTCACAACTTAAAGAATCCTACATGAAAGGTACGAAGCATAATATGTTTTCACGCATCGTCAGCACGGTGGTCTCCATCGTGCTGGCGAGCACCTTCATGTCCTCATGCGACAATATCTATGAGGACCTGAAACCGTGTCCTCACGGAGTGTCGTTGCGGTTTGTGTATGACTATAACATGGAATACGCAAACTCTTTTCCCAAGAAGGTGGACTGCCTGACAGTCCTTATATATGACGCCTCCGGCCGCTATGTCGACACACGCGTCGTGACCGGTCCCGAACTGCAGGACGAGAACTACCGTATGACGCTCGACCTGCCTGCGGGCGACTACACCTTTGTGGCCTACGGCGGCATGGCCTGCGAGGAGAGCTCCTTCTCGTTCATGATGTCCGCCGGCCGCGCCACGGCCGCCGACGGCATAGACTACGCCGGACTGCGCGTGGCCATGAAGAAAGAATGCCTCACGAATCCGTCGAAGATGAAACTTCACGACCTCTATTGGGGCGAACTCAACCTGACGACGGTCGACCTCTACGCGGAGGGCACCGTCGAACTGCGCAAGCAGACCAACAATCTGCGCGTCGTGTTGCAGCAAGTGGACGGCGGACGCCTCCGTGCCCGCGACTTCGACTTCGAGGTAACCGACGACAACACACTCTTCGACCACAAGGGCGACCTCCTGCCCGCCGGCGAAGTGACCTATACTCCCTGGGCACTGGGAGAAGCCGAGACCGGTGTCACCATAGTGGGCGACAAGGCCGAGCAAGTGCCCGTAGGCGTGGCTTATGCCGAACTGAGCATGTCGCGCTTTGAAATGAAGAATAATCCGACCCTCGTGGTGCGCAAGCGCGCCACCGGCGACATCATAGCCAGTCTGCCCCTCAAAAAATACCTCCTGCTCATGAAGAGCGAGCACTACCGGATGGGCGACCAGGAGTTTCTCGACCGTGAGAGCGACTGGACGATGTTTCTCTTCCTGAAAGGCGACTTGTGGCTGAAGACGCAGATCGTGGTGAACGACTGGGTCGTGAGAATCAACGATACGGAATTCTGACCGGAGAGAAGGAAAAGACTGTCACGCGAAGCATTACCTTATGAAAATCAACGACTACATACTCGGACTGTTCCTGTGCTGCATATTGCTGCCCGGGCTCGGGGCGTGTGGCGACGCCGGCGGCGGGGAAGAGTATCCCGCGGACGGCGGGCATAAGGTGGACTTCAGCATCCGCGTATCCGTGCCGACCGACCGGCGCCCGGCCTCGCGCGCCGCCGGCGACATCTATCCCGAAGATCCCGTCAGCGACAATGAACGGATACAGACCCTGCGCATCATCATCGTGCGGCCGGACAACACGGTCGAGGCCAATCAGGCCGTCACGCTGACCGCGCCGGCTTCGGAGACCGGTTATGTGACCATGAAGGTGCAGCCTAACGAGAAGAAAAGGGTGTATCTGTTTGCCAACGAACGGGCTGTCTCCGATTTGGGCGCCCGCAGGCTCATCGACTACGACCTGAGCGGCATACGCGTAGGCACACGCTTTCCCCGCGAGCAGATCGAGAATCTTCCCATACTGCTCGACCCGACGGAGCAGATCGCCGGACTGTTGCCCATGAGCGGCTGCCACGAGGTCGAGGTGCCTTTTGAAAATACCCAAAAGGAACTCTTCGTGACCCGTGCTGCCGTGAAGTTTACTTTCCACATCACCAATAACAGCGACCGGGACTTCAATCTTACGGGGCTTACCATGGAGCGGACCGCCGACCGGGAATATCTGCTTCCCCGCGACGCCGTCTTCGAAGAGTATGAATATGCCGGCAAGAAATTTATTGACATCGTGCAGTTCAGCATGCCGGACAATACCCTTTACCATACCTTCGATGTCTTGTCCAAGGCGCGTTTCGGCAATGGAACGTATCTGAAGGCCAAAGGCGGTGAGACAGAGACTTCGGAACCCGTATATCTGCTCGAAGGGAAATATGTGGATCCTGCCGGCGACGGGCGCAACTATGCCGTGGAGATGGTGCTCGACGACCTCCGCTTCCGCGACTATCTTCCCAACCTGCCGCAGCTGGCCCGCAACACTCATGCAAAGGTGAACATCACTATCGGCAATGCCGGCATAGCCTGGCAGGTCGATGTCATTCCCTACTCTGAGGTGATCCTAAAGCCCGACTTCGGACTATAAACCATAGACTTACAGAATACAGTGATAAAGATGGAACGCAAAGTACTATTTGCCTTTTTATGCGTCCTTGGCTTGTCGCTCGCAAGCTGTTCGGACGAACTTTTCGGCAACGGCGAGTACATTCCCGACGGCGAGAGCAGTGTGTCCCTCTCTGCCGACTTCCGCCCCATGTCGGTAGGGCTCGACACGAAGCCGGGCCGCTCGCACGGCAAGATACTCAACACCATAGAGCGTCTTGCCGTACTGGTGTACGATGCCGGTACCCGCGAACTCAAATATCATTACGATGTCAGCGACTTCACGACTACGAACGTTGGGCGCAGCGATGCCGACGCCGCCGAGAACGGTTCGGAGAACAAGAAGAAGGCCGAGTCCAAGACCCTGCGCGCCACCTTCAACCTGCAGATACCCTACGGCAAATATCACATATATGCCGTGGCCAATGTTCCCGACCTGCTCACCGGCCGCTTGGGCGAGATACAGAACATCGACGACCTGAAGAGACTCCCCTTGACCTGGCAGGGCGGTACCGACTCCCTGCTGACCCGGCTCAACGCTCAGATGATTGGCTGCTTCATGCCTTCCGACAAGTTTACGGAGGAGGCCGAGCCTCTCGTCATCAACCGCAAGAACATGAAGCTCCAGTCGTGGCTCCGCCGCGCCGCCTCCAAACTGACGGTGTCCTACGACGGATCGCAGCTCAAGGAAGGGGTCTTCGTGTACATAAAGTCCGTACAGATACACGACATACCCACCCATTGCTACCTTGGCAAGCCCAACAACGTAGGTCTCGACGGCTATACGCTCGGACAGGGCGAAAAACTGTTGCAGGACGGTGAGAAGATATGCTACTACAAAGGTAACGAGCCAACCGTATTCGATCAGGGCTACGAGGGACCGCGCATTACCAGCGGCAAGCCCCTCTACGGCTCGCACGACGAGGCCGCGCAGGCCATGTATTTCTACGAAAACATGCAGGGCGTGCATCCCGAGAACGACAAGCGTCAGGATGCCGGCGGCGACCACAAGCTCGATCATCCCGGCCTGCCCGGTGATCCGGAATATCTGAAGAAAGACGGCGTTGAGAACGGCACATACGTGGAAGTGGATGCCTTCTACGTTTCCGTCAACCCCGAGCGCCTGGGCAGCGGCCCCATCAAATACCGCTTCATGCTCGGCAAAAACGTGACGACAGACTATAACGCCGAGCGCAATCATCATTACAAACTGACGATGATGTTCAAGAACTTCGCCAATGATGTGGACTGGCATATCGAGTACAACGAGCCCGAGCCCGGAGTCATTACGCCCGAGCCTTATTATATTTCTTATCTGTATAACCATTCCATGAAATATCCGGTCAAGGTGAATACGGGCGGCTATGGGATAGAATACATGAAGGCAGTGATAGATACCAACTGTTGGGGCCCGAATACGCTGGAAGCGGGTGCTTTCTATGACAGCGACCCGTCTCTGACCTACGAGACGCCTTGGAATGGTTTCCTGTCGCTGCACAAGACCGAGAATACAGTCGTTACGGGTAGCCGTCCGTTTGTTCGTACTTCCAATAAGAATTATTATGAGGCTAAACCGAGGATGAGAGGCGAGCGCACTTATTCGGATTTCACTATCGGGCAACACACTACGGCCGAATCGCTGTCCGACGATCTCTATGAGGTGGAAAAAGCCGACAACGAAGATAATACCTATAATGTGCTCCTGCCGATGTATACCCGTGCCAAGCAGCTGATCAAAGCTACGGGCCATACCGGTAACAATCCCTTTAAAGCCTATCAGCGGAAAGCTACGGTCACCATTACGACGAAACTGAAGAACATCGAGGCCCCTTTTGTCAATCATGTCACCATCAATCAGGTGCGGCGTATCGAGAATCCCAAGGGAATTTTCAGAAGCTGGGACAATAACAAGGACTTTCATGTAGTGTTGAAACGTTTACCTTCGGAAAACTCCACGAGATTTGTGGCATTTCCCTCCGAGGGCGAGTGGCGGGCCTACGTAGTTCGCTCCTACCCGTCGGGCAGCGACAGCATCATAACTCTTGCCGCTACCGGCAGCATGACGCGTCTTGAAAATGGCGTCATATACGGCAATACGGGTTCGGATATAGATTTCAACATCAAGTTTACCGGCAAAGGCAGGGCCAATGCTTCAGGCTATGCGGTGGTGCGTGTGGAATATCACAATTACACCTGCCAGCACCTTATCTTCGTGCGTCAGGGCGACACTCCCGATAATATAGTGGAGGGAAGCGCTACGAAGTGGCACGCCAAAAATATGCGGACTAAAACCGAAGAGGGCGATTCGCCGCTCGACGAGGGGTCGCTGTTCCGCTGGAATAATTGGGACCAGCCTATCGACGCCTTGTGCAACAAGAACCCTACTGAAGACAAAGGAGGCTATTGGACGAATGTGAAACCAGGTGATTTTAAGAAATATCCCAAGGAAGGGTTGTCCGTCATCGGTGCCGGCGGCAAGAAGGAAACCGTGCAGTGGGGAAGCATCAAAGTCGGCTCCACCGGCTCGCCTTTCTCCACTCCTACCGGCAAGTGGAGGGTTGCCTCTATCAATGATTATGCGCAGTTGTACAATAGCCCCACCGTAGAGCAAGGCTTCGGCGTGCTCTATGGTGACAGCGCCGTGGAGGTGATGGACGATATCAATGAAGCCTATGGTTACGACTACGCTTCAAGCAAGAAACGCGGTATGCGGGGCTGTTTTGTCTATAATTCGGCAACCGGCAAGAATCTCTTCTTCCCGATAGGCGCTTCGGGCTACGGGCACAGGAAGCAGTTCCGTGGTGAGGATTCTCTTTCACGTCAGAATGTGGGACTATTGCGCTACTCTTGCGGCCGCGACAGAAAATTCAGCGAATATGATCCGGCGGGTTCTTACTCGGAAGGAGTGACGGGTGCCCCTCTTTTCGAGGACATCTATATGCGTCCGGGAGCCATCTATTGGAGCGCCGAGCAGAGCGGGAACATTAATTTGATTAATACGGACGATAACACGACTATCAGCGAAACCGGTTGCTGTGGCTGGGATATCAATTATTTTACCTTCGACTTTTATCCTATCAACGGGTGGAGTGTTTCCAGTATGCAGGACGCCTGCCTGATACGCTGCGTGGAATAGCCAGACAAACACAGACTTGACTGATCTATACCAGATTCGTGCCTCGAACAGCCGGCCAGCGGCGCTTCGGGGCACGAGTTTTTGGAATAAGGGGGGAGAGGGCGATCAATCGCCGTCGCAGTCCCAATCGCCGTCGTCTATATCTTCGGGGCCTTCGCCGCTGATGTTGTCCTTCAGCAGACGGGCTATGCGCATATCGACGATAGTCGCCACGAAGAGCGCTATGCCGAGGCAGATGAAGAAGATAAAGGGCAGGATGTCCTCGACATCCTTATACCAGAATAGTAGGCGGCCGGTCAATAGGATGAGCAGGAAGATGGTGACAGCGGTCACCAGCATGAAGACGATTATGCGGATGATTTTCTTGAATATGGGTTCCATGATATGTGCGGCCAGTATTTTTTCCGTTGCTAATTTACGCATTTTTTTCATAGCGCATACCTCTGGCGCGCTAAAATGATCGCGGCGCCGTCTGCCGGTGTGCCGCCCCGTTTTCGCGGCGGCGCAGTGGCGGGCAGACCTATGGACATAAAAAAAGGGATACCGCTGTATCCCAACCTTGTTAACCTTAAATCTAATACTATGAAAAACACAATGCAAAAATACTGCTTTTGAGAACAAATGCAAGTATGTTGGTGTGAAAAGGTGTGTTTTTGTAATATTTTTTGTCTTTGATATGTTCTTTTGTAAAGTCTGCTTTTCATTTTGCCGGATTTTCCGGCTGCAGTGGCGGTAAATCATCTGCCGGGCGGGTAGGGGAGAGCAGGGGGCGAGGTCTTTTAGTAGACGGAACTCCCATCGTGGCGGGCAGGCAGACTGACGACGGCCGGCTGCAGCGTTGCAACCGGCCGTCGTCAGTGCGCCGTCAGCGTCGCGGCGCCATGCTCAGGAACGTTTATTCGTTGTATCCCAGCTTTTTTAGGGCTTCCCAGTCTATCTGCGGCGGTTGTGCGGCGTCAGCGGCGGGCATCTTGAAGCGCGTGCCGGCCGCCGTGTTCCCGTTGAAGAAGCCGCCCATCTGCAGGAAGAGAGCCTGGCCGTCGGGCGTCAGTCCGCCGGCATAGTCGAGGCGTACGCCGGCGCGCGCGGTGCCGTCGTTGCTGAAGGAGGCTCCTTCGGGCCGTACCCACCGGCCGTCGTCGGTGCGCGCCCACTGGTTGCCGAAGTGCACGCGGCGGGTGAGGTAGCCCTGCTCCGGACTGAAATTTTCGAGGAAAGAGTGCGCGTGGCGATACCACGTGTCGGTCTGCGGCCGCAGGAACTCGGCGATGAGGCGCCACTCCTTCTCGTCCGTCGCGTAGAAGTAGGCCGTGTAGATGGTGTTGCCCTGTCCGTCGGGGCGCACCTGCATGAGGAAGGGGTAGGTGGTGCCCGCTTTCCAGGGATAGCGCAGGTAGCTCTGGCCGCCCGAGCCCTCGTTGCCGAACTCGCCGATGTGCACGCCCTGGCCGTGGCGCAGCATGCGCACGCGCTGGTCTTCAGGAATCTGCCGCGGATCCTGCGTGTCGAAGGGGCTCCACACGGAGAAGAGGATGCGACGCTCGGTGTCGGAGTTGTACTGCATGCCGAAGTAGCCCTCGCCGAAGCCCGCCGCCATGTAGTAACTGTGCAGCACCTCGCCTTCCTGCGGCACCGTCACTTCGTTGTAGAACCACTCGTAGCGGTTGCCGCGCGGCAGGGCGTAGTTCATGTGTACGGAGGGGCCGCGGCGTCCCCAGTAGTTGGAGAAGTCGTGCACGTAGACCGGCTCGCCTTTCTCGCAGGTGAGCATGAGGTGCGTGAGGGCGGCGAAGTGCTCGCCTTCGCGCTTCGTGCCCTGTATGTCCACCCGCACGTAGCCCGGTTTCCTGACCTTCACCTTGAGGTTGCCGGCCGTGGCGAGCGAGTCGGCGCGGAAGTCCACATCCTGCGACTTGCCGTTGCAGGTCATGCGCATTGTGGCGTGTCCTTTGCCGCGCAGGGCGAGTCGGACGGTCTGCGCCTCGGGCAGGTAGAAGTAGGCGCTGACGACGGTCTGCGGGTTGCTCCACCGCTTCACGCCGCGGTCGGAGAGGCGCACTTCGTCGGCGCGGTTTGTCACATAGGCGTTGCCTGCCAGCTCGACGGGGCATACGCGTGTCTGCGCAGCGGCCGGCAGGACGGCGGCAAGCGCGAGGAGCAGCGCCACGGCGTGGCGCAGGGGGGTGGGAGAGTGTTTCATGTAGTCGGTGTGTTGGTTGGTGTCATTACAGAGGCGGGGATGTCCTCCAGCTGCAGCTGGTAGAAGGCGTCGTTGTAGTACCGGCCGAATTTGTAGCCTACGCCTGTGAGTACGCCGGCCAGCTCGAAGCCGGCGCGGCGGTGCATCCGCTCGCAGGGTTCGTTGCCCTGCGATATGCACGAGAGCAGTGTGTGCGCCCCGCGCCGGCGGCAGGCTTCCACCAGGGCGGTGAGCAGGCGCGTGCCCAGTCCGCGTCCGCAGGCCTGCGGGGCGAGGTAGATGGTCAGTTCCCAGGTGCGGCCGTACACGGGGTCGGGCTGCCAGAGGTGGGCATAGGCGTAGCCCGCCAGCGCGCCGTCGGCTTCGGCCACGAGGAAGGGAAACTCGCTGCCGGCGCCCAGCCGCCGGAGCTTGTCGCGCATGTCGTCCTCGCTGAGCGTACGGTTGGAGAATATGACGGGGCTGGTGCGCACATAGTGGTTGAAGATGCGGGCCATGGCGGCCGCGTCGCTTGCTGTTCCGTTACGTATCATGGGTCTTTTGCTTTGCAGGTGCAAAGCTACGCATAATTTTCCGAACTTATGGCCGCGGGGGCTTTAATAGCCGAAATAGCCTTTATGGCTTTAATAGCCGGGATAGCTATAATGGTTATAATGGCTATTCCGGCTATAGTGGCTATTCTTGCTATCAAGCCTATTCCGCCCCTGCTTCGTGCAGGAGTGGCACGCCTTGCCACTTTTGTGGCACCGCCTCCCACTTTTGTGGCATGCCTTGCCACTTTTCGCCGGTGCGGCGCATTTTCTCCGCGCAAGGGGCCGCCGGCGGCGGGAAAAGAGGGCGGCGGCACTTGCCGCGGTTTGTCATGCGGAAAGTGTCGCCGTCCTTCGTTGCGTTGCGGTAGTCGGGTTGCGCCGCGGCCGGTCACTTGCCGGCGCCCGAGGCGTTGAGTTTCAGCGCGTCGCGGTCGTCATACTGCTTCTGCAGCTTGACGAGCTCCTTCATGAGGCGCCTGGTCACCTTCTCCGTTCCCGGTTTGCCGTAGATGTTGTGCAGCTCGTCGGGGTCGTCGTTGAGGTTGTAGAGCTCCCACTGGTCGATGTCCTGATAGAAGTGTATGAGCTTCCAGCCGTCGGCGGTGCTGACGCCGTAGTGGCGCTTCACGCTGTGTTCGGCGGGATATTCGTAGTAGTGGTAGTAGAGGCTCTGGCGCCACTTCTTGGGATGTTCGCCGCGGAGCAGGGGCAGGAGCGACTCGCCCTGTATGTCGGCCGGAATGTCGGCACCGGCGATGTCGAGGAACGTAGGCGCGTAGTCGATGTTCTGCACCATTTCCCTGACTTCACCGCGGGCCTTGAGGCCGTCGGGCAGGCGCATGACGAGCGGCGTGGCATAGGACTGCTCGTACATGAAGCGCTTGTCGAACCATCCGTGCTCGCCCATGTAGAAGCCCTGGTCGGAGGTGTAGACCACGAGCGTAGAGTCGAGCAGACCCGACTGGCGGAGATAGTCGAGCGTGCGGCCCACGTTGTCGTCGAGGCTCTTGAGCACCTTGGCGTAGTCGCGCATGTAGCGCTGGTACTTGAACTCGGCGAGGGCCTTGCCGCTGAGGTGGCGGCGGTTGAAGTCGGTGGTGAGCGAATCGTAGAAATAGTCGTACTCGGCGCGGCCGCGGCTGTCGAGGCGGCCTGTCATGGCCAGATAGTTGTCGGTGAGGCGCGTCTTGCTGCCCGGTGTGTACATCTTCGTGTCGTACACGATGTCCATGTGCCGGTTGTCGGCTATCTCCATCTCCTGTTCGGCGGCGGCCTGGCGGCCGGCGTAGTCGTCGTAGAAGGTGGCGGGCAGGGCGAAGGTGCGGTCCTCGTATTCGCGGATGTACTTCAGCTCGGGCAGCCAGCAGCGGTGGCAGGCCTTGTGGTGGATGAAGAGGATGAAGGGCCGCGAGCGGTCGCGCTTGTGCTCCATCCAGTCGATGGCCTTGTCGGTGACGATGTTCGTCACGTATCCCTCCTCGCGTACGGTGTCGCCGGCCATGGTGATGAAGTCGGGGTTGTAGTAGTCGCCCTGTCCCGGCAGCACGTTGTAGTAGTCGAAGCCCGTGGGCGTGCTCACAAGGTGCCACTTGCCGATGAGCGCCGTCTGGTAGCCGGCCTTCTGCATGAGTTTGGGCATGGTCTGCTGCGAGCCGTCGAAGATGCCGTGCTCGTTGTTGGTAAATCCGTTCTTGTGGGAGTGCTTGCCCGTGATCATGCAGGCGCGGCTGGGGCCCGAGAGCGAGTTGGCCACGTAGCTGTTGACGAACTTCACGCCGTCGGCGGCGATGCGGTCGAGATTGGGGGTCTCGACGAAACGGTTGTCGTAGCAGCTCATCATCTGGGCGGTGTGGTCGTCGGTCATGATGTAGACGATGTTGTATCGTCCCTGTGCCGCGGCCACGGCTGCCGGCAGCGACGAGGCGAGCAGCAGTATTTGTCTTGAGGTCATTATGTGTCGTGTGTTAGGTCCGGTAAAAAAAGAAGGGGAAGGGACGGTGTGCCCCTTCCCCCGTGTTCGTGTCGCGCAGGTTTATTCCTGCGGGCCCGTCATGGAGTAGACGATGTCCATAATCTGCTTGCCGAGCGCGTCGGCCTCTTCCATGGTGTGTGCCTCGGAATAGACGCGGATGATCGGCTCGGTGTTCGACTTGCGCAGGTGCACCCACTTGTCGGCGAAGTCTATCTTCACGCCGTCGATGTCGGTCACCTTCTCGTCCTTGTAGAGTTCCTTCACCTTCTGCAGGATGGCGTAGATGTCGGTCTTCGGGTCGAGGTCGATGCGGTTCTTGGCGATGTAGTACTTCGGGAAGGAGTCGCGCAGTTCGGTGGCCTTCATCTTCGTCTTGGCCATGTAGGTGAGGATGAGCGCGATGCCTACGAGCGCGTCGCGGCCGCTGTGGGCCGTCGGATAGATGACACCGCCGTTGCCCTCGCCGCCTATCACGGCGCCGGTCTGCTTCATCTTCGTCACTACGTTCACCTCGCCGACAGCGGCAGGCGTGTAGCTGCATCCGTATTTCTCGGTAACGTCGCGGAGCGCGCGGGTGGAGGAGAGGTTCGACACCGTGTTGCCCGGCGTGTGTTGGAGCACGTAGTCGGCTACGGCCACGAGGGTGTATTCCTCGCCGAACATGGAGCCGTCCTCACAGACCATGGCGAGACGGTCGACATCGGGGTCGACGACGAAGGCGATGTCGTGATGTCCCTTGCGCATGAGGTTGCGTATGTCCGAGAGGTGTTCCTTGAGCGGTTCGGGGTTGTGGGCGAAGTCGCCGGTGGGCTCGAGGTTGAGGCCCGTCACTTGCGTTACGCCGAGCTGGCCGAGCAGCTTGGGCAGGATGATGCCGCCTACGGAGTTCACCGTGTCGATGGCCACGCGGAAGTTGGCCTGGCGGATAGCCTCCACATCGACGAGTTCGAGGAACTTCACCACTTCGATGTGGCGCTGGTCGAAGTAGAAGTTCTTGGTGTAGCAGCCGAGGTGGTCTACATCGGCAAAGGTGAAGTCTTCCTTGTTGGCGATGCGCACTACTTCGGAGGCTTCTTCGGGCGGAAGGAACTCACCCTTCTCGTTGAGGAACTTCAGGGCGTTCCACTGGCGCGGATTGTGACTGGCGGTGATGATGATGCCGCCCACGGCGCGCTCCATCGTCACAGCGAGCTCGGTGGTAGGCGTCGAGGCAAGGCCGATGTTGAGTACATCGAAGCCCATGCCCATGAGGGTGCCGCACACTACGTGCGATACCATTTCGCCCGATATGCGGGCGTCGCGGCCCACTACGATTTTGCGGCGGTAGGGGCCGACATGTTTTTCTCTGAGACTGGCGTAGGCCGAAACCGACTTGGCGATGTCGATGGGGCTGAGCGTGTCGCCCGGTTTGCCGCCGATAGTACCGCGGAAGCCGGAGATGGATTTGATCAGTGTCATAGTATTGAGTCCTTTTATAATGGTTTGTAATGTATGTCGCTTGTGGCAAGGGGCTTGCGCCGACTCCCTGCTTTCAACTACAAAAATACAAACTCTTTGTGAAAAAAAGGTATTTCGTGTAAAATTATTGGGTCATGGCCCGAAAAGTGTGCCTGGCGCCGGCGGTTGTGTCCGTACTGTGGGGGCGGCAGGGCGGTGTTAAGAACCCTCCGGATGGCATTAAAGGCCGTCCGGGGCAGTGAAGACTGGCCAAGGACGGTTTCCGGACAAGGGCGGGAATAAGCAGAGGCGGGAATAAGCAGAGGTGGAAATAAGCAGAGGTGGAAATAAGCAGAGGCGGTAATAAAAAGAAAAAAGACGGGCCGCTGTTTCGCAACAGTGCCCGCCTGCTTTACAGGGTTGGATTTCCTGTAAAGTGAAACCAGCCGATGCATCACTGCATGAGTGGTCTCGTTAACCTTAAATCAAATTAGCATATTGTTTCAATGATCAAGCTTAGAATTCGGATTCTTGGAGCCGTGGTGCGATGACGCTTTTCTTCAACAGCCGCCGGCACAGCGGGGCTTTATCTGCTTGAAGAAATCGTTGCCCTTGTCGTCCACGAGGATGAAGGCGGGGAAGTCTTCCACCTCTATCTTCCACACAGCCTCCATGCCGAGTTCGGGATACTCCACGCATTCGATGCTCTTGATGTTCTGCTGCGAGAGGATGGCGGCGGGTCCGCCTATCGAACCGAGGTAGAAACCGCCGTGCTTTTGGCAGGCGTCGGTCACCACTTGCGAGCGGTTGCCTTTGGCTATCATCACCATCGAGCCGCCGGCGCTCTGGAAGAGGTCTACGTAGGGGTCCATGCGGCCGGCCGTGGTCGGGCCCATCGAGCCGCAGGGCATGCCTTCGGGCGTCTTGGCCGGTCCGGCATAGAGCACGGGGTGCTTCTTGATGTATTCGGGCAGGCCTTCGCCGCGGTCGAGGCGCTCCTTCAGTTTGGCGTGGGCTATGTCGCGGGCCACGATGATGGTGCCGTTGAGGCTGACGCGCGTGGCCACGGGATACTGGCTCAGCGTGCGGCGCACCTCTTCCATGGGCTGGTTGAGGTCGATGCGTACGGCATCGCCCTCGCCGGCCTGCCGCAGTTCGGCGGGTATGAGGCTGCCGGGGTTGTCGTCCATCTTCTCTATCCAGATGCCGTCCTTGTTTATCTTACACTTGATGTTGCGGTCGGCCGAGCAGCTTACGCCCAGTCCTACGGGGCAGCTGGCGCCGTGGCGCGGCAGGCGCACCACGCGCACATCGTGGGCGAAATATTTGCCGCCGAACTGTGCGCCGAGGCCTATGTTGTGTGCTTCGCGCAGCAACTCCTTCTCCAGCTCCAGGTCGCGGAAGGCGCGTCCCGTCTCGTCGCCCGTGGTGGGCAGCGTGTCGTAGTAGTGGGTGGAGGCGAGCTTCACGGTGAGCAGGTTCTTCTCAGCCGATGTGCCGCCTATCACAAAGGCGATGTGGTAGGGCGGGCAGGCAGCCGTTCCGAGCGTCTTCATCTTCGATACGAGGAAGGGCACGAGCGTCTGCGGGTTGAGTATGGCTTTGGTCTCCTGATAAAGGTAGGTCTTGTTGGCCGAACCGCCGCCTTTCGTCACGCAAAGGAACTCATACTCCATGCCCTGCGTGGCTTCGATGTCGATCTGCGCGGGCAGGTTGCAGCGTGTGTTCACCTCGTCATACATGTTGAGCGGTGCGTTCTGCGAGTAGCGCAGGTTCTCTTCCGTGTAGGTCTTGTACACGCCGCGGGCTATGGCCTCTTCGTCGCAGAAGCCCGTCCACACCTGCTGTCCTTTCTCGCCGTGTACGATGGCCGTGCCGGTGTCCTGGCAGAGAGGCAACTGCCCCTTGGCGGCCGTCTCGGCGTTGCGCAGGAAGGTGAGGGCCACATATTTGTCGTTGTCCGACGCCTCGGGGTCGGCAAGGATGGACGCCACCTGCTCGTTGTGCGAGCGGCGCAGCAGGAACGACACATCGCGGAAGGCCTGGTTGATCATCATTGTCAGTCCCTCGGGCTGCACTTTCAGCACGGGCGTGCCTTCAAAGTCGCCTACGCTGACATAGTCTTTGGTCAAGAGATAATACTCCGTCTCGTCCTTTCCTTTCTGGAACATGGGAGCGTACTTGAATTCAGGAGTTTGTGCCATGGTAGAATATGTGCGGTTGTTTCTTGGTCGGTATTCGGTCCGTTTGTCTCGGCCTATATTATTATATGCCCCATTCAGAGGGATTGGCGCGCCATTCGTGCAGCAGCGCCACGTGTTCCTGACGAATGTATCCGGTGGCGAGCGCCACTTCCACCACGGCCTCGTAGTCGGTCAGCGTTGTCAGTTCCACGCCGGCCTTGGCGAAGGCTTCGGCGGCTACGGGGAAACCATAGGTGTAGGCGGCTACCATGCCCACTACCTCGCAGCCGTGGGCGCGCAGGGCCTCGACGGCTTTCAGACTGCTGCCGCCGGTGGAGATGAGATCCTCGATGACCACCACCTTCATGCCCGGTTGCAGATCACCCTCAATGAGGTTGGCCATGCCGTGGTCCTTGGCCTTTGAGCGCACGTAGGCGAAGGGCAGGCCGAGCGCGTCGGCCACCAGGGCGCCTTGTGCAATGGCTCCCGTGGCCACGCCGGCCACGGCTTCGGCCTCGGGATACTTCTCGGCGACGAGGCGGCTCAGTTCCAGTTTGACAAAACTGCGCAGGGCAGGAAACGCCAGCGTCTTGCGGTTGTCGCAATAGAAGGGCGACTTCCAGCCGCTCGCCCACGTGAAGGGCGCCTCGGGCTGTAGTTTGATGGCCTTGACACTCAGAAGTTTCTCGGCGAATATTTTCTTTAAAGTATTCATGTCAGGTAGTGTTTTCTTGCTTTGTCGGATGGGTGCCCGGAGCCGTGCCTTGCGGCCGTTGCCGGCAGTTGTCGTCGCCAGTGCTCCGGTGCTCTTCGGCAAAATTACAATTTTTCTGCGAATCCGCCGCTTTTTATGAATAAATTATGCGTCGTGCTGCCGGCCGAACAGTTTCCGGTAGTCCCATACGCGTCCTACGGGCTTGATGTGGGCGCTGGCGAGTTGCTTGGCCTGCCGTGATTGCGGCAGAAGACGAATGTCGCTTTTGCCCGATGCTATCCAGTAGAAGCATCTTTCTCCTTTTTCTTTCTTGGGCAGTTGCAGGAAATCGGGAACATGGGCGGCGAGCCATTCCTTCACCTGCCGCACTTTGCGTATGACACACTCCACTTCGGAGGTCGAGGCCGGATGTATTTCCAGAAAGAAGGTGCATCCGTCGTATTCCAGAGCATAGTCCCAACGGTTGTCTTCGGGCAGATCCTGTTCCATGGCTTTGTCCAGATTGACGGAACCTCCCGTCAGCCGCGGTTGCGGCACGCTGATGCACTCCTTTTCCCTGATGGCACCGCTACCGCTGTGGAAGTATTCCTTCAGACAGGAGTTTTCCGCCAGCGCTTTCAGCGGCGAGCTGTTGCCGCCCGTCTTGTTCTGCCGGCGTGGTTGTCTGTTGCGTCCCATCAGTCCAGATATTCGGATATCACATCGTTGACACGGGTGGAAAATTCGGAGATGCCGCCCCATGCCGAGAGTTCCATATCGTCGGGCATGCCGACATCAAGTGTGCTGATGTCGCGCGCATAAACCTTCCCGTCCTCCTTCCGGCGCGAGAAATAGTAGGTCTTGACGCTCTTGTCGGTGATTTTTCTCAGCATTTTTCCTACGGAGGAGTCGGGGCCCACCTCGAAGAGGGCGCGGAGTGCCTTGGGAAACTTGTCGTGGCCGGCCTCTTTCTGCAGCAGGTTGAAGGCCCAGGCGAACTCCAGCATCGTGGACGAGTGGGTCGACACGATGACGCGGTAGCCGCTCTGCATCAGTTCGCATATCTGGAGCAGCACGCTCAGTATGGCCCGGGGATGCAGACCCATTTCCGGTTCCTCGATGATGGCCGTCGTGTAGCGGTCGCGCTTCACCACCTTCGAGGGCGGTCCCGACAGGCAGTAGAAGGCCAGCAGCAGCGGCATGAACTCCTTCTGTCCGGCGCTCCAGGCCATGAAGGGGATGTTGATGCCGTCTACGGCCAGCAACATCTTCTTTTGTCCGGCCACCTCGTCCATCACCACCTGGCCTTTGTGGAAGATGGTGTCGTCGAACGATCGTTTCTGTATTGTCTTCAGTCTCTCCTGAATGGGGAACACCGTCCTCTTGTTGCCCAGACCGAACTGGACGAACGTGCGCAGCGTTTCGGTGAACTCGCGCAGCACGTAGGGGGTGGTGAAGGTGAAGTCGCCGAAGAAGCGCGGATAACCGTCGCCCATGCACACGATGCGCTGGGCCGGCACGTAGAACACCGAACTTTCCTTGTTCTCCTGCGGCTTCTTTGTCAGCAGCGGCAGCGTCAGCGCCTGGCCGTCGAGCACCAGCCGGGTGGCTTCTCTGCGCCACAGTTTAGCCAGCCCTTCGCCGAAGTACACGTTGAGTATCTTTTCAGCGTTGTGCCCCAGGATGTAGTTGTAGCGGTCGAGCGTCTCGATGATGCTGTCGCGGTCGGCGGCGAGTTTGAGCGCTTCGAGGGCGAGGCTCTTGCCGCTTGCCTGCGGCCCGACGAAAAAGGTCAGGTCGCCGAAACTGATGTCGACGGAACCGATGGGGCCGAGTTCCTCTATGGTCAGATGTTCCATTTTGCTCAGTGTTGCTCTTTATTCCTGCAAAGTTAAAAAAATAATTTGTTCTTTGCCGAAATTATTTTTCTGCAAGCGTGCCGAGGCACTTCATTTCCCCGTCGCACGGGGTCTTGTACGTAGGGAAAAGGTGTTGCGTCGTTTTTCCTTCATTTCATCGCAAGTCTTTAAGATTGCTGTAGTTACCTTTGAACTTGTGGAAGTCGGGTATGTGGAAGGGCTTTAAGGTGTGAAAAATAGCTCTTATGGATGGAATAGCCTGAATAGCTTCTATAGCCTTTCGGCCTTTATCGTACTAAAAGAGTTGCGGGCGCCTTCAAGGGGCCCCCAAAAGTGTGGAATAGGAGTTATTAGCGGATGTGGAGCAAGGAGATTTGAAATTTAGAGACGCCCAACAAGGGGAT
>ENA-UOJC01000539-UOJC01000539.1-human-gut-metagenome-genome-assembly--contig:-C104-NODE-539-length-66059-cov-11.723593_pt1 | contig 66059 bp, 56 predicted proteins | sample MGYA00242339_ERZ723886 | MGnify/ENA metagenome assembly ERZ723886 | reverse complement strand
AATTCCTTACTGGCTGTAAGGGATATTAACCATAAATATATTGTAGTAGATAGGAGGTTTTCATGAATGAAAGGTTCGAAATATTTAGTCTGTCTGCTGGCCAGTGGTTTGGCATTGTCTCTGCTCGTCGGCTGCAGCACTCAGAATAGCGGTATTGTGACCGAAACAACTGTTGTTATGTCTGAAAGTATTGAAGATACAGAGCAGAATCATGAAAATGTGGCGACGGAGACCGGGACTCTGACAGGAAGTTACGATGATGATGATTTGGATGAAAGCTGGTCCGAAGGAAGAGCAACGATGATTAAGTGTAATGGAGCGTCTTCTGAGATTTCCGGTGATGGTATTCAGGCAGATGGAAATATACTGAAAATTACTCAGGCCGGAACCTATGTATTTAGCGGAACAATGATGGATGGGCAGATTCAGGTAGATGCGGGAAAAGAGGATGTGGTACATATCGTCCTGAATGGGCTGGCGGCCAGTTCGGGGACCGGCTCAGTCATCTATGGGGTTCAGAGTAAAAAAATCGTGATAACCCTTGAAAATGGGACGGCCAGCACGCTCAGTGATGCGGCGGCTTACGTTTATGAAGATGATTCAGAGGATGAACCAAATGCCTGCATTTTCAGTAAGGACGATATAAGTATTAACGGTAAAGGCACACTGGAAGTGACTGGAAATTATGAGGACGGCGTCCGGAGTAAAGACAATCTGAAAGTCATTAGCGGAACGTTAAATATTACGGCACAGCAGCATGGACTGAAAGGAAAGGATTCTGTGACGGTGAAGGACGGGGAGCTGACGATCACTGCCGGCGGCGACGGTATAAAATCCAATAATGATACGGAGGATGGCAAAGGCTGCATTCTGATCGACGGAGGTATATACCGGATCACAGCAGCCCAGGATGGTATTCAGGCGGAGACCATACTCCAGATTAATGATGGTTCCGGCTCGATAGTGAGCGGCGGAGGCAGCGCCAATGCAAGTTATGATGAAAATGGCAAGGTACGAGAGGAATGGGGCCGGTGGGGAGGCAAAGACGGTCAAACGCCGCAAGAAAACAGGATGCCGGAAAATGGCCATACGCCGCCGGAGGGAGATATGCCGGAAGATGGTCAGGCCCCGCCGGAAAATAGCGCCAGTAACCTGGAAGAAAGCGAAACCTCAGACAGTGCAAAAGGTTTAAAAGCCGGTTCGGCCATTTATCTCAATGGCGGGGACTTCACGATAGACTCATCGGATGACAGTATTCATTCCAATGGAAATATCACTGTCAATAACGGGACATTTGTGATGGAATCGGGGGATGACGGCGTACATGCCGATAATGCGCTGGTTATTGCCGGAGGTACTATTCAGATAAACAAATCCTATGAGGGACTGGAAGGTTTAACGGTGGATATCAGGGACGGTGATATTGATGTGACGTCAACGGATGACGGAATTAATTCGGCCGGAGGCAGTGATACCCTGGCGAATGGCCGTCCGGGACAAAATAGTTTTGCATCGGGAGATGATTGCTGGATACGTATCAGCGGCGGGGATATTTATGTGAAAGCGGCCGGCGACGGCATAGATTCTAATGGAAATTTATATATAAGCGGCGGTATGGTCGTAGTTGAAGGGCCTGAGGATTCGGCCAATGGCACGCTGGATTATGAAGGTGTGGCAGAGATTACCGGAGGAACTTTCGTAGGTACAGGAAGCTCCGGCATGGCGATGGACTTTAGTGATTCAACGACACAGCTTTCTATCAGTGTCGTTGCCGATACCATGCTCCCGTCAGGAACAATGGTAACATTAACAGACAGTACAGGGAAGGAGATTCTCAGTGTCTCTCCGACGAAATCCTTCGACTGTATTCAGATCAGCACATCCCTGCTTGAGGATGGCGAGACCTATACGGTGACATATGGCGAGGGTCATTCGACGGAGATAACATTAGGCAGTCATTAAAAACAAAGACTTAAAAATTGCCCAACCTTCTTTTGATTCATAATGTATTCGCTCCTTTCGCAGTCAGTATACTTTTTCATGAAAGAAAAGTACACGACACAAAGCGAGAATGAGGATTTTTTCGTTAAAATTGTTTTGCGGAGTAAATACTAGAGTTAAAATGAAGGAGGTTCGATAAAATGTCGAATAGTGTATATGGGTATATTCGGGTATCTACAAAAGACCAGAATGAGGACAGACAGAGAATTGCCCTGGCCGGGTTTCCGGTGCCGGAAAAAAATGTTTTTATGGACAAATTGAGCGGAAGAGATTTTAACCGGCCTCAATATCGAAAGCTTATGAGGAAATTGCGTCCCGGAGACTGTCTGGTCGTTAAAGCCATCGATCGATTGGGACGTAATTATGAAGAAATTTTGGATCAGTGGCGGATTATTACAAAAGAAAAAAGAACAGATATCGTCGTACTGGACATGCCTCTTCTGGATACCCGGCAGACGGGACGGGATCTGACAGGAACCTTTGTGGCGGATCTGGTGCTGCAGATTCTTTCCTATGTGGCTCAGACGGAGCGGGAGAATATCAGACAAAGACAAAAAGAAGGAATTGCGGCCGCAAGACTTCGGGGTGTACAGTTCGGTCGGCCCAGAAAACCAGTGCCGGAAAACTTCGAACAGTTGAAAATGGCCTGGGAAAGTGGAAAAATCACTTCAAGAGAAGCGGCCAGACAGCTGGCGATCGCCCAGGATACATTTCTCAGATGGGTGAGGGAAAGGTAAAAAGGATAAAACCGATTTTGGAAAAAGTAGGAAATATCGGTCAGGCTTTCTTACATATTTTAAGACATGTTTTTAGTCTTTTTTGGCCCAAAAACGTCTTTTATCATTATAACATCGAAGAACGATAAAGTCTACTTTATCAGGCATATAAGGGATGAAAGCGTAATGCCGGATAAAGAATACTATTCGATGACAACAAAAAAATTCACATTAAAAAGTTCTCACAATGAATGGCTATGGGATACCTGGAAATTCTATAATGAAATTCTTTATTTTTATTATCGGTTATTTCAGGAACATCCGGAATTATATGGTCTGGATAATCAAAAGGCCATGCGGGCGCTGGAGCGTCTGAGCATTGTCGGAAGGGATAAAAAGCCTGTGGAAAGTCCGCTCCCATGGAAAGGAGTTCCCTTGTATTTTCGGCGGGCGGCGATCAATTCGGCGCTGGCGGCCGGAAAACGCTATTTGTTGAGGACGGAGCAGAAAAATACGAGTAAAATGTTTACTTCGGATATTACATTGTACAAGGGAATGTATCGTGAGCTGGATAGCCATTCAGTGATAGTGAAGGTATGGAATGGTGAAAAATGGCAATGGCTGCGCTGCAGATTGTACGGCAATGAGATTCCGGAAAATGGCACAAGCCTGTCACCGAGAGTGGTATTTAAGGAAAAACGTATAGAACTTCATGTTCCGGTCCGCGAGAATGTAGCCGATCAAAGAAGTTTAAAGCAGTGTCTGGATGACAATATGCACATTTGCAGCGTTCAGTTTACCAATGGAGACGCAATCGCTGTCTGCTGTGTATTGAACAGGCAGTATGATGTGGAGGCCGTCCGCTTTTTCAGAGGCGGCAGAGCATATAGCAACCGCTGTAAAAATATATGGGAAAAAATCAAGAAGTCACGAAAAGCCTCGGGAAATATCCGAAGCGATGATGCAGATAAAAAATACTGGAAGAAGCTGAAGAATATTGACGAGGATATGACTCACCAGATCAGCCGGAAAATTGTGGATTTTAGTAAAGAAAATAATGTTGATGCAATTATATTGCCTAAATACGACAGCGAATACAGTAAATATGTCATGGCAGCTGTAGGACGATGGGCGCCTCTGCGTTTAAGCTATGGCATACGGATGCAGTTAAAATATAAAGCATGGCAGAACGGGATTTTTGTGCTGGAATCGTCGGTCTCTGATATTGGAAGATATTGCGCCAAATGTGGTGCGGATATCCATAAAAAGGGAGATCTGTTTGTCTGTGATCATGGGCACCAGGGAAACCGATGGGTCAATGCGGCCAGAAATCTGGGAAAGAAAACCTATGAAAGTCTGGATAAACACATGCGATAAGGCATTGTTTATTATAGAAGGAAACGACAAGGGAACTTCGGCCAATGGGCGGAGCTTTTCGGTTGGATACCGCCGGTCGGCCCGTATGGGGCAGGCGAAGAATTGCTTTGGCTAAAATGGCCTTAGGCAGAGAGTATCCGAAGTTATATGAAAAATACTTTTGACCGGACAAAGGAAGTGTGTTAGTATGAATCCGTAGATGGAGGAATAGAGATGGCAGAAAGAACTTTTTTTGCTGCCGATACGCATTTCGGTCATGAGGCCATGATCCGTTTTGAAAATCGGCCGTTTAAAGATATAAAAGATATGGAGCGGCAGCTCATAAAAAACTGGAATGAAACTGTAGGACCGGACGACAGAGTGTTCGTTCTGGGGGATTTTGCTTTCGGAGATCAGGACGAAGTGACACGGCTCTGCCGAAGCTTGAACGGCAGAAAAACACTGGTTCTTGGTAATCACGATACCCAATCGCCGGAATGGTACAGGGAGTGCGGTTTTGTTGAAGCCAGTGCATGGCCGATCATTATTGATGGATTTTGGATTTTATCCCATGAGCCGCTGTATATTAATGAAAATATGCCTTATGCCAATATTTATGGACATGTTCATGGGAATCCGACGTATAAGGATTTTTGCCGTCAGTCCATCTGTGTTTGTGTGGAAAGGACGGAATACCGGCCCATATCTTTTGAAGAGATACGAAAGAAAGTTTTGGGAAATTAAAAAAGGGCGCTTAAGCGTCCTTTTTTGATGCGGAATCTTCAGTTTCGGAAGATTTGCTTCCGGTAGTTTTATTATTTTCGACAAGTTCACGGGCAACATCAAATGGATGCTGTTTCCGGTAGATACGTTCCTTCTGAGCTTCAATTTTAGCGGCCTGGGCCCGTTCAATTGCCTCATATTCCGGACTGCCGGGACGAGGCGCATTGGATTTTTCACGGTAGGCCATGAAAAACATAACTGTTGCTAAGAGGGCGATGATCAGAAGGAGAAAATCAACTTTACCCTTAGAAGCAAAATAACCTAAAATGACAGTGATGATGAGACATACAACGGTTAATATTTTCAGAATTACCAGCCACTGTTCATATTTTTTTAATTTGGTTTCTGTATCCATGACATATCAAACCTACTTTCCTGTAACTTTAGGTAATATTATAAGCCATAAAAACGAAATCTTCAATAGATAAATATTTGACAAATATGGGAGAAAAGTATTCCCTGAACGGTTCTGAAATGTTAAAATAGTTCTATATGATAGATGGGGTGGGGCAGATGAAGATGTATATTCCGAGTAAAGCGGCCGAGATCATCCGGGAATTGGCTGCGAATGGTTTTGAAGCATATGCAGTAGGAGGATGTGTCCGGGACAGTATTTTGGGTCGGGAACCCGAGGACTGGGACATTACGACATCTGCCAGGCCGGAGCAGGTAAAGCAGATTTTTTCCCGTACTGTAGATACGGGAATTGAGCATGGCACAGTGACTGTGTTGATGGATAAAGATGCTTTTGAGGTGACGACCTATCGGGTGGATGGGGAGTATGAAGATCATCGTCATCCGAAGGAAGTAACATTTACGGCCAGTCTGGAAGAGGATTTGAAGCGGCGGGATTTTACGATCAACGCGATGGCCTACAACCCGGAAACCGGGCTGGTGGATATATTCCACGGTATGGAAGACCTGGAGCGGAAGGTCATCCGTTGTGTGGGGAATCCGGGAGAGCGGTTTGATGAGGATGCGTTAAGGATTCTCCGGGCCATTCGTTTTTCGGCCCAGCTTGGGTTTTCCATCGACGAGGCCACGAAAGCGGCCATGTCGGAACGGGTGGAAGCGCTGAGAGAAGTCAGCGCCGAGCGTATTCGGGTGGAACTTGTCAAACTTCTTGTATCGAACCATCCGGAGCGTATTCGGGAGGCCTATGCGCTTGGAATTACCCGGGTCATTCTGCCCGAGTATGACGGTATCGTCGGGGTGGCCCAGCATACGCCGAATCATATTTACGATGTGGAAGAACATACATTGATCGCACTGAAAAATATTGATGCAGAACCGGTACTTCGGCTGACAATGCTGTTTCATGACTTTGGAAAGCCTGTCGTGAAAAAGACGGATGGCGGTCGGGATATATTTTATAAGCATCCGGAAGTCAGTGCAGAAATGTGCCGAAAGATCATGCGGCGGTTAAAATTTGATAATCATACCTTAGAAAAAGTCTATCGGTTGGTCAAATGGCACGGATTAAAATATCTGCCGAATGATGTCAGCGTGCGGCGGGCTTTAAACCGGGTTGGAAAAGATATATTTGAAGAATTCATTAAAGTACAGAGGGCGGATATCTCAGCAAAAAATCCGTCGGTGGTGCCGAAAAAGATGAAACAGTTGGAAGAGAAGGAGAACATATACAGGAAAATCCTTCGTCGGGGAGACTGTTTTGAGGTAAAAATGTTGTCTGTGAACGGTAAAGACCTGATTCAGGCAGGCATTCCGCAGGGGCCGATTCTCGGCGCAGTGTTGGAGCGGCTGGTGGAGCTGGTCATTGACAGTCCGGAGCTGAATGAAAAAGGAAAACTTTTGGAACTGGCCGGACAGGTACAAAAGGACCCGACAATTTTTAATGAAAAGGAATATTTCTTTGAAAAATAAAAATAAGATGGTATTGTTGGTGCAATACCATCTTATTTTTATTTGCCGGAAATTTTGTTTTTCATTCTCTGGAAGAATCCAACTTTTGGCGGTGCGGACAATGCCGGACCACGCAGGCTCTTCACGCTTAAAATGTACATACCGCTGACCATGGCTTTTACTTCCTGTTTTACAGGGATTAAGTCATAAATTTTTTCATCGGCAATAAGGGTCATGATTCTAGGTCCAACCTTTGCTTTTACAATCGGCACCTTTGAGCGTCGATAAAGCTTTGGGGTGGAATCTATGACAATTTTTGGCAGGCCAGATTCAGTCAGCTTCATTTTCTTTTTGTCAATGACCAGCATGGTCATCGGCTGTGCGGCAGCTTCAATCTGCTGCTGTGCAGCTTCTGCTTTTTTCTGCTGCTTGTTTCCCCAGAATGTAAGAAATGCCAGGGCAGCCACTAAGACCACGAGGACGACAATCAGAACTATGGCCGGTGTAGACAAAAGTGCAACGGGTATCATCGTCTGTTTCCTCCTTAAAATTTCAGTCCTTGTCAATTGTACCATGCTTTGGTTTAAAAATGAATAGCAAAAATGAAAGAATTTGGATTATTTTTCATTCAGCATGGTACGGATTTGCTCCTGAACTGTCGTTCCAAGGCACTTTTTATCGGCCGGACTTAATTCGGATACAAAAATCGGAGTTCCAAAACAGATAGATACGGTTTGTTTTTTTACCATCGGAATATGTGTCTCAAAAATGTTTTCTGTGTTTTGGATGGCTACCGGGACGATCGGACAGCCGGTTTTTGTAGCGATCTTAAAGCCGCCTTCTTTGAACGGGATCATTTCTTTACCAAGACCGCGTGTGCCTTCCGGAAATAAAAATATCGATGTTCCGGATTTGATCAGATCAATGCAGGTGAGTATTGTTTTTAAGCCTTCACGAACATTTTCCCGGTCCAGGAACTGGCAGTTAATGTAACGCATCCAACGGCTGATGCAAGGGACTTTTTCCATTTCTTTTTTGGAGACAAAGCCGGTATTGTTTTTCACCAGCGTGTAACAGGTTGGAATATCATAGTAACTCCGGTGATTGGCCACGTAAAGGACCGGAGTATCTTTCGGTACATTTTCCTGTCCCTCAACCTCAAGCTTTGTTCCGCTGGCCCATAATACCATCTTAAATCCCCAAACGACAAAACTCTGGGAAACAGTTGCCTTTTTCGCCGGACTGAAATGGCCGATAATATTGACGACCAGATACATTGGCAGGCTGATAACAGAGAACAGAAGTAAAAATATAATAACGCAGATAAAACGGATCATGGGCGATGCACCTCCTCAGATTCGGCCGCCGGGGTCTGGTTGCGTCCGTACAGTTCGGACAGTTCTTTTAAATAGGCGGCCGTGCCCGTATTCAGTTGTTTCTGAAGATAGCGCCAGGCCCAGTTGCCCTGGCCGATTCCAGGGGTGTTCATGCGGCTGGAACTGTCCAGACCAAAAACATCCTGAAGAGGGAAAAGGACATATCGGGCGACGGAACCCAGAGCCAGCCGAATAAAATCCCAATGAACATTGCTGCCGTCACAGCTTAAATAGCGGCGCACCTTATCCTGGGATTCGGGGGAAGCCTGACGATACCAGCCCTGGGTCGTATCATTATCGTGAGTACCTGTGTAACAGACACAATTCTCGTTATAATTGTAAGGCAGATAGTCATTATCCTTGATATCGTCAAAGGCAAATTGGAGGATTTTCATGCCGGGAAGTCCATAATCATCCCTGAGAGCTTCCACGGCCGGAGTGATCACGCCCAAATCTTCGGCGATGATTGGCAGTGAACCGTCGAAAGTTTCAAGAATATGATCAAAAAAGTCTTTTCCCGGACCTTTTTTCCACTGGCCATTGATAGCAGTTTCCTCACCGTAAGGGACGGCCCAGTAAGCTTCAAAACCACGGAAATGGTCGATACGCAGTAAATCTGTCAAAGTCAGTTGATGACGTATTCGGGCGATCCACCATTGGTAATGCGTTTTTTTATGAGCGTCCCAGTCATAGAGGGGATTTCCCCAGAGCTGTCCGGTAGTGCTGAAATAATCTGGCGGGACTCCGGCGACTGCCGTTGGATAACCCTCTTCATCCAGTTGGAAAAGTTCTTTATTTGCCCATACATCCGCACTGTCCGGTGAAACAAAAATAGGAATATCACCGATGATCTCAATGCCGTTTGAGTGGGCGTAAACTTTGAGTTCTTCCCACTGTTTAAAGAAAATGTATTGAATGAAACGGTAATAATCAATGGATGTTTTTAATTCGGCCATAGCTTCAGCCCTGGCGGCCGTTGTCGGGAATTTATATTTTTCTTCCCATTCGGTCCAGGATTTGCCGTCGTGGGCGTCTTTCAGCGCCATAAAAAGAGCATAATCCACCAGCCAGAAAGCGTTCTTTTCACAGAAGGCACGGAATTCATCCAGCAATAAAATAATCGGCGTGTGTTGAAAATTTACATAGGCTTTTTTTAAAAGGCCGGTTTTATATTCAATGAGCGGTCCGTAGTCGATATGCTTTTCATCCCATTCCGGCGCATCCTTTACGTCTTCTTTGGTCAGTAATTCCCATTCGATCAATTTCTCGGGACTGATGATCAGGGGCTGACCGGCAAAGGCGGAAAATGATTGATATGGAGAATCGCCGAAACCGGTAGGACCCAGCGGCAGGCATTGCCAGAGGGTCTGTCCGGCATCTTTTAAAAAGTCAATGAAATCATAAGCGCCTTTTCCAAGGTCGCCGATTCCAAAAGGTCCCGGAAAGGAAGTCGGATGAACAAGAATTCCACTTTGACGGGATTTGATATTTTTCTTTTGTTCCATAGGAAACGATACCTCCAATATAAAAACTCTATGTTCTATCATACACGATTTCTATGTCATAATGCAAGAAGCTGATAATATTCTTCCAGCGTCAAACCTTCCTTTTTTAAATATGCGGCCAGATTTTTACCAATATAGCGAAAATGCCATGGTTCATAGGCATATCCGGTAATGTTTTCTTTTCCGGCAGGATAGCGCAGGATGAAACCGTAAGCCGGGGCATTTTCACGGAGCCACTTTCCCTCCGGAGTGTTTTCAAAATCTGTTGTCAGTGCGGAGCGGATCGCAGGGGTAGATATATCCATGGCAAGGCCGGTCTGATGTTCGCTGGTTCCGGGGCGGGCAGAATAAAGGGAAGTATGGGCTTCGCCTTTGACGGCCAGATTTTGCTCATAAATATCTTTCTGACGTTCATAGGAACGATAACCGGAGACACCGATGAGGTTCAGACCCTCGGCCTGTGCATCACGGAACATATTTTCCAGGGCGCGGGCCGCAGGTTCACGCATATAGTTGCGGGGATCGTCACCAATATAGGCAAAGGGAACATTTACCGGAACCAGGTCTGAGGGTACATAATCTTCGGCCAGGGGATGGGATTTATTAACAAGTATGCCCAAATAATCACTATTCATAAAATCACCTGAAGGAACTTTAATTTAATCTATGTAAAAAAGATGGGAAGGTGCGGAACCTTACTGTAAAAATAAGCATATCATAATCGTGAACAATGATGGGAGGCGCTTATGGACTATAGAAATCTTCATCAAATGAATCTGTATGATGTATTTGGTGACAGCCCATGGACTCAGGAAGATGTGTTCCTGAAGGACAGGGATTACATGAAAAAAATGTGTCCGAAGCAGAACAGGGAGATGCTTCGCTGGGTAGAGGATGTATGCGACGAAGAAGAATATGACGGAAGCTGTATGTATGATGAATATCCGGATATTACGGCAATGAATCACCTGGTAGATAAGGCATATACCAGGGCCGGCCGTCCGGAACCGGAGGATTGGAGCAGGGCGCTGCTGACAAGTCTGCTCTATGATGAAATCTGTTATCGGAGGAACCGCCGCAGAGAATTTAAGCAGAGACTTTATCCACGTTAGGGCGCGGGGCGGCGAATGCCGCCCCTTGTGAAGTCGGAATGACTGTGGTACAATGTTTCAGAAAGGATTTTGTTATGAAACAATTAGAAGAAATTTTAGATGCGGTTCTGAATTGGGAATTACTTGACATGACATTGAGCAACCGGAAAAATGCCGGGGATATCCAGAAGATAAAGATTCGTCCGGTCATCATTAAGGACAATCTTGTATTTCAGGCGGCCCAGTATACAAAAACACAGGTTTTCCATAAAAATATCGCAGAGGATGAGATACGGGACTGGGTCCTGGAATGCATCCGGAATGATTTTAAGCAGACCCAGATTAAGACCGGGGACAAGGAGTACACGATTCTGTCCGGGAAAAAGGGAAATGTCACCGTAAAAGAGCGGGAAGCCGTCGGCGGCCGGAAGGGAAATCTGTCTCATAACCGGAAAAAGACATATATTTTGCCGGAAGGGACGCCGGTACCGTTTCTGGTGGATTTGGGAGTAATGACGGCCGAAGGAAAGATTGTCCGCTCAAAATATGATAAGTACCGGCAGATTAACCGTTTCCTGGAATTTATTCAGGACGTGCTTCCGGAGCTTCCAAAGGACAGGGAGCTTACGATGATTGATTTTGGCTGCGGTAAATCTTATTTAACCTTTGCCATGTATTATTATTTAAATATTTTAATGGGTTATTCCGTGAAAATGATCGGACTGGATTTAAAGGAAGATGTCATACGGCATTGCAATGAGCTTCGGGATAAATATGGTTATGATCAACTGGAATTTATTCATGGGGACATTGCTGATTTTGAAGGCGCCGACTCTGTTGATATGGTCGTTACGCTCCATGCCTGTGATACGGCGACGGATCATGCTTTATATAAAGCGATTCGCTGGAACGCCCGTGTTATCCTGTCTGTTCCGTGCTGTCAGCATGAATTGAACGGACAGATAAAGAACGATATGCTTGCTCCGGTATTTCACTATGGATTACTGAAAGAACGGATGGCGGCGCTGATCACGGACGGCCTGCGGGGACAACTGTTGGAAGTGATGGGATATAAGACCCAACTGCTGGAATTTATTGATATGGAGCATACGCCGAAAAATATTTTGATCCGTGCGGTCAGAGGCGGTTCTGTCCGAAACAGCCGGGAAAAAGGGCTGGCGGCTTATCGGGCGTGTGCGGAAGGTTTTAACGGCGATCTGACGCTGTACCGATTATTATTTCAGGACCTGAAGAAAGAGGAAGAAACAAAGAATGAAAAATAAGAAAAAAATTCTATTTATCGTCGGATTTTATCTGGTGTCATTTATTGTGACATTGCTTTTGACGAATCATGTTCTGAATTATGACCGTATTCATCCGTCGAGAAATCAGGGGGATACGTCTCTGATTAAATTATATGTAAAAAACAGCGGCATGAAAATTAATGAAATGGATGCATATGTTCAGGAGATGAATGCGTCTTATCTGCGGCTGAGTATGACGCCGGTGTCGGAGAATAAAACGGTAACGCTTTTAATGTCGGAACCGGTGAACAATGTTCGGAAAATTTCTTATTCCCTGATGGATGAGAATAACAGCCAGGAGATTGAGTCGGGGGAATGTCCGGAGATTCAGCGTGTGGAAGGCCAGAGGCAGACAGAAATTCGTTTTCAGTCGGATTTACAGTCGGGTAAGGAATATTGTCTGAATCTGACCGTTGAGGATGATGAGCGGCAGACATATTATTATTATACCCGTGTTATTTATGGTAATAATCTTCAGGCCTATGACAAGCTGCAGTTCGTCTCTGATTTTCACAATGCCGTTTTTGAAAAGACCGCATCCTCCCGGATCGCAGAATATTTGTCTTTTTCATCGGATGCTTCCAATGATGATTTTCGGAAAGTATCGATTTCCTCGGACAGCGAGGTCGTTACCTGGGGGGATTTGAATCCGGAGGTCGTCAGCGATGTGGATATGACCATTGTCAATCTGGACAGCCAGACCGGGGAAATTCAGTTGGTTTACGAAATTGAAGCCCGGGATGACAGCGGAAATAATTATAATTATATGGTCAGAGAATATTATGAAGTATCCAGCACGGGAAGTAGGGTAAATTTGCTGGATTATTCCAGGACCATGGAAGAAAAACTGGATGAACAGTCATTTGTTTTTAATAATAATCGGATGCGTCTGGGGATTGTTGATGAGACCAAGATGGACATTCAGGTGTATGGCAAAGAGGAGCCGGAGGAAGAAGAAAGCCAGACCGGAGAGTCTGGTTCGGAGACTCAGACTGGAAATGAAATCGAATACAATACTTACATCACTTTTGTAGCGGACGGTGGTCTGTGGGTTTATAATACCCGTGATAATATATTGACCCAGGCTTTTGGCTTTGAACGGAAAAGCCAGGTCAGCTACAGAGATTCGAGTTATATGAACCATGGTGTCAAGGTGCTGCGTACCGAGGAAAATGGCGACCTGTATTTTGCAGTTTATGGTTATATATACAATGGGGACAATGAAGGCCGTTTTGGCATTACAGTGAATCATTATAACCGGGTGGATGGAACCTACTCGGAGGTTCTGTTTATTCCGTACGATAAGAACTTTAACATGCTGAGTCGGGGCATTCAGAAGATGGCCTTTATTGATTCAAATGATATGTTGTATATTTGTCTGGAGGATACGATTTACCGTTTTGATATAATTATGAAAGAATCGGAAATCGTGTTGGAACAGGCTGAGTCGGAGGACTGTGCCATTTCAGGAGACGGCCGGAGCGTTGCCATTTCCCATCGGGATGGGGCAGGAATTGTGACAAGTATTGAATGGCGTGATCTGGAAACGGGAGAGACAAAGGAAATAAAAAGAGAAAATCAGGATATTGCTATGATCGGAATGCTTGGTGAAAACCTGGTTTATGGTGTCGGCAATATTACCGCCGAAGAACAGCATTTGGATGTTTTATATATCGTAGATTCAGAACTTAACGTTCTTAAAGAATATACGGTGCCTGGCGGCTATATCACTGAGGCCAGCGTCGATGGTGATCTGCTGGAGATATTCCGGCAGGGAGATAATCAGGAAAATATGTCTGTGGATTACATTTTGTATAATCAAAATGACAGTCAAAATATCGGTACTGTCAATGTCCGTAATGATCAGCGTAAACAGGAAACATGGCTTGTGACAAATGAGTACGGCAATGATATGCCGGTCGTGCTTTTTGCAAGAGCCATTGAGTTTTATCGGAATACGCAGATGGAATTCCAGGCTCAGAGTGAAGAATATACCGGTTATTTTGTTTATAATAATGAAAACCTGATGAAATACCCGACGTTCAAAGAAGCTTATGAAGAGGCCCTTTCAAATGGCGGTAAGGTTTTGGACAGCCTTGGACGTATTATCAGCCGTCCGTCTGTGCGCGTCGAGGAAAAGGATTTGAATGGCTACAGCATTATCCTGGCTGAGTCCGACGAAATGGCCCAGCAGCGGGCTGTGCTTGAGTGGATTTTCAACTATGAAAAATTGAGTGGAGAGCCAGTTTTGAATAGTAATGATATGTTGGAAAATCTTCAGGAAAATCTGCCGGATTTCCACGTGGTCGATATGACGGGAATTACCCTGTATGATGCTTTAACGATGATTTCGGATGGTATTCCGCTGGTCGTTAAAAACAGCGAAGGAACCTGGTGTGTAGCCGAAGGCTATGTCAATGGCTATATTGTCATTGCTGACCCGAAAGACGGCACTGTTTCCGGGTATGAGCAGGATTCCGCGGTGAATGGAATCGCATCCTCCGGTAATGTCATTTATAGTTATTATAAGTAAGATACAGAAAACATCCTCCGCAGAAAGCATTTTCGCAAGCTTTCCAGGGAGGATGTTTTTGCATAGTTTACTTCAGATTTTCAGGATTGAGTCCGTCAAGTTCCGGAAGAACGAACCGTCCGTCTTTACGAATGAGAACGTCGTCAAACCAGATGCTGCCGCCGCCGTATTCCGGTCTCTGGATACAAACCAAATCCCAGTGAATGGCAGAGTGGTTTCCATTTGGCGCTTCATCGTAGCAGTTGCCCGGAGTAAAGTGGAAAGACCCCATGATTTTTTCATCAAAGAGAGTGTCCTTCATCGGGTTCAAAATATATGGGTTGACGCCGAGGGCAAATTCACCGATATAGCGGGCGCCGTCATCGGTATCAAGAACCTGATTAATGCGTTCGGTATTATTGGCTGTTGCTTTCACAATTTTACCGTGTTCAAAAGTAAAGGAAATATTTTCAAAGGTAAAGCCCTGGAAGACAGCTGGGGTATTATAAGTCAGTGTACCGTTGATGGAGTCTCTGACCGGAGCCGTGTAGACCTCGCCGTCAGGAATGTTCATATTACCGGAGCATTTGATGGCTGGAACACCTTTAATGGAGAAGGTGAGGTCTGTTCCCGGACCTTCGATGTGGACTTTGTCCGTCTTGTCCATCAGTTCAATGAGCGGTGTCATCGCTTCCCCCATTTTTTCGTAGTCGAGGCAGCAGACATCAAAATAAAAGTCTTCAAAGGCTTCCAGGCTCTGATTGTTGAGCTGGGCCATAGAGTTATTCGGGTAACGCATAACGCACCAGCGCAGTTTTGGTACACGGATTTCGTGGTGGACCGGAGTGCTGTACAGCCGTTCGTAGAGGGCCAGATTGTCCGCAGGGACATCCGAATTTTCGGAGATGTTATCGGAACCGCGGATGGCAAGATAGCAGTCCATCTGGGACATTTCCAAAGCGGATACCTGGGCCATCAGGCGAAGTTGTTCTTCATTACAGTGAAGCAGCATTTCGCGCTGTACCCGTGGATTCGTATAGTGAGGAAAAGGCATGGCGCCAACAGCATAGGTTTCTTTGATGAGCTGACGAGCCAGATCTTCGGTACTTTCTCCGGTATAGTCAATATATACCTTATCTCCAGGTTTCACCTGAATCGATTTGTGGATCAGATTATGAGCGAATACTTTAATACGTTCATCCATATTAAAAACTTCCTTTCTTTAATTGTTGCCAAGTAATTATACATCTGAATTTCTGTAAAGTCCACCTTTACGAAAGGTAAAATATAATGTAAAATATAGAAGATTGATAATAATACGGGGGTATTAGCGATGGATTTAGTAACAGTAAGAGAATTATATCGGAATTCTTCAAAATATGTGGATCAAAAAGTGAAGATCGGAGGATGGGTCCGTAATCTGAGAGACTCAAAAACCTTTGGTTTCCTGGTCATCAATGACGGAACTTATTTTCAGACGCTCCAGGTCGTTTTTGGTGAACAGTTGGACAACTTCCAGGATATCTGTAAATTGAATGTGGGTGCGGCCGTCATCGTTGAAGGAACATTGGTGGCAACACCGAAGGCAAAGCAGCCTTTTGAAATCCAGGCCGACAGTGTGTATGTGGAAGGTGCTTCCACACCGGATTATCCGATTCAGCCGAAACGTCACAGCTTTGAATATCTGCGGACGATGACGCATCTGCGGGCCCGGACAAATACATTCCAGGCTGTATTCCGTGTGCGTTCTTTGATTGCCTATGCAATTCATAAGTTTTTCCAGGAACGGGATTTTGTCTATGTGCATACACCATTGATTACCGGAAGTGACTGTGAAGGTGCCGGTGAGATGTTCCGTGTAACCACATTGGACCCGGAAAATATGCCGAAGGATGAAGAAGGAAATGTGGATTATTCCAAAGATTTCTTTGGAAAAGAAACCAATCTGACTGTCAGCGGCCAGTTAAACGGTGAGACCTTTGCCATGGCATTCCGAAACATCTATACATTTGGACCGACTTTCCGTGCGGAAAATTCCAACACGACCCGTCATGCAGCCGAGTTCTGGATGATCGAGCCGGAGATGGCCTTTGCTGATTTAGAGGACAATATGGCTCTGGCCGAAGCTATGCTGAAATATGTCATCAACTATGTTTTGGAAAATGCGCCGGAAGAGATGAATTTCTTCAATCAGTTTGTGGACAAAGGGCTTATTGAGCGTCTGAAACACGTGGCAGGCTCCGACTTTGCCCATGTAACTTATACGGAAGCCGTAGAACTTCTGGAGAAACATAATGACAAATTTGAATATAAAGTTCACTGGGGAACAGACCTGCAGACAGAGCATGAACGCTATCTGACTGAAAAGGTCTTCAAACGTCCGGTATTCGTAACGGATTATCCGAAGGAAATCAAGGCATTCTATATGAAGATGAATCCGGATAATAAAACGGTGGCAGCGATGGACCTGCTTGTTCCGGGTATCGGAGAGATTATCGGAGGAAGTCAGCGTGAGGACGACCTTGACAAATTAATTCAGCGGATGAGTGAACTGGGATTGAAGGAAGAAGATTATGGATTCTATCTGGATCTTCGTCGTTATGGTTCTACCCGTCATTCCGGTTTTGGACTTGGATTTGAGCGCTGTGTTATGTATTTGACCGGTATGGGCAATATTCGTGATGTCATTCCGTTCCCGAGAACTGTTAAAAACTGTGATATTTAATATGATTTTGTGATGGAAGGCTGCGGCAGGCAGCCTTTCTCTTTTACTAAAGGTAAGGTGGCAGAAAATATGTTTAAAAAAATTGGTATTTCTAAGATTCCGAGCATGATTCTATGGCTGGTGACACCGGCCGTCAGCTTCTGGCTTCTGGAAACACTGACCCATTCTGTTGGTGAGGATATGGAATTTCCCATCATTGCTTTAAATCTGGCGTTTTACTACTTGCTTTACGGACTTATTCTGGTCATATCGAAAAGGAGCTTTATCAGCCTGAGTCTGGGCAGTCTTCTGGTGATGATCATTGGACTCGTTGATTATTATGTCATTCAGTTCCGATCCGTTCCGTTGTATCCGTGGGATATTTTATCTGTAAAAACGGCCATGAGTGTATCGGACAATTACAGTTACAGTCTCGATCAGAAATCTATGCTGATCGTCGCCGGATTTGTCTTGCTGATCGTGATCGGTCTGCTGACACGGTGGAAACTTCCGATAAAGAATAAACAATATCATCTGCTGTCGGTACTTGGTACTTTGACTCTGTGGGTGCTTTATGGTACATCAGTGCAGATGCCTGAGGTCCATGATGCTGTCGGTTTTTATGAATATCATTTTACACCGAACGCTTTCTATCAGCTGAATGGATTTGCTGTCAGTTTTATTTCAAATATGCAGTATTTGGATGTTTCGAAGCCGGGAAATTACAGTATTCAAAAAGTCCAGGAGATACTGGAACCTTACATAGAAGAAAGTAAAAAAGACGAAGAGGGACAGGCTGATTCAGTAAAGCCCAATATTATCGTCATTATGAATGAGGCTTTTTCGGACCCTGCGGTATTGGGTGATTTTGAGACAAATGTGGATTATATGCCTTACATCCGTTCTATGACCAAAAATACGGTCAAGGGAAATCTCCATGTGTCTGTAAAGGGAGGAAATACGGCGAATACGGAGTATGAATTTTTGACGGGTAACTCTATGGCATTCCTGCCTGCAGGTTCTGTTCCTTATCAGCAGTACATACGGGGAGAAATGCCGACAGTGGCCAGCCAATTAAAAAATATGGGCTATGAAACATTTTCCATTCATCCTTATCGGGCCAATGGCTGGAATCGGAATAAAGTTTATGAGTATTTTGGATTTGAGACCGGCTATTTTAAAGAAAGCTTTACCAATGCACCGATCATTCGGGAATATACGAGTGATCTGGCGACCTATCAGAAAATTGTGGATATTTACAATTCCAAAACGCCGGGACAGCCAATGTTCGTATTTGATGTTACCATGCAGAATCACAGCAGTTACAGTAAAGAATACGATAACTTTACACCGGACGTGGAGGTCCTTGGTTCCAATGGCAGTGCTAAACTTCTGGAGCGATATCTTTCTCTTATAAAAATATCGGATGAAGCTTTTGCCCAGTTGGTCGAATATTTTTCTGTGGTGGATGAGCCGACGGTCATTTTAATGTTCGGCGATCATCAGCCGGCCGACTGGGTCGTCTCACCGATTTATTCCATGAATGGCAACAATGATCAGAATTCCTGGTCCGAATCCGCGGAACGCTATCAGGTACCGTTTATCCTGTGGACGAATTATGATATTGATGAAGCGGCCATTGAGCAGGAAATCAGCTACGATTTTTCACAATACGGTACATTGAGTGTCAATTATTTGAGTACAACACTTTTTGAAGCGGCGGGATTGCCGATGAGTCCGTTTCAGTTGTATATGAAGGATATTATGAAAGATTTTCCGATAATGACAGCGAATATGTTTCTTGATGATGAGGGGACCTATTTTGGTGTAAATATGATTCAGTCATTGCCGGAGAAATTAAAAGATTATGCAATTTTAAATTATAATCATTTGTTTGATACGAAGCACAGAAATGATGAATGGTATGAATAGAGGTGATGAGGATGCGGTTTATCCATATGGCGGATATTCATCTTGGGGCAGTTCCGGATAAGGGGAAGCCATGGGCGCAGAAGCGTTCCGAAGAAATTGAATCCACATTTTACCGGCTGCTTAAAGAGGCCGGACGGCAGGGCGTGGATTTGGTATTGATCGCAGGAGATGTATTTCATCGTCCGCCGGTCAAACGGGAATTAAAGGAATTAAATTACCGTTTGGAATCCATGGCGCCGACCCAGGTCGTTTTGATGGCGGGAAATCATGACTACATGGGGGAAAGCTCCAATTACAGGGATTTTGAATGGGCGGATAATGTACACTTCTTCCGGCGGGAAGAGATGGATGTTATCTGCATAGAAACGTTGAATACCTGGGTCTATGGCCTGAGCTATGAACATCGGGAGATTGGGAAACCGCTTTACGATCGGGTCCGTCCGCTGGATAAACCAGGATATCATATTCTTTTGGCCCATGGCGGTGATGAAAAACATATTCCAATCCAAAAAAGTGAGCTTTTGACGGCTGGATTTGATTATGTGGCTCTGGGGCATATTCATAAACCGGAAATCATTTCTGAACGAATGGCCTATGCGGGTGCTTTGGAGCCGATTGACCGGCTGGATATGGGTGCGCATGGGTATGTCTATGGTGAGATCACAGGGCAGGGAACCAGGATTCAGTTTTGTCCGGCATCCTGCAGGGAATACAGGGAATTGATTCTGGAATCGGATACGGACATGACCAGCGGCGAGATGGAGCAGTGGCTTGAACAGCAGATTCATATTGAAGGTGAACGGCATCTGTATAATGTGGTTTTAAAAGGGTACAGAGACACGGATATTACCTATGATCTGGACCGGATGTCACATATGGGAAATGTGGTTTCAATCAAAGACGAGACATTGCCCTGGTTTGATTTTGAAAGACTTTACAATGAGAATCCGGAAAACCTGATCGGGTTGTTTATAAAAAAGGTATATCAAATGCCAATGGATGAAAAACGTAGGGAACAGATTTTAAGCTATGGTCTTCAGGCCATGTATCACGGAAAGGGCGGAAATGACAGATGATAATTGATACGTTGAATATTGCGCATTTTGGCCGTTTTCATCAGAAAAGTCTGCGTCTCTCGCCGGGAATCAATGTGGTTTACGGTGAAAACGAAGCGGGAAAATCCACGCTTCACCAGTTCATTCAGGCCATGCTGTTTGGCGTGGAACGTCTTCGTGGAAAAGCGTCGAAAAAAGACGAATATTCCAGATTTCAGCCCTGGGATCAGGGAAAAAATTACGAAGGTTCCATGGTCATCGAGCATCGTGGAGAAATGTACCGCCTGACCCGGAATTTTTACAAGGAGGACGAATTCTTTCGGGTGGAACAGCTTCGGACAGGGAAGGAAATGCAGCTTCCGGGCGGTCAGATTGACAGCCTGATCGAAGGGATGAATCGGACAAATTTTAAGAACACGTTGAGTATTGGTCAGCTTGAAAGCCGGATTGATGCCCGGTTTGGCCTGACTCTGCAGACCTATATGGCAAATATCCAGCAGACGAAAAATCAGGACGTAGACTTGCAGCGGACACTGGATTATTTGAGAAAAGAAAAGAAGGCGCGATTGGACCGAAGCCCGGAACGGCAGCTTCAGGAATTAAAAAATCAGGCGGAGGTTTCTGAAACCGAAGCGGAGGAGCGGCGTCAGATTCTGGAAAATATCCGGCAGCAGCAGGAGGGATTAAAAGAAATCCGGCAAAAACGCCAGTCCGAGCGGCTGGCCAGCAGGGAGAACCGTAAAAAGGAACAGCAGGAGCGGATGGAAGCAATCCGGCTGATTGAGGAAAATAATTATGTGGCATCCCAGTATCAGCAAAAAAAAGCTGCTTATGAAAAATTGAAACATGAAGCAGCAGAAGCGGATTTTGATGCGGTCAAAGAACAGTGGGATGCGGCAAATGAAGAGTATGACGATCTGTCAGACCGTTACGGTCAACTTATGGGACGAAATCTGGCGATTTTATTTTCTGTGATGATGTTCGGTTTAATACCTGTAATCGCTGTATTCTTTCTAAGAAGTCATTTGGCTGTTCGGATAGGTATTCTTTTGATATTCGTGGCGATTCTGGCAGCGACGGCGATATTGCTTCAGGCCGGCCGGAAGCGGATGGGATCGAAGCTCAGCGAAAGTAAAGAAAAACTGGATGCGCTTCACGATGAAATGGAGCAGCATATGTTCGGCCGAGGCAGCAAAGAGATGCTGAGACAGATGAAGGAAGAGCTGCGGGCGTTGAGAGAGCAGTATGAGCAGATACAGATTCCTTTGCAGCCATATCTCGAAAAATACGGGGACGACATTTCGCTGGATATGGAAGCCGAGGATGAGGATGTTTTGGAATCCCTGCGTGAGCGGGAGGAAAATCTCACCAAATCATTGGAACGGCTGCTTGTACGTAAAGAAGCGATGGAGCAAAAAGAGACGGAGCAGGAAGCCCTGTTGGCAGAGATTGAAGAACTTTCCAAAGAAGCGGCCGAGGAGCGGGAACAGGCAGAAATTATTGATGAATGTATTTCGATTATCCGGGATTTATCGGAAGAGATTCATTCGGATTTTGGTCCGGCTCTAAATCAGGAGGTTTCCAGAATGATTTGGGAACTTACCGGCGGTAAATATGAGCGGGTGATTGTGGACAATGAACTGAATCTTAAAGTAGATACGGATGGCCGTTTTGTGGAATGCAGCCAGCTCAGTACAGGAACACGGGAGCAGCTCTATCTGGCTTTGCGTCTGGCCATGGTGAAGTTACTGTTTCCGGCAGGAGATGTGCCGGTGATTTTTGATGACAGTTTTGTTTTTTACGATGACCGACGGCTTGCAAGAACACTGGCATGGATTGGTTCTCAGGGATTCGCGCAGGTGATTCTGTTTACTTGTCAGCATCGGGAAATGGATGCGCTTGAGCGTCTGGGAATTTCCTACACACCGATTTATATGGATTAAAAAAAGGGTATCCTCAAGTCGAAAAATGACTTTGAGGATACCCTTTTTTGATTTACAGTTCGTGGTTGTTATATTTATTTAATAATTTGTGAATCTTTTCATTCGGGTCAAGTAATTCACTGATCGAATGATCATGATTCAGAGAATCAATCAGGAGTGCGATATACTTGCTCAGATCTACATTGACATAGTATGGTCTGGAAAGTAATTCTGGTGACTGATAGATACAGTTTGTTGTCAGAATTCTGCTGATTGTTCCTTCTTCATAAGCTTTGTCGAAGGCTTCCAGGCCATTGGTAAACAGGCCAAAGGTTGAAGCAATAAATACACGGTTCGCTTTTCGCTTTTTCAGTTCTTTCGCAGTATCCAGCATACTTTCACCGGAAGAAATCATATCGTCGATGATGAGTACGTCTTTACCTTCAACAGAAGAGCCGAGGAATTCGTGAGCAACAATCGGGTTACGTCCACCGACAACACGGGAGTAATCACGGCGTTTGTAGAACATACCCATATCAATACCGAGAACATTGGCATAGTATACGGCACGGCTCATACCGCCTTCATCCGGGCTGATGATCATCATATGATCTTTGTCTACCTGTAAATCGCTAACAGAACGGAACAGTGCTTTAATAAACTGATAATTCGGCTGGATACTCTCAAATCCACCCATTGGAATGGCGTTCTGAACACGTGGGTCATGGGCATCAAAGGTAATGATGTTTTCCACACCCATATTCATTAATTCCTGAAGGGCCAATGCACAGTCCAGAGATTCGCGTGCCGTACGTCTATGCTGGCGGCTTTCATAGAGGAATGGCATAATTACGTTGATGCGGCGGGCTTTACCGGAAGCGGCAGCAATCATACGTTTTAAATCAGAATAATGGTCATCCGGTGACATACGATTCACATGTCCGCATAATTTGTATTCAATGTTGTAGTTTGTGACATCAACGATTAAATATAAATCTTTGCCGCGGATAGATTCGTTGATCGTACCTTTGGCTTCACCGGAACCAAAGCGGGAACATTTGGCATCAATAATGTAAGTATCCTGCTTATAGTTCTCAAAAAGGATGTTAGTGCTGTTTGCACTTTCACGGTCATTACGCCAGGAAACAATGTAATCATTGACTTTTTTGCCAAGTTCCCAGCTGCTTTGAAGCGGGATGATTCCCAATTGACCTACAGGGATGGTTTCTTTGAAATCGATGTTGAGCTGACTCATGATTTACCTCCGTACTTTATAAGGATTGTTAGTAAGTTTGTATTTTATAACCAATAAAATATTATGGACTATCTATGACTTTATTGTCAAGAATTTTGTCGAAAGTCGTTGAAGAATGTTGTACTTAATAAAAAACATTAGTTTGATCTGGCAATCCTGATACGAATATCTTCTCCGAAGATAAGGAAAATATGATAATAACTGATGATTCGGGAAGAAATACGTTCACTGTAAATATCCTGAATAGCCTCTACCGGAAGATTTGTGGATATGATCGTCGATCTGCGATGCTCCTGTCGATGATTGAGACACAAAAATAGTTGGGAAACTGTGAAATTATTGATAGTTTCAGTACCTAAGTCATCGATGATCAGTGCGTCGCAGTTCATAATGGAATCAAACAGCGTATCTTCATAAAAACTTTCTTCGCCATCTTCTGTATTTCCAAAAGTGTGGGCCTCAAAAGCCTCAATCAAGTCAAAGGCCGTCATGTAAAGAACCGAGCGGGAAGCTTTGAGCAGTTCATTGGCAATACAATGGGTCAGAAAGCTTTTGCCGACGCCGGTGTTTCCTGTAATGAAAAGATTTGAAAACTGACTGTCAAAATTCTGGATATAAGACTGACATCTGGAGACAATGGTTTTCATGTTGTCGGCCGGGCTGATACCAAAGCGGGTATCGATAGCTTCCGAATAATAATGGATATTAAATGTATCGAAATTCTCTCTTTCCAGGATCGGTGCAATCCGTGACTGATCATAAATTTTCTGAGCAGCGGCCTGTCGAAAGCAAGAGCACAGATCATTGCCGGCAAAGCCTGTATCCTTGCAGATCGGACAATGATATTGGAGTTCCAGATAATTTTCCGGGAATCCGTTGGAAATCAGTAAAGTCTTCTGACGATTCTGCAAATCTGTAATCTGATCGTGAAGCTGTTTGGAAGACTTAACGTGGATGGAAGATGTATTCAAGACCCGGCTGCGGGCTTCCTCGGCGCACAGAGAGACCATCGTTTGTTCCAGCATCTCATATTCAGGAATTTTATCATATACTTCTTGTATCCGCAGATCCTGAAGGTGTTTTTGTTCGGCCTGACGTCGATCGTAATCCCGCATGATGGTCTGATAAAGTGAATTATTCAGCATGGTAATTTATCCTCCTGGGGCAGTTACTGTTGGTTGCCTGAATGAAGTTTTTTTACAAATTCCACTTCCATATTGCTGTAGTCATAGGTTCTCTGATTGAAATTATGGAAGCGGGAAGCAGGTTTCTTACCAGTTTGTGTCTTGACCGGATGGCTCTCCTGAGACTGTCGGTTTCTTGCAGCCTTTGACTTATCAAAAGCGTCATCCAGCCGTCGTACGTCGTCCATCGTTTTTACCTGTTTATCCCTCCAGCCTTTTAAAATCTTGTCTGCATACTGGAAGCTGGCTGTGTGGGCTGTTAAAATAGTACGTTTACAGGCTTCAACAATTAATTCCTGAGAAAAGTGGTATTCCTGATTCCAACGGCGGATGAAACAGAGTTCGTCCTCTGTCAGGTAACGGCTTTTAATGCCAAAAGCATTCATGACAGAAGTATTTAACTTGTTAAAGGAAGCGCAATAGGCTTTGGCTTCTTCCACAGTCCGGATTCCTGTTTCTGTCCATCCGATGGCCACGGCCTGGATATAATTCATTTTGCGGTGACCATTAGAAATACAATATTCAAAAAGATGTTCGATCAGATCTTGGGACATACCAAGCTCATTGTGGAAAAATAAAATGGTATTCATATCTTTCTGGTTCAGCGGTTTTCCTGTGTACTGCTGAATAATAAAGAAAAGCTGGTCGCCGCTCTGTTCTTCCATGAAAGACTGAAGATCATTCATAGAATAAGAAGGTATCTGATATTCTTTTGTTTCATGAGCGACAGCCGCCGCAGGATCCGGCTCTGCCGGGGCGGATATTTCAGGCGGAATCACAGCAGTCTGCTCTGAGGCATATGGCGCTGTGACCGGACGCAGACAGATATCCGTAATATTTCCTTCTCTGTCCCATGCAATACGCAGCAGCCTCTCCTGTTCCCAGAACCGCAGGGCGCGTTTCACATCATTCTCTGTCATATTAAAAAAGTCTGCCATCGAAGTTGCCGTGATTTCCGCTTCCGGGAAACCGGCCCATCGGAGCAGATAAAGATAAATCTTTAAAAATTCTCCGTTAGCCCCTGACATGTAATGGTCCAGAAACTCGTTTGGAATCATGGTGATATTCCGGGGCATGTCGGTATGTAATTGAATCGATTTCATAAGTCATTCAACCTCGTATAATATGTAATTCGCCGTGCTTCACTTCGAAAAAACTTTGGTTTTTCTTAATCATGGCCATTATAACATGTTTTAAAAAAGTTGGAAATAGGCCGGAATTTTCAGGGAAGAAGCTGTGGAAAATGTGAATAATGTGGATAACTTTTGTGGATACATTTATTGACAACAGAGAAAATGTCGAAAAATCTTGAAAAAACAAGAGGTTTGGAAGGTTTTGGAGGGACTTTGTGGATAATGTTATGTAAATAGAATTATCCACAGATTTAAAACGGAAAAATTGTTAATAAATCTGTGGATAATGTGGATAAGTGGTGAAAAGTAACGGAAATAAAGGCCGTGTAATTGTGAATAAAAAAGTTTAAATTTTTTTCAAAAGATCTTCTCCCACATTGACGATATCGCCGGCCCCCATAGTGATCAGTAAATCACCGTGGTCACAGTTTTCCAGTAAGAATTTCTCGATTTCCCCGAAGGAAGGAAAATAATCGACTTCGGTGCCGAGTTTTTTTATCTCGGCCTGTAAATCTCTGGAATGAATTTCACCGGTGTCCGCCTCTCTGGCAGCATAGATGTCTGCAAGTACGATGTGGTCGGCCAGAGAAAGGGCTTTGGCAAAGTCTTTCAGCAAAGCTTTGGTCCGTGTGTAGGTATGCGGTTGGAAAGCGCACCAGATTTTATGGTGTGGATAGTTTTTAGCCGCAGTCAGGGTCGCTTCGATTTCTGTCGGATGATGAGCATAGTCGTCAAGAACAGTGATGCCGTTGACTTCTCCCTTATACTCGAAACGCCGGTCTGTGCCTTTGAATTTCAGCAGGCCGGACTTGATATTGTCCATGGATATTCCAAGTTCTCTGGCGGCAGCGATGGCTGCCAATGAGTTGGAAACATTGTGGAGACCAGTAACATTTAAATCGATATGTTCAAATTTTTCGCCGTCAATGTATAGATCATAGCTTCCGCAGGCATATTCATTAAAAGAAATATTTTTAGCGGTGTAACTGTCATTGGCTTCCAGGCCATAAGTGATGATCTTACATGGAAGCCCTTTGGTGAAATAGTCCAGATTCGGAATTTCACCATTAATGATCAGGACACCGTCTTTATCCAGCTTTTCGGAGAAAAGGCGGAAGGAATGGCGGATATCGTCCAGGTCTTTAAAGAAATCTAGGTGATCCGCATCCACATTCAGAATCAGTTCAATCCGTGGATTAAATTTTAAAAAGCTGTTCGTATATTCACAGGCTTCAGTAATGAAGTTCTGGGAACGGCCCACACGGATATTGCCGTCAATATCCTTCAAAATGCCGCCGACGGAAATGGTCGGGTCGCAGGCGCCTTCCAGCATGATCAAGGAGAGCATGGAGGTCGTTGTTGTTTTTCCGTGGGTACCGGATACGGCAATAGAGTTTTTATAGTTGCTCATAATCTGTCCAAGAAGTTCTGCCCGATCCATGTGGGGAATGTTTTTCGCCACAACAGCCTGGAATTCGGGATTATCCGGATGGATAGCAGCGGTGTAGACAACAAGGTCGATGTCATCGGTAATATTTTCGGCCTTCTGGCCATAAATGATCGAAGCCCCATGACTTTCCAGTTTCTCCGTGATCGGAGAAGCTTTCATGTCAGAACCGGTAATTGTAAAGCCGCGTTCCAGAAGGACTTCGGCCAGACCGCTCATACTGATACCGCCAATGCCCATAAAATGGATCTTTATAGGCTGGTTAAAATCAATTTTATACATATTAAATAGCACTTCCTTATTCTAGTCATATTCCAATATATTATAGCTTGCTTTACTGAAAAAATAAAGGTTCTAAAAACAAAAATAAAGATGCACAAAAAAGTGTTGCTAAAATTGTGCAAAAATTACGTCTGTTTGATATGCTGTGTCGAAAAAAATCGGAATATTGAACATTTTTTTTGGGAGGCACAGGAAAAAATAGTAAAAAGTGTTCACAATTTAATTTCAAAGTGCTATAATTAAATAATCATACAGAACAACAAGAGGTGATTACGTGGTTAAGAAGGAAATGATAGCCATGCTTCTGGCAGGGGGGCAAGGCAGCAGGTTGGGAGTATTGACGGCACACGTGGCTAAGCCCGCGGTTGCTTTCGGCGGCAAGTATCGTATTATCGATTTTCCGTTGAGCAACTGTATCAATTCAGGTATTGACACTGTCGGTGTATTGACGCAGTATCGTCATTTACGACTGAACACACATATTGGAATTGGTATCCCGTGGGATTTGGACCGGAATTATGGCGGCGTTACGTTGTTGCCTCCCTATGAGGGCGGTGAGAATGCAGACTGGTATTCGGGAACAGCGAACGCGATTTTCCAGAACCTGGAATATATTGAAAGTTATAATCCAGAGTATGTATTGATTCTCGGCGGTGACCATATTTATAAGATGGATTATGAAGTTATGCTGGATTTCCATAAATCCAGAAAAGCAGATATTACCATTGCATGTATGCCGGTTCCGTGGGAAGAAGCAAGCCGGTTCGGCGTTGTCGTAGCTGATGAACAGGGACATATCAAAGAATTCGAGGAAAAACCGGAGAAGCCAAGCAGTAATCTGGCGTCGATGGGGATTTACATCTTTAATTGGCCGATACTTCGGGAAGCGTTGCTTACATTGAAGGATCAGCCGGGTTGCGATTTCGGTATGCATGTTATTCCATATGTACATAAGAATACACATAATTGTTATGCCTACGAATTTAATGGTTACTGGAAAGACGTAGGAACTTTAGGCTCCTATTGGGAATCTAATATGGAATTGATCGATATCATTCCGGAATTTAATTTATATGAGGAATTCTGGAAGATCTATACGAATAACGACATGATAACACCTCTGTATTTTGCAGACGGTTCAAAAGTAGACCGGTGTATCGTCGGCGAAGGCTCTGAGATTTATGGTGAAGTTTATAATAGTGTTATTGGATCTGGCGTAGTTATTGATGAAGGTACTGTCGTGCGGGATTCCATTGTTATGAGCGGAACATATATTGGAAAAAACTGTCAGATTGATAAAGGTATCGTAGCTGAGAACGTTAAAATCGGAGACGATGTTATATTTAGTGTGGGAGAATATGCAGAAAGTGCATTGAATCCAAAGGTATACGCCTTTGATTTGGTGACGGTTGCAGAAAATTCCACCATTCCTTCTGGTGTGAAGATTGGTAAAAATACAGCGATTGTGGGAAAAACAGATGTAGCAGATTATCCGGACGGACTGTTGGCCAGTGGACAAGCTATAGTTAAGGCAGGTGAGATGTAATGAAAGCAGTTGGAATTGTATTAGCAGGAGGCAGCAATAACCGGATGGGTCAGTTATCCAAAAAGAGAGCAGTTGCTGCGATGCCAGTAGCCGGCAGCTATCGGTGCATCGATTTTGTTTTGAGTAATATGAGTAATTCTCATATTCAGAAAGTAGCCGTATTGACCCAGTATAACTCCCGGTCTCTGAATGAACACTTAAACTCTTCAAAATGGTGGGATTTTGGACGTAAACAGGGCGGTTTGTATGTTTTGACCCCATTTATTACCGAAGAAAACAGCTCTTGGTATATGGGAACAGCAGACTCTATTTATCAGAATCTGGACTTTCTTAGAAGATGCCATGAACCATATGTGATCATCACATCTGGTGACTGTGTTTATAAGATGGATTATGAAAAAATATTAGATTATCATGTTCAGACGAAAGCAGATATCACTGTCGCTGTGAAGGATATGACGGATGCTTCCGAGGATATCCATCGTTTTGGTATTATACGGATGGCTGAAGATGGACGTATTACGAATTTTGAAGAAAAACCGCTGATTGCCCAGACGAACACGGTATCTATTGGTGTGTATGTTATCCGCCGCCGCTTACTGATCGAGTTGATTCAGAAAGCCCATGAAGAGAACCGGAACGATTTTGTACAGGATATTCTCGTAAGATACAAAGACGTAAAGAAGATTTTCGCATATAAACATGAAGGATACTGGCAGAATATTTCCACCATTGATTCTTACTATCAGACCAATATGGATTTCCTGAAACGGGATGTCAGAGAATATTTCTTCAGAGATTATCCGAATGTTTATTCTAAGATCGAAGATTTGCCTCCGGCAAAATTCAACCCGGGTTCAAAAATCAAAAACGCTTTGATTTCCAGCGGATGTATTGTGAACGGCGAAGTTCAGAATTCCATTCTGTTTAAAAAGGTTTATGTAGGTAATAACTGTGTTATTAAGAATTCGATTATCCTGAATGATGTTTACATTGGTGATAACACTGTGATTGAGAATTGTATCGTTGAGAGTAGAGATACGATTCGTGCAAATTCTTCCTATATAGGTGAAGCCGGAAAAGTCAATATTGTAGTGGAAAAAAGCGATAGATATATTTTATAATCAAGGAGCCTTGGGAGGAGTTTAACATGCAGATTACAGACGTAAGAGTACGCAAAGTTACAAAAGAAGGAAAGATGAAAGCCGTTGTTTCGATAACTCTGGATAATGAGTTTGTTGTTCACGACATTAAAGTCATTGAAGGAGAAAAAGGACTGTTTATTGCTATGCCAAGCCGTAAGGCCGCCGATGGCGAATATCGGGATATTGCTCATCCGATTAATTCTGAGACACGGGAACGCATCCAGAGCATTATTTTGGAAAAATACGAAATAGCAGCTTTGGAAAGCGAAGAAGAAGCGGCACTCTAAGAGTTAGAATATGGGGTTTAATTGAAAAGGGAGAAGATCCAAAAGGATTTTCTCCCTTATTTTTGTGGGTGAAAAACCACTGGAGAACTTGACAAAACCTTTGAACGGTGTGTATCCTTTTAAAAGCGTGTAAGGAGGGGAAGTTATGTATTTGATCGCAGGTCTGGGGAATCCTTCCAAAACCTATGAAGGAACCCGGCATAATATTGGTTTTACGATGATTGATGCCATTGGGGAAAAGTATGGTATTGATGTGACGACAAAAAAACATAAGGCATTCGTCGGCCGGGGAATCATAGACGGTATGCGGGTCATTCTTGCAAAACCGCAGACCTATATGAATCTGAGCGGCGAGAGCGTTCGTGAAATTGCTGACTTCTATAAAATCGAGCCGGAAAATATCATTATTATATATGACGATATCAGTCTGGATGTGGGGCAGCTTCGCATACGGAAAAAAGGCAGCGCCGGAGGACATAATGGAATTAAGAATATTATTGCCCATCTCGGGACGCAGGAGTTTCCGCGGATCAAAGTCGGTATTGGAAATAAACCGGAGGGATGGGATTTGGCGGACTATGTTTTATCCAAATACTCGAAGGCGGAGCAGGAAGCTCTTGAAGAAGCCGCAGACGGCGTGATCGGGGCGGTAAAGCTAATGCTTATGGATGATATCGAGGCGGCTATGAATCGGTATAATGCGAAGAAGAGGGATGCGCGATGAAATTATTCAGAGAGCCATTACTCCAGTTAAGTGAATATGAAAATATCCGAAAGAATCTGGCAGATCATAAAGGGCCGGTCTATGTGGAGGGATGCGTGGATGCGCAGAAAACTCACTGGATGGCCAGTTTTTCAGAAGAGTATCCGTTTAAGCTGATCGTGACTCACAGCGAAAAGCGGGTGAAGGATATCTACGAAGATTACCGTTTTTTTGACCGGAATGTGCTTGACTATCCGGCCAGAGATGTTATTTTCTATAGTGCGGATGTACATGGTCAGGCCCTGGTTCAGAAGCGATTGACAGTCATCCAGAAATTGCTTGAGCATGAACCAGTGACGGTGGTAACGACCATTGATGGATTGATGGACAGTCTTCTGCCGCCGGAAAAGCTGGCTCAGCAGATCATCCGTTTGAGAGAGGGCGGCGTTTATGACCCGAAGGATTTGGTGAAACGATTGGTCCATATGGGGTTTGAACGGACAGTACAGGTGGAAGGGCCGGGACAATTTTCGGTCCGGGGCGGCATTTTGGATATCTACAATCTGGCGGATGACTGCCCTTACCGAATTGAGTTTTGGGATGATGAAATCGATACGATTCGAAGCTTTGATGTGGACAGTCAGCGTTCTATTGAACGGCATGAGCAGATTTCTGTTTATCCGGCGGCGGAGATGGTCTTTACGGAGGCACGTATCCAGAAGGGGCTGGACCGGCTGAAGAAGGATGTGGATAAGGGAATCCGCCTTTTTAAGAAGGAAGGAAAGCCGGAGGAGGCCAGCCATTTAAAACATCTTTATGAAGAGGTAAAAGAGACTTTTGACGTATCCTTTGCCGGGGCCAATATGGACAGTCTGATCCGTTATTTTTACGAAGAGACCGTATCCTTTCTGGATTATTTTCCAAAGGAAGAAACTCTGGTATTTCTGGATGAACCGGCAAGACTCCAGGAAAAAGCAGAAGGTGTTGCCAGAGAGTTTGAGGAGAGTATGAAAGGACGCCTGGAAAAGGGATACATTGTTCCGGGCCAGATGGATATTCTCTATTCAGAAAAGGAATTGTTCCATCGGCTGGGGAAACATCGGAGTCTGTCATTGAGTACCCTGGACCAGAAATTCAGTCAGCTTGTACCGATGTATAAATATCATATTGAGGTCCAGTCCATACAGTCCTATCACCGGAACTTTGAATTGCTGGTCAAGGATCTGAAACGGTGGAAGCGGAGTAAATACCGGATGATTCTTGTGGCGAATTCGCGGACCAGGGCAGAGCATCTGACCAAAGACCTTCAGGATCATGAGCTTCCGGCGGCGGTGACAGAAACGATGGATCGGACAGTGGAGCCGGGGCAGATCGTTGTTTGTTATGGAAATCTGCACAGTGGTGTGGAATATCCCTTCATAAAATTTGTCATCCTCTCGGAGAGTGATATTTTCGGGGAGATAAAGAAGCGGCGGAAGAAGAAGACGGAGTACAGCGGACAGAAGCTGAACAGCTTTATGGATTTGAACATCGGCGATTATGTGGTTCATGAAAATCATGGTCTTGGTGTCTATAAAGGAATTGAAAAAATCGAAGTCGATAAGGTTGAGAAAGATTATATTAAAATCGAATATTCCGGCGGAGATAATCTGTACATTCTGGCCACCCAGCTCGATATGATTCAGAAATATGCCGGAGCCGATGCAAAACGGCCGAAGCTCAATAAACTGGGCGGACAGGAATGGCACCGGACAAAAACCAAAGTACGGGGAGCGGTTAAGGATCTGGCGGAGGATCTGTTAAAGCTCTATGCGGCCCGCCAGTCTCAGGAAGGCTTTGCCTATGGTGCGGATACGATCTGGCAGCGGGAATTTGAGGAAGCTTTTCCATATGAAGAAACGGACGACCAGCTTGCAGCCATTGAAGCAACGAAGCGGGATATGGAGAGCAAACGGATCATGGACCGATTGATCTGTGGCGATGTGGGCTACGGTAAAACAGAGGTGGCTATCCGGGCGGCCTTTAAAGCGGTTCAGGACGGCAAGCAGGTGGCTATTTTAGTGCCGACGACCATTCTGGCCCAGCAGCATTATAATACCTTTGTGCAGCGGATGGCGGATTATCCGGTGGTCATTCGGACAATGTCCCGATTCCGGACAAAGACTGAACAGACAGAGACTGTCAGGGAATTGAAAAAAGGCATGGTGGATATTTTAATCGGGACCCATCGTATTTTATCAAAAGATATTGAATTTAAAAATCTGGGGCTTTTAATTGTGGATGAGGAACAGCGCTTTGGCGTCGCCCACAAGGAAAAGATAAAGAAGCTTCGGGAAAATGTGGATGTACTGACATTGTCGGCGACACCGATTCCCAGAACCCTTCATATGAGCCTGATCGGTATCCGGGATATGAGTACATTGAGCGAACCGCCGATGGACCGTATGCCGGTTCAGACCTATGTCATGGAATATAATGAAGAAATGGTCCGGGAGGCTATTGCCCGGGAGATTGGCCGGGGCGGTCAGGTCTATTATGTATTTAACCGGGTCAACGGCATTGTGGAGATGGCGGCGGCAATTCAAAAGCTGGCGCCGGAAGCGGAAGTGGCCTTTGCCCACGGACAGATGAGTGAGCGGGAGCTTGAAAAGGTCATGTATCGTTTTATCAATGGCGAAATTGATGTTCTGGTATCCACGACCATTATTGAAACGGGTCTGGATATTTCCAATGTCAACACAATGATCATCCATGATGCGGACCGTTTGGGCTTATCCCAGCTTTATCAGCTCAGGGGACGGGTTGGGCGATCCAACCGGACGGCTTATGCCTTTTTGCTCTACCGGAGGAATGTGGTTCTCAGAGAGGTGGCAGAAAAACGTTTGGCGGCTATCCGGGAGTTTACCGAGTTTGGTTCCGGATTTAAAATTGCCATGCGGGATTTGGAGATTCGTGGGGCGGGCAATCTTCTCGGCCAGCAGCAGAGCGGTCATATGGAATCGGTCGGTTACGATTTATATTGTAAGATGCTGAATGAAGCTGTGTTAAAACTCAAAGGTGAACAGGTGTCTGACAATGACTTTGAAACCGTATTGGATTTGAATGTAGATGCCTATATTCCGGCGTCTTATATTAAAAATGAAGTCCAGAAACTGGAGATATATAAGCGGATTGCCAGCATATCCAATGAAGAAGAATACGATGAAATGGTGGATGAGCTGAATGACCGGTTCGGTGATCTGCCGAAGTCGGCTCAGAATCTGATGGATATTGCCCTTTTAAAGGCCCAGGCCCATGAAGCATGTATTACTCAGCTTTCCTGCCGCGGTGACGAGACGAAGATCTTTATGTATAATCAGGCCAATGTCTGTGTGGACCGAATTCCGGCATTGATTGAGCAGTATGGACGGCGTCTGCGGTTTAAACCGGGAGAGAATCCATATTTCCTATTGAAGATGCGGAAAGAAGAGCAGCAGGACATCTTAAAATGTGAAAAAAATGTGATAAAAGATATAAAGGGATTGCTTGAAAATGTGAAATAATCTATAATGGACAGAGTTACGAATAACATAGATCAGAAGGAGTTCGATTATATGAAAACATTTATGAAACGTATTGTTTCTGCGATTATTGTGGGTGCAATGTCCGCAGCACTTTTGTCTGGCTGCGGAAGCCAGGGAACGAGCGGCAGTACAAAGGCAGAAGATGCAGCGCTGACCATGGAACAGGGAAGTGTTACCATGGGAGAAGCCAGATTATATGCTTACGTGATGAAGAGTCAGTATGAAGCTTATTACGGTTCATCCATATGGGATATGGAGATTGAAGATGGTGTGACTTTTGGCGATTCAATGAAGGATGTCATTACAAATCAGCTCGTGCAGATGATTCTCCTGAGCAGTCAGGCCGAGGATTATGGCGTATCCCTGAGCGATGAAGACAATACAGCCGTTGAAGAATATGTAGAAAATTTCAAGACCAATATCGGTGAGGAAATTATGACCGAAGAAGGGATCACAGAAGATGATGTCCGTTCCGTTGTACAGAAGAGTACGCTGGCCGGTAATGTCTATCAGGCCATGCTTGATAAAGAAGAAGTGGAGCTGACCGATGAAGAAAAAGCGGACGCTACCTGCATTAAGGTTCAGCATGTACTTGTCTCCACGACAGAAACAACGAAGAAGGATGACGAAGGCAATAACGTGGATATGACCAATGAGGAAATAGAAGCTTATAAGTCCGAGCAGAAAGCGAAAGCAGAAGAAGCACTTCAGAAGGCAAAGAACGGTGAGGATTTCCAGGCTTTGGCAGATGAATACAGCAGTGAGAACGCAGGCTTTGAGTTCTCCTTTGATAAAAATGGTTATGATCCTGTAAATATGACATCGATGGTAGAGCCGTTCTATACCGCTGCATGGCAGTTGGGTGAGGGCGAGATCAGTGATCTGGTGGAAAGCCAGTATGGTTATCATATTATTAAATGTGTTTCTTTAAATGATGAAGAAGCCACAGCAGCATCCATTGAAAGTGCTGAAAGCACGAAGAAGGCAACGAGTCTTGATGAACGCCTGAATAAATTGATGGATGAAGCTGCTTATACGGAGTCTGAAGAGTGGAAGGCTTATACGTTGTCTTCCGGTGCTTCCGAGGATGAAACTTCCAGTGAGACAGGTGAATCCGGAGAAACTTCATCCGAGACCAAAGCAGAAACAGAAACCAGTTCGGAATCGGAAACAGCATCAGAATCTGAAAAATAAATAAAGGATTTATTGAGAATAAAAGAAAAGGAAGTATCCCTGACATTGGCCCGGAGGGATACTTCGTTTTTTGTACGCACTTGCTTTTTTACAGGAACACTTTACAAAGCTAAAGATTGGCGGTTGACAAGAAAACCAACCTTTTGTATAGTATTAATACTGGGGAATTTTGAAGAAGCGAGGGAGAGAGATGTTAGGCGTTTTAGTCAATGTGGGAACGGTATTGATTGGAAGTCTTGTGGGTCTGTTTTTAAAACGGGGGATTCCGGAAAGGGTCACAGAGGCCTTGATGGTCGGCATTGGTCTGTGTACAGTGTTTATTGGTATATCCGGTGCGCTTCAGGGGGAAAATACACTGGTACTGATTTTGTCCATGGCGATAGGAACGGTCATCGGAACATTGCTGGATATTGATAAACAGTTGAACCGGCTGGCCGCTTACGTAGAAAAGCGGTTCAAGCAAAAAGATGGTCAGGTGACGGTGGCGGAAGGCTTTGTGACAGCAAGTCTTTTGTTCTGCGTTGGTGCCATGACGATCGTTGGTTCGCTTCAGGCAGGGCTTACCGGGGACTGTGAGATGTTATTTACGAAGGCCACATTGGATTTGATCTCATCCTGCGTACTGGCTGCCAGTTTGGGAATCGGTGTTTTATTGGCGGATATTTTCGTTCTGGTATTTCAGGGCGGCATTGTTCTTCTGGCTGGATTTGTGGCGCCATTTCTCACGGATTATGCCATTGCAGAAATGACCTGTGCCGGTTCGGTACTCATTATTGCTCTGGGCCTGAATCTGATCGGAGTTACAAAAATTAAAGTAGCCAATTATCTGCCTGTCATTTTTATACCGCCGATATTGTGTCTGTTTATGTCGGCATAAACAATGGAAAATGGGGACTTTTATCAATTTTCCTGTGTACAAATAAAAAAATCATGATAGAATAGAACACGTGGAAATGTAGAAACAGAGGAGATTTACGATGGAAAAAAAAACGAAATCAATTAAGATAGCCATAATGGGTGCAGGAACTGTCGGCGGCGGTGTATATAAGCTGCTTCAGATGCGTAAAGATGATATGGTTCAGAGAGTCGGCACCGATATTGAGATCACAAAGATTCTTGTTAAAAGCATTCCTGAAACCCGTAAAGATGTGGATGCTTCCTTGTTGACTGAGAATTTTGAAGATATTATAAATGATGACAGCATTCAGATCGTTGTTGAGGTTATGGGCGGTATTGAGCCGGCGCGTACCTTTATTCTGCGTTGCCTGAATTCAGGAAAGAGCGTAGTATCCGCGAATAAAGATTTGATCGCTGTTCATGGAAGAGAGCTTTTGGATGCGGCTGAGGCCAATAATGTGGATTTTATGTTTGAGGCTTCCTGTGCCGGTGGTATTCCGATCATCCGGCCGTTAAAGCAGTGCCTGAATGCCAATGATATTACTGAGATCATGGGCATTGTCAATGGTACAACAAACTATATCCTGACGAAAATGGATCAGGAAGGTATGGAATTTGACGAAGCTCTTGCCAAGGCGACAGAGCTTGGTTATGCGGAAGCAGATCCGACAGCCGATGTGGAAGGTCTGGATGCGGGACGTAAGATGGCGATCATGGGTTCCATCGGTTTCCATTCCCGGATTACATTCAATGATGTTTATACTGAGGGAATTACCCATATTACTTCGAAAGATATCAAGTATGCCAAAGATATGGATTGTGTGATCAAACTGCTCGGTATCGCAAGAAATACAGCGACTGGTGTGGAAGTGCGTGTTCATCCGACATTGATCAGCAAAGAACATCCGCTGGCATCGGTTAATGACGTGTTTAATGCCGTATTTGTCCATGGGGATGCGGTAGATGATACGATGTTTTACGGACGGGGCGCCGGAGAGATGCCGACAGCCAGTGCCGTTGTAGGTGATGTGCTCGAGGTGGCCAGAAACATTAAAGGTAACTGCCTTGGAATGTTTGGCTGCACCTGCTATAAAGAACTGCCGATCAAACAGATCGGTGATATTGAGAGCAAGTATTTCATGCGGATGATCGTCAGAGACTGCGCCGGAGTTCTTGGCAATGTGGCAAGTATTCTTGGAAATAATCATGTCAGCATTGAGAAGATTATTCAGAAACCGGCCGGCTGCGATACGGCAGAAATTGTTGCGATAACAGATGTTGTTCAGGAAAAGAATTTTAAAGCGGCGATGCAGACACTGAATGATATGTCCTTTGTACAGGAAATATCATCCATGATTCGAGTATACGCCTAATATAGGGGGTGCCGTGGAGCCACCCCTTTTTCACTTTATACTTCTATCAGATGAAATTGTCTTTTGAAAGGGGAAAAGATTATGAGAAGGGAGTATGAACGCCTTTTGTCCTGTCTCGAATGTGTGCGGAAAAAAGTGGATTTTCAGCCGAAGATCGGGCTGGTACTGGGTTCCGGCCTTGGTGATTACGGCGAGAGCATTGAGCTTAAGTATGCGATGGATTATTCGGAGATTGAGGGGTTTCCGGTATCCACCGTGCCGGGCCATAAAGGCCGTTTCCTGTTTGGTTATGTGGAAGGTGTTCCGGTGGTGGCCATGCAGGGGCGGGTGCATTATTATGAAGGGTATCCGATGGCGGATGTGGTGCTTCCGATCCGGCTGATGAAACTGATGGGAGCAGAGATCTTGTTTCTGACCAATGCTTCCGGAGGCGTCAATGAAACCTTTGTACCGGGGGATTTGATGATGATTAAAGATCAGATTTCTGATTTTGTACCGTCACCGCTCATTGGAGAAAATATTGAAGAATTAGGTCCGAAATTTCCGGATATGAGTCATATCTATGATGCGGAGCTTCAAAACATTCTCAGGGAGGCGGCACAGGCCTTGGATATTTCCTTAAAAGAAGGGGTTTATATCCAGTTTACGGGTCCGAATTATGAGTCCCCGGCGGAGATTCGAATGAGCTCTATTCTCGGCGCAGATGCGGTGGGCATGAGTACGTCCTGCGAGGCCATTGCCGCAAATCATATGGGGATGAAAATATGCGGTATATCCTGTATATCGAATATGGCGGCAGGAATTTCAAAACAGCCTCTGAATCATAAGGAGGTTCAGGAGGCAGCGGATCGAGTGGCGCCTTTATTTAAAAAGCTCGTCACAGAAAGTATCCGACGAATGGGAAATTTATAAAAAGGGTTATGAGGTAAGGTTATGAAGATTATTGTTGCAGGCTGCGGCAAGGTAGGTTATACCCTTGCGGAACAGCTCAGTGAAGAAGGGCATGAAATTACGGTGATCGAGCCGAAGGCTGAACGGGTACAGGCGGCTGTAGATGCACTGGATGTGATTGGCTATATCGGAACAGGTAACAGTTATAAGATACAGAAAGAAGCCGGCGTTGAGGATGCGGATCTGCTGATTGCTGTGACCGGGCATGACGAAGTGAATCTTCTCAGCTGCCTGATTGCAAAAAAGGCGGGAAATTGCCAGACGATCGCCCGTGTGCGTAATCCGGAATATGTGGATGAGATTGGATTTATTAAAGAGGAACTGGGGTTGTCCGTGGCCATTAATCCGGAATTGGCAACGGCCAGAGACATTGAACGGCTGATTCAGGTGCCGTCGGCCCTGGATGTAGATACGTTTGCCAAAGGACGGGCATATATGGTTCGTTTTGAAATCCCGAAGGGGTCTCCGTGGCATGAACTTAAAGTAATGGATGCGGCCGTTAAGTATGGCAATCATTTCCTTGTCTGTATTTTGGAGCGTGGAGATGATGTGATCATTCCGGGTGGTCATACGGTAATGATGGAAGGGGACACCATTTCCATGATCGCACCGACAGAGGATATGAACCGGCTGTTTAATATCATTGGTATTCCGGCGCGTCCGATGCATAATGTCATGATTGCCGGCGGCGGTACGATCGCCTATTATCTGGCGCAGAGACTGCTGCGGTCAAAAGTGAATATAACAATTATCGAGAGCAATTTGCAGCGGTGCAATGAACTGAGTGAAAAACTGGATAAGGCGACGATCATCTATGGTGATGCGGCGGACAGTAAATTACTCCTTGAAGAAGGATTAGAGCAAATGGATGCCTTTGTGGCCCTGACAAACTTCGATGAAGAAAATATTATGCTTTCCCTTTATGCCCATCAGGTGTCAAAGGCAAAGCTGATCACAAAGGTGAATAAAATTGCTTTTGAGGGAATTGTGCGGAGCATTCCGGTAGGAAGTATTATCAGCCCGAAATATTTGACGGCAGAACATATTATCCAGTATGTCCGGGATTTGGAAAACAGCCGGATCAACGCACGGGACAGCAAGGTGGATATGGTGTACAGGATCGCGGACGGTAAAGCGGAGGCGTTGGAATTTTCTGTGGAAAAACAGTCCAAGGTTATTGGTGTGCCGCTGATGAATCTGAAATTAAAGTCAAACCTGCTAGTCTGCAGTATTATGCGGGCCAATAGGGTGATCATACCTTCCGGGCAGGATAAGATTTTATCCGGTGATAAAGTGGTTGTCGTTACAACGGGATGCCATTTGAACCGGTTGGAAGATATTTTGGACGGAGCGGTGAAATAGTTATGAATTATGGAAGTATACGATACATAATCGGCTGTATATTGAAAGTGGAAGCCTTTTTAATGGTGCTTCCGATGATCACGGCAGTTATTTATCAGGAAAGCAGCGGATTTGCCTTTGTCATTATGGCACTGGTCAGTCTGGCTCTTGGTACGCTGATGTCTTTAAAAAAGCCGAAAAAAACCACATATTATGCCAAGGAAGGCTACATATCCGTAGCCCTTGGCTGGATTGTCATGAGTATTATGGGCTGTCTTCCATTTGTGATTTCCGGGGAGATTCCATCTTTTGTGGATGCGTTGTTCGAAATCATTTCCGGTTTTACAACAACGGGAGCCAGTATATTGCCGGATGTGGAGGCCATGTCTAAATGTATGCTGCTCTGGCGGAGCTTTTCCCACTGGGTTGGCGGCATGGGTGTTCTTGTATTTATTCTTGCCATCCTGCCTTTGGCCGGTGGAGAACATAATTTACAGCTTATGAAAGCGGAGTCCCCGGGACCTTCTGTTTCAAAGCTGGTACCGAGACTGAGGGAAACAGCGATCATGCTGTACAAGATTTATCTGGGAATGACTATCATCATGTTTATTCTTTTGGTTCTTGGACGGATGCCGGTATTTGATGCTCTGTGTATTTCCTTCGGTACGGCAGGTACCGGCGGTTTCGGTATACTGAATACAAGTCTGGGAAGTTACAGTACCTATCTCCAGGCGGTGACAACTATTTTTATGATGCTTTTCGGTGTCAACTTTTCGTTCTATTTTTTAATTCTTTACCGGAAGGCGAAAGAAGCCTTTTCCATGGAAGAGGTTCGTTGGTATTTTGGCATTTACTTTGCCGCTGTTCTGCTGATAACCTTTAACCTGGGCAGTGAAGCCGGAGGACTTTTCGAGCGCTTTCACCATGCGGCTTTTCAGGCCGCATCCGTGATGACGACAACGGGTTATTCGACTTTGAATTTTAATCTGTGGCCGTCCTTTTCAAAGTGTATATTAGTGATCCTGATGTTTATCGGTGCCTGTGCGGGAAGTACGGGCGGCGGCATTAAGGTTTCCAGGATCATTATCTACTTAAAGTCTGTAAAACGGGAGATGGGTTCATTGATTCATCCGAGGAGTATTCGGGTGACAAAACTGGAAGGAAAAGCTGTGGATAATACGGTCCTGCGTTCAGCATTTGCTTTCATTTCCGCCTATTTGGTCATTTTTGTGATTTCTTTGCTGATCGTCAGCCTGGACGGCTTTGATTTTGAGACAAACTTTACAGCCGTTGCAGCAACTTTTAACAATATTGGGCCTGGTCTTGGCGAAGTGGGACCGATATCGAATTTCAGTGCATATTCGATTTTATCAAAGATCGTGCTGTCGTTGGATATGCTTATCGGCCGCTTGGAAATCTTTCCGATTTTGCTGCTGTTTGCGCCGTCCACATGGAAAAAATAATTTAAATGTACTGAGAAAGAGGTGCGAATTCGCAGCCTCTTTCTTTTAGATTGAGGATAATGGTTTCCAGAGCATCCGGAGTATACAGGGCATTGCAGTTCATACGAATGATAGAGCCATTTTCAAGATCCGGATGGCCGCATACCGTGTTGATGATGGCGTCGGTGCCGTAATTTTTCCAGTCCATGGAGTCACAGTCCCAGCCAATGGTGGCGTAGCCGCAGTCTGCCGCGGTCTGAATGAGCTGGGAACTACAGGAATCATAGGGCGGACGAAATAGATGCATTTCCACGCCGGTAAGTTTTTTGACTTTTTCGTGAAGAGAAATGATCTCCTGTCGGCATTCGTCGGTGTCCAGAGCTTTCATATTTTTGTGATTTTCACTGTGATTTCCCAGATCGTGGCCTGAATCTGCTATTCTCTTTAGAAGGTCAGGATGCTGGTCTGCCCAGCTTCCGGTGACAAAAAAGGTGGCATGGACCTCATATTTATCAAGAATGTCCAATATCCCGGCGGTATTGTCATTGCCGGGGGCTGTTTCAAAAGTCAGAGCAACGGTTGGTTTTTCTGTATTTATGCGGGTAATGGGCTGCTTGTCAGGGTTAGCAGAAGTGGTAATATAGATTTCCGGGTGAAGCCATTCATAAAAAAGTGCGCCGAGAAGAAAAAGCGCACATACGACACAACCGGTTTTGAGAAAGGTTTTCATGGCAAACTCCGTTTTTTTACAGCTTATGAAAGTGAAGGCAGAGATATGCAGAAGACCTTAAATTTCAGCGAAGTACTATATAAACGGAATAGATCAGGTAGGCAGCCGCACAGGCAAAGCCCATAAAACGTCCCATCTGTCCGCGGATTTTGCAGAAAATATAAATAATGAGGGTCAATACAATTAAAATAAGTATATCTATAAAGGCTACTGCTTCAGCAGTGATCGGATGGACTGTCCCGGACATACCGAGGATGAACATAATGTTGAATATGTTGGATCCGACCACATTTCCGAGAGCCAGGCCGCTTTCGCCCTTTCTGGAAGCGGTGATGGAAGTGACCAGTTCAGGAAGGGAAGTGCCGATGGCGACAATGGTCAGGCCAATGAGTGTTTCGCTCAGACCGAAGGCTGCGGCGACCCGGCAGGCGTTATCTACGACCAAATCTCCGCCGATGATGATGGCGGCTAAACCAAGGCCTACATAGATGAGGCTGGTGTGCATTGGAAGATAATGGTCTGCTCCTTCGATATCAATAGGATTCCGAATGGCGGAGACAACAGTCACCGTCAGATAGGCGGCCATCAGTACAAGAAGAATCAATGCTTCTATCCGGGAAAGATAATTGTCACGGATAAAAAACAGCAGCAGGACAGAGCTTAAAATGGCAATCGGAAAATCCCGTTTCATAATGCTCTGATCAACGATGAAAGGCCGTATGAGGGCGCATATGCCGACAATAAAGACCAGGTTAAACAGGTTGGAACCGATAACATTGCTCAGGGCCAGTTCATTGCTTCCGGCCAGTCCGGCCGTAATACTGACAGCAGCTTCAGGAGCGCTGGTACCCATAGCGACAATGGTCAGACCGATGACGACCGAAGGTACTTTGAGAAGTTTGGCGATGGCCGAACTGCCTTCTACGAAATAATCAGCCCCCTTGACCAATAGAAAAAAACCGATAATTAATAATACATACATCATCATTTTTTAATCCTCTTCAATCACATGAATTTCTAAAAAATCAAATGGAATTTCTTCCACAAAATTATCCTGAATAAAACGGGTTTTATTATGCCGCTTAAATTCTCGTATATTGGCATCCAGCCAGATCGGCTGCGACAGGTCGAAGATCATACAGGCATCATCGACAGCCTGGAAAACCTTCGCTGTCCGGCTCATTTCAGGGTCGTCCAAAGTGATGACTGTGTCCTGTAACAGTCGGTTATCTTTAAATATTTTCATCCACATGCGAAACATCATTCATAACTCCTTCTTCACTACAGCATTATAGCCGACAGCAGCGCGTGAAGCAAGGATTATTTCATGAAAAAATATGTTACAGATAGCATTTCCTGTGCTATAATCATTAAGAAACTATGTGACAGGCCGTCCAGGGGGGTGAAATTGTATGGTTGATGGTGATATCCGCAGAAAAAAGCTGCTGGATATTTTAAAAAACAGTTCAGGACCGGTTTCAGGAAGTTCCCTTTCCAAAGCACTGGGTGTCAGCCGGCAGGCTATTGTTCAGGATATTGCCCTGCTGCGGGCCGGTGATTCAGAAATTTTTGCCACTCCGAAGGGATATATTTTATATACGCAGGGACCCGCGAAAAAATACCGCCGATCCTTTATGGTAAATCATACAAAGGAACAGATCGTGGATGAACTTTCTCTGATTGTTGATAATGGAGGAAAAGTACTGAATGTGATCGTTGCCCATGATGTTTATGGTCAGATTCAGGCAGATCTGATTTTGGAAAACCGGCAGGATGTTATGGCTTTTTATGAGCGTATGGGCTCCAGCAAAGCCGGCCCTCTGCTTCAGATTTCCAATGGTGTCCATATTCACACGGTGGAGGCGGCTTCAGAGCGTATTTTAGATAATATTGAAAGAGATCTGCGTGAGCGGGGATATTTAGTAACAGAATAGAGGAGATAAAGTATATGAAAGCAATTCAGAAGTTTTTGTCCCATATTTTTATCGATGGATTGAGCGGCATGGGGCTGGGACTTTTTTCGACGCTGATCATCGGGACGATCTTAAAACAGGTCGGTGATCTGATCGGAGGAGATATTGGTATGTACATATCGACATTTGCCCTGGTGGCCCAGCGATTGACCGGAGCCGGCATCGGTGTGGGTGTTGCTTATAAATTCAGGGAATCTGTCTATGTGACTTTGTCCGCCGGTGTGGCCGGGATGATCGGTGCCTATGCAAGCGCTATTTCAGCGGGTACATTGTTTGCGGAAAACGGTGCGCTTGTCCTGTCGGGACCGGGCGAGCCTTTGGGAGCCTTTGTGGCAGCCTATATCGGTATTGAACTTGGCCATCTGGTGGCCGGACGGACGAAAATCGATCTGTTGGTCACACCAGCCGTGACTATATTGACCGGCGGCGCTGTGGGGATTATTGTAGGACCGCCGATTTCAAGATTTATGGCCTGGCTTGGCGGTATTATCAACTGGGGTACGGAACAGCAGCCGATCGTTATGGGGATTGTTGTATCTGTAGTCATGGGTATGGTATTGACATTGCCGATCAGTTCGGCAGCTCTTGGTATTATTCTTGGCCTGAATGGGGTGGCTGCCGGGGCAGCGACCATAGGATGCTGCTGTCAGATGGTTGGTTTTGCCGTGACCAGTTATCGGGATAATGGATTTGGCGGACTTTTATCCCAGGGACTTGGGACGAGTATGCTCCAGGTGCCAAATATTGTGCGGAGGCCCCTTATATGGGTGCCGCCGATTATTTCATCGGCTATTCTCGGACCGATTGCCATTTCACCGCTGTTTCATATGGTGAATAATGCGACGGGTTCCGGTATGGGAACATCCGGGCTGGTAGGACCGATCATGACCTATCAGACGATGACGGCTACCGAATCACCGGTGCTGGTTTTGATTAAAATTATGTTATTCCATTTTCTGCTTCCGGCAGTGGTTACCATGGGAGTGGCACAGGGAATGCGAAAGATGGGCTATATCCGCAATGGGGATATGAAGCTGGAAGTATAGAAGAGAGAGGAGAAATACAAATGAATGACATCATTAATCAATTGGCCCATGGAGGTGCTTTTATTCTGGCAGCCGTTGGTTTTCTGATTTTCTTTTTAACACAGATATGGAAGGCGGTTCATGTGGATAAATCCTATGGTGAGAAGTTACTCTCTGTGAAACAGCCGCTTAAAGAATGGCTTACCTTGCTTTTTATCCTTGCGGTCGGCGTTGTTGTCGTTATCCGGCTTTTTATGGAGAGAAATGCGCCGAGTCCGAATATGCCGGAGAGTTATTATTCTGTATTATCGGGAGCGGTCATTCTTATTGTTGGTCTGTTGATCTTCCTGGCTATACGGACGATCAGCCCAACAAAAATCTTCACCAATGGCATTTTGGTACATGATTACGGTTATGTTCCGTGGGAGGATATCCGGGCCGTGGACAAACTGCCGAAGGGCGGATTTCAGGCGCATTTGATCAAACCGAGACAGTTTAAGGGAAAATCATTTTTGATCCGGTATGATGCTTCTCAGGAGGAAGAGCTGATTGGCATTATTCAGAAATACATTTGTTAATTTGAGGAGGAGACCATGGGGACAGAATCTCATATTTTAATCCATGATATCATCAATGAGCATGAAGAACGGATGATGAATCTGAAAAAATTTTATCCGTTTTTCCGGTTATGCGATCATTCGTTAAATCAGTTCAGAGAAGGACGGTATGAAAGGATTGATATGGGGTATGTCACCATGGCCGTCCTCCGTTTTTTTATTGAAGAAAACAGTTTTAATGACCGGAAGGTGACTTATGAGACTTATGCAGACTTTCTTCGGGAACTTCTTATCAGAGACTTTCAGTTTGAGGAGGACGAAGAAGAAGCTGCGTCATTGATTCAGTACATATTTGATAAGCTGACCAATGAAGGCCGTCCTTTTTATTTTGAGTATTATGAGCCAAAGGGCCGGTGTATGAAACGGGGAAGGACCCGGCTGATTGAGAGCAGTTATCAGGACGGCGATATCGGCTACAGCATTTCTTCCGACGGAATCGAATTTTATCTGGAAACAAAGGAGACAAAAGAGGAGAGTAAGATCAGTATCCAGCAGCTTCTTCTGGAAAAGATGATCCGTTCCCGAAATTTCCGCGGCGGTGTGGATGTCATCCAGCGTATCAATAGTGAAGTGACCCGGCTCATGCTGCGCCAGGGAGAGATTGTCACTTTGTTAAGTCATAATATTTTCGAGGGCATGGAAGCTTTGGAGGAATTTTCAAAAAGCGGTCTGAAATGGTTTGAGGAAGAGCAAAAGTTATTTGATACGAATCTGGAGTTGGTGAAAAAAGCCCTTCTCCGGGCCAGAGAAGAGGATTACCAGTCTCAGGCGATGGAAGATATTTATTATTTGAACCAGGAACTTAAAAAGGCGATGGACCGTCATGAGAATCTGCTGTCGGCATGCACAAATCTTCAGGTTCAGGCAGACGAAATGATGCTGAAAGCCAAGCGTAACCGATTCCGCCGGACAATGGACTTTTCGGATTTACTTAAAAATGCCATGGAGCGGGACGACATTCGTCTGTTGGAGGTCATGACGGCTCCTTTATTCGGGCTGAAAATCCGAAAAACATTCCAGCTTGGCCGGCTGGAAGATTTATTATCCTGTCGTCCGGAAGGGACGGAAACCGGGGAGGCTGTTTCTGAAGGAGAAGAGGAAGTCTATGTTTTTGAGGATGAACTGGAAGAAGAACGTATCCGCCATAATCACCGGATGCTTTTAAAAATTCTTTTTGATGCGCTGCTCCAGCGCAAGAGCCTGACATTGTCTGAACTCCAGTATCTCTATGTGATGAAATTTACAGATACGATTCTGCACAATGGAGATTATTATGCTTTTCTGGTCCATCTGAGCCAGAAGGAAAGTTATGATCTGGCGGAGATCCGGGAAAAACAGGATACCTTTCTGGAAGAGGTGATGGCAGAGCTGGTCATTCGGGACAGAGGCAAGGAATATGAGGATTTAAGGTTTACGCTGGAATTTTTACCGGAAGATATCATTTCCATCGGGGAGCATAGTTACTTAACGAATATACGATTTGAAAGGCAGGGAATGTGATGGATCACCAAAATCTGGATAAAGCGATGGAGCTATTTACATTGCTCATTGTGGGCGAAGAAATCAGCGGTTCACAGCATGTGGAACTTTATGAGGCCTATCGGAACAACAGCGAGGTCTATGATATTCTCATGTCTGTTTTGAAAAAATCCAATCTGAGCCTTTATGAATTCGGCAACAGCTTGTATGTGACGGCGGGAGACGGCAATCGGATTTTCGGTTTTACAAATGATGAATTGAAGCGGGCCATTGGTCTGCGCTTAAATCGTGAACTGTATCTGGCCTATTTTATTATATACAATGTCATTCTTTTGTTTTATCAGGACTCGGCAAGCTTTTCCTATGCGGATTATGTACGGAGTGAAGAAGTCATTACCCAGACAGACAGTTCCATGCGGCAAGCCATGAAGGCTTTGCACAGTAAGGCATTGACTGAAGTGGAGGAAAACAGTTTTGAGACGCTGGCCGCTCTCTGGGAAGACATGCCGCTGATTCCTTCAAATGAAGATATGGCTTCATTGAAAGCGGCCCGGGGCTCGAAAACCGGTTTTGTCAAGCTTGTCTTTAACTTTCTTATTTCCCAGGATCTGTTTTTTGAGTCCCAGGGGAAGTATTATATCAAACCCCGTTTCCGTGCTCTGGCGGAGAATTATTACGAGGAAAACAGGGGCCGTTTATACAACATCGTGACAGGAGGGGATAAAGATGCCTCATATTAATCGGATTCGTGTCAATAATGTGAAATATAATTTCGGGACCCAGTTTTATGATGATTTTATTCTCCGTTTTGACGGCAAAAATGCCCTCTATGATCTGGCCAACGGCGGCGGCAAGAGTGTTCTTATGCTTCTGCTTTTTCAAAATCTCATACCAAACTGTACGCTGGATGATAAGCAGCCCATTGAAAAATTGTTCCGCACGGACCAGGGAAGCAAGACTATTCATTCACTGATCGAATGGAAGCTGGATGATCGGTTTGTCCGGGACGGCTATAAATATATGCTGACCGGCTTTTGTGCCCGTAAAGCCCGGGAGGAGCTGCGGGAAACGGCGGCCATTGAGTATTTTAATTACGTATTGTTTTATCGGGGCTACAATGATAATGATCTGGTCAATCTCCCGCTGAGTGACGGAAAAGAACGGGTAACCTATACGGGCCTTAAAACTTATTTGAAGGATTTGGGACGCCGGGATATGGGTCTGGAAGTTTATATTTTCGAGAGAAAGGGCGAATACCAACGGTTTATCAGCCGGTATGGCCTGTATGAAAGTCATTGGGAGATTCTTCGGGGAATCAATAAGACAGAGGGGCATGTGCGGACTTATTTTGAAAATCGTTACCGGACGACCCGGAGAATTGTTGAGGACCTTTTGATCGAAGAGATCATTCAAAAGGCTTTCCAGCAGAATGAAAGTTCCGATACGGATATGGCGGATACCCTTGTACAGATCAAGGATAAGCTGGCAGAACTGGCAGTACGGAAAGAAGAGATGAATTATTATGACCGCCAGGTCGAAATATTGGAAAGCTTTTCGGGCCGGGTGGAGCTTTTAAAAAAGGTCTATGAAGAAAAAGAAGCTTTGGAGACGGATATGGTCAGGACCTATCATACAGTAACGGCGGTCAACCGGAACAAAGAAAAGGAATTGGCTTTTTTCCAGAAAGAGAAAGAACATGCCTCAAAGCATATTGAGGAGATTTCACGGAAGCTGGATACGGTAAAAATCCAGGAAAGTCAGGAACATTTGCAGCGTCTGGAGAAAGATACGGAAAAGTATGCCTCAGATCTGGAAGCAATGAAACAAAACCTGGAGAAAAAACGTCAGGAGCTGGCTCTGGCAGAGAGTGTCAATGATTATGCCGGATATCTGAATGTCAAGGGTAAATGGGAAGCTTTGAAAACCTATCTTTCTCAGGATAAGGATGATTCCGAAGGACTTTTGGAGGAACTTCAGAGACTGACACGGATTCGTTTTTCCATGAATGAGGAGCAGAGGCAGATTTTAAATAAAAAAATCGGATCGGTCCAGACAGCTTTGGGAGAAACGGCAGATCTGCTTTCGGAGGCCCAGTCAAAGGAACGTCAGCTTTTCAGTGACGGAGCGGTTCTCGAAAGTCAGTTAAAGGAAGCTGTGATCCAGGAAAAGAAAAATACGGGTGTATTGAACCAATTGTGCCGGAAGGTTCCGGTGCTCTTCCTTGAAAATATTGGCCGGACACTCCGCGAGAAAAAGCAGCAGCGGGGAGCCGGAGAATTAAAATACAGAGAACTTACGGAAACCCGGGCCGTGCTGGAGGCTGAAATTCAGCGCCTTACACTGGAAGGCGAGGAAAGCCTTCGGATACAGAAAAGACTTGAAGAAGAAAAAGAAGAACTAAAGAAATTTTTGGACAGTTATGAGTTGGAGAAAGAAAAAAGAAATAAACTGATTCAGATCTACCGGGCCGGAGACGGAGAATCTCTTTCGGAACTCATTGATGTACAGCTTCGAAAAGTCATTTTGGACAGTGAGTTGAAGCGCAGAGAGGTTTCACGGCTGGAAAAACAGTTGGAAAATCTGCGGCAGGGAAGTCCGGCGGTGATGAGTCCGGCGGCCGAAACGGTTGTGGAGTACATTCGGCGTTGTCATGGCCTTAAATGTGTTTTTGGCGGAGATTATTTGAAAGATGTCAGTGATTACGACAGGAAAATACTTCTGGAACGGATTCCATTCCTCCCGGAGGCCATCATTGTCGAGAGCGGTCTTTCTAAAATCAAAGAGGACCGGGTATTGTCTGAAATGGATTTGGGCGACGGACTTGTCCCGATTATTTCATTGGCACAGGTGATACGTCAGGAAGACGTCATTGTCGGACCGGAGATTATCTTTTTGTCCCAAAATCCGGAATGGTATATGAATGCAGATTCAAGGCAGGAAGCCCTGGAACGTCTGGAAAAGGCGCTCAAAGAAACACAGACAGCTCTTGTTCAATTGGGTGATCGGGAGCAGACGATGTCGGCTGACCGGAAGTATATGGACGGATTTGAACTGAACTTCCAGCAGTATTATCCAAGGCGGATAAAGCGCTGGAATGGGATTCAGGGAGAACTGGACGAGCTGCAGCAGAAAATCCGAAAGGATGGCGAAATGCTTGAAAGTTGTCAGGAACGTCGGACTGAGACGGAGCAGAGCTTGAAGACTACGGCTTCAGAAAACGATGCGCTGGATCAGGATATTGATATTCTGGAACAGATGAACGGAGTGGAAGAGCAGCTGACGGCGATTCAGGAGAGAAAACGTCAATTAGAGGTTTCCATTGATAAAAACAGAGATCAGCAGAAGCAGGCAGAAGAAAAACTGAACTGGGCAAAGGAGACGATGGGACAGCTTGAAGCTCAGAAAAAGGCGTTGAGAGAAGAAATCGGACGTATGGAAACCCAGTGGCATGAGCTTTATGAATCTTATTATCTGCCGGGTGAACCAGGAGAAAATGATTTAAGTTCAGAGGCTATCGATGCCCGTTTTAAAGGTCTGAAAGACTCCTATGAAAAAGAACATATGGATCTGGAAGATAAGAAACAGCTTCTCGAGAGTTATCAGCAGATGATGGATACGGCTCTTTACATGATTCAGAGGCGGGACATTGATGCGGCCATGCTTGAAGATATGTTTAAAGAACACCGGCTTACACCGGTGGAGGCTTCGGATATTGAAGTTTTAGAAAAAGAACTCTCTGCATTGAAGTCAGAGATGGAGCAGCGGGAAGCGGTTCTGATTCAATATAGAGAAGATAAAAATAAGTTGTTTGGAAGCGTGGCCCATGGAGTAAGCACGATCGAAGAAAAATATGGCTCTTTTTGTCAGATCGATCTGGCGAACAGCGATTACGCAGCATTTTCCGAACAGCAGCGTCAAGCCTTGGCGGCTATGACAGAAAAACTCAGGAAGGCGGAAGAAGGTATTCAGAACGCCTACAGAGACTTGCGGACTTATGATGATATAAAGAGGGATTTGGAAAGAACCATTCGCAATGAAAATATTCTCTTTAACCGGACGAAGGAAACTTATGCGATGGATGTGGATATCCGAAGGAAGCACCGGGAGATTAATGAGAAATATCAGCGCATGCGCACCGAACTCCAGAAAAAGCGAGAAGGCTTTGAACGGGATAAAGAAAAGGCCGTAGAAAGTCTGCGTCTTTTGTCTGCGGCAGAATTATCGGAGGCAATCCGTACGGAGACCGGTATTCCAACGACGGCTTCCGGGGCCGGAGAGCTGATGCGTCAGCTTTTGGAAACGGCGCAGATTGTTGGGCTTGAAAAAGACCGGATTGAGAAAACGATTCGGGATATGGTGCAGATTAAAGAGAATTTTGAGAAACAGTGCCTTCAGCGCTGTGTCAGCATAAAAGCTGAACTGGAACGCTTTCCGGCGTACTCCTGCATTATGCTGGATGGCAGGCAGATTCCGATGGTCATGCTGAAAATTCCATATGTCAAAGAAGAGACCTATGCACAGCGTATGTCGGATTATATTGATGATATCGTGGCCAGAACGGATGCCTATGACACTCAGGAAGAGAGGGTGGCTTATATTCGTCAGCAGCTTTCATGGAAACGGCTGTTTTCTGTGATCGTTACGGATATGAACAGTATCCGCTTAAATCTTTATAAACGGGAGCGGGTAAAAGAGCAGAGCCGCTATCTTAAATATGAAGAGGCTGTGGGAAGTACGGGACAGTCCCAGGGGATTTATATCCAGTTTCTGATTGGTGTTATTAACTATATTTCCATGGTTTATTCCGGCGGCGGTGATGGATCTGACCTGCAGAAAGTCATCTTTATTGATAATCCATTTGGCGCAGCCAAAGATATTTACATATGGCAGCCAATTTTTGAACTGCTTCGGACAAATCATGTTCAGCTTATCGTGCCGACCCGCGGTGCAACACCAGCGATTACAGGCAAGTTTGATGTCAATTATATTCTGGGCCAGAAGATGATCGATAAGATGCAGCAGACGGTCATTGTGGATTATAGTTCCAATGTGGATGTGGCCTCTATGGAATACGAAAAGCTGGAATTTGAACAGGAAGTTTTTGATTTTATTTAAATATCAGGAAGGCCGGAGAGTGGCAGAGATGATTGCTGCTCTCCGGTTTTTGAAATTAACAGAAAATTCAGAAAATAATCCCGATAAAAACAGATAAAAATGAGATATAAAACTGAATTAAAAAATAAATTAAAAAATTTTCAAAAAATGTATTGACAAATTTGCTGACTATGATTATAATATAGACATAAACAAAAAGAAAATAAAAAAACTTCTAAATCAAAGAAGTAATAAAAAAATAAGAGGTGAGTCCAATGAAATAGTAATTGCTCAATAATTCAGATGATTATATTCTTTGCGAGAAAGTCAGATTTAAGAAATCGATGGTTTGTAAATAATAGAGAGAATATTTGCAGGGTGTTGAAAAACTTAATAGAAAAATTTAAATTGATAAAGTTAATTTGAAAATCCAGATACATGTCAGTATATGATAAATAATTCGGAGAAAAACTGGAAGAGGTCATCAATTGTAAATAATCATCCAATTATTGTAAGAACAAAAAAGTCACATGAGTAGCAAAGAAGTTGATTGTAAAATAAAAATGCTCCGATATAAATAAAATAAAAAGTTAAATGATTAAGGTATTATTTTTTATAAATTAGATATACCAGAAAAACTGAATAACGAGATAAAACTACTATTGTTGATATCAAGTATATATCGATTCATAGTAAGAAAGGAATTTAAGTATGATTGAACCAGTTCATTGTTAAGCAGTCATTCGTATCAATAAAAGATAGGATGACTGCTTTTTTTGCGTGTGCAGATTGCGACTATTGTCAATAAATTTCAATTATGTTAAAATTATCTTGGGTAATTATTGCATATAGTCGTAAGGAGATGAAACCGTGGAAAAATTTAATGAAGTAGATTTGATGAAGGAGATAAAAAGCTGTACTTATGATCAGGATTATGTGACAGCGGTAAAACTTGCTGAAAAGTTAGATTTAAATAAAATGAAGAACGTGTCTTCTCTGTGCTTGTTGGGAGAAGTCTTTTTGCATGAAGAAGAAAATGATTTAGCGGAGAAGGTGCTTTTAAAAGCTTATGAAAAAATGCCGAAAGGACGGCGGGCTTTGGATTTACTGACTAATTTATATATTGAAAAAGGCAGCTATTCGGAAGCCGAATATTATTATAAAGAGTTTATTTCTGTGGCATCAAGAGATTTACATCGGTATATTCTCCGGTATCGTTTGGATAAGGGCAAAGGTGAACGGACATCCGTGCTTATTCATACATTGGAACAGTTAAAAGACTATGAATATATTGAAGAATGGGCTTATGAGCTGGCAAAACTTTATCATGAAGCGGGTGAAGATAAGAAATGTATCCGTGAATGTGATGAAATCATTTTATGGTTTGGTCATGGTGAGTATGTGGATCTGGCAAATGAGCTGAAAGCAGAAGTGACAAATGGGGCCGTTCCGGGAAAAACGAAAGCAGTCCAGGATACGGATCCATCCATGCAGCAGACGGTGGGAGCCACCTATATGTTTGATTCGGAGGGGCTTTTGGAACGCAGTGGCCTGAATGTGCCGTTGAACGTGGACGAATATATGCAGGAAGATGACGAATATTCGGATGTTTATGATTTGGAAGAGGGCGGCCGGACAGAGGCTATGGCGGTTACACCAAAGACGAAAACAGAAGAGGATATTCTGGCGGCAGCAATGTCTGAAAAGGAGGAAGAATCTTCCGATATGGGGGCTACGATGGTCCTGGATGCGTCAGTGATCGCAGCAAAAGCGGCAGCAATTCTGTCTGGTACGGATGAAGATGCGGGAGATGATGAGATTATTTCAGAGGATGATGAGCCCGCAGCGGAACAGGATTTTATTGCAAGAATCCAGAAGAATGTAGAAAACAGCCGACCGGCTGGCCATCCGGTGGTCAAGGAAGATTTCAGCAGCCGTATGCGTATGGTAAAACCGGAAGATATTGCCGGAGAAGCCGATGAAACGGATGAAGATGAAATTATTGATAATACTTTAGATAAGACAGCCTTTGACCTGTTCTTTGGAGAGTCACCGGAGGAAAGAGCAGAGGAAAAAGAGTCGGTGCCTGAGATATCAGAGGAACCGGAGGTCGTGGAAAAAGCGGCTGAGGTAAAGCCTGTTTTAGAAGATGAGGATGAAATTGTTACAGAAGATATTCCGGTGCCGGATACAGTTTTGAATATTTTTTCCACAGCAGTGGATATTAAAGATGTAAAGAAACAGTTGGCAGAGACATTTACAAAACTGGAATCTTCACTTTTGGAGAAAGAAGATATCCTTGCGCCATATGATATCAACTTTGTTGTATCGGGCACAGATGAGAGTATGAAATCCCAGATTTCCATAGGTATTGCCAAGGCGTTGAATACCTATGGTATGTGTGATAAGGGAAAAATTGTCCGTGCCGCATCGGAAGAGTTAAATGGTATGGATTTTTCACCGGTATTTGAGAAGATATCGGGAGGCTGCCTGATTATTGGCAGTGCCGGAACATTGTCTGAGAAATCCGTGGAAATCATTTCGGACTATGTCAATCAGGATGAGCAGAAGGTGGCTATTGTACTTGAAGATTCCGAATCAGATCTGCATGGACTTTGGAAAAGATATCCAAAACTTCGTTCCCGTTTCCTGAACGTGATTAATATTTCGAAGTATGATGAGAGTGAGTTGGTCAAGCTGGCGGAATCTTATGCGAAACGGCGTGGCTATGATGTTTCAGAAGAGGTTCGTATGGTAACGCTTCGAGAGATTTTTGAGAAACGTATGCGGACCGGTGAAGATGTCAATTATGAAGATATAATGGCCGTTGTGGATGAGGCGGTTGTGAATCTGGAAAAACGGAATATGAAAAATTTATTCATGACCGTATTGGATAACGCATATAAAGAGGCAAGTATGTTTACATTACTTCCGGAGGATTTTGACTGATGTTTGAAGATAAGATTTTTTATCATATATATCCCCTTGGATTGTGCGGAGCGCCGGAGAGAAATGCTGCGGAGTCTTTTCGGGCTGATGACGAAACGCCGTTTTTTGCCGTCGGTGAAGAGTGGATTTCTCACATGAAAAAACTTGGATGTAATGCGGTTTACATCGGACCGCTGTTTGAATCGACAACCCATGGCTATGACACAAAGGATTATCGCCGTGTCGATGGCCGTCTTGGAAACAATGAGGGATTTCGTCTTTGGGTAAAGACGTGTCATGAGCAGGGCATTAAAGTGATCGTTGACGGTGTGTTTAATCATACCGGCAGGGAATTTTCAGCTTTTAAAAATCTTCAGGAGCAGAAATGGGATTCCTGGGGCAAAGACTGGTATTGCCAGGTGAATTTTGATGGTACCAGCCCTATGGGTGATCCGTTTTGGTACGAGTCCTGGCGGGGATATGCGGAACTTCCGCGGCTGAATCTTAAGAATCCCCAGGTGGCGGATGAACTGATGGCTGTGGTTCGTTTTTGGGTTGAAAATTTTGATATTGACGGCATACGTCTGGACTGTGCCGATGTGCTGGATTTTGATTTTATGCGCCGGCTTCGACGTGAAACGGAGAGCCTGAAAGAGGATTTCTGGCTGATGGGTGAAGTCATTCATGGCGATTACAGTCGGTGGGTGAATGCGGAAACACTTCATTCGGTGACAAATTATGAGCTGCATAAGGGAATTTATTCTGCTCATAACAGTCATAATTATTTTGAGATGGCTCACACGCTGCGTCGTTTGTTCGGCGAATATGGTCTGTGCAGGGATGGCGTCCTGTATAATTTTGTGGACAATCACGATGTGGACCGGATTATTGATAAATTGGATGTGGAAGCGGATTTATTTCCGGTGTATATGTTTTTATTTACGATACAGGGAATTCCATCCATTTATTATGGTTCAGAATTTGGAATTCATGGCCGGAAGGAAGGCGGCAGCGATGCACCGCTTCGGCCGGAACTAAAACTCTCTGAGATGGAGGAAACGGAGCTGACCCGATGGATTCGGGAACTGGCCCGGATTCGCTCATCAAAAAAAGAATTGATGTATGGGGAGTATGTGGAATTATTGCTGACCAACCGTCAGTATATATACAGCCGCCGTCTGCAGGGGCAGGCCTGTGTGGTGGCATTAAATAATGATGATTCGGCGTCGGAAGCAGATATTCAATTGCCGACAGCAGGAAGCTGTCTGGAAGATTTAATGTCGGGAGAAGTTATTCCGGCAGAAAATGGACGGGCGCGCATTTTTATGCGGGGTCATGAAGGCCGAATTTATCAAGTGAAATGAGGGGTTTAATATGGAACACAGAATTACAGGATTTGATAATTACCTGTTTAAAGCAGGATGGCATTATGAGATTTATGAAAAATTAGGGGCTCATTTAGCCGAAGAGGATGGTGAGCAGGGAACCTATTTTGCAGTCTGGGCACCGAATGCCGCCAGTGTTTCTGTTGTTGGTGATTTCAATGGCTGGAATGTGGATAAAAATCCGATGGAGCCTGTGGAAGGAGAGGGAATTTATGACCTTTTCGTACCGGGTGTTGATAAAGGTGAACTGTACAAATATGCAATAAAGACGCAGAAGGGTGAGATTCTTTATAAAGCGGACCCATATGGCAATCTGTGCCAGGTACGGCCGGAAAATGCCTCGGTTGTCACAGATATCCGGGACTATCACTGGACAGATAAAGTTTGGGAAGAGCAGAAGAAAAAGCCCCATGAGACGAATCATCCGATGGCCGTTTATGAAGTCCATCTGGGATCGTGGAAGAAGAGCTTTGACGGGGCAAATCATGGATTTGTCGGGTATCGTCAACTGGCCAGAGAACTGGCTGAATATGTCAATTATATGGGATATACCCATGTGGAGCTGATCGGTATTGCCGAACATCCGCTGGATGCCTCTTGGGGATATCAGGTGACTGGATATTATGCTCCGACGTCCAGGTATGGAACGCCGGAAGATTTTATGTATTTTATCGATTACATGCACAGTCAGGGGATTGGTGTGATTCTGGACTGGGTTCCGGCCCATTTCCCGAAAGATGAACATGGTCTTGCCCGGTTTGACGGAATGGCATTATATGAACATTCGGACCCACGTAAGGGGGAGCATCCGGACTGGGGAACTTATATTTTTAATTATCTTCGTCCGGAAGTCAGCAACTTTCTTGTGGCGAATGCATTGTTCTGGCTGGAAAAATTTCATGTGGACGGCCTGAGAGTTGATGCGGTGGCCTCCATGCTTTACCTGGATTATGGACGGCAGCCTGGTCAGTGGATGCCAAATGATGAAGGCGGCCGGGAGAATAAAGAAGCAGTGGAATTTTTAAAGCATTTAAATTCTATTATTTATCGACGCTGTCCTGGAGCTATGATGATCGCTGAGGAATCTACAGCATGGCCAAAGGTCACTGAAACACCGGAAAATGGCGGTCTTGGGTTTACCTATAAGTGGAATATGGGATGGATGAACGATTTCCTGGAATATATGAAAGTTGACCCTTATTTCCGAAAATATGACCATCATAAGCTGACCTTCAGCTTTGAATATGCCTATAGTGAAAAATATATTCTTGTACTGTCTCATGATGAGGTCGTACATATGAAAGGCTCCATGATTGGCAAAATGCCGGGTGAGATGGCAGATAAATTTGGAAATCTCCGTGTGGCCTATGGATTTATGACGGCCCATCCGGGAAAGAAATTGCTGTTTATGGGGCAGGACTTTGCCCAGATCCGGGAGTGGAGCGAGGAACGAAGCATCGATTGGTTTTTGCTGGATAATGAACCAGCCCATCGCGAGCTGAATAATTATTATAGAGATTTGCTTCATTTTTATCGGAGCCAGCCGGCGCTTTATGAGCAGGATGACGATAAAGCCGGCTTCATGTGGATTAATGGCGGCGATACGGAGCGAAACATGATCACCTTCTGTCGAATGACGAAGGACGGAAAAAATTGCCTGTTGTTCCATTTTAACTTTTCGCCGGTCGTTTACGAAGGTTTCCGTTCCGGTGTGCCGTGTCCTGGAACTTATACGGAAGTTTTCAATAACAACCGGAGAGAGTACGGCGGTGCCCATATGCTGAATGAACAGCCGATTTCGTCGGAGCCGATTGCCTGGGATTATCAGCAGGATTCCATACAATATGATTTACCGGCTTTCGGTATGGTGGCCTTCCGTTTTGACTATGTTCCTCCGAAAAAACGGGCTGCCCGTGGAAGTAAAGCCAGGAAGGCCAATATGCGTAAGGCTGCGGCAAAGGGAACGAAGAAAAGAGCCAGAAAGGCATAAAATATAAAACAAGAGCGTATGATTTAATAATCAATCAAAGTGGTGGGGTTATGACACAGAACCAGCTATTAATGACGATTATTATTATAAGCTCTTGTTTTTTTATTGGAAGTCTCGTTTTACAGCAGGGGAAGATCGTACTGGAAGGAATTTTCAGAGGCGTTTTGGGGATGGTTGTCATCGGACTGGCTAATGGAATTCTCGGGAGTTTTGGAATCCTGGTGCCGGTGGGCATTAATTTTTTAAATTTTGCTGTGGCTGCCGTCCTTGGAATACCAGGTGTCCTTGCTCTTTATGGAATCGGTTTCTGGCAGATTTTTCATTGACATCTGCCGCCGGCAAAGGAGAAAAGATGACGGCATTCGATGGGACAAAATATCTGAAAACCATCTTGTTCTTGCTTTTGCGTCGAAAAAACCGGAAAGCCTTCGAAGGATTGGGAGCTTCGGAGGCTTTACAAAAATAATCGGACGCTATATACTTAGTTTATCCATTCAGTTCTGAATAAAAATTTCCATGAGTTAAGAAAATTGAAAAATGAAACAGGCTTCATCTCCGGGATCAGGGAGGAGCATATGATTTACAGAAAGATGTGTATATGTGATGTTGAACCGGTGTATCTAAAAAGACTTTCTGCTTATCTGAACCGGTATCCGGGGTTTCTGTGGAAGGTTCAGACTTATACGGACCTGAAAAAATGTCTGAATGAAACACCTGAGGTACTTTTAGTATCGGGAAATGCATTGGAGGATTATATTTCAAAAACGCACGGTGAAGAAGGTTTGGATATCTCTGAAGGAAATATCCCGCAGACGGCTGGATGTCAGGTGATCTTTTTGGAAGATGACAGAGAAAATCCGGGAACCTGGCCCGTTATAAAGAAATATCAGTCAGCAAAGAAACTATATGAAGACCTGATTGAAATATTGGGCGAGGATGTATCGGGAAAGACGGAAGTAATTGGAGTTTTTGGCCCGGCCAGCGGGCCGGAAGCAGAGCGTTTTGCGGTGGAGATTGGGAAGACGCGCTTAACGTCCGGTGAAGTGCTTTTAGTATCATTAACGGAATTTTCGACATTTTTATCGGAAGATACGGAGAAAAAGGGTATTGGCGAATGGTTTTACTATCAAATGCAAAGGCAGGGGGGGAGGGCTCGAATCAGCGATTGGGTTTATTCAGAGGATAATATGGACTATTTAAGAGGCTTTCGAACGATATATGACCGCATGGAGGTGAGTTTAGACGCGTGGCGGGGTTTTTATGCGGAAGCCTTGAGGAAGAGCAGGTATGGTACGGCGATTCTTGTATTTGAGCGGTTGCCGGAGTATATGGAACTTTTTATGTGGTGCGACTGCATTTATGTGAAATGGGGGCAGGATGGGTATGGAGACTTTAGAAAACAGGAATTTACGAAGATGACAGCCTATATGGGAATGGACGAATTGATGGATAAAATGATCGAAGAATAAAGGGAGAAATTTATGGAGAGCAAGGAAAGCTATCAATTGCTAAAGAAAAAATTACAGAGTGAATTGCTGAAAGTTCTGGAAACAGGCGGCGAATGGAGCGATGAGGATATTCTGGGGGAAATTGATGAACTGATCGTTTCAGCGGGCAGAGATGTTTACTTGAGTGGATATCGTAAACTTATGATGCGGCAGGAGCTGTTTAATTCCGTCCGGAGGCTGGATTTATTGCAGGAACTTGTGGATGATAAGGAAATCACAGAAATCATGGTCAATGGTGCAGGGAATATTTTTTATGAAAAATACGGATATATATATCGCTGGGAGAAATCCTTTGAATCCATTGAAAAGCTGGAAGATGTGATTCAGCAGATCGTAGCAGGGGCAAACCGGCAGGTCAATGAGGCATCGCCCATTGTCGATGCCCGGCTCGCCGACGGTTCCCGGGTCAATGTGGTTTTAAAACCTGTGGCTTTAAATGGGCCCATACTTACGATTCGGAAATTTCCGGAAGAACCGATGAGTATGGAACGGCTCATCCGGCAGGGAACATTGACCGAAGAGGCAGCATCCTTCCTGGAAAAAATTGTCCGGGCCAAATATAATATTTTCATTTCGGGAGGTACGGGCACAGGTAAAACGACCATGCTCAATGCACTGATGGATTATGTGCCGAAGGATGAGCGGGTGATTACGATTGAGGATTCTGCCGAATTGCAGATACATAATATTAAAAATCTGGTAAAGCTGGAGGCGAGAAATGCTACGGCGGATGGGGAGCATCAGGTATCTATTCGGGATTTGATCAAAAGTGCGATGCGTATGCGGCCGGATAGTCGCAAGATAATTACATGAGGATTAGAGTACAACAAAAAGAGTGTGCCCGTCCCATGTGCATTTTTTAATCACTTCTTTGGTAATGGCGTTTTTTTCATTGGCTGAAAAATTATCAAAATTATCGATAAAATTTAAAATCCGTTGCTTTTTCTCTTCTAAATTTTCTTGGATATTTTTATTCGAGCGTTCTACAGCCTGCAGTTCGGCAAGCTGCCTGTTTAACTGGTGCAATTCTTTGTCATGCTTTTCAATGCTTTGCAAAATATATTTAACAGCAGGTCCGTCTTTGCTATCAGCCAGAGCAGCAGTCAGGTTTTCGATTTTTGCATTTATGGATAAAATATTTTTCTGTATGACATTTTCTTCTGCTTTTACATTTCTCTGGGCGACCGGAGTCTGAAGGTAATCAGATATGCAGTCGGGGTCTTTTTTTATCCTATAAAAAATTTCCAGAACCCTATCATCCAGTAAATTAGCGTGGATTTGACTCATATTACAGTATTCAGGTCCTTGGCGGGTCCTTTTAGGGCAATAATACCAAACAGTCATGTTACCATCCACTCTAGGTTTGCGAGATACTGCCATAAGGCGGCCGCATGAACATCGCAGAACTCCTTTTAAGAGTGGGATTGGATGGCGAGGTGTTTTGTCAAAAAGGTTATGCGTAAATTGATTTTGCACAGAAAGCCACACGCCAGAATCCATGCACGGTTCATGTTTGCCAAGACAAACGCGCCATTTTTCGGGTGGTTGGAGTTCGTGCTTTTTGCCTCTTTCAGTGGTACGGCCATATATCATCACACCGACGCTGCCGTCCCATTTTTCGCGTGGAGAACGCTCAGACATTATACAACCTTTATTTTTATAAAAATCATAAATTTCTGGAGTGGCCTGTACACAAAAAGGCATTGTTAATAATTTATGTAATTGATTAATGGAATAAAATTTTCCGTTCCTTGTTTTGATGCCATTGCGTTTGAGGTAACTCTCAAATGCGCTCAATGTAAAATTATTATCAAGAAATAAGTAATACATATTCTGAAGTTTTTCGACCTCATCCGGATTGGCCACGATAGTGACATGTTGCTTGCCGTCAGGAGCGGTGATGCGTTCGCGATGATAAGGCAAAGGGGGATTTCCGCCGACCCACCAGCCATCATCGGAAAGACCGACCATATTATCGTAAACACGATTGGCTGTAGTCTCCCGTTCCATTTGGGCGAATACCACAGATACATACATCATAGCTTTACCGATAGGAGTAGAGGTGTCAATATTTTCCTTGACCGAAACAAATTGTACATTGTGTTCTTCGAGGAAGGCATAAATGTTTGAAAAGTCTCGCACATCACGGGATAGACGATCGAGCTGATAAACTATCAGAACATTAATGATCCCGGATTCGATATCTTTCATCAAACGTTTTAGGTCCGGCCGGTTCGTATTGGCGCCGGTCATTCCCTCATCTTCGTAAAGCAGAAAAGAGTCAACTTTGCCAGGGAAATGAAAATCGGCATATTCTCGGTTCATCCGGTGCTGGTTTTTGACGCTGTCGCTATGATCTGAATAAATAGATTTACGCCCGTAGCTTGCAAATATCATAGTATCACTCCTTAAAAAAATCGTATAAAAATAACACCTGTACAGGTGCCGGAGGTTTGTGATACAATATATTTGTTGAGGATATAGTGTATCGGGCCTCTGGCCTGTACAGAAAATCTATGTGAAGCCGTCTGGTGTTGGTAGCACCGGGCGGTTTTCGTTTGACAATGTTGTTTATTTGACATATAATATATTTAACAAGACAGCCGGAAGGTGAGCGCACATCACCCGTTCCGGTAAAAAGTTATTCGACTGAAATAGTCGTCCCAAACTTTGACAGGAGCAGGACGGCTATTTCTTTTTCGTATAATTTAGGATGGCTACAATTAATAAGGCAATACTTATAATCAAGCTCAATTCTTCATATGTACTCATAAGAACCACCCCTTTCCGCAAGACTCGGAACGGGATAAAAGCACGTCCCCCGGCTGCCCGGGTAAATATATTATATTTGCTTTATGCCCTTGCGCCTGTTGGCGCAGGGGCATAATTTTTTGAAATTAGATATCATTCGATTGATTCTGTTTCGAGGGTATCCATATTAATCCAGTAATGCTCTAATACGTTTCCGGAGTATAGCAATTTTGCGTCATGTTCCTCGCCGTCCAGATATTCCGTAATTGAAATATCCAATGTGTCACTCATAACCCTAGAAATCAAAGTAGTAGTATTTAGTTCAAGGTTTACAATACCGTGGACTTCGGAGTCATCTTGACAAAAATAATTGTAGTAATCAACCACATAAGAGTTTAAGTCAGAGTTGTCATAGATTACACCTAAGCGCCAATTTCCAGTAACATCATTCTGAACATTGTCGTAATATGTTACAGAAATACCATCTATTTCGTAGGTGCCAGATTTTATAGGAGAGTTATCCGATACACTTTCTGGATCTATGACTGTTTCAGAAGTTTCGTTGCTGCTGCCACACCCTGTAAAAATAAGCGCCATAGAGAAACAAAGAAAAATAGATATAATTTGTTTTTTCATAAAAAATCCCCCTTTTATTTTTGCATATTATCAGTACGCCAAAGGCGACTTAATCAAAATCGACTTTTCCAAGGACTTTTCCCACACACTGTATTTCCTCGGTACCGGGAATTAATTTGTAGTCTTTGTTATGAGAAATAAGCCCATTTTCGCCAGCTTCTTTGATTAAACATTCATTATTAACCATAAAGACTCCAATCTCGCCGATTTCAATAATTTGGCATCTTTCCACAAATACTTTATCCCCGTCACAAAAAGTTGGTTCCATACTATTTCCATTCACGCCGATAACAAAATCCGCATTTTTGGAAATCTTATCAAGAGGAACTTCGATGGTATCAATCGGGACATCATCAAAAATATATTCACCTGTACCGGCGGAGGCCAGCTTTTGATAATAAGCCATAAAGCGTGTAGGATGGATAATCTTGCTATCTGCTTTATCAGTTGCCGAAATATTCATCGTCTCCATTCTTTTTAATTCCCTATCGAGAATCATATTTACCGTTTCCTGGCCAAACGAGTCAAGGGAACGGTAATTTTTAATTATTTCTTGCTCCGATAAACGTAATCGGAAAGTATTCAGCACTTCTTTTTCATCAGTTAAACAAAGCAAATAATCTACAGACACATTAAAAAATTCGGAAATTTGTTTAAGGAAAGTATGTCCGGGCTCTCTGGCATCCGTTTCATAATTTCTAAGCGTAGTACTGGGAATTCCGAGCTTGTCAGCGAATTCGTTGCGGGTGGCATATCCATTTTCTTTTCTGAGTTGAGTAAGTCGTTCACCAAAAGTCATCTTAAATACCTCCTTGTCCTCATTATATGAAATATATTACAAACAGTCAATAAAAAAATGCTCAAAACGAGCAAAATATTTCAAAAGCGTGTTGACAAATGCTCAAAACGGATATATACTACAAGCATAAAAGCTCAAAATGAGCAGAAAAGGGGTGGAAAATGCTCAACAATATTGAAGCAGAAAGAGTGAGAAATCAATTTTCTAAAGAAGAGTTGGCAAAGAGGTTAGGCGTATCTGTAAAAACTTATTACAACTGGATAAATGAGGATACCGATGTACCAAGTTCAGCGTTAATTAAAATGAGCAATATATTTAGCACAGATGTTGATTATCTTTTAAAAGGATGCGCTAGGGTAGAACCAGAGAAAGAGGTGGTATAAGATTGTTCATTCATGAAGCAACAGAAAAAGCTTTAAGAGAAGATTGCTTCATCTGCCGAAAATCAGCAAGGGAAGAAAACATGTCGGTATTTGGAGTTATAAAACCAACAAATACATACGACACCTGTCTATTGCTTATTGTAAAAAATGGGAAAATTAATAAAGGCAGTAGATGGTGGAATCCCACAGCAAATGATTTGACGGCAGATGATTGGGAAATATTAAGGGATAAATTTTGAAATAAAATCAGCAATACTCAAAAAAGTTTCTTTGGGTTGATTATCTAACTTCGCAATTGCAGAATCCGTCAAATGACTCTCATAAATAGTGTTACTTGCATAGAGATTGTTAAGATATCCAGCCCTATCAAGTTCGCGCATAATGTCCTCAACATCAGACAATGTCCAGGATTGAAACAAAGAATCATGGAGATGTTCAGCAGAGCCAAAGTTTTTAGCTGCTAATCGAGACATTTTATTATATCGGCGATTCTTATACTCTTTGTATAAGCCATAGAGCATAGTTTTAGCTTCAGAGGTTAGCATAATATTTCTCCTTTCTTCCGTACTCGGCTGTTGCAGCAGCCTGTAAGTACAGTATAGGAGATAAAAACAAAAATAGCAATGTATTTTGAAAGGTCAGAGAAAGAGGTGGTATGAGGTGAAAGAAAATGAGTTCAACGAAATGTTAAAACAGACTGAAGAAATTCAAAGAGACATAGAAATGGCAAGAAAGTGGAGTCGTCAAGCTGTGATTTTATCTGTTGCGGCTTTGATAATTAATGTATTGAGAGTAATACTGAAAATTATTGGAGTGCTATAGAAAAAACGAGCTGTGTATCGGAGAAAGCAATTTGGTAAATAGTCAAGAGTTATTTTGAAAAGATTTTCATACAAAA